>Ga0316205_10000259_pt1 | contig 111671 bp, 104 predicted proteins | sample 3monthpyrite_MG_FD_204941 | JGI IMG/M metagenome (GOLD analysis project Ga0316205, IMG submission 204941) | Microbial mat bacterial communities from mineral coupon in-situ incubated in ocean water Damariscotta River, Maine, United States -... | ecosystem: Environmental > Aquatic > Marine >... | reverse complement strand
AGGGTGTCGCGTTTTAAATAAACAGGTGCTTGATATTAAGCGAGAGGATTTCCATCAAGCACTCTCTGTGCTTCAACAACAGTTTAAAGCGCAGTGTTATGCGTAATTTTGTGGGGATCCCTCAGGGTCAGAGAGCAATATACTCTAATATTAGAAACAATTGCTCTCTGACCCTCGTTTTTTTAAGCGGTTGATTCTTATTATTATTTTTAAAGTGCGTAGTCCAAGATTAACAGATTGGAATGGCAATGGGGATGATTTATTGTGGCTAATCTTATCGTTTGTGGCAACGAGCAGTCGGCATTCGAGTGACTCTATAAGCTCTACCTAATATACAGTCCCGAAATCATGCCGATAAGTACTTTCTATGATTTTATAGTACAATTTTCTAACGAAACGATTTCTATCGTTGGAATACGGTTTCATTTAATCGCACACTTTCCTAACAACGCGTTCATGTTGGGCGGTTAAAATAGATAATAATAAATATGACATTTTCCACCCTATAGCATCATTATGAGTGAACCCGGTTACTTAAGCCCAACCCCTATTTTGTACCGATGATGAAGAAAAATGGAAAAAGATAACCAATACCTCAATCAGTTAGCCATAAAATGTACTCAAGGCGATCAACACGCTGAGGACACGATCAGTGAGCTGTATTTACTTTTTCATCTTAAATTTCGCAACCACTTTATGGGGCGATATCGGCTGACACGTGAAATTGCTGAAGATGTGGTACAAGAAACCTTCGTAAACATTTTTAAAGGGTGTAAAACCTTTCGCGGGGACTGTCATTTTTCTGCATGGTTATGGAAAGTGGCTCGCAACACGGCACTGGGCTATTTACGTAAAGAATCTAAAAGTAAAAACGTGTTTGCGGATGTCGAGCATGCCGAAGACCATTATGAATCCCCTACCCAGCATTTTGAATCGTTAGAAGATTGTACTCACTTTGCCTTTAAAGAATTTGAGCAATTTGACCCTCAACGCGCCGAAACGGTAAGACTCACCGCCATTGAAGGTTGGAGTATGGAAGAAATTGCTGAGTACAATGACCGTAATCTTGGTGCGACGCGAGAGTATGTTTCTCAATGCCGTAAACGATTTAAACGTTTTCTTGATGATTGCGTTGATTATATTAAAGGGGATGCATAATGCCCTTTGATGATAATGAATGGTTAAGAGCATTGCAGGGTGAAAATGCCAGTGATGAAAGTGAGAGTGATACTGAATGGTCTTTATCGAAAATAGTGGGCAAACAACTGCGCGGGGAATATCAAAATCAGGAGTATCAAAACCAGCAAGTTGAAGATAATGCGTCATCCGAGGCAGCTTTCGGACTGGATACATTAATAAAGCGCTTGTACGACGAAAAATTATTAACCAAAACAAAAAAAATAATCCGTTTTCCTCAATGGAGTTACGCACTTGCTGCAAGCATTATTATGGTTGCCATTATCCCCCTTTATATAGCCAACCAATCCCTTGAACCAAGCATGGAACAAAGCATTGGTATAGATGACTACCCTGTGTTGCGTGGCCAACTTGATACGATTAAAGTGATTACCGACCAGCCACTACTAATGGCTAACACGGTATCAAAGACACTCAATGCGCTAAAGATTGAAAACAATCTATACCGTCATGGTGGTAATATTTTATTACGATTTCAATTAGAGCAAACGAATAAAAAAATTATAGAAGCCTTATCAGACCATTCCATTACCGACATACAAACCGGTATCAATCGAATTGAGTTTGTGAAGCCCGAGTCTGGAAATTAACAGGGGATTAACGGAAAAGTGTTTATGCGATTAATAATGCCCTTTTTATTCACCTGCCTACTTGCGCTTCAATCGTTTACGGCATTGGCGATAACGAAACACGCCATTGTTGTTGGCGTTGCCGACTATCCAAACCTCGATAAAAAACTTTGGCTCGATGGCCCCAGGAATGACGTTGAAGTGGTGATGAATTATTTATTAGATAATAATTTTGACGAAACCAATATCACACTTCTCGCGGATGACGAGCCCATTCTACCCACGTATAAAAATATTCTAATCGCTTTTGAGAAAACGATTAACAAAAGTAAAAGCGGCGATATGGTGTACCTGCATTTTTCCGGCCATGGCTCACAGCAACCACAAGAAGATCTATCGGACTCCAACCAGGAGCATGATGGCCTTGATGAAATATTTTTACCCCGTGATGTTAAAAACTTTAATTATAAAATGGGCAAAGTAGAAAATGCATTGGTTGATAATGAAGTTAACCTCTTTATTACACGTTTTCGTGAAAAAGGTGTTTTTGTATGGTTGGTGTTTGATAGCTGCCATGCAGGCACGATGTTGCGTGGTACTGAACAAGATGGTGTAAAACACCGGAAAGTTGAACCGAATATTTTAAAAATACCGTCGGCACTTATTAAAAAAGCAAAAAACAGACAAACGGATAACCGTAAGAAAAAAACAGCATCAGTGAATGCAAATTCAAAAAACAAGGATCTGGCAGGCTATATTGCTTTTTATGCTGCTCAATCAACTGAATCGACCATCGAAATGAAACTACCGCAACAAGGCCCTGATAGAAAACCGATGGGATTATTTACATACACTATCAGTGATATTTTAAGCAGCAATATCGACATGAGTTACACACAATTATCCGAGGCCATTCTAAATCGTTATACAGGCTCTAGAAGTATATCCACCCCTATTTTTGAAGGAAGCAACTTAAATACCGCCATTTTTAATAGTAATAGAAAAATTGATGTTGCGCAGTGGAAGGTATTGCCGCATAAAAAACAAAATGGTTTAGCTAATTTAAGCGCAGGCCAAATTCATGGTATTAACTCAGATACGATATTAGCGCTCGTTAAGTCCCCTTCTGAAACAAAACAGCCGATTATGGGTTATATACAAGTTATTAAATCTGACCTGATAAGCAGTACAGCAAAGGCAATTGGTTACAACGGTATAAAACCAATAAAGATTACCTCTCGTTTGTATGCACGAGCCATTGGTAGCAAGATAGAAACACCCTTAACCATCTGGATTCAGCCGGATAAAAATAATAGCGCCTCTGCTGATAAATTAAAAAACTTGCTTAAAAGTATAAGCGCGGATAAAAAACAAGCTATTAATATTAAGTTTACCGATAAAAAAGATAAGGCCGATTTTCACTTGGCAGTTGATAATAAACAAATATTATTTACAAGCGCTACCATAGCGCTTACTAAAAATAACAGTAATAAAATATATTCATTAGAGTTTGATAACAGCCCTAGATTGAATAATAACTCTGAATTTTCTAAATCACTTACTAAAACATTACGCATACTGGCTAAAACCAAACGTTTATATGCAGCAAGCAAACAGTTTAAAAATAAAAATGCACTTGCTAATCTCGATGTAAGCTTTAAAGTAACAAAAGGAAAGAATACAGTCGCTGTAAGTGATGCTGATAAGCTTTCACTATACGATGGAAATATTATAGAAGTCACTATAAGAAATAATAGTAAAAGCGCAGTTGACGTGACTGCCCTGTATATTGACAGTGGATATGGAATAAGCCCGATATTTCCGACAGAAATTGGCGCTACGAATCGAATCCAGCCTAAAAGTCAGTCGGTTAAAATTATAAAATCTAAAGTTTCAACCACAACACTTGGCAATGAAAGTTTAATTATTATTGCGGTTGAAGCAAAAACGAATACGCAGCGGTCAGATTTTAGTTTTCTCGCACAACCTTCTTTATTAACTGAAAATGTTCAAAGGAAGGAAATACACACTATTTTATCTGATCGATTAAAATATAGTATTAATAGTAAAAATACGGGACAAAATCAGTCCAAAAACAATCAGAATTCGACATTACCCAGTGCAATTTGGTCATATCACTGGCAAGTTATGAAGAATAAATAGAAGCCATAGGATTTCACTACAATCGACAAATTATCTGACATTTTCACTTACTGTGCATCTGTATTGGTGCTGGCATTGATAATGGCATTGATATTAAAACTAAAGGTTTAATACACATGATAAAACATATTTCGTTTCTTACTGTTATTTGTCTTATACAAATTAGCACTGTTTCTGCAAATACATTATTTGTGCTTGATAACGGCGAAAATGAAAATACAAAATGTAAAGCCTCCAACTACACCCCTTTTGATACTGCGAAACTAAAGTTAAAGCAAAGCGTAGCGAATGCCAAATTACAAGATGGCAAGCAAATAGCTAAGCTGGCAGTTTTGCAGACCAATGGTGAATTTAAGGTTATTAATAGTGCATCTAGCTTTAAGTTAGGTCGTTTTATTAAAAAAACATCTCGAAATAATAAGCATTCATTATCTACATTATTATCAAAGCTAAAGAATCAACCCGATATTCTGTTAAACATAAAAAAACTAGTTGTTTATTCTACTAATAATACAGAGCCTACACTCAACCTTATTAATTCACTCAAGTCTCTGTCCGGGAATGTTAGTAGGCTTGAGTTAAACCTTTATTCGCAATCGGAAGGCGATCCAATATCTATTTCGTTAAAACATAATAAAAAGGTTTACATCAATTTTTTTACTTGCCCCGATAAAGATGGTATTCAACAATATAAAAATGATGTGTATAGAACGATAGCAAGCAGTTTAAGCAAGAAGACTGGCGTCGAGCTATATACTATTACAAAACACACCCGATTTGATACTGACCTTGGAATGGATATGACATCCACGTATCAGTTTCAAGCACTTACTTCAGAACGTTACTCTGTCAACATTCCACAAATAAACCCCATTAACGATATTAACAGCCTTGTTACCTATATTGTAAACGAGCAGCTAAAAAGTAAGATAGTTGATAGAAACGGACAGCTAATAAAAAAACGTAGTGTACAACCGAAAAAACCTAAGAAAGCGTATGAACAAACTGTTTATTATGCGACTAACCGCAAAGCTGATAATGAAGATAATAACCACTACAGTGGCAAAAGACAGCTTGGCCCGAATAGCCTCCACTATGGCATAAGCAAGGTTGCTATCCCAAAGACACATAAGGTGGGGCAACTCAGCTCCGCTTTGCTGGGTTTAAAACTATTTGATGATCCTAAAGAACACATTACTATTCGTGAGACAAAAATACTTTCGGATAAACAGTTTTTTAAAAACATTAATTCTATTCTTGGAAATAAAACCATAACCGACAGCATGAAAAATGATGTTGTGGTTTTTATTCACGGTTTTAATGTGCCCTTTAATAAAGCAATACGACGAACTGCACAGGTTGCTTATGATACGCGCTTTAAAGGTGTTCCAATTCTTTTTTCCTGGCCATCCGATGGACAAGTGACAGGTTATTTATCAGACAGAGAGGATGCAACTTGGAGCGTTCAACATCTGGTGAAATTTCTCGATTCGGTTGTTGCTAAAACAACGTCGAAAAGGATACATCTAATTGCACATAGCATGGGAAACCAGGTTTTAATTGGTGCGTTGAATCAAATGGCGTTAACACGTAAATTCAAAAATAAAAGACCTTTTGGTAACATAATTTTTGCAGCACCCGATTTTGATGCCGAGCTTTTTAAATATCAAATTGCACCACGTATTGTTTCACTTGGAAAATCGGTTACGATTTATACTTCCAAGAAAGACTCTGCTCTTAATATATCTAACAAGTTAAATGATACGAAAAGATTGGGCTTATCAATCACTGCTTTGCCTAATGTAAATCTAATAGATGCGAGCAATATTGAAGTGTCGCCATGGAATGTGCCTGAGTTTCATTCTTATTACGCGACTAAAGAGAAAGTAATAAACGATATCGTGGCAACATTAAAAGGCATTTCACCTCAAAATCGAAAGTTGACTCCGGCAACAAAAGATAAATTTAAATATTGGCTTATTGAAAACTAACTCTTTATTGCTTTGCTTCATTGATAGCAAATTGTTTACTTTGATAATAATGCATTGCCGTTGCAGCATATCTGATTGAGCGCGAATTAAACATGTCAGGATGCTGAGCCCAAAACGCCCAGGCTTGTGGTGGAGCCCACATAAAGAACCTAACCTTGGCGGTTTTAGTTCTTTGTTTTTTATCATCAGGCCCATAGATTTTCATTGAAACCTGTAAGCTTGCCAACTCAGCATCGATTTTAGCTAATGCCGAATCAAATTTTTCACGTGTGTCATATTCCGGGTTTAATATAGTTTGTATGTATTTTTCATATAAAGATTCAACCTTTACTCTATCTTCATCTGCAACGATATGTTGATAACCTAATTTATTAAATAATTTATTCTTAAAGTCATCAAAGTTGAGAAGCATTGCAAATTGTAAGCCTGATAACTTCGCAGCCGCTTTGCCGGTAACATAGTTACCCAGTAATATTGTTTCAGGTGAATACCCTTCAAGAAATTCACTCACTGCTGCTTTCACATCTTTATTTCCTGTACTGTAAACGTCATGTAATGCTTCTTGAATAACTCTTGTAACCTCTTCGCGTGGGAAATAGGTACGAAGTAACATTCGAACCAAGGTACCTAACGACATGGGATCGGCAATTAAGCCGTCGCTACGTTGCGGCTCATACTTAGCCCAGGGAAGCGTCGAGTCATCAACCCAATCCAGATAGATACTTGTCCGTCGTGTTATCTTTAAATTTTTCAACATCTCAAGAGTAATTAAGTTACTTTTATGCAACCATTCCCAACCTAGCATGGGATGTGTCATTCGCTCATGCTGCTTCATGTTTTTAAAGCCAGGTGCTGATTGGAAAGTTTCAATAATATTGTCTAATTTTGGATACTTACCTTTTTTAATTAAGTAATTCGGCGCAAGGTTCATTGTATTCCATTGGCCTTCTGCGCAATAACTTGTAAAGTTGATTTTTGATTTATCAAAATCACCAATTAAAGTAGCCATGTTTTCTAAAGTATCTCTATCAAATACTTCCAAAGGGTTATTGGTATAATCTTTATACTCATCAACTTTTGATTCTTTTACAAAAGGAATGAGTAAGCCAGAAAAAATATCCCATAACGCATAATTTTTATTATAGTTTTCTAAAGTGGTTTCGGGGATTACTTTATTTGTTCCTTGCTGATAATCCACTGCAAATAGATGCGCATTGTAATTAACATTGTCATCCCCTAGTACTCCATAATATGCAGGCCAATCACTCCGAACGGCAACGGGCTTACCGCCTTGCCACCCTGCAAAATAACCACCCGCATGTGCCATACCACCCGAACCAGATTCTAATAAATTAAACAGTGTTCCACCTTGTGCTTCATTAAAATGGGTCATTACCTTAACAAGGGGTACGCCTACGTCATGTGTAAACTTATCGATATTTTTATGACCAGGCCCTAAATCGAATTCATTTTGAGCACCATAAAAAAGTATTCTATTGCCTAACAGACCATTAATAGGATACTGATGTGCAGGTCGCCTAAATGTTTTAAGTTCGGCAATGTTTTTTGCTATTAGCGAGATTTTGTTTGCTTTACTCTCGTCACCCTGACTTTGAACATATTCAGCTAAGCCTTCAAATAGTTTCTTTACTGCAACCGTGCTTTTAGCGGTAAAGAAATCATCTTCTGAATCACTTAAGATATTCGTTTTAACTCGCAATTTTTTGCTATTTAAAGATTCAAGTTCTAGAGAGGAAGCCGGAGTATAAACATAGTTTTGCGTTACAGGTGATAGCGCAATAGACTCACCCGATGGACTAAGCGAATGCGACAATGATGGAGAAATGATATCTCGGACAAACCAAATGAATAGAAATATCGTTACAAGAAAAATAATAATTATATTTTTTTTCATATCAAATCTCATAATTTTTGATCTAGTTTTATTATAACCTTTTGTAAGCCATTAACCACTTGAGCTAGTTCATTAAAGTTAACTTTGTCATATGTATCTGTTGGAGTATGGTAATGCGGGGAGCGGTAAAGTGCTGTATCAGTAACCATTATCGCAGGATAATCAAATTGCCAAAATGACCAATGGTCAGACCAATCTACTCCAGGTATTGTGGCTGGAGCAATAATACCTTCCGATGGAAATTTAGTTGTATTTCTGAATTCATCTATCGATGTTTTTAAGACCGTCTCTGACGCAATATTACCCACAAACGCAATGAAGTTTGCTTTATCAGGATATATTTTTTCTAAAGGTGATGGATATTCCTGCGAGTTTGGTTCTGACGAATAAGTTCCCATTGTTTCAAGTGAAAACATACCGACTACATTGACTTTATTCTTATGCAACGATTTTGCATAAACATAACTTCCCATGCTGTTCGATTTAAAAAACGGTGGCTCTTCATTTGTAAAAGCCACCCAGTGAATATTATGTTTAAAGCTGTAATCTTTTAATCGATTACACAGCACTAATAATGCTGCTACACCCGTGGCATTATCATTTGCGCCAGGGCTATCTACTGCAGAATCATAATGAGCGCCAATAACAATAACGCCTTGCTTCGTGTTTTCCTTGTTACGCTTATCGCTCATGGCAACAACATTTTTTACTTCACTATTTTTAGATAAGTAGGTTTCGAATGTTACTTTAGAGCTGCATTTACTAAATTCACTCTTAATATACTTAGCACTCTTTTCTAAACTACCTTTGATAAACTGATTGCGCTCACCAATAGTAACGGCTAATTGTTTTACATGTTGCTGTAGAGCTGACTTAATCGCTTCATCAGATTCCGTTAGAGCAACCAAACCATTGTTATACGAAGCACCCGGCATAACAACAACTTTGATAAAGTAAATACTTACAAGAGCAAAAACACCAAACAAGGAAACACCAACAATTTTTAATCGCATTTAACTACTCATTGACTGCTAAAAGTACCCAACTAATCGGCATGCTTCTTTCTTTAAAATGCAACACCAAAATTCAAGCTTGTTATTCTTTGTGAGCCGGTAATCGTTGCAGTTCCTACAAATGAAGCATCTGCGTTTTGCACGCCGGTACTGCCTGATTCAATATCAAAATCTTTAATTTTTAATCGTATGAAGAATGAACGACCACGATCTAATGATTTAAGCCAAGTAGCTGAATAACTAAAACCTGTTGTATCTGCATCAATGTTATGACCATCTTCATTATTACTCCCTGTGTTTCGATAATCATCATCTTTTAGGAATATATTTGTTTCTAAATTTGAATACGAAGCATCTAAAGATATAGATGATTTAGCCCCTAAGCGAAAAGTATGACGCGCACCAATAAAAGGGCCCGCTTCATCAAAGCTCAATTGATCTCCAAAGCTGCTTGTTCCTTTGGTGTAGCCTAAGTAAAAACTGGAATCTTGAAACATTCTATAGCCAGCATAAAAATTAAATGCTGAACGGCTATTTAACTGTGAGCTTTCAGTAACTGTTCCTGAAACATCTTCACTATAGTCAGCAACGGCTCGCCCAGTCGATTGTGCAGAAAAGCCGTAATACATCTTTCCATCAATCAGACTAACGCCAATATCAATCCCTTGTAAGTCCGGGCTCGTTGTTTTCCTTTTTACAGTACCATTCGAAATGGTATCGGTTAAATCTAAATCAATATTGATAATGTTAACTGTAACCGTTGTTACGACATCCAAATTATCTTCGGCTAAGACTGCTCCCGAAAAGCCCATTAGGAAAATTGATAATATATACCCCATTTTATTTTTCATAATACTCCACCCTCTTGTTATTATTTATTTTATTTTTTATTTGTTTTTTTATTTAAAAACCAATCGGTATTGCTGATCTCGGTTTAAAGTAAAAGTCTTTCACCAGAGAAGATGACTCCCATGGAATTTGCGAACCTTTTGATACATCCAATACATTCTCTCGCACTTGTCGAAAAACTTCACCAATGGTTAAACCTGTACGTTGCATCGAATTAATCAATTTTTCTGTGTAAGGACTATTTCCACCATCACCATCAAGTGCAACTCGACCCGGTGCTGTAGCGAAGGCAATTAAAGTATTCGGTGGCGCATCTAATTTACTCAATCCGGTATCAAGTTTGGGGATTGTCATGCGCACTAAAGCCCGACTATCTCCACCTGCTGAACGCGTACCCTTTCCAGCAAGGTGCCCAAATGGATTATTACGACAAGCATCCATAATTATAATATTTGTAGCCGATTTAATTTTTCGCATTCCATTAAGCAGGTTTGCTACATTATAACTTTGACGCTTAATATCTTGTTCGGTACCTGAATTGGTTTCAATGGGTACTAGATAGTTATCGCCTTGTAACTGCACGCCATGGCCTGCGTAATAAAATAAACCAACACTATCCTCATCGTCTTTTAACTTCTGAAGAAATTCTTTTACTGAAAGCTCAATTTGCAGCTTAGTTGCGTCTTGTAACAGCACGGTTTCAAAATAAAGCGTTTCTAACGTTTGAGCGATATCGCGGGAATCATTTTTGGGGTTTACCAGAGGTGCCGCATTTTCATATGCGCTATTACCAATAACCAATGCATAGCGGCCGTCAGAATTCGCACTCACATTGAATGCTAAGGCGAAGAATATCGCAAAAATTAGACTGAATGTTCTATGGGGCAAACTAACAACGTACATAAAAGCTTCCAAATTATAAGCAAACCTAATTTCAGTAAAGATATCACACGAATAGGCTATCGAATATTTCTAAACCATAACTCCTATATTGGTATGATACCATACAACGAAAAATGTCAGTTTTTCTTAATCTACTTTTTAGCGCCAATGAATTATCGTGTTAAGAATATTAGGATATATTAATAGTAAGTTTGCGCGTTAACGATTCAACAGCATGAAAACTAGAATAAAATAATGACTAAAGACTTAAGTCATCTAATAACCAATAGTAAAAACCTGCAAACATTGAAGTAAAATGACAGAAGATAAGGCTATTTTTCATAACAAAAACTATCCTCTTAAACTATTATAAATCAATAGGATACTTAAAAAACGTTATAAATAAACGTGTACTAATAGTTGACACTGAGTACTTATAGTATACACTTATATCCATGATTAAAACATTTAAGCATAAAGGACTTAAAGAGCTTTTCGAGAAGGGACATACTCGCAGAATTAATGTTAATCATCATGTTAAATGCAATCAACAATTAGATGCTATTGATAATGCTAATACACCAAGTGAACTAGATATTATTGGTTGGAGATTTCACAAATTATCAGGTTTTAAAAATCGTTACAGTTTAACCGTTAACGGAAATTTCAGAATTACATTTGATTTTAAGGAGGGAGATGCATTTATTGTCGACTACTTAGACTATCACTAGTCAGTATTATTTGCGGAGATAACAATGACTATTTACAAAGCCGAAAGGCCACAAAGAGAACCAACACATCCAGGCCAATTGTTGCCTGATATCATTCATGAATCAGGGATGAGCGCCAAATTATTTGCAGAAACTTTGCAGATTTCTCGTGGATTGCTTTATAAAATCATGAGCAAAGAAAAGCCTATTAGCCCTGAAACGGCGTTAAAGTTAGGTGCTTTAATTGGGAATGGCCCAACACTTTGGCTTAGCATGCAAAATAGTTGGGATATATGGAAAGCTGAAAAAGAATTAAAACCTGTGCTTAAAGAGATTAAAAAATCGACCCTTAAAGTTGCATAGTTTAACCCCTTAACAACTTACTCCCTATTAGGGATTGGGGATAAGGGAGCAGAAACACACTTGTAAGGGACAAATAGAGCTAAAAGTTAATACTATGAGAGTGCTGTTTACTGAATATACAGGAAAATGGGGTGGCTGACGGGGCTCGAACCCGCGACGACCGGAATCACAATCTCATTAAATTTATCTATTTAACAATGAGTTAAGTCTATATTTCCGAATAAAACGAATAAATAAATGGCATAAATATCAACAGGTTACCTTTTGGTATTCGGAATCTTATCAGCTAAAAGAGACGCTATTTTAGGTGCTTAGACTGGAGTTATACGCAGTTATTATATATACTGCGTATAACCAGCTAATGGAAAAACTAGATCAATGGAATATTTATCTGAAAGTAGCCAGTTATTGTACAGCCAATTACTGAGCCAGTGTCTTCATGGTGCCGTTCCAAACGGCCGCGGATTATCATTCGTAAAAAAAAATATAAAAGGCTCCGTACATTGGTACTTACAATTAACCATTGGTAGTAATAAAAGCCAACATTATCTGGGGCCTGATTCTGAGAAAATCTGTACTCTCATGGATAAAGAAAAAAGCCTATGGAAAAAAACAAAACCAGATCGAGATGCACGCGAAAAGCTCGTCTCAATGTTAAAAAGCGGTGATACGTTAACGGTTAGTACAGCAGAAGCACGTCTGTTTGAGATTATAGAGCGTGCAGGTGCTTTTTTAGTGGGCGGCGTCCTTGTTGGTTCGCATGCTTTTACTGTCTACGGCAATATGCTGGGAATTCAATGGCCTTCAAAAATCACACAAACACACGACATTGACATTGCGGGTGATAATCATATTTCACTCGGACTAATAAATAAAAGTATCAATTTAAAGCAAACCCTACTCGATGCTGAAATGGGCTTTGTTGAAGTACCAGCCCTCAATAGAAAAGCACCATCCACAAGTTTTCGAATTCAAGGGAAGCAACTCAGTGTCGATGTTTTAACACCGATGATAGGTAAACCAAGCTCTAAAGCAATATTGATTTCGGCTTTAAATACTTATGCCGAACCATTACGCTTTCTTGATTATCTTTTGCATGATATTCAACCCGCAGTCATTGTTGCCAGAGCAGGCATACTTGTTAATGTTCCATCACCTACACGCTATGCATTACATAAACTTGTTGCAAGTATCCGACGGCCTGCCGCAATGCAAACAAAAACATTAAAAGACGTTGAGCAAGCTAAATTATTGCTTGAGGTATTAATCGAAGATAGGCCTGGAGACATCCCAATTGCATTTAAGGCCGCAGAACAAATGCCTGATAAATTTTCAGAGCAACTACAACAAGGAATAGGAAAATTACCTAAGCTACTGTCTAAAAAGTTAATGACTTACATCGAATAAAGCTAATCATTATCCAAGCTAGTAGCCGATTGAAATTTACAAATTATCAATAAGTTAAGTGCACTGTTACTCGGAAAATGAATAATATATTTGGAAAGAAAAAGGCTTAAAACCAACCAAAGTTAGAGGTAAGCCTTTGAATTGTATGGGGTGGCTGACGGGGCTCGAACCCGCGACGACCGGAATCACAATCCAGAAAAATAACGAGTATTAACAATACTTTAAGTCACATTTTCCGAATAAAATGGTTAAATAAATAACATGCATATCAAAACCTTAGGTTTCAATATTCGGAAACATAAGCTAACAAACACAGTGCTTTTTTAAATATTAAAAGCCGGTGCCATAAGCTGCTGCTCGGCCCTGCCCAAACCTATTTTCGTGGCAACCGCTTCCCAACCAGCAACACTTTGTAACACTTTATTTTTTATTTGTAGCGCATCTTGTTTGTTTAATTGAAAGTAATCAATAACGTCCATAGCCAGTTCATAATTTAAACTATTATCATCTTCGGTAATATTTAAGTGCAAGCCACCCGCAGGGGTGACTGGGTTTATGTCGTAAGCAGGCGATAAAATCCAGCCCCTTTTATGGTATATAAACCCATGATTACGTAAATGGTCATCGGTATTTGAAACAGCAATATTAAAAACGATACGTCGCCATAGTTCAGCTAAATCATTTTTTGTGTTTGCTCCCTGCCGTGTTAAAAATTGTGCAAGTTCTAGATAGCTTGCGCCCTCATCACCATCGTTATAGCCCAGCTGCATCATTGCCGAGGTAAAGTGCAAACGGCTGTTTGTAGTGCGATCAAAGCGCTTGGTTAAAAAGGTATGATGTGGGCTATTAAATTGTTTATGTTGGCACTTCGACATGTCGATACCTGCATCAACCGCTAACTGATACACAACATATTCCCATGCACCTATATCATAGTCATCATGTCCACTTGGAAATTTAGCAATCCATAAGTTACCGTCGCTATCAATCACCGATGCCTTAGGCCGTGCACCACCTAATGATGAGCCAGGCGAAATTAACATATTCAACCATTTCAAATAATCTGGATCATCCATATCGGCTGCACTTTCTAACTGACTGACTGCATGTTCTAATTCACGTAACGATGTCATCGGTGGCGACGCAAGCTGATTATTGTTATCTAAAAAGTCACCGTTAAAATCTAACTTAAACCGCAAAGCCCCCATTCGATGCATATCATGTACACCCAACAAGTAATCCGACTCATTCAATACATTGGGCTTACGTTCCTCTTGGCGTGCAATAACCGCTTCTCGTCTTTTCATTAACAAGCGCCCCCATCTATCAGGGCAAGAATCAAGAAAAACACGAAAGTTCTGTTGGCTACTATTATGTTGTTCTCCTGAATAGAGTTTTAAATCGGGATCAATTTGTTGAACATATTTTGACTGTAACCAAGCTTCATCATAAGCAAAACTAAAATGTTCTTTTGCTTTAACCACATCCGAGCGTAATGTGCCGACAAACATCGGTTCATCAAACTCTTCCCAGTCTGCAAATACAAAAATTTCGCGGCTCATTATTTATTAACTCATTAACTTAATATCTTGTAACTTTCGCCCAAGCTCATCATCACTTGCGACCTTGGTAAAATCCTCAACCATTCCTAATACACTCAATACCGCCACGTAATGACCAATCGAAACCGTTGCATCCCCTTTCTGAATTTTTCGTATCGTCAATCGGCTCAAACCTGTTCGCTCAGCAATAAGCGACTGGCTATAGCCCCGCCGCTTACAGGCAAGTGTAATATTCTCGCCAAAAATATCTAATGCCTTCTGGCTATCTGGGAAGATCGTGGCACTTCGTTTGTCTTTAATGTTAGGCATTATAGTTACCAAATATATCGATTTTGATAATTATAGTAACCATTTAATGGCTAGTAAAGAAAAATATGTTGGGATTTTAGACTACCGGAGTATTTATCTGGGCTAAAATGTAGGATTATCAATTAGTTGGAAATGCTAATATCAAAGAAAAGAGGAGAATATTCGGAAAAATCATGCGCATAGTAAATAAGAATATTTACAAGGCATTGATATACAAGGAAAAATGGGGTGGCTGACGGGGCTCGAACCCGCGACGACCGGAATCACAATCCGGGACTCTACCAACTGAGCTACAGCCACCATTGACTGGTACAAAAAACCCTGCAATAGATGCAGGGCATAAAACATGTTTGGCGCGCCCGAGAGGATTCGAACCTCTGACCTACGGCTTAGCTTACCACTACAGTTTTCACTGCTGTTTTGCCAGCTATAAACTAGCACTAACATTTGTGGTCTGGACCATCTCTTCACCATTTCAGGTGCTGCACGTATGGCCTCTACGGAACCCCACGATAATCAGCAACAAACTTAATATGTTTGCTTTGATTATTCTTAGGCATTTCTACCCTCAAAGTGACTGACTTATCAAACGCGTTTGGATCAAGAAAATAACATTCGTCAGTATCAGGGCAATAAATGCAATAAAGGTCAATTTGATCTTTATCAACAGCTTGCATATGCGTGCCGTTTTTATCAGCCCAACAAGAGCGAAAGTGTAAAGTCATCGCACCTGTTTTATCTAAAGACTTATATTTAACTTGTACACGTTTAAAAGCATTATCTTTATAAGCGACCAAATCAAATGGAGCATGCTCCGTAATGGGTTGTAGGATTAAATATCCTTGCTCATAAAGACTCAATTGAGCCTTCAAAACGCCTAGATCACCTTTAACTTTCGTATGGTGTTTTATCATCGTATTATTCCCTTAATACAAAGAGAATAATTGTAACACCAATGGTAACCATAGGTTTCCTCGGGATTGCCATCAGCCTTATCTTGATAAGCTGTTAAGGTTTCCCCGATATAGTGCAGTCCACTTTGCAGGTTCTTGTTTCCCTGCAAAGGCTCCTATTTTCGTAACTATATTTACGATCTTAAAGGCCGTTGCTCTATCCAGCTGAGCTACGGGCGCCAACTGCATAATCCTATCATGCTTCATCTTGCTAAAAGGCAAGAATAATCATTAATTTATCTGGTTTATTTAGGATTATTTAAAATAATGGTCGGGGTAGAGAGATTCGAACTCCCGACATCCTGCTCCCAAAGCAGGCGCGCTACCAGACTGCGCTATACCCCGAACAAGGGCGAGATAATACGCATTCATCGTATGCAGGTCAAGGCTCGGCGCGGCTTGTATTCATATTTTCTTTTAATAATTCGTTACTTGGCGAAAGCGCCACTTCGTGAGATTATAGCCCTTTCATTTTTCAGGCATTTTATTGCAATGACGGCAAAATTAATCGATGGCAAAGCCATAGCGGCTCAGTTACGTACCGATGTTAAAAAAGGGGTTGATAAGCGCTTGGCTTTGGGCAAATCTGCACCGGGTTTAGCGGTTGTTTTGGTGGGCAGTGACCCTGCTTCTGAGGTGTATGTACGTAATAAGCATAAGGGCTGTGAAGATGCCGGTATTATTTCGATTGCGCATAATTTAGACAATAGTACCTCGCAAGAAGAGCTTTTAAGCCTGATTGATAGCCTCAATGTTAACCCGGACGTACACGGTATTTTGGTACAAATGCCTTTGCCTGAACAAATTGACCCCGAAACGGTTATTGAGCGCATTTCTCCGCTAAAAGATGTGGATGGATTCCATCCTTACAATATTGGGCGATTGGCGATAAGGATGCCGGTTTTACGATCCTGCACTCCGTATGGCGTAATGACGTTACTTGAATCGACTGGCCAACCAATTCGTGGCCAACATGCTGTTGTGGTGGGTGCTTCAAACCATGTGGGCCGGCCGATGATGTTAGAGCTAACTCTGGCGGGTTGCACGACTACGATATGCCACCGTTTTACTAAAAATTTAGCCGAAATGGTCGGCCAAGCCGACATTGTGGTGGTGGCCGTTGGTAAACCGGGCATTGTCGATGGTAACTGGATTAAAAAAGGCGCGGTGGTAATTGATGTTGGTATTAACCGTAACGACGATGGCAAGCTTGTTGGCGATGTGGATTTTGAAACAGCCAAACAAAATGCTGGTTGGATTACGCCTGTGCCAGGTGGCGTTGGACCGATGACGGTTGCAACCCTAATGCAAAATACTTTGGAAGCGGCTAATAACGAAGCTTCCGTTAACCTTTAACATTCCAATTGCCAAGTTACTACTGGGGTTTAAGATACTTACCCGCTTTTTCTGGCAAGCTTCCCACGCAGTTTGAATAAATATTTTCTTCGATTGGATTACCATTCATAAAAGCAGCATATAAATCGTCTTCATCCATTAGGAATTCAAACGCCTCACCTTTATGTTCGCCTTGGCAACGCTCCAGGATTCGGTCACCCGACGCATCAAAAGATCGAAACCCATGTAACTTATCTTTATACTGATGAAAACTAACCAATGTTTGCACTGGTGCATTATTATAGCCCGGTAAATAAGCTGCGGTGTAATCACGAATTACTCTGCCTTCATCATCGTGCACATAAACTTCGATTGAGTGTAGGACTTCAGGATTGGCTTTTTCCCACTGAAGCTGGCATACGAGTTTGCCTGTTTTTTTAGAGATGTACTGTTCTTGAATGTAAAATTCTTTATTGCCGGCATAGCCTCCGACTGATCTTTTAATATCGCAGGCGTCGTTTTTGACCAGCTTCTTCTGTAATTTTAATGCATCATCCGCGAAAGCATTCCATTTTCGAATATGCCGATTATCTTCCTTCATTGCATTTTTATCGGCTGCAAAACTGCTAAACGGTAAAACGAACCCAAGTGTAAAAACCAAAACAAACGTCAAATACCGCATACAACTCCCCCTTATTATTTTGCGTAGTAAGAAGACTCTTATTTAGTTAAGAAGTTCAACGGATTACCGAGCTTATACCGCTTTATTCTCGGCGCCAACCTGTTTGGCCAGCCGCATCTTCTAAGATAATCCCCTGATCTTTCAGGGCGTCACGAATACGGTCGCTTTCGGCCCAATTTTTATTGGAGCGGGCATCATTACGCTGTTGAATCATTTCATCTATTTGGCTATCGCTTAAGCCAGACTCATCGCTCTGCCCTGCTTTTAAGAACGCATCAGGTGTCTGTTGTAATAAGCCTAATTGAGCACTTAACGATTTTAAATTAGCAGCGGCTTCGATTGCTTTTGGCTCATCCGTTGTTCGGTAGCGATTAATTTCTTTAGCCAACTCAAACAAACTCGATAGCGCTTCGGGTGTATTGAAGTCGTCGTCCATCGCTTTATAAAATTGTTGAACGGCTTCATGGTCGGCCTGCAAAGCTTCAACCTCTTCCATCCCTTTCAAAGCGGTGTACAAAGTTGTTAATGCGGCTTTGGCATTGTTTAAATTTGTTTCTGAATAGTTTAGCGGGCTACGGTATTGGCTGGTTAATATAAAGTAGCGAATCACTTCAGGTGAAAATTGTTTAACAACTTCACGAATAGTAAAGAAGTTACCCAGGGACTTGGACATCTTCTCTTCATCGATGCGTACAAAACCATTGTGCATCCAGACGTTAACAAACTTCTCGCCAGTAGCGCCTTCACTTTGTGCAATCTCGTTTTCGTGATGAGGAAATTGTAAATCCATACCGCCACCATGAATATCAAAATGGTTGCCAAGGCAATGTGTCGACATTGCCGAGCATTCAATATGCCATCCCGGGCGACCATTTCCCCAAGGTGATTCCCAACTCGGTTCTTCTGGTTTGGCTGATTTCCATAACACAAAATCGAGTGGATCATTTTTGGCTTTATCCACTTCTACGCGTTCACCGGCACGTAAGTCTTCAAGCTTTTTGCCCGATAGTTGGCCGTAGGATTCAAACTTATCGATGGCATAGTAAACATCGCCATTATCAGCTGCATAGGCTTTATCGTTTTTGATTAAGAGCTCAATCATTTCGATAATTTCTTTCATATACCCTGTTGCACACGGTTCTTGATTTGGTGGTAAAACGTTTAGTGCTTCCGAATCTTCATGCATGGCATCAATAAAGCGTGTGGTGAGCTCAGTGAAGTCTTCATTATTTTCATTGGCGCGCTGAATAATTTTGTCGTCGATATCGGTGACATTTCGTACATAGGTTACATTTTCAGTACCGTAGATTTGGCATAGATAGCGATAAACCACATCAAAAACAACCAATACCCGTGCATGGCCAATATGGCAGAAATCATAAACGGTCATTCCGCATACATATAAACGGACATTTTTAGGGTCTATCGGGGTAAACGGTTCTTTTTGCTTTTTTAAACTGTTATAAACGGCCAACATCAATCTATTTTCTCACTATTATTGCTCTAAAAAACGCCTAGTTTACCTGTGAGAGCGCGATTAATGTAGTAATTCTTAACAATTTGTCAGTTTACGCATAATTCTAAATAGCCACTAACTTAGGGGTAAATTATGCCTAAATTACTTGGAAATTCTGGGTAAATAAAGCTATCTGATACCTTTTATATAGGGCTAAACCTTAGTAGAATCGCGCCCATCAGTTATTTTGTAGTTGAACTGGATGAGTAGAAACCTGTCTACTAAGCTAGATGAAACAAAAATTATAAACGGAACAAACAATGAAAAAACTCTTAGCAACACTATTATTAATTTCTGGAATTATAACGTCAGCAACAACGGCATATGCTGCCAACCCTAAAGTTATAATGACAACCAATGTAGGTGCTTTCACTATTGAGCTTGATGCCGATAAAGCGCCAAAATCAGTAGGCAACTTTTTAAACTATGTTCAACAAGGTTACTATAACGGTACTATCTTCCATCGTGTTATTAGCGACTTTATGATTCAAGGTGGCGGCTTTACTCCAGACTTACAACGCAAGCCAACCAATGCTCAAATTATGAATGAAGCCAACAACGGACTTAAAAATCTTAAAGGCACTCTTGCTATGGCAAGAACGGGTGACCCACATTCGGCAACCGCTCAATTTTTTATTAATGTAAAAGACAATGACTTTTTAAATCACCGAGCGCCTACTCCTCGTGGTTGGGGTTATGCAGTTTTTGGGAAAGTAGTTAAAGGCATGAACGTGGTTGAAAAAATTCGTAACGTTCAAACGGGTAGCAAAGGTCATTTTAGAAGCGATGTTCCTAAAACAGACATTATTATTGAGAACGTAGAAGTTGTTGGACTCACTCCTCCGGCTCCTACTTCAATACAAACAAACTAAATATAAATTTTATTTCAAGGATATTCCCATGATCGTTATGACAACAAGCTTCGGTGATATTAAAATCGAACTTAACAATGAAAAAGCACCTGAAACTTCTGCTAACTTTGAACAGTATGTTAAAGATGGTTTTTATGATGGCACTATCTTCCACCGTGTAATTGACAATTTTATGGTTCAAGGTGGCGGTATGGAACCAGGCATGAAAGAAAAAGAAACACGTGCCCCAATTAAAAATGAAGCTGACAATGGTTTAAGCAATGAGGTTGGTACGCTAGCAATGGCTCGAACCATGGATCCTAATTCTGCAACGGCTCAGTTCTTTTTTAATGTTGCTGATAACAAGTTCCTTGACCATCGTTCACCAACGCCAGACGGATGGGGCTATTGTGTATTTGGTAAAGTTGTTGAAGGTATGGATGTTGTTGAGAAGATTAAAAACGTTTCAACTACAAACAATGGTATGCATCAAGATGTTCCTGCTGAAGATGTTATTATCGAAAAAGCGATTATCGAAGAATAAATATTCTTATTAAGTAATAAACAAGGCCGGTTATGACTACTCTTTTTATTGCTGATTTACATTTAAGTGATCAGCGCCCAGCCATAACTAACTTGTTTATTAACTTTTTAAATAATGAAGCACGGCAAGCCCGTGCTTTATACATTCTGGGCGATTTATTTGAAGCATGGCTTGGAGATGATTGTATTCTTCCCGCTTATGAAACAATTATAAAAAGCTTAAAAGAACTTACCGACAGCAACGTACCCGTTTATTTTATTCATGGTAATCGTGACTTTTTAATTGGCAAACATTTTTGTGAATTAAGCGGTTGTGAATTATTAGATGAATCAACCGTTATATCAATTGATGAGCAACAATATTTAGTTATGCATGGCGACACGTTGTGTACTGACGATATTAAATACCAACAGTTCCGTTCGATAGTACGTAACCCCGAATGGCAACAACAGCTCCTTAGTAAAACACCTGCAGAACGTATTGCGCTAGCAAAACAGTACCGCGAGATAAGCCAAACAGAAACGGCTGAAAAAGCCGATGATATTATGGACGTGAATCAAACAGAAGTTGAAAAAGTTCTGCGTGCAGCGGGTGTTACAACGTTAATACATGGCCATACTCACCGCCCTAATATTCACAAATTTGAATTAGACGGTAAACCTGCGCAACGGATTGTTTTAGGTGACTGGTATGAACAAGGCAGTGTATTGATATTGAAAGATAAGAAATTCACTTTAGATAGTATATCTTAAGATCTAATATATTAGTCTGGATTCCCGCCTCCGCGGGAATGACGTGGTACGCTTAAATAACTTTCGGAATAAAATTAAATTGCCAACATTTAATTGCAGGTTAAGGTTAAGGTTAAGGTTAAGGTTAAGGTTAAGGTTAAGGTTAAGGTTAAGGTTAAGGTTAAGGTTAAGGTTAAGGTTAAGGTTAAGGTTAAGGTTAAGGTTAACTTAAAACAAAGCCGTCATACCCGCGAAGGCGGGTATCCAGCCGGCAAATCAAAGTGCCTTTATTTTTCTGGATTCCCGCCTTCGCGGGTATGACATGGTACGCTTAAATAACTTTCGGAATAAAATTAAATTGCCAACATTTAATTGCAGGTTAAGGTTAAGGTTAAGGTTAAGGTTAAGGTTAAGGTTAAGGTTAAGGTTAAGGTTAAGGTTAAGGTTAAGGTTAAGGTTAAGGTTAACTTAAAACAAAGCCGTCATACCCGCGAAGGCGGGTATCCAGCCGGCAAATCAAAGTGCCTTTATTTTTCTGGATTCCCGCCTTCGCGGGTATGACGGCTGGAGGTTTCTTGGTATAGGCCTGAATAGATTCTATTATTTTCAAATAAAACTACTTCTCAAACTTAACCTTACCTTCACGCAATTCTTGTACTGAATAGCGCTTATATTTTTCTGGCAATTCAAATAATGTCTTATCGGCCTTATAAGCAATATCAAAATCAATTAAAGTTCTAGCGTATTCACGTCGACCCATTGTTTGTAATGGAAAACCAAACTGCAACTGACGCGTTGGCGCAAAGGTATCTTGTGCCAGGTCACATGCGTTTAACATGTCTGCAGGTGTGCTTGATAATGTCATTTTACTATCAGACCCCATTAACTCAGAAAACTCAGTTAACGCTTTAACCGCGAGAGGCATTAATGATTTAACAGCGATTACGTCATGGCAAACTTTATCATTAACAAGTAACTGATAATGTCTCGGATGCTCGCCACCTATTTTAGGTGCGTCTTTCATTTCACCGAGATCTTTTTCTGAGAAGGTTAATTTTATGGGTGACTCAATTTTGCTGTCTTTCTTATAAACCATCATTACGGATTCTTCATCTGAAATAACACTATGTACGATTGATTTTTTGCGGTCGAATAAAATAAAGTCTTCTGAGCTTTTACCATCATCAAAGCGTACAAACTCAGGCGTTATAATCATACGCGTTGGATAAGGTTCTACAAATTGCTCTTGTTCCATAAATGAAATTTTATAAGTGTAATTGGTTGGTTCTTTTTTGCTGCAAGCAATTGAACTAATAAACATTAAACTTACAAATAAAATTTTTATACTTCTTTTCATCATACTTCCTGATTTAAAGATTACTTTCAAAATAATCAATTTCTTTTTGTGTAAAGCCTGCTTGTAAACGAGCCTTATGATTAATCGGTTTCTTTACTCCGCTTTTTAAATACTTTTGGAGCAACTCTATAAATGTTTTATCGTGATCAACTTTGCGTAAATCACAACAATAACGATACCAATAAGAACCAGTTTCAACATGCCCTATTTCATCACGTTCAATAATGGTTAATATTTCATTTGCTCGTGTATCGTTTACACTTTCAAATTTTTTCATTATGCCGGGCGTAACATCTAACCCGCGTGCTTCAAGTACCCGTGGCACGAGAGCCATTCGAATCAGTACATCATGCTCGGTATCAACAGCCATTTCCCACAAACCATTATGCGCAGGAAAATCTCCGTAGGCAAACCCTAATTCTTCGAGATAATCTCGCACTAAGCTAAAATGATACGCTTCTTCCTTTGCTACTTTCAGCCAATCTAAATAATACTGCGCTGGCATATCGCGAAAACGATAAACAGCGTCCAAAGCAAGGTTAATGGCATTGAATTCAATATGACAAATGGCATGCAATAAAGTTGCGCGCCCTTCTAGTGTGTTTAAACCACGCCTAGGCAGCTCTCTTGGTTGAACTAATTCAGGTTTATCCGGCCGACCGGGGATAATAAGCTGTTGTGCTGATTGGGCTAAATCAATCTTATCGACTTGTAAGTCTTGTTCAAAAAACTTGTCAAATGCAGCGTAAGTTTGGGTTACTTTTTGTTGAGGGTCTGAAACATTCAGTATTTCCCAAGCAGTATTCAATAAGTCATTAATCATGTTTCGATTTTACCAAAAAGTGAGCAAAAGACCTATTTATTACGATTTTGCCAAGATATGAAAATAGATATTACAGGCTTATTCCCTCTTATAAGCAGTCACCAAGAAACTATCACTCGCAATGACAATGAAATGAAGACTACCATCAAAACCTATTACCACTTATAGGCAATAACCACATCCATTACATTTGTGCCGGTTGGGCCGGTATTAATAACGTCGCCACTGGCTTGCAGAAAAGCAGCTGAGTTGAAGGTTTCAAGATGCTCATCTACATCTAAGCCCTCGGTATCCCCTCGCGAAAGTGTATTACCGTCCACTAAGGCTCCTGCATCATCTGTCGTACCATCTGTACCATCGGTTCCGATACAGAGCACAATGATATTGTCCATTGCCTTGATCTTTTTCGCGACAAGAAGCCCTAAATGTTGATTTCGACCTCCTTTATTCATAGAGATGTTACCTTTCGAAATTTCTACTGTTGGCTCGCCACCCCAAATATAATAACCACTCTCACCTTTTATAATTTGAGAGGCTATTTTGTCTGCTTCTATTTCAACGTTAGCTGATAAGGGTTCTTCAACAATTTGAACATTTTGATTTTCGTTAGATTTGCATAATGTTGCGATATTTTTTAATAAAGTCGTGTTTGTAGCGACTAGTTGAGTATCAATATTACGCTTATAGGGTTCAGTTTGGGAGGCTCCGGATTTAGGTGACTCACATGAAGCTAATAATGCATCAAGCCATGCAGGTAATTGAATACTAATATTCTTAAAATTATTGGTAGTCGATTCAACAAACAATCCTGAGCCAATGTAGGCAGGATTATTACTTATTACATCTGAAAGTAATAAATTAGAAACTTTTAAATGTTTTGCAAGCAATGCTAGCTTACCGCCTTTAATTTTCGAGAGTTTTTGCCGAATAGAGTTCATCTCTTCTATCGGTAAACCTGATGCAATTAACCAATCATTGACTCGAATTAAATTTTCTAAACTTATACCTGACTTTAGTTGTTCAACCAGTGCCGAAGCACCACCGGATATTAATACAATTAAATGCGTTTTTTCTGGCAGACCTGAAACAAAATCAATTACCTTTGCTCCAGCAATTAAACTCTTATCCGAAGGTACTGGATGACTTGATTCGAAATACTCAAAACAATCAACCATCGAAGACGACGACAGATGATCTTGTTTGGTAATCACCAAACCACTAATAATTTTTTCCTTAGAAACAGCATAAGCACCTTGCGCCATACTCTGTGCTGCTTTACCAATAGACAAAATCGCAATTTTATCGTTATCACTCGTACGTATTTTGAATTTTTCAGATTGTAAATAATTTTCAACGCAAACATTACCAAGCACCGAGTTCAATGCATCGGTATATAGCTGCAATACTTTCTTTCTTTGATTGGAATTTTCTATCATCGGATTAATTATACTAAAGTAACAATGCTTATTATGCCAGAAAGTACTGAAACAGACACCCCGTCATTAATTAAACCACCCATTGTTGGTGTAGGAGCAGTTTTTCTACACAGTGACCGTATACTGTTAATTAAACGAAATAGAAAGTTTTGATATTAATAAAGAGATATTAGAATTAATTTATTCTTTATAAACGAGCTATCTAAATATTTTGCATATTAATCCTGCTAAGGATTTATACGCCTTAAAGCAGATAACTATTTAGCATTGAACAACTCTTTTTCGAGGTTCTCAATTCTAGCTTCAAGGTCAGAATGGATTCCGTACTCTGTTGCCATTTTATAAAATCGGATTGCTAAAGAATTGTTCACTTGTACACCTAATCGCCCAAATTCATATGCATTCGCAAGGCGAATCTGTGAGTATCGATCACCTAGTTCGGCTGCTCGTGTATACCATTGAATCGCTTTTGATAGGTCTTGAGTGATACCCCAGGCACCAGATGTATGTAATTGCCCCAGACGCATCGCAGCTATAGCATTACCCTTTGCTGCTTCCTCAGCCAGTACCTTTGTATCTGGTCTCATTTTTTCACCACAAAGACCTTCTGCAGGAATTACACGGCTAAGCCAGTAGCAAGGTTGCATTGCAGGAATTTTTTTCATAGAAAAAATTTCATCCGCAACTAATTCATTGGAAGCGTAAGCTCCTAAACCTGTAACGATAAAGGTGCCTACTGCAAGCTGCTGAAATTTATTTCTTTTGGACATTGAATACTCCCACTCAAGCTAGATAATACCCGATTCTAGCTTGTTTTTTAATTGTAAGTTCAAATGTCGAACGATTTTTTGTCCCAGATCAAGGAAACCATGAATGTAAATAATATAATTATACTGGTGTGTTTAGTTACACTATAAGCTTGGCACTCAACCAATTAAAAAACGTACGCATTCATTGATATATTACTGCTTCATAATATACAAACATTAAAATTATTGAACATTTTCTCGTTCAGTTAGTCGTATGCATGAGTATTATTTTAATTAGTAAGGTAATGCGGTATAAATGTATTTGTATTTATTCTAACAAATTCAGTACAACTAAGCTCCAAGAGGTAGGGAAATATGAAAATAACTATCATTGCTATGATCTTTCTTGGGTGGGCAATCCTATCACTTCCTGTTGCGGCTAATGCAGCAGGTTCAACTGTTCCAATGTCTCATAATCAGGTAGAAGTAGATTCATGGAATCTGTTTGCTCAACGGTTATATGTACTGCATCAACATCAAATAGCTCAACGTCAAATATTGCAGGAAGAATCAAAAGGTGGATATAGTGGGGGTAAAGACTTCTATCGAGAAGTGAAATATATTGACAAAAAAACCAAGAATCTACTTAGTAGAATTCTATGGGAAATTGATAATCCTGAACAAATACATGAAATTGAAGTATTTGTGTATGACAAAAACGGGAAACTTAAACGTGACTATCTTGCTGCTTTTTTTCCTGAGCAGCGCAATGCTCCTATCCAGACATTAATCAACTTCCACTATCAAAATGATGAACTAAAAAGTTTCCGACAGTTTGATGCCTCCGGCGATAAAATATATGAACTGTGCGAAGGAAAATTCTTTGGTGAGCCTATGACTATTTCATTGGACGATAATGATTTTGCTGTTAGCAGCATAGAAACCGTACGAACTATGGAAAGTCAGGAATATCTAGCTTGCTTTAATAATACCATAGCGGTACTTGGCGATTATCTTAATCCTCTTTTCAATGTAACATTAACTTCCGACTTAATGAAAAAAGCGGAAGTACTCGAGCACGATACACCAGATTCAATGGAACAAAATATAAAACAATTATCCAAAGCAATAAAGCATACTAAAGAGCCATCAAATCTTTATTATAAAAGAGGTGTGTCATATCAGAAGCTACAAATTTTTGACAAAGCCATTGATGACTTTGATAAAGCCATTAAACTGAAAGACTCATTAGATGAAGCATATTTTGGAAGAGGCGTGTCTTATAGTAGGATTCGTCAGTTCGATAAAGCTATTACAGATCTAACTACTTACATTAAGCGCCAACCGAAAAACTCAATGGCCTTCACTAAACGAGGAATAACAAGGATCTGGGCAGGAAAGTATGATTTAGCTGAAAAAGATTTAATAACAGCAATCCAGCTTGATACTGAAAATGCAGAAGCTCATGATGATCTGGGAGTAATGTATGCCAGAAAAGGAAACTATACAAAGGCCATTGAACAATTTAAGAAAGTCGTCGATATAGATCCTAGCTATAAAAAGGGAATTCATAACCTTGCAATGACACGTTACATCATGGGTGAATACCAGGCTTCATTTGTAGATATTAACAAAGCACTTGCATTGAAGCCCAATGACAAAAATTCCTTATTACTGAAAGCTGAAATCATGTTTAAACTTGGAATGAAAAAAGAAGCTGAAACCATTAGAGATAGAGCGGAATTCTTACCCGAAGGTGGTTGGCAAGAAAAATTCTCCTCACAGGAATAAAACTACAATAATACTTTTAAAATATGTCTTCGTTATCCTTTAATTTTCTCGATACACAAATTCATATTATGGCTTAACGGTGGTTAAGCCCAGTAGTTTCCAGTTCTGCATTCCTCCACGATACCATTTGATAAGATGTGCAGGATAACCAATGGATAATAAAGCATGTATAGTTGTAGGCGATTGTCCACACCATGGACCATTGCAATAAAATACTAATGTCTTTGCATTTTCAAAATTCCATAATATTCCTGATATGCTAGCATCAAATTGAAACTGAAGAACATTAGCAATAGCTTTGTCACTGGCTGTTTTATTATATAATTCTGTCCATGGAATATTAATTGCTCCCGGAATCATACCCTGACTCAACCATTTAGGTTCACGTGAATCAATTACCATCACTGATTCATCTTTGCTTCCTTTCTGCAAATACTTCAGAATTTTATAAAATATCAGTCAATTCCCAATCAAAAATTACCCATCAAGTTCTTCCCATCGTGCATAAGCTTTCGTTAATTCCGCTTGAACTTCAGTTAAACGCTTTGTTGCTTTGTTTATAACAAATTTTTCTTTTTTATAAAAATCAGCTTCACTTGTTAATGCATTAATTTCTTGTTGCTCTGTTTCAAGTTTTTCTATTCGCTCAGGTAATAATTGAAGTTCACGCTGCTCGTTATAGTTTAATTTTTTTTCAGATGGCTTTACTGCAGGAGCAGTCTTGTTCGAAGGAGCCGAAGTGCTTGTTGTATTCGATGATTTCTTACTACCTTTTGAATTTTCTTGTGGAATTGCTTTCATCGGTTGCGAACGTTGTCGTAGATAATCGTTGTAACCACCAACATATTCATTAACTCGACCATCGCCTTCCATAACAATTGTACTGGTAACGATATTATCCAGGAATTTACGATCATGACTTACTAGTAATAACGTACCTTCAAAATTTAATAATAACTCTTCTAATAGTTCCAGCGTTTCAACGTCTAAATCATTGGTAGGTTCATCTAGCACAAGTAAGTTAGCAGGCTTAATAAAGAGTCGAGCAAGTAACAAACGATTCCGCTCACCACCTGATAACGTTTTAACAGGAGACATTACTCTTGCAGGCGGAAAGAGAAAATCTTGTAAGTAACCAATTACGTGTCTGTCTTTGCCATTTACCATGACGCGATCACGGCCATGATTTAAATTTGCCATAACGGAGGCATTTAAATCAAAGTCAGCACGATTTTGATCAAAATAGGCCACTTCTAAATTGGTTCCCATTTTAACTTTTCCTTCGGTAGGTTTTAGTTCACCCAACAGAAGTTTAATTAAGGTTGATTTACCTGAGCCATTAGCACCAACAATACCTATTTTATCGCCACGCATGATTTTGGTACTAAAGTCGCTAACAATAACTTTATCTTCGTATGCAAAACTGGCTTTAATCACTTCAGCAACGATACGCCCTGAACTATCGGCTGCATCCAGATTAAGTTTTGCTTTACCTTGTTGATTACGCCGTTGCGCATGTTCGCTGCGCAATGCTTCTAATGCGCGCACTCGACCTTCATTTCTGGTGCGACGCGCTTTAATCCCTTTGCGGATCCACTTTTCTTCATCTGCTAAGCGCTTATCAAATTTTGCATTATGATCGGCTTCAATCGCCAGGAACTCTTCTTTTTTAACTAGATAATTTTCGTAGTTACTCGGCCATGATGTGATGTTGCCACGATCAAGTTCAATGATACGTGTTGCCAGTTTTTTAATGAATTCGCGATCATGTGATACAAATAAAATGGTACCCGTATAGTTCAGCAAGAATTCTTCTAACCAAAGAATGGACTCAATATCCAGATGATTGGTTGGCTCATCAAGTAGCAAAATATCCGGCGCACACACGAGTGCTCTTGCAAGCATGACGCGACGTTTATAACCACCCGACAATGAACTTACTAGAGCATCTTCTGGTAAGGATAATTTACTTATGACTGACTCAACACGTTGTTCTAACGACCAGCCATCTAAACGTTCTAGCTCGTTTTGATATTTATTAAGCTGATTAACCAGGCGCATTGATTCTTTTTCGTCTTTCTCGTCAGCTAGTTTATGAACCACGTTGTGATAGTCAGTGATAAGCTGGCCAACTTTTTCTATGCCACTGGCTACGGTTTCAAATACACTACGCACTTCATCACTAGGCACTTCTTGCATTAAGTAGGAAACTTTTAAACTCGCCGCACGCCAAACCGAACCATCATCTAAGCTAGCCTCACCGAGCAAGACTTTCATTAAGGTAGACTTACCTTCGCCATTACGGCCAATTAAAGCAATACGTTCACCTGAATCTATCGACAGGTCGGCTTTATCCAATAAGGCTACGTGACCATAAGCTAAACTAGCTTTATCTAATGTTATTAATGGCATTCGGCTGTTCTCATACAATTGGGTCTCATACTATTGGGTCTCATACTTTTGTTTCGTCTCTTTAGTTTTGAAAAGCTTTTTATAAGCCTTGTTCAATATCGTTTCTAATATCGTCGATGTCTTCCAAGCCAACAGCAATTCGAAGCATGCCGTCGGTAATACCTGCATCCGTTCGTTGCTCGTCGCTTAAACGACCATGCGTTGTTGTTGCCGGATGGGTGATTGTTGATTTAGCATCGCCTAAGTTAGCGGTAATTGATAATAGGTTTGTTTTATCGATTAAAGCCCATGCAGCCTTTTGGCCACCTTTAACTTCAAAGGCTAATACGCCACCAAAATTACTTTGCTGCCTAACCGCAAGTGCATGTTGAGGGTGTGATTTTAAGCCTGGATAGTACACACGCTTAACACTTTTATGTTCTTCAAGAAACTGAGCCAGCTTTAGTGCACTTTCACTATGTGCGTTCATGCGTAAACGTAACGTTTCCAAACCTTTCAAGAACACCCAAGCATTAAATGGACTCATGGTTGGACCCGCTGTTCTTAAGAAGCCATAAACCTCTTCACCAACTAATTTTTTATCACCCACAACGGCACCACCAATACAGCGGCCTTGCCCATCGATATATTTTGTTGCTGAATGCACAACAACATCTGCACCAAACTCAAGCGGTTTTTGTAACGCAGGAGTACAAAAAGCATTGTCCACAACAAAGATACAATCATTATCATGAGCAATATTTGAAAGCGACTCTAAATCTGCAACTTCAGTTAAAGGATTTGACGGCGTTTCCACAAAAAATAATTTCGTATTTTTAGTTACTGCCTTTTGCCATGCTTCGAGGTCAGTTATTGGTACGTAGGTTACCGTTATCCCCATACGTGATAAATATTTATCAAACAAAACAACGGTACTACCAAAAATAGATTTCGACGAAACAATATGATCGCCTGCTTGCAACAAAGCACAGCAGGTACTCAATATTGCAGACATACCCGACGCCGTTGCAACACAGCTTTCGCCACCTTCTAATTGAGCTAAGCGTTGTTCAAAATTACGTACGGTAGGATTTGTAAACCGTGAATAAATATTCCCAGGTTCGTCACCTTTAAAACGCGCAGCAGCCGATGCCGCCGAATCGAAGACATAACTTGACGTTGGAAAAATAGGTTCGCTATGCTCCCCTTCTTGTGTGCGTGTTTGTCCAGCACGTACGGCTAAGGTATCAAAGCCCCATTCAGTATCATTTGTGTTATTAGACATAATATGCCTCGCATCCTAATCAATTATTCAAATTATGTTTTCTATTATTATGGCCACGGATTGTGAGAGTTTTGAGAACAAGGCAGAAATTGACGCAAAAACGGAATTTACATGTAGTAAATGAGTATTTTAAGTCTATTTCTAACGCCGTTATCAAAGCTCCCACAATCCGTGGACATAAAAAAACCCGCTTAGACTAAAGCAGGTTTATAACCTCGCTTTAGCTGTTTTTATTAAGCGCCCGCAAGCTGTTCTTCAAATCGGCGCTGATATACTCGATATCAATTTAGAGAATATGCGTTAAAGACGACAAAGTCAAATATTAGCCGTTAGCCTTATTATACTGTACTGGATTCCCGCCTCCGCGGGAATGACGAGCAAAAAGAGCATTCAATAAATATTTTCCGCTTATGATATGAAGCTAGGCTACCAAGCTATTATCTAAAACCCTCTGCACGGATAATGAGGGTTGAGAGAACAAGGCGGAAGTCAGCGAAAAAGCGGAGTTTACATTTGTAAATGAGCATTTCGGTGTGCCCCCTTGGGTATGAGCTGTCTTTCAACGCAGTTATCTCGGCCCTCATTATTCGCGCTGAGGGTTTTTAGTCTGAGTTATGAATATCTACTACTTCATTATCTTTTTCTTGATCTTCCCTTGCCCCATCATTTCGTTTCGCTTCGGTTCTAGCAAGGTATTCTTCAGTAACATCACCAGTAACATATTCACCATTAAAAACAGAGGTATCAAAAGTAATCTTATCAGTCACTTTGCGTTTAACGGCTTTGATTAGATCGTTTAAGTCCTGGTAAATTAACCAATCTGCTCCAATAGCTTCTGCAATTTGTTTATCTGTACGTCCATAGCCAATGAGTTCTTTTGCTGCAGGCATATCAATACCATACACATTAGGATGTATAACAGGTGGCGCAGCAGATGCAAAATACACTTTCTTCGCACCGGCATCACGAGCCATTTGGATTATTTGTTTTGAGGTGGTACCACGTACGATTGAATCGTCGACGAGCAAAACATTTTTACCTCGGAACTCTAACTCAATAGCATTCAATTTTTGACGAACAGACTTTTTACGTTCTTTTTGGCCAGGCATAATAAAGGTTCGGCCAATATAACGATTCTTTATAAAGCCTTCGCTATATTTAATTCCCAAAACATAGGAAAGTTCTAGTGCAGAGGTACGACTCGTATCAGGGATGGGGAGCACCACATCAATGTCATGGTCGGGTATTTCTCTTAAGATTTTTTTAGCCAGGTATTCACCCATACGTAGGCGCGCTTTATAAACGGAGATACCATCAAGAATTGAATCTGGACGAGCAAAATAAACATGCTCGAATATGCACGGACTTAAAATAGGATCTTTCGCACACTGTTGTGTATGGTATTTACCACTGGCATCGATAAAGATTGCTTCACCCGGTGCAATGTCTCGAACTAAATCAAAACCTAATGCGTCAATCGCAACACTTTCGGATGCAACGACAACGTCGCTACCAGATTTAGTTTTACGTTCGCCAAAAGCAAGTGGACGTATACCATGAGGATCACGAAAGGCTAAAATACCTTTACCGGTAATCATTGCAACAACGGCGTAAGCTCCGCTGCAACGTTTATGAACACCTTTAACCGCATTAAAAACATCTTCAACGCTGATATCTAAGCCATCACTGGTTTGAAGTTCATGCGCTAGAATGTTGAGTAAAACTTCTGAATCTGAATCAGTATTAATATGTCGGCGATCTTCTTTAAATAAATCACCACGGAGTTTATCCGCATTCGTTAAATTACCATTGTGAGCAAGCGTAATACCATAAGGTGAATTGACATAAAAAGGTTGAGCTTCTGCTGATGAGGAACAGCCGGCAGTAGGATAACGAACATGCCCAATACCCATATTACCTTTTAAACGTACCATATGGCGTGTTTGGAAAACATCACGCACTAAACCATTAGCTTTACGCATGAAAAGACGATTATCTTCACAGGTAACAATACCTGCTGCATCTTGACCTCGATGTTGTAAAACAGTCAGGCCATCATATAAGTTCTGATTAACTTCTTGATTAGAAACTATGCCAATAATGCCGCACATACTACCCTCTTTCTGCTAAGCGCAAGAATTAAGAAATAATGGCTAAAAGTATAACCATTAAAAATATATTTAAAAGTCGGTGAATACTTAAAACCTATTAATATTTAAAACCCATTAATACTTAAAACTAGAACCAATATTTGTTGGTAAAAACTGCCCCAACCACAAAGCAATACCTTCAAATTGTGGCAACAACAGTGATTCTGTCCACCAAGATTCTTTTGGCATACTTGATAGACCCGCCAACATAACGAGTACAGCAATAATTAAGGTTCCACGTAGAACGCCAAAAACGACACCAATAAATCGGTCAGTACCAGACAATCCTGTTCGATGAACAAGTTGAACGGCAAAATAATTAACGATTACAAATAATATAAGTGCTGTGACAAATAAAATTCCAAAACCAACAACGACTCTAAATGTTTTATCGTCGATTGACTGCAAGAACAATTCAGCAAATCCACCCGCAAAAGTAAGTGCAACCCAAAATGAAACAACCCAACCTACTAAAGATAATGCTTCGCGAACAAATCCTCTAATAAGACTGATAAAGGCTGAAATAAGAATAATACCGATAATGGCAAAGTCTATCCAAATCATACTGTAATACTTTCCTAGGTTAACAACAGTAATAGCTTTTAAGGATGAGCTACTACTAATCCACTAATTTTAAGTTCTTTAACTAAACGTTTTTGTGTTTTTTCAGCTTGGGTGCGTTTTACTTCCGGGCCAACCCTAACTCGATATATATTTCCCTTGGCTGTTTTTACTGATTCAACAAAGGCTGTAAATCGTTTTTTACGTAATTTATTTCTTAAACTAAAGGCATTCTTACGTTCAGAGAAACTACCAACCTGTATAGCCCAGGCTTTAGCTGCTTTTTTAGCGCTCGGTACTTTTTTTGCTGTAATAATTTTTTTTGCTGTCGTTGTTTTCTTAACTATTTTCTTTTTTGTTGACGTTTTGGATTTTTCTGTAACTTTATTAGCTTTGTCGACTTTTGCAAAACTCGCAACAGAGTCATCTTTTACCTTAAGGGTATGTTCGGGGGTATGTTCGTCTACAATTGTTCTGGAATCAAAATCAGCTTGTGACTTAATAATAATGGCACCCGATGATGGCGTGGCTTTTTTATCGGATTTTTTAGAAATATAAGCGGGTTTATTCGGAATATTACTACCAAAGACCGGCATTCCGTCGTCAAATGATCGTTCGCTATTTAATAGCATTGGAATAAAAATGATACCCAATGACACCAGGACAATCGCACCTATCACGCGCTGTTTAATTCGCACAGGTTCGATATCTGAATGAGGTGGTTGCTGTTGGGCCATCCGCGTATTGTACCAATATCTAGCTGCTAAATTCAGTTAATTTATGCTGAAATCCAACTTGGTGAGATAGCGGCTACTGTATAAAACGAGCCAAAAACGACTAAGATATCCCCATTTTTTGCGTTGGATTGCATTTGAGTAAAGGCCTCAAAAATATCTTCATATGTGGTGTTACTCTTGGGGGTGAAATCTTTGATAATTTCCGCTAAAACAGCTTTTTCGGCAGCGCGCTCTATGGGTGCTTTTACGATATGCCAATGATTGACGACCTTAGAAAGAGGACTGAGGGAGTCTACTAATGCCTTGTCTTTCATCATTCCGACAAGCGCATGCACTTGTGTCATTTTATTTTGCGCTAGATTTGTTTTTATCATTTCTCTAACAATTTGAGCTAAACATTCGACGCTGTCGGGGTTGTGGGCGACATCCAATATTAAGGTATGCTCACCAGGTATGATCTGGCAACGTCCATCCACTCGAACGTCCATTAAGCCTTGCCGAACATGCGCTTGGGTGACGGGCAACCGTGATGATAACAATCCAATAACCTTTAATACGCCTGATGCATTCAAATATTGATGCATTCCAATGAGTGCAGGCCTTGGCAGAGCCGTTCGACGGGAAGTTGAGTCAACCCACTGCCAATCAAGCTCACCTTGTTTAAAATTAAAATCATCACCAATACGATATAAAGGAGCATGTATATCCTCAGCATGCTTTTTAATGCTAGTAGGCATATCACTATCACTGCAGACAACCGGTTTATCGGTTCGCATTATGCCGGCTTTTTCAAAGCCAATTTCTTCGCGTGTATTCCCTAACCAACTAGTATGATCAAGCCCAATAGAAGTGATAAGAGCGACATCTGCGTCAATAAGGTTTACAACATCCAAGCGGCCACCCAGGCCAACTTCAAGAATGATAATATCTAAGCTGTTATCTAATTGGGCGCGATGGAAAATATCAAAGGCAGCTAAGGTGCCGAACTCAAAGTAGGTTAAAGAAATAGGCTCGGGGGTTTCTGAATCGCACTGTTGGCGAGCCTGGTCGATTCGTTCAAAGCTTTCACATAAACTTATGTCGTCTATCAATTCAAGATTAATACGTATGCGTTCGTTGTATTTAACTAAATGAGGCGAAGTATAACTCGCTACACGATAGCCGGCCTGTGTATAGATTGACTCTAATAAAGCAACACTAGAACCTTTTCCGTTGGTGCCAGCGACACTAATTACGGGAATCTCAAAAGGTTTTGAATGTAATCGTTGGTAAACTTTACGAACACGATCTAAGCCAAGTTCAATTTCTGAACTATGAAGAGTTTCTTGCCAGGATAGCCATTGTTCAAGGGTGTTAAAGCGCATTTATCTGGCCAAATAGGGTGTTAAAACGCATTTATTTGGCCAATACTAAATAACTTTTAAAAGTGTATAGATTTAAGCTGCAGTTTGATTAGTTAACATTGTTAATAAACGTGCAATGGTATCTCGCATATCGCGACGGTTAACAATCATATCAATCGCACCATGCTCAAGTAAGAATTCACTACGTTGAAAACCTTCTGGTAAAGTTTCACGAACAGTTTGCTCGATAACTTTAGGGCCAGCAAAACCAATTAAAGCTTTCGGTTCTGCGATATGAATATCACCTAACATTGCAAAACTTGCTGATACGCCACCCATTGTTGGATCGGTTAAAACTGAAATAAAAGGAATACCTTGTTTACGTAAACGTCCTAAAGCAGCACTTGTTTTAGCCATTTGCATTAATGAAAACAATGCCTCTTGCATACGCGCTCCACCACTGGCAGAAAAACATACTAAAGGAATACGATGCTGAATTGCAGTATTGACCGCACGTACAAAACGTTCGCCAACAACCGAGCCCATTGAGCCACCCATAAATTTAAATTCAAAAGCAGCTGCAACAACAGGTACAGTTTTTACTTGCCCCATCATGACTATTAGCGCATCTGATTCACCGGTATTTTTTTGGGCTTGAGTTAGTCGGTCTTTATATTTTTTTAAATCTTTAAATTTAAGGGCATCAACAGGTGTAACTCCTTCACCAATTTCAACACGTGGTTCATTGTCTAAAAAACCTTCTAAGCGACGACGTCCACCTACTCGCATATGATGATCACACTTAGGACAAACTTCTAAGTTACGTTCTAACTCGGCACGATATAAAACAGATTTACATTCGGTACATTTTGCCCAAAGTCCTTCAGGGACTGTGTTACGTTTATTGCCGTCTGCACGGATACCTGTCGGTAGTAATTTAGAAAACCAGTTCATCGCTAATCTTACTCTCAAATATGTTGTTATTATTTATCGGCATATGGATAGAATCTTTTAAGAATCTACTCCTGCTCGTAATTCTCTAATCAGTTCGCAAACCGATGTATTTATTTTACCAGAATCTGAGGAATTTTCCTCAATTCGCTTCACAATTGCACTACCAACCACCACTGCATCTGCCACTTTTGCTACACGGCTTGCTGAGTCAGCATCTTTAATACCAAAACCAACCCCAACGGGCAGGCTAGTAAAAGACTTAATTTCCTCTACTTTATCTGAGACTTCACTAGTATTCAAATGCCCTGCACCTGTTACGCCTTTGACTGAAACGTAGTATATAAATCCCGAACCTGCTTTACATATTTTCTTAATTCGCTCCAGATTTGTTGTTGGTGCCACTAAAAATATTGAAGCTAAGCCTTTGTTTTTAAATGTTTTTATATAATCATCGGCTTCTTCAGGTGGAATATCGACGGTTAAAACGCCATCAACACCTGCTTTTGCGGCCATATCAGCAAATTCGCTGTAACCCATCACTTCGATAGGATTTAAATAACCCATGACAATAACGGGCGTTTCATCGTCCATTTTGCGAAATTCAGCCACCATTTCCAAAACATCTCTTAAGCTTGTGCCATATTCCAGCGCACGTTCCATCGCTTTTTGGATAACAGGGCCTTCCGCCATAGGGTCCGAGAAAGGTACACCAAGCTCAATAATATCCGCACCCGCATTTACCATTTCATGCATGAGAGGCACGGTATTTTCAGGTTTTGGGTCACCGGCTGTAATATAAGGAATGAGTAGCTTCTTGCCAGCGTTTAAGCGTTCTTTGAAACGTGTGCTGATTCTATTTCCAGCAATAGTACTCATAGTTCGATTCCTTCATGTGTTGCTACCGTATGAATATCTTTATCTCCACGACCTGATAGGTTCATAATAATGATTTGGTCTTTATTCATTGTTGCGGCCAATTTAGTGGTATATGCCACTGCATGACTGGACTCCAATGCTGGCAGAATACCTTCAATACGGGTTAGATCATGGAAGCCTTGTAAAGCCTCTGCATCGGTAATCGATACATAATTTGCTCGACCGATATCTTTTAGCCAAGCATGCTCAGGGCCTACACCAGGGTAATCTAGCCCTGCTGAGATTGAATGGGTTGGGATAATTTGACCGTTTTTATCTTCAATTAAGTAAGTCCGGTTTCCATGTAAAACACCGGGATCACCTGCACAAAGTGCTGCTGCATGACGCCCGGTTTCGATGCCATCTCCGGCAGCTTCTACGCCGTACATTTGCACATCAGCATCATCGATAAAGGGGTAAAACAAACCAATTGCATTTGAGCCACCACCAATACAGGCCACTAAGGCATCGGGTAAGCGCCCTTCATGTTGTAAAATTTGCTCGCGCGCTTCTCGGCCTAAAATAGCCTGGAAGTCTCTCACCAAAGCAGGATATGGATGTGGCCCTGCGACAGTACCAATAATATAAAAAGTATCATCAATATTGGTTACCCAGTCTCGCATCGCCTCATTTAGAGCATCTTTAAGTGTTTGCGAGCCAGAGGTAACTGGTACAACCTTAGCTCCAAGTAATTTCATTCGATAAACATTCATCGCCTGACGTTGAATATCTTCTGCGCCCATATACACAACACATTCCATACCCAACTTTGCAGCGACTGTTGCCGAGGCTACGCCGTGTTGCCCCGCCCCTGTTTCAGCGATAATACGTGTTTTACCCATACGTTTAGCAAGCATTGCCTGGCCAACCGTGTTATTTACTTTATGAGCACCGGTATGATTTAAATCTTCTCGCTTGAGATAAATTTTGGCTCCACCAATACGCTCGGACCAACCTTGCGCATAGTACAAGGGCGACGGACGACCAACGTATTGTTGTAATTCAAAATCAAGCTCTTTCAAAAATTCCGGATCTTGTATGTACTTATCGTAAGCGTCTTGAAGTTCTTGTAATGGCACCATTAATGTTTCAGCGACAAACTTACCGCCATAGGTCCCAAAATGTCCTTTTGCATCAGGAAAATTATACTTCGCGTTTTTCGTACTATCTGATTTCACGCGTTTACTACCTCTTTTATAAAAGCAGCCATTTTGGCTGCGTCCTTAATACCCTTGACCTGAACTTTATCTTTAACAAGTTCGATACCACCACTGACATCAACAGCATAGGGGTTAACTTTTTGAATCGCATCGGCAACATTATCGACAGATAAGCCGCCAGCAAGAATAATCGGTTTCGATAAGGAAGACGGAATTCGCTCCCAATCAAATGTTTCGCCAGTACCACCAGGGACACCTTGTGAATAGGTATCCAATAATAAAGCTGCAGCCGATGAATATTCTTTAGAAGTCGATTCAAGATTAGTATCTTGTTTCATTCTAACAGCCTTTAAATAAGGCCAGCCATAACGTTCACATTCATTAGCTGTTTCATCACCATGAAACTGTAAGGTATCGATAGATGTTGATTGTAACACCTGTTCTATCATTGCTTCTTCAGCGTTAACGAATAAGCCAACACACGATACAAAGGCCGGTAACTGAGCCATTATTTCAGCAGCCTTATCAATTTCAATATTACGGGGACTCGGTGGGTAAAAAACAAAACCAAGTGCATCAACGCCCAGACGTACGGCCTCATGAGCATCACTTAATTGAGTGATACCACAATATTTAATCCGTGTACGCAGAACCGAATTACTCATTAGAATCCTGGAGTCTATATGAAAATGTTGGGGTGATTATACCAGAAAATATCGATTTTCTAACCACAACAGCCACAAAGAAAGGCTGTTAATGGCTATTCAGATCTCGACCAGATTATGTAGTGAGAAATATCAGATTACTTTAGAAAAACTGCTACTTGAGTTCGCTAAATATTTATCAAAAACCATGCAGATATTTCTAATAAGAAGGTAGCCAATGGGATGAACTGTTATATCGTTATTACTAAGACTCAATAAGCCATCTTCCTGCATTTGTGAAAGTTGTGTGAGTTCATCTTTAAAGTAGCTGCTGAATTTAACATTAAATTGCTGTTCAATTTTTTGAAAATCCAGAAAGTAATGACATATAAGTTGATTGATAACTTCACGTCTTAGTAAGTCATCATCATTCAATTCGATACCACGAAAAACGGGAAGTTGATTGTTATCAATAAGCTCATAATACTCGTCCATCGTTTTTACATTTTGGCTATAACAGTTAGCCACTTTTCCGATTGACGTTACACCGAGTCCAATTAAGTCACAGTCAGCATGTGTCGAAAAACCCTGGAAGTTTCGATATAAGTTTTTTTTATTTTGCGCAATCGATAATTCATCTTCAGGTTTTGCAAAATGATCCATACCAATATAAAGGTAGCCTGCACTGGTTAACTGATGAATAGCTTGTTGTAAGATTTCCAATTTAACCTGAGGACTGGGAATATCATCACTATTAATCTGACGCTGGGTTTTAAACATTTCAGGTAAATGAGCATAATTAAAAATAGAAAGGCGATCAGGATTAAGGTCGATTACCTTTGTAAGTGTTTCTGTAAAAGTTTCTACATTCTGATGTGGTAAGCCATAAATTAAATCAATACTGACGGAATGGAATCCTGAATCACGTGCAGCAACTATAACTTCTTCTGTTTCTTCTATTGATTGAATTCGATTAACTGCTTTTTGAACAAGCGGATTAAAATCCTGTACGCCTAAACTGATTCTATTAAACCCTAATTCACGCAGTAAGACGATTGTATTTTTATTTGCTTCTCGAGGGTCAATCTCAATTGAGTATTCACCAGAGTCGTCCGATAACAAATTAAAATGCTTTCTAGTTACTTCCATTAATTTTTGCATTTGTTCATTATTGATAAAAGTCGGTGTACCTCCACCCCAATGCAATTGATTGACAAGCCGCTTACTATCAAACAAGGAACCTTGCATTTCGATTTCTTTATACAAACGTTCTAAATAAGGTTCTGCCCTATTACGGTTTTTAGTAACAATTTTATTACAGCCACAATAAAAACAAATCGTGTCACAAAAAGGTATATGAAAATACAATGACAAGTTACCATTACGTGAATTACTTAATTCAATTTGTTGCTGATAGTCGCTTGAAGAGAATTTGTCAGTGAACTGCACCGCAGTAGGATAAGATGTGTAACGTGGCCCGGACTTATCATAAGAGCGAATAAGATCAGTATTTATTTCTAATGGTTGCATTTTATATCCGGTTTAATTCCGTTTAGAGTATATCCATTATACGCTTTTAAAAAGGATAAATTAACGGAGTATTCAACTAAGTTACTAATATATTTCTCTCAAATATTAATAAATACTCGGTAGATTAAACTCATCTGGATACGTTATTTTCTTTAAATATAAACCTTTAGACGATGCAGTGACTCCGCCCAAGCATCGATTGCGATGCTCTAACACTTCTTTTGACCAATCAATATTTGCATTCCCCGAGCCAATTTTAATAAGTACACCGGCTATATTTCTTACCATGTGATGTAAGAACCCATCCGCTTGTAAGTCTAAATGTATAAACTCACCTTCACGTATTACATCTAATTTTTGAAGAGTTCGCACCGGACTTTTAGCCTGACAATTTACTGTTCGATACGATGTGAAATCATGCGTACCTAATAGATGCTGAGCCGCTTTCTGCATTCTAACTTCATCAAGAGGATAAGATATAAAACTGACATAATTATTTAAAATACTAGGACGGATTTTACGATTAAGAATAGTATAACGGTATGTGCGTTGGGTCGCGCTAAAACGAGCATGGAATGATTCAGGTACTTCTACTGCCCACACTATACTAATGCTTTTCGGAACGTATGTATTACATCCAGATAGCCATGAATAATTTTTTCGGTTTGCCGTGGTTTCAAAATGTATTACTTGCTCGTTTGCATGTACACCAGTATCCGTTCGTCCTGCACAAAATATTTTGACTGGATGATTAGCGACTTTAGATAATGCACTCTCAACATTTTGCTGAACAGTTTCACCTTCGCGTTGTGACTGCCAGCCAACAAAATGCGAACCATCATATTCGACACCCATTGCTATACGATAAAGTTTTTGATTATCTTCAGACATATTCATGAAATAAATGTATGGTTAACGTAACTGTTCTGGTTTAACTTCTTTCTGGTTTAACTTCTTTCTGGTTTATATTGGGCTAAAACAAAACAACCCCGCCAAAGCGAGGTTGTTAATAGAAATTTGTAAACAATAATCTACAAGTTAAATCTTAAACGTTTATGGTTTAAGAAAGCTGTGAAATAAGTTGCTCAGCTTCTTGTTTTTGATCATCACTACCTTCTTCTAAAACTTCATCTAAGATACTTTTAGCGCCAGATGAATCACCCATATCGATATAGGCTTTCGCCAAGTCTAATTTAGTACCCACTTCATCAGTATTCGTTGATACTGACATATCCATTGCATCTGCTGCATCTAGATTTAAATCCATACTATCATCGGAGCTATCAGTAGTAAGGTCCAAATCACTAGCTGCTTCATCGATATTAAAATCTAAAGAGCCTGTATCTAATTGAGCACTTGTTGAGTCTAAGTCCAAACCATCAAGATCAATCGCCATACTTGCAGTAGGCTCATCATCTTCTGAAGTTCCCATATCGTTTAGGTCGATGGCCATGCTCTTTGTTAAATCATCATCAGCATCTTCGCCAGTGTCCATGTCTAAACTAAAATCGAGTCCATCAGGTGCGCTGATATTGTCATGCGTTTCTTCATCACTTGTTACAGGGGAATCGTCACCTAGATTAAAATCCAAGCTTCCCATATCAGTTTCTGTTTCCGCAGATGGAGATAATTCGTCTGCACTGAAGACGCCCGTTTCCAAACCAATATCCATCACTTGGCTACTCGACATACTTACATTACTAAGATTTTCTTCCATCTCACCTAAAACACTTTCTGTTGTTTCTGCTGAGATAGTGGGAGAAGAACTAAATATAGGGTTATTCGGTGCAATCTGTTTACCCATTACAACAACTTTTTGCCAATTGTTATCTGTCGCAGCAGAATCGCCTAAGGTTGCATATAAATCTTCAGCGGTTGATTCAAATGCTGTTTGATTTTTATTTGTATTATAAACTTCAAGTAGTTTAACTTTTAGCTCAACACGTTCAGGGTCTGAGGTTATCGCTTCTAATAAACGTTCTTCAGCAGCTTCATATCGCCCATAAGCCATAAATACGTCGGCTTCAGTTAAAGGATCAACTTCACTATCTTCGGTTTGAATAGCGCCTACACCACTAATCGCAAAATCACTTAAGAAGGATGATGTTTCAGATGAATTTTGACTACCTACAGACATCACAGGTTCATCATCAACTGGAGCCGCACCGGATAAAATACTTTCCTGGAAGTTATCTTTAGCTGATGAACGTTTGCGTATCATCATGATGACAATAAGTACCAACACTATAATTAATACTGGAATGCCAACAAACACGAGTAAACTGCTGCCTAAAATCGGCATCAATATTCCAGATATCGTTCCTAGAATTGTATCAACAAGACTGGTTGATGGCTGAGTAGGTACTTCTGCTTGAGGCTCTACTTCTGGTACTGGAGCCGGAGCTTCAGTTTCCATTGGTGCTTCTGCAACTGGAGCAGGCTCTTCCATTTGAGTTACCGGCTCTTCAGCTACAAGTTCAGGCGTAGGAACTGGTTCATCTTCAAGTTGAGGTGCAGGAGGTTCATCAGCAACTGGCTCTGGCATTACTTGAGCAACAGCAGGTTCACTTGGAGCAGGTGCTTCTGAAGATTTTGCAGCTTGTTGTTGAAGTGCAGCAAATTCATCATTACGCACTGATAAAGATCGTTGCATTGATTCTAATTCTGCTTCAAGTTCTCTTAAACGACTATTAAGTGCTGAATTTTTACCACGTTCAGCATTGCTCTCTTGATTAACACGATTTAACTCATTACGTAAATCTACAATCTCTTGACTTGTAGCATCTTGAGATGGTGTTGAAGAAGCACTGATATCTTCGCCTTCTGGAGCACTTAACGTTAATTCACCTGATGGTGCTTCGGCTATGTTGTTTGCTGGTTCAGAGTCAATTTGCCCTGTCGATAAAGGTTGTTCTTCTGCAGCGGCAGCAACTTGTTGACGATAAGCATCCCAAGCTTCAGTTTGAGACATATAATCTTGAGCAGCTTGTTCCTGGCTAATTGCCGTTATCAAACCTGGGTCATCAATTCTTAAGACTTGACCAACTTTCAAACGGTGAATGTTTCCTTCAGTAAAGGCTTTTGGATTGCTTTTAAGTAGTGCCATCATCACTTGGTAGACACTGGCATCATCGCCTTTCATCTTGTTTGCAATAGTCCACAAATTATCAGACTTTTTAGTAATACCGTAATCAAGATTACCTTTTTCCATATCCATTGGCTGTTGTTCATCTTGAGGAAGTGGATCTAAAGATTCGCCTGAATCAGCAACATCCATTGGGGCTGGTACAGGTTCTTCATCATATTCTATTGATTTAGATTCATCATATTCAGTTAAAGGAATAGTAGGGAATAATTCACCTTCACCAAAGGTATCTTCTGCTGACATTTTATCTTCATTTGCAGCAAACTCTTTTTCTTCAATAACCTGACCACTTTGTGAATGTTTCGATAGAACTTCTCCACTTACACCTTTTGAATCATCAGCCATTAGAGGCTCATCAACAATTAGAGGCTCGTCAGCTTTCACTGCTTCAGGAATAGTTTCCGGAATAATAGGTTCTGGCGTTGATTCAGGAATAATAGGTTCTGGCTCAGGAATAGTCTCAGCAATAATCGGATCTTGTACAACCTCAACGTTCGTTTCCATTTCCTTAGGCGCTTCTACATCATCAACTGGACGATGTGGGAATAATTCTTTGTCATTTATATAAGCATCATTTGCGGCATCAACTGGATCAGCTTTTTTTGGCTCTACTATTACTGGCTCTTCAGCAACGGGAACAATTTCTTCTTTAAAGGGTGATGCTTCAGGCTCAGCGCTAGCAGGAGCAGTTTCTACTTCCATGGTTTGAGGAGCTTGTATAGTACTTTGTTGTGTTTGTTGCACTCGTCGACCAGGGGGATCGATTAACATTGTGTATTCACGCAACATACGACCATTTTTCCAATTCACTTCAAGTAAAAAGTTTAAAAATGGTTCACGAATTGGTTGTCGAGAAGTAATTTTAATGAAGTATTTGCCGTTGTCATTACGCTTAACAGCAAATCGCAAGGAATTAAGTAAACCTGTTCGATCAATGCCAGCTCGGAGGAAAGCTTCTCTTGATGCCAACTTAACTTTTAAATCGCTAACGTCATTTGGCGTAGCTGAAATTAAATCGATTTCTGCATTTAATATTTCACTTAAGGAAGAATTTAATTTAATCGCCCCCAAGCCTAATCCGTATACAAATGACGGTAGAACCGTAATTCCTATTGCGGCAATTAAAATAACCAGTTTACGTGCATATAAACGGCTGAATCCCATATGCTTTTTTCCACGCCAAACAGCGCAGACCCCCTAATTTATATATTTATCAATGACTTAAGTCTGTAAAGCTCGAATAATCATTACAATTACCCAGTAACTATAGCTTATAAATGATGTTTTACCAAAATTTCGGCTAGATGAACACCATTTATTGCACTTCCACTCTTAATTGTGTCAGTTACACACCAGAAATTAAGGCGTTTAGGATCATGAGGATCCTGTCGCAATCTATTTATAAAAATTTTGTCCATTTCTGCGGCATGACTTACTGGTGTGATAATTTCATCAACCGGTTTAATTTCAACGCCAGAACATTCTGAAATAAGTTTTTCAATACTTTGTAAATCCGTTTCTGATGAGAGCTCAAATGTAACATCTGTACTTACACCATAAAAAACAGGAATAAAAATCATTGATCCTGTAACACTGGAAGTCGAGTCAGCATCTGCAAATAAAAAATACCGTAACTCATCCATTAAATCCAACTCGATACGAGTATAACCGGTTGAATTAATATCACTATCATCAGGCATCACATTAAACGATATTTGCTCCTTAAAAACAGAAGCCTTAATTGGGCGTGTATTTAATAAACTAGTCGTTTGCATTGCTAGCTCATCAATACCTGCCTTGCCTTTATCAGAAACAGATTGCAACGCTGTAAAACTTAAGGATTTAATGCCAAATTTATCATTAATCGGTTTTAAAACCTGACTTAGAACAACACCTAAACCTGATGCAGAACGTATGTGGTGATTATCTTTAAGCGATTCATCATCGCTATTTACTGTAGCAATAATGGCGGGAGCATTTTGTAAATTAGAACCTATTTCTATAATCCGGCAACCTGCATCTAAAATACGATCGACTATTGGTTGATACGAGTCATCCACCTGACATAAGAAAACTAGCTGAACTTTTGAAAAGTTAAAGGCTGCAATATTTTGAACATGCAAATGTTTAGAATCAAACTCAATCGTCATATCGGTATCGTCATCCCCATTTTCATCAAGTGCAAGTGGAATTAATTTACCGACTGCAAAATGACGTTCAGCAAGTTGTTCTAACACCGCCTCACCAGTAGGTGTTGCTGCTCCAACAATCGCTATATCTAGATTTTCACTCATAAATCATTCACACCAATATATCTTTATCTGAAAGCCGCTATGATACGCTTTTACAAGTAGATTAATAGATAAAATTAAGTTAATTCGACAGATGATTTTTAGATTATTTTGGCGCGGCAAGCCATTTTGGGGCAGCATTTATAGGACTGTTTAAACTTCTCAGAAATGCCTCAAGCTGTGCGACTTCTTTTTCGTCTAAATCAAAGTTTAAAAACAACTCGCTTTTACGAAAAGTAACGGGGGGTGGATTATCGTAGAGCTTAATAAACTCAACTAAAGTTTTAATTTAACTAAAAAATCTACATTTGGCTTTTAACAAGCCTGTATAAAAAATACAGGCCCATTAAATCAGAGTCAAAGCTTAGCTTTCTAGTAAAATACGAAGCATACGACGTAATGGTTCTGCAGCGCCCCATAACAATTGATCGCCTACTGTAAAAGCTGACAAGTAATCGTTACCCATAGAAAGTTTGCGCATACGCCCAACCGGTACATTGAGTGTTCCTGTTACAGCTGCAGGAGTTAGTTCTTTAATTGTTACAGCTGGTTCATTTGCGACAACTTTAACCCAATCGTTATGACCTGCAAGTATGTCGGCTATCTCATCTAAAGGAACATCTTGTTTCATTTTGATTGTTAGTGCTTGTGAATGACAACGCATTGCGCCAATACGCACACATAAACCATCAATCGGTACAGGATTGGCTGAACGACCTAGAATTTTATTTGTTTCAACTTGCGCTTTCCATTCTTCTTTTGTTTGGCCGCTTTCACGCAATACATCGATCCAGGGAATTAAGCTTGCAGCAAGCGGTGCTGGCCATTGTTCAATTGGATAGGCATCACTACGAATAAATTCTGTAACTTGCTTATCAATATCTAAAATTGCTGAAGCAGGATCTTCATTCAGCGCTTTTACGTTGTCGTTTATCGCACCCATTTGGCTGATAAGTTCACGCATGTTTCTAGCACCTGCGCCTGAAGCCGCTTGGTATGTCATTGGCGCAATCCACTCAACCAAATCCTTTTCGAATAAACCACCTACTGCCATTAACATTAAGCTAACGGTACAGTTACCACCAACAAATGTTTTAACACCATTTTTGATTCCATCTGTAATAACATTTTTGTTGACAGGATCAAGTACGATAATACTTTCATCAACCATTCGTAATGACGATGCTGCATCAATCCAATAACCATTCCAACCAGATTTACGTAACTCAGGGTAAACTGCATTGGTATAGTCGCCACCTTGGCAAGTCACAATGACATCCATGCTACTCAATTCATTAATATCTTTAGCATCTTTTAATGTTGGCACATCTTTGCCGACACTTGGACCCGCTTGACCTGTTTGCGAGGTTGTAAAAAATACTGGTTCAATCTCTGCAAAATCATTTTCATCACGCATCCGTTGCATAAGAACAGATCCGACCATACCGCGCCAACCGACAAAACCTACTCGTTTCATTTTATTATTCCTTTTAAACTTAATCTATTAATTACTTAAACATCGATATCTACAAAGCAGCTAAGACAGCATCACCCATTTCTGAGGTACTGACTTTTTTCATACCCTCGCTATAAATATCTGCTGTACGTAAACCATCATCTAATACTTTATTAACAGCTGCTTCAATACGATCTGCATTAGCAACATCGTTCAATGAATAACGTAACATCATCGCAACAGATAAAATCGTTGCCAAAGGGTTCGCAATATTTTGTCCTGCAATATCAGGGGCAGAACCATGAATAGGTTCATACATACCTTTGCTATTTATATCTAACGATGCAGAAGGCAACATACCAATTGAACCGGTTAACATAGCAGCACAATCTGACAAGATATCACCAAACATATTGGTTGTTACCATGACATCAAACTGTTTCGGTGCACGTACTAATTGCATTGCGGCGTTATCGACATACATATGACTTAGTTCAATATTACTAAACGCTGCAGCTTCTTTCGTTACCACTTCACGCCACAACTCAGTTACTTCTAGTACATTAGCTTTATCTACAGAGCACACACGATTATCACGTTTAGATGCAATATCAAATGCTACTTTGGCTATACGGCTTATTTCTGATTCTTTATAAACCAAAGTATTGTAGCCTTCGCGCTCACCATTTTCTAAGGTACGTACGCCGCGTGGTTTACCGAAATAAATACCACCGGTTAATTCACGCACAATCATAATATCTAAACCTGAAACCACTTCTGGTTTTAGACTTGAAGCATCGGCAAGTTGCGGATATAAAATTGCTGGACGTAAGTTGGCGAACAGTTCCAGCTCGGCACGTAAACCTAGTAAACCTTTTTCAGGACGTACAGCAATATCCAATGATTCCCATTTATAACCACCAACCGCACCTAATAATATAGAGTCAGACTCTCTTGCGAGCTTTAAGGTTTCTTCTGGCAAAGGTGAGCCTGTTTCATCATAAGCTGTTCCACCGACTAAGCCATGCTTGAGCTCAACATCCAGACCATGGTTTGCTTTTAAACTTTCAATAACCTTAACGGCTTCAGCTACGATTTCCTGGCCAATGCCATCGCCTGGTAATACTGCTATTTTCTTTGTCATGTTATATACCTACGCTATCCACTTAAATTTTTATAATAATGAGCTTTTAAAATAAGCTCCTTTTAAAACAACCAGGGTGCTTGTTGCTTGCGTTTTTCTTCGTAGGCTTTTATGTCGGCAACATGTTCTAAAGTCATACCGATATCATCTAAACCATTTACCAAACAGTGTTTACGGAAATCATCCACATCAAACGCTATCGTTTCACCATTTGGTTTAGTAATTGTTTGAGATGGTAAGTCTACCGTTAATTGGTAGCCTTCTGTTTCTGCTAGTTCACTAAAAATAGTATCTACAATTTCTGCCGACAAAATAATTGGCAAGATACCATTTTTAAAACAGTTATTAAAAAAGATATCAGCATAGCTTGGTGCGATAACAACACGAAAACCATAGTCTAACAAAGCCCATGGCGCATGTTCACGACTTGAGCCACAACCAAAGTTTTCACGTGCAATTAAAATGTTGCTGCCTTGAAAACGTTCCTGATTCAAAACAAAGTCTGGATTTATTTTACGCTTGCTATTATCCATTCCTGGCTCGCCGTGATCGAGGTAACGCCACTCATCAAATAAATTAGGGCCAAAGCCACTTCGATGAATCGATTTTAAAAATTGTTTGGGAATAATTGCATCGGTATCAACATTCGGTCGATCCATTGGTGCAACAATACCTTTTACTGTGTTTAACTTTTCCATGACTATATCCTTCTATTTATTCCCTCTCCCCCTTCAGGGGGAGAGGGTTAGGGTGAGGGGGGAATAAATTAAATAACAACCCTCACCCTAGCCCTCTCCCAAGCTTGGGAGAGGGAATTATTTTTTACGTTAACGTTCTAACATCTACAAAGTGACCTTTAACCGCAGCTGCTGCTGCCATAGCCGGACTCACTAAATGTGTGCGACCACCTTGTCCTTGTCGGCCTTCAAAATTTCGATTTGAAGTCGATGCACAACGTTCACCTGGTTCAAGTTTGTCGGCATTCATGGCTAAACACATTGAACAACCCGGTTCACGCCATTCAAAACCTGCATCAATAAAGATTTTATCTAAACCTTCTTTTTCAGCTTGTTGTTTCACTAAACCTGAACCCGGCACAACCATTGCTAACTTAATATTACTTGCCACTTTACGACCTTTTGCAATATCCGCAGCTGCTCGTAAATCTTCAATTCGTGAATTTGTGCAGGAACCAATAAAAACTTTATCCACTTGTATATCTGTGATTGCGGTATTGGCTTCTAACCCCATATACTTTAAAGCCGCGGTTACACCATCTTGTTTTACACTATCTTTAAAACTACTTGGTGATGGTACGATGCTATCGATACTGGTTACCATTTCAGGTGAAGTACCCCAAGTAACCATCGGTTGCATTTTAGTAACATCCAACTCAACAATATTGTCGAAATGTGCATCGACGTCAGAGACTAAGCCTTTCCAATCCGTACTCGCTTGCTGCCAATCATCTCCACTTGGAGAAAAGGGACGACCTTTAACATAGTCAATCGTCTTTTGATCAACAGCAACCATACCTGCGCGCGCGCCTGCTTCGATTGCCATATTGCATAAGCTCATGCGCCCTTCAATGGATAAATCACGAATCGCTTGGCCAGCAAACTCTATCGCATAACCTGTTCCACCCGCGGTACCGATTTTTTCGATAATCGCTAATATAATATCTTTGCCTGTTATACCCGTTGGCGTTACCCCTTCAACATTGACTAACATCGCTTTCGATTTTTTTTGCACCAAGCATTGTGTTGCTAATACGTGTTCTACTTCCGATGTACCAATACCAAAGGCTAAAGCGCCTAATGCACCATGGGTTGAAGTATGTGAATCACCACAGACCAAAGTCATTCCAGGTAAGGTTGCACCTTGTTCCGGACTAATAACATGCACGATACCTTGACGAATATCATCCATCGTAAATTCAGTAATATTATATTCTTTGCAATTTTGCTCTAAGGTTTCTACTTGCAAGCGCGCAACAGGGTCGGTAATACCTTCGTCACGTGCCGTTGTTGGAACGTTATGATCAGGCGTTGCTAAGTTAGTATCAATACGCCATGGTTTACGGCCAGCGATACGCAAACCTTCGAAAGCTTGAGGCGAAGTGACTTCGTGTACTAAATGACGATCAATATATAATAAGGAGGTACCGTCACCATTGTCACGCACTTCATGGGACTCCCATAATTTGTCATATAAAGTCTTTGCCACGTTAGTATCCTCAATGCTTGTAGATAAATGTCCATAATTAACAAAACCATTATTTATCAGTTTTGTTATTAACTGGACAAAGTATAGCGCTAAGTATAATATTACTCAAATTCATAATTTTCATTTATTTGATAACTTTAAGTTATAAATAAAAGTTGGTGGCAAGATGGACATATCGAACTTAAAAGCTTTTGTGAGTATAGCCAATACAGGCTCATTCTCACTTGCATCAGAAGAATTATTTTTAACTCAACCCGCCATTAGCAAGCGAATTGCGAGTTTGGAGTCAGAACTAAATACACCCCTATTTGACAGAATTGGGCGAAAAGTACGATTAACGGCAGCAGGTGAAACATTGTATACGCATGCGCAGCTCATTTTAAAAGAAGTGAATAATGCGAAGCAAAGTGTCATTAACTTATCCGATTCGATCCAAGGTGAATTAAAAATTGCGACTAGCCATCACATTGGCTTACATCGATTGCCATCGGTCTTAACGCATTATGTTGCGAACTACCCAAGTGTCGATCTTGCTATTGAATTTATGGATTCCGAAGATGCTTGTAAATTGATTGAACAAGGTGAAATTGAACTTGCTATTGTAACGTTACCATTAACACCGATACCAAACTTACACCAAAAATTAATATGGGATGATCCCTTATCTTTTGTTGTAAATAAAAATCATGAACTATGTGGTTTAAAAATCACGCTACAAGATTTAACATCGCATGCCGCGGTTTTACCATCACATGGAACATTTACTCGTGAGGTTATTCAGCAACTATTTGCTAAGAATCATCTTGATCTGAATATACGAATGTCTACAAACTATTTAGAAACAATAAAGATGCTTATTCAAGTTGGGCTTGGTTGGGGAGTACTTCCTAATTCAATGCTTGATAATAAGTTAGTAACTTTAAAAGTACCAAAAGTAAAAATAGCACGTCAACTTGGTATTGTATGGCATGCAAAACACAGCTTATCGAACCCAGCACAAGCATTGATGGATTATTTACTAACAAACAAAAATTCTTAAGGCTTAATAATAAATTTCGAAACTTAATACTATGGGAGATTCTTTACAATCGGTGGTCCAATGATTTTAGTTAGCCAAACTGGCAGCTTCTGCCAAATACCAATAACTAATTTATATTTTGGATTATCAGGATTCATTTTAGGAACATCTTGCCCTTCGTCTAACCAGTAGTGCCAATAGAGTTGCGTAGGCTTAGCACCCCACTGTTTCTTAAAACGGTAGGTACCCGCATTAATAGTTGAACGACCAAAATCAAACTGCGCATAACCTTGTTCAATTGAATAACTGAGAACTTCCCAGTACAACAACATGTTCACACTAATTTTATTATGTTCACGTAATGCTGAAGCCCATGGAATCTCCATGCGATTCTTATAGCCAATTAAAAAACCTGCGGCCGCAGGTATATCATTATGATAGACACAAACAATATGTGCACTTTCAGGAAAAGTTTCTAAAATAGACTTGAAGAATGACTTTGAATAAACGGGGGTACCTAAGTCACGCATATTTTGTGCGAACACTTGATAAAAATCATCAAGTAGATCTAATCCACCGCGCTTAGTACTAACGGGTTCTCGTTTAGGACGCTTAACCTGTGCTCGAACTTTTGTACCAATGTCTTTCCATAAAGTATCAACTTCAGTAGGTAGGTCAAGAAGCATAACAACTTTATCTTCTCTTAAACCCCAATCACCCTTATAATTTTGTAAGTCTCTAAACTCAATATGACTAGCAGAATGTTGTTTTGCAACTTCACCCGCTTTATTCATTAAGCTAGTACTTATGTCTTCATCAGAAGCAATCGTACCACCGTAGTTAAAATATGGAACTGATACCATGTAGTTGCCAAAGAGCTTACTTTTTAACTGCACGATAGGTAACAAGCCATTAATAGAATTATTTTCATCTTCTGAATAAAGATAATAACTATTATGACCAAATTGCTCTTTAATTAATGATTGCCAAGCGCTTAAGTGGTAGATACTGCCTTGCTCATGAGATTCCACATAGGCATCCCATTTCTTTAATAGTTTGGCGTTAGAGCTGGATTCAGGATTGAATTTAGATCTGGTTTGAGAACTGGTTTGAGAAAGGTCGATTAAAGATAAAGACATTATAAATACTGCAATTTATTTAATTAAATTCATATCGGTTAAAACAGATTTCATCGTTGAAAATTTAAAATCATCCATTAATTGACTTAAACGTGATTCACATTTTTCCAAATTATTGTAATGACGAAATTTTGAAAACCAACTTGCTTCAATACGTGGTTGTTCCGGATCGACTTCCCAAGGATGTAGGTAAAAAACAAATTGTTCATCTTGCTTTTTATTTACCGCTTTTAAAAAATGACGGGTTAAAAAATAAGGATAAAGCCGAAAGTAGCCTCCACCTGCAACAGGAATATTAAATTTACCAAGGCGGCGTGTAGTAAGAGGAAATTCAATAAGCACGCCACCGTTGGGTGTAGTTAACTCATGCGGCGTTGTTTTAGCATCGGCTATGCCGTAACGATCGTGTCGAATCGGAAAGATACTTGAGTCATAAGTAAAGCCTGCTTCTTGAAGAATATCCAATGCCCATAGATTTCGCTTTGTAATCGAGTAACTCGCTGCACGATAACCTAATACTTCTTCTCCAATTAAGTCTTCTAAGAGATTTTTGGACTTAATGGTTTCATTCCTAAAAACTTCTTGAGTTTGGTTGTATATTAATTGATGACTGAAGCCATGACTCGCCACTTCATGACCTTGGCTGTGTATTTCTTTTACTAGCTGAGGCTCACGCTCGGCAACCCAACCTAAAACAAAGAAAGTCGCTTTAATATTTTTTTTGGAAAATAGTTCTAATAATCGCTGAGTATTTGCCACAACACGTGACTCGTGTTGCTCCCATTCATTGGTGGCCACAGATTTAGCAAACGCTGAAACTTGATAATAATCTTCAACGTCAACACTCATCACGTTGTTGCGGATTAGATTAGAGGCTAAAGTCAAAATCTATCTACCTTTTTTCTTTTTTGCTTTAAGGACCGCTGCCAACAAAGTATCAATTTTTTTCTCAATCTTATCTAATCGTGTATTAATATCACTGCCATCGAGAACAACATCAACTTCATGTAATCCAGATGTGTCAGAAACAGAATGTAAGAATTCATTTGTTCGTTCACCACCTAACTCTTTATTCATATCAGAAACAACAGCCATGATGTCTCGTTTTGTTAACTTAGCCTTTTCTTCTAAATAGCCATAAACAAACAAGCGATCACAGAGCAAATTGATACGTCGGGGAATACCTAAAGACCAGCGATATAATTCGTTATACACTTCTTTTGATAATGATGGATTGTTATCCCATCCAACAGAATTTAATCGAAATTCAATATATTCTTTTGTTTCCGCTTCAGTTAACGCATCTAAATGATACGAAGCAATAATACGTTGACGTAAGTGTTCAAATTCTTTTGACAGAATAGTAGTACGGAGTTCTGCTTGACCAACTAAAAAAACCTGCATAACAGCACGGCCATTTTTTTCTAAGTTTGACAAAATCCGGAGTTCTTCTAATGCATCAGCATTAAGTGTCTGAGCTTCGTCAACAACAAGTAAAACATTTTGTCCTTGTTCTCGATATTCTAAAAAATGAGCTTCAATTGTTTTCAATAAAACAACTTTACTTGAATCTTCATGAGGCAAGTCAAAAACTGATGCAATCATTTCAAGAACACCGGTTGAATCTAAATTAGCCGCAACCATTGTTCTAACAACAACATTTTTATCTTCTAAGTTAGCCAGTAAGGCTTGAATTAATGTTGTTTTACCTGCTCCAATTTCACCAGTAACGGTAACAAAGCCCTCACCTTGCTCTAAACCATAGTTGAAATACGATAAAGCTTGTAAATGACCGCGACTAGTAAACAAACAGTTTACGTCAGGAATAAGTTGGAAAGGTTTTCCTGTGAGATTGTAATATTCTTGATACATAGTTAATTAAAAGATTTTGTAATACCTAGTGAGATAATATTTTCATCGTAATCTGAAGATGAGATTGATGAGCGGCGTATACCATGAGAAAGGCTAAACTCTCCCTGTAATCGAGCTGCAAACTGACGTTCAATAGTAAAGTCTATATTGGTACTAAATAATTTTGCATCAGTCGATGCTGTAGAGTTACGACTCCAACGCGCTCCCAATACATATGTCATTACGCTAGAAGAACGCAAACGAGCAGTGAAATTAGCTGATCTCAACTGTGTAATGTCACCTGTTGATTGAAATATACGTTTATCATTAGAATAATTAAGCGATAAACTTGTTTTAGAGATATTATATGTTACTCCAACAGTCGCTAACTCGTTTACAAAAACTTGTGAACTAACCGAATTATTACTGGCAACTGCTTGATTTTGTTGTGAGCTGGTATTCGCCAATTGCTGTGATTGCAATAGAGATAAAGCCGAAGTCGATAACTCTTCTTCATAACTTGCATTCAAATTTAAACGTCGAGCTGTATGCCGCCAGCTAAACTGCGATGTATGTCCAAAGAAACGTTCACCATATTGAAGATAGAGAAAATCTTGTGAACCCGGTTGCCATTCAAACCCTACATACCAGTATGGTTCACTTATATCTTGATTATTAGCAACAATGAATGTGTTCTCATCTTTGCCTTTAGTTGCGTATAAGTGCGTACGCTGTGTAAAGCGATAACCTAACCTCAAACTACCCCTTTTAAATTCTGAATTATTTCCAGTTTCAAAATCACTTTTTTGCTTTAAGTAATTCAGCTCCCAACTAAAACCGGTAGATCTTGTTGGGCTTGTCAATGCTGCATTAAAGCCAGATTGTGTGCTATCAATCAGTTCATCACGTCGATAGTCTACTTCTGAATATGAATAACGTAGAGAAGCATCTAAAATATTTCTGTATGAATGCTGGAAGTAAGGAGCAAGACTATAGCTAGTTACATTTGAAGTGTTATTTGTGACTGCGATATTATTAAAACCAATCGGTTCATCTGCATTAACTATCTGTTGAGAATGATTGACGTTGGCATCAAAAAAAAGATAATCACTAACCAGTTCAGAAGTACTCGTTGCTGATAGCTGATTATACGTTTCATTCCTGTTATTTTCTTTCTTATAAAGCAGGTTTTGCATTGAGTAATTAACACTGGCATTGAAACGCGAGCCTCGCATTAACAAAGAAAAAGCTGGAGTAATTTCTGTGACAGTTTCACTTTCTTCTTGGCCTTTTGGAGCCAATAAAACATTATCACTATAGCTTTGCTTGACATCAATTGAAGGGGTAAACGTTACTTGTCCAGCATATGAAAAGTTTGCTATAAAAAAACTAAGAGGAGCTACAATAAAAAAATTAAAGAATGCTTTATTATGTGCCATACGTTGAATCACCATAATAATCGGAACCAGAACTCGTTTGGGTCTTATTCAACACGAGTCCTATCGGTTTGGTTTTATCAAGCATTCTAACCGCTTCTTCGACATCATGTTTTAATGTTCTATCTGCTTCAACAACAAGTACAACTTGCCCAGCAAGTCCCGCTATAACTTGCGCTTCTGACGTTATCAACAAAGGTGGTGTATCAAAAATAATTATTCTATCTGGGTAACGAGTTGAGAGCTCTTCAATTAAATTAAACATTTTATCACTAGCTAATAACTCAGTACCATGGTGATGTTTTTTACCCGCCGGTATAATTTTAAAATCAGTTAAATCGGTACTTACAATAACATCAGATAATTTTTCACCACCAACTAATACATCTGTAAGACCAGCTTCACCTTCTAAATTAAATAATTTTGAAGTTGTCCGTTTAGGCAAGTCGGCATCGACAAGTAAAACTGTTTTGTCTAATTCAATGGCAATACTCATTGCGAGATTTATAGCATTAAAAGTTTTACCTTCACCTGGTAATGAACTGCATACCATTACAATATTGCCATTTTCAACTAGCGCCGCTTCCTTACCAAAGGCATTAGCCAGTATAGGCCGTTTGATCCGTCTAAAAGCATTATCAACTGTTAAGCTACCATCTAAAGCTGAGATACTAAGGCCTGCGTTTATTAATTGTTTTCTATCAAGGTGTAACTTACATTGATCAACACCAGAGTTTTCAACTTTAGCTTTATACTTTGTTGTACGTATCGTTGGTGTAACATGATTAGCAACTTTCCCTCCCTTCGCGTTTTCCTGTTTCTCTTGTAACTTCTTCATTGCTTTATCAATAATGCTCATGATAAACCACCCATGACAACATTTTGCAAATAATAACTTCCGCTATCTTTAAATATTAAGGCAATACCCAAAATAACGATTAAGCAAGCTCCTGCGAATAAAAACTTAGTTAATTCAAATTTTAATTTAGCTTTTTGTGCCGCTGACCAGCGAATTTTTACTGAACCTAATACCGGTAAACCTAACGTTTCACTTAACTCATACGTAGTAATAAAGACCGGCCTTAACATATAAAGTAAAAACATAAGTCCAAGCCCTGCAGCACCCCCTGCTGCTAAAACACCTAACATAAAAACAGTTCTATTCGGACTAGCAGGTTTTAGAGGAACAAAAGGAGGATCGATAACTTTAAATTTAACCGTATCACCATCCTTATCCGCTGATGCTGAAAGTTTGGCAGATTCTAAACGAGCCAGTAATGTTTCATATTGCGACTTAATAACCGTGTAATCACGATTTAAACGAGATAATTGAGCTTCAACTTCTGGAATTGTATCAACCAGTCCTTCATATTTCTTAATTTTAGTAAGCTGTTCATTTAATTTTGATTGCAGCGTTTTCACTTCAACCGCTGATGCACTCAATGCAATTTTAGTATCTTGATACACTGGATTTAGTGATAAAGCGCTTTTTTGATTGCTTTCATCATCAGGCTTTACAAGACGTTCTGCAGCCTCTTTTGCTTTTTTCTTTTTAAGTTGTGCAATAATTTGTTTTTTAGCAATAACATCAGGGTATTGTTCTGTGAATTTAAGAAGCAATTCATCAAGAGCTGCTGTGTGAGTTAGTATTTGTTTGTCTACATCAGAGTCCCCTGCAAAAGCTGGTGCTTCACCTCGCAGCTGTTTATTTAACAAGTCATATTTATTTTTCGCAATACGTAATTCACTTTTCAGACTGTCGCGTTCATCGTAACTAGACTGTAAACGCGAATAATAACCTTTTCCGTCACTTGGCATTAAACCAACATTTTTCTTTTTAAAACTGGCTAATTTAGCTTCGGCAATTGTTAAACGTACTTCTTGTTGATCAATTTGACTCACAATAAATTTCTGAGCACTTTTCTTGTCGGTAAAACTATCTAATACCGCACCATCGATTAAAGTTTTTAAAATATTATCGATAACTTGTTTAGCTATATAGGGTTCAGTATGACTATATGCAAAAGTGTAAAGTGTATCGCCCTTTTTTTTTGGTTTACCTATGTATACGCTCTCTTGTAAACTTGAAATTAAACCACGTTTTGCAGCAGGGCCAGTTGCATATTTACTCAAGTCGGTATTTTCAATAATACTTTCTAAGTTTTGTCGTCCCATGATAATACGCGTCATCAAGTCAACTTTTGCGAGCATATTTGTATCAACAGCAAGCCCCTTCAATAAGGGTTCAAGAGCTGACTTACTTTCAATCTGTACACGTGCAGTTGCTTGATATTTATCGGGTAGCGTGTAAACAAAACCCCAGCCAATGATAGACACACACCATGTCAAAATTAACCCATACCAACGGTATCGCCACATACCACGGGCATAAGTTAATAATTGTAAAAGTTGATCGCGCATTTTAGGGAACTACTCAATATTGAAATTTAGTGAAGTTTTAAAACCATGATTCAGGAATAATAACGATATCGCCTGGGTGAATAATTAGATTTGCGCTTATATCACCGCTTTTAATTAAATCGTCTAAACGTGCAGCTATTTCTGTGTTTACACCATTAACCTTACGAATGACTTTAGCGCTATTACCCGCTGCAAATTCAGTTAAACCGCCCACCTGAATCATTACATCCAATAAAGTAAGTTGCTTTCGGTAAGGTAAAGATTGAGGTCGTGTAGCCTGTCCTATTACTCGAATTTGTTGCTTAAGCGAACCAACAAAGTTAGTTACGATAATCGTAACCTGTGGATTACGTATATATTTTGCAATCCTTTTTTCTATATCACGAGCTAATCGTGTTGGTGTTTTTCCAACAGCGATCATATCTTCGACTAACGGTGTAGAAATTCGACCATCTGGTCGTACTGGTATTGTTACCGAGATTTCTGTATTCCGCCATACAAATACATTTAATTGGTCACCTGCACCAATAAGATATTCTGATACTTTATTTGAAACAGGAACATCTTGATCAACTGGAATAGAATTTGGAGTAGAACTACAAGCACTCATTCCAATGAGTAAGAAAAGACTTGAAAGTATCTTTACAAAACTATAGTTTTTCATTTTATTACAACCCTCTACTAGAAATTTCAAAAACAATACTCTTTGAGGGACTTCCCATCCCAGTAAGCCATTGATTTTTATCAGTTAGTCTAATTCCATGTTCCTTTAGACTTTTAAACTTATCCACGCCGCTAACTATAAACTATTGATAATTATATATAAATGATTATTTCTTAATACTAAGTCATTACTCACATTTGCTATATGAACTATTCACATTGAAATTCTTAATATTTTATGACTCTAGGCCTCTAGCCGGCAATGAAAGTTTCAAATTTAGACTCAGTCTACCTCCCTTTCACTTAACCCCGTTGAGAGAACATCAAGATTATCCAATGCGAATAAAGTAAGCAACTTACGGGGATCCGTATCAGACGGCTGAATTCTCTTACTTATTACTATATTGGTAATAGCGGGCTTATTCTTTACCATACCAAGTAGATTATTCAAACGTGTTTCCAAGCCCTTGCTTATATGCTTTCCATTGGTGTAATACCATTGCCAAGCAATGTATCTTTCCCCTGAGGTTAGTTTAATAATAAATTCATTAATACTTAAAGTGCCAGATTCTCCTAGGGAAACTATGTGCTTACCCTGTTTTAAGATCGAACCTTTATCTTTAGCAATTAAATTATTCACACCATTAATCGCTTCTCGACCTTGTTCTTGGTTAACAAAATAATTGAGATATAAATTAACGGATTGTCCAAACAGATTTTCTAAATTATGCTCGTAGACAATATCACCTCGTGCATAACTTGGACTAAAACCTATTTTGCTAGTTGATTCTTTCCAGTAAAGATTCCCAATTAATTTTTCGGTATTAGTAAGGGTTGTATCTTTTACCAATGAATAAGAAATATTTAACAGAGGCCCGAATAATAGAACTAACATGAATATTATTGTTTTATTACGAACGTCCTTCTTATCAATAAATATTTCATCATTATCTGCGGTAGTTTCTTTAATCGAAACACCCGGTAGTTTATGAATTCGTTTATCCGTAAAATAAAATAGAATAAAAATACCAATTCCATATATTAACCAGGCCAAATATTCATGGTCATTTAATAAAGATGTTTTCATATGAGTAATCTGGCCAGCGACCAGAATGATATATATCCGAACAATATTGAAAAACATAGCCAACAACAATATAAGAACCACAAACTTATACATTTTCAAAAATTGTAGCTTTCTTGAATATATATAGAGTACTGCGAGTGGAATTGAAACCACAAACTGATTAAACCCACTGCAGGCACGTTCAACTAAAAAAGTACCTGCTGGAATGTAGATTAAAAAACCATCTTGAATAGCATCAATAAAACTTAATTTTAATAAGAAGACAACAACAGGCGTTTCAATTGTTCGTAAGATTTCAGGAAGAAAATCTAAAACGGGTAAACAAAATACAATAAGCAGTAGAGGCCAAAGGTGAGGAGTATTTTTTAACTTATCGGAGGTTAAGACTAAATTTAGAAAAATCAATAACACTAAAAAAGTCACAAATTCAACAAATTGTATGTTAAGTAAGTCAGCTAAAAACCAAACAAAAACGACTCCGATAGTACATGTAATGCTATAAAAATTTATATAATTAACATTTAATCTTGGTTGCTTATACAACTCAAAAAAATAAATTCCGAGAGCTAATGGAAATAGAATTAAACCGTGAGAATAGCCATATGATTCGAGCCAAAAATCAAATAACTGCGTCACAGTATTTGAATAAAAAACAAACAATAATAGATTCATTAATCCAATAAAAGTAAGCGCTTGTTTTGATGATATTTTACTCATAACGATTAGTTTCGGCTGATTTCAAGACTTGAAAACAGGTTAACCCACTCCAACAACAAATTCATAGTTAAAAATATTTATTAACTAATTCAACAAATTATAACTTACTACTAAAGCAGTTTAAGTCTTAAATTTACATTCGTATTTACTATGCCTAAGAACTCTACAGTGATAGAATCATTCTGTCTAAATAATATGACTTTTACATAAGAAAACCATAATGAGTCGATTAGCTTTTAAAGATCTTTTTTTACGTCCGGGTAAAACAAAGGATAAACGTTCAAAACAGCGAGAAGCTATTTCTGATCGTACTATCTTAATCATTGATGATTCTCGAACAGTCGTTCATGCTCTCAAAACTATTTTGGAACAAGCCGGTTATTCAACGATAGCGGCTTCAGACGGTAAGCGAGGAATTGAACTGGCGACAAATTATCAACCAGATCTCATTCTTATGGATATCGTAATGCCGGGTATTAACGGCTTTAAAGCAACACGTCTGTTACGAAAAGATACTAGAACTGAAGATATTCCAATTATCATCATGAGTGGTAATGAACAAGCTACTGAAAAGTTTTGGGGAATGCGTCTTGGTGCTAACGAATTTATATCAAAACCTATTCAACGTGGCTTACTTTTTAAAATGTTAGATGACTTTATTTCAAAAAAGAGTCACATTCACGCAACACCTGAAACCCCAGACTCAAAAGAATACGACTTACTTTACGATTAGTAACTTAAGAGCCCTATAAAATATTAAAGGTATATATTTTATTAAATTCATTTTATTTAAATAACTCATATCTCAAAATGTTCGACGATTCATTCTTTAACTTTTCCATTTTCAAATTAGCCTCAGCAAAAGATATAAACTCAAAATTATATTCCGAGTATTCAAAATTAAATGCTAGCGATGAAATTAAACGTACACATTTATTTAATGGTCGTTATGAGAATATTTATATTAAAGAAAGCTTAATCCCTACCGTTGCACCAGTGCTAGAGTTTGCGAAGCTCTGCGCAAAAGAGATCTTAAAGACTGAAAATAATCTCGATATGGGTTACTGGTTTAATGATATGCCTCCGGGTAGCGTTACCATTCCCCACTCACATGATGATGATGATGAACTATTATCCGGCGCTTACTATATAAAAGTTCCTGAAAGTTCTGGCGATTTAGTTTTATCAAATAATGGCGATAACAAAACAATCACCCCAATAGAGGGGCAGCTCATTCTATTTAAACCAGATTGCGTACATGAAGTAACGATTAATAATTGTGATTCGCATCGTCTTTCAATTGGAATCAATTTTGGAATTAAAACGACTTAATCATTCTTAAGCGTTTCATTCAACTCTTTTTCTTTGTATTGACATTTTAGGTGTTCAACAATAATTTTAAGATCACCTTCAGCATTACCTAAACAACTAGTAGCACCTGGCGACGGCGTCATATTAAAGATTACCCCCTCCCCAGTATTAATCTTTGCTTCACCTAGATGTAATTTTCGATTTATCTTATCAATCATAACGGGACGAATCCCACCTATTTTATTGGCAAAACTTAAATCACTTAATTGCATTTCAGGAATAATCTTTCTCGCATCCTTTAAAAATAAATTTGTACGTAACATCGGTATTTCAAATAAAATATTTTTAAACATATAATTTCTAATATCAGATACTTTTAAAAGGTCCCATAAAACATGAGCAACATTCATATCGAATTTAACAACTTGTAAAAAATCAAATATCGTTTTCATGTTATATCGTTCTAACATTGGCAACATTAATGCGGTTGGTCCAAAACGTGTTTTATCAGGAACCAAAACATCAGGGTCACCATGGATAGCAGCAAAAGGTAATTTCTCATTTTGAACGGTATAAACTTTCCCATTTAACATTGAAGGTGTGTAATAAAAACTACCCGCCATTGGTAGACAAGAATATTCCAAACAATAGCCCATCCGATGAGCAAACAACAAACTATGCCCACCAGCAGATACCACAACAAATTTTGCCTTTAACTCACCTTTGGGTGTTTTAACAATATAACCTGAATCATTTTTAACGATATCATCCACTTGAGTTTCAAGAAGCACATCAATCGTTTTATCAGTAACCGTTTTAGCTTGCTCTACAAATGAATTTGCAAGCGCACCATAATTAACGGCCGTATATTCATCTAACACTCCAAGAGCAACAATTTCATCTTTACGTCCATCAACAACGGTCGGTTCAATGGCAGCAATATCTGAACTTTCTAAAACTTGCATATTAGGAAAATAATTTTTGAAGATTTCATAGCGATCACGCAAGCTCTCGCACTCATGTCGACCAACGCCAAGAACCATTTTGGAATATTTATATATTAAACGATCACGATTACTCTGCTTTTCTGCATAATTGAGTACCATGGATGCAGTTTGTTTAACCTGAATGGCTTTATCAATCGTATAATTTGTTTCGATATCACCGCAATGCAGTGTTTGGCTATTATTTCTTCCATGCGAATTCACATCAGCAAGGCGATCATACTTTTCAACTAATCCAATTCGAGAAAGATCGGTGAATTTAGCAAGCTCGTATAAAAGCGCCGTACCCGATATGCCTCCACCAATGATTAGTACGTCGTATTGGCCTTTATCCATGTAAGATCCACTCCGTGGGATTATGTAATATTATGCTTATTCTTACCTTACTATATCGGATATTTATCCGAATTCTGTAGAATTTTAACTTCAATGAATACAATAAGTTAGATGATTTTATCTCTCAAGCCAATATGACTTAAAAACTTATTCACTCTTTAGCCCTTTTAACTAGAATCCAGCGATACACAACTATAAAGGCAATAGCTCCCATTAAGGCTGATAACCAAAAACTACTTTCAGGACTCGATGACTCCCATAAAATTCCACTTAAAAAGGTACCAAATGCTCCGCCAGCCCCAAAGCTAACACTGCTATAAATTGCCTGTCCTTTACCGGCATGCTGCCCCGAAAAGTGTTGATGAAATAATTGAATCGCTACAGCATGGAATATTCCAAAACTCGCAGCATGCAATGTTTGAGCGAGAAGCATTATTCCTAAGTTATCTGCAAAAACGGCAATAAGTATCCATCTAATAGTCGTAAGGATAAAGGTCATTAAAAATAATTTTCTCAATCCAAATGCAGGTACCAAACGATGCATCACTAAGAATACAAGCACTTCAACAACAACGCCCAACGCCCACAATTGGCCAATAAGACTTCTGCTATATCCATAGTCTTCCATATATAAAGTATAAAAGGTGTAATAAGCCCCATGACTTGCTTGCGATAGAAAGCACACAATAATTAATGCCAGCACTTCCGGGCGAAGAAGAATATGTTTAAGTTTTATATGAGTAACAGGAAGATGTCCGGCAGCACGTTCAGGTACAAAAAAACTGGTGAACATAATTCCAACCATAAGAGCAAGGATGCTTATTGGTAACAAAGAGATGGAATAATGTTGCAGAATATAACCTAAACTCGCAACCGATATAATAAAACCGACAGATCCCCACAAACGTATTGAACTATATCGATGAGGTTGCTTGTCGAGGTGTTGTAATGTTGTTACTTCAAACTGAGGTAAAGCTGCATTCCAAAAAAAACTAAATGACAGCATAACTAATGCTATCCACCAGTAACTTGTTGTAAAAAATATTGCAGCAAAAATTATTGCAGCCAGCAAACTCCCGATACGAACAATACGCATTCGCTTGCCAGTATGATCGGCTATCCATCCCCATATATTTGGTGCAATAATTTTAGTAATAAGAATAAGTGCCATTAATTCACTTATTTCTCGTACACTGAAACCTCTATCTTTTAGATATAAGCTCCAATAAGGGACAAGTGCGCCAAGACTGGCGAAGTAGAAAAAGTAAAAACTAGATAGTCGCCAATAAAGAAAGGATATCTTCGACGACTTCATCCGTGAAGTCGCGAAGTAATGATTAAGTTAAAAAAATAATCACAGCTAAAACTAAAACATTGTTTCACTATATTATTTTTCTACATCATTATTTGCAGGGATAACTGGAGTATCACATTTAACATCTGCATTTTGTCCTCGGTGACGTAAGTAATGGTCAAGAATCGTAATAGCCATCATACCTTCAGCTATAGGTGTCGCTCGTATACCAACACAAGGATCATGCCGTCCAGTAGTAATAACCTCACTGGCTTTACCCTGTGCATCAACACTTTGACCCGGTAGACGTAAACTAGAAGTCGGTTTTAGTGCAATGCTCGCAACAATATCCTGCCCCGTTGAAATGCCACCTAAAATACCGCCAGCATGATTACTCATAAAACCATCAACGCTGATTTCATCACGGTGCTCAGTTCCTTTTTGTTCGATACAATCAAAGCCTGCACCTATTTCGACACCCTTAACCGCATTGATGCACATTAAAGAATGTGCAAGCTCGGCATCAAGCCGATCAAAAATGGGTTCACCTAATCCAGGCATCATCCCGGTTGCTACCACATTGATACGTGCGCCAATCGAATTACCTTCTTTTCGCAAAGCATCCATATATGTTTCAAGCTCATCAATCATAGAAGCATCAGGAAAGAAAAAAGGATTTTGTTCGACAACATTCCAATCAAATGTTTTTGGTTTTATTGGCCCTAATTGAGCCATGAAACCACGAATAACAATACCCGCCTTTTCCGCCAAATACTTTTTAGCAATTGCACCAGCAGCAACACGCATAGCCGTTTCACGTGCAGACGAGCGACCACCACCGCGATGGTCACGAATGCCATACTTCATCAAATAAGTATAATCTGCGTGCCCTGGTCGAAATTGATCTTTAATGTTCCCGTAATCTTTTGAACGTTGATCCATATTACGGATAAGAAGACCAATCGGAGTGCCCGTTGTTTTACCTTCAAAGACACCGGATAAAATTTCAACTTCATCGGTTTCACGACGTTGCGTAGTATGCCGAGTTTTGCCTGGACGACGGCGCTCTAAGTCTTTTTGAATATCTGCAGCACATAAATCAAGCCCTGGGGGACAGCCGTCAACAATACAACCAATTGCTGCACCATGGCTTTCACCAAAACTGGTAACTGTGAATAACTTTCCAATTGTATTTCCAGACATATTAACCACTAACTCTTAAATTGTGAGGGATAAAATCGCACCGCTTTTACCCTCAAATAAATAGGAAGTGCTTGATTCTACATCAATTCTTAAATCATCAATAGGCTAAATATGGAAGCAAACCAGCATCGAGCCAACCTAGAGTCACTAATAAGAAGAAAAATTTTATGAAAGATTGAGTGTTTTTCATACAAATAGGGTAAAATCTGTCCACTAACAAAACGCTATATCTTCTAATCTAACACCCAAAATAATCACTACCGCCAGGCTATCTTTTGTTTAATTCTCTAAGAAGTAACAGCAAAAACACGTATTTACCAAAAATCATTATTTGGGGCTATATCGTTATCATTGCGTTATTTAGCTTAATTTTGCTGACATCTATTATACAAAATAAAAAGGCAAATGCTCACGTTAGTGAAATTGTATTACGTCATGGAATGAAGTCTGAACTAATCACACACATGTACAATTCAGCCAGGGAACGAAGTATCAGTTTATTTACAATGGTATCTCTGCAAGATCCATTTATACGTGACGAAAACTTTCTAAAATTTAATTCTTATGCTGCACAATTTGCCAATGCACGAATTAAATTATTAAAAACATTATTAACAGACAATGAGCAAATACTTTTAAATAAACAAGCAATGCTCACAAAAATTACTGCGCCATTACAAAATAATATTGCTGAATTAGTGCAGCAAGATGAAATAAAACAAGCAAATGAACTGCTGGTTAACCAAGCGATACCATTACAAAATAATATTCTCGATATTTTAAAGCAGTTACAAAACATTCAACATCAATCTTCACAGAAAATTGCCAAGCAAGCCAATGATGAGCAACAAGAAACTTGGCAGATACTATTAATCATTTCAGTCATAACATTATTAACCGGTATTATCATTACCTATATTATTGTAAACATTACGAAATCATTACAATCAAAATTGTATATGGAAAAAGAATTAGCAGAGATTACGTTACATTCAATCGGGGATGCCATTATTACAGCCGATGTCGAGGGTAAAATAACGCAAATTAATCCTATAGCAGAAGACCTCACTGGCTATTCACGTAGAAATTCATTGGGCAAAGATTTTTACACTGTATTTAATATAGAAATGGAGAACGAAAATTCTAACTCACAAACTGAACTCCAACGAGTCATTAATGATCTAGAAGTTATTATTACCGCTGAGAATCCAAAAACATTGGTTAATAAAAGTCAGAGTGAATATGCGATTGAATACACGCTTGCTCCCATTGTAACCGAAGATAGACAAATTTCTGGCGCAGTTGTTATTTTCCGAGACGTTACAGAGATTCGAGCGTTATCCTCTCAACTAAAATATTACGCTAGCCACGATAGTTTAACGGGACTTATTAATAGAAGGCAATTTGAGCAGCATCTTGAGAATGCATTTAAAGCAATGCAGGTTGATAATACTCAAAGACATGTTGTCTGTTTTATGGATTTAGATCAGTTCAAGATAATTAATGATACCGCTGGACATGAAGCGGGTGATGAATTTCTAAAACAACTATCATTTTTGTTACAGTCATTACTCAGACGCAGTGATATTTTAGCTCGAATTGGAGGCGATGAATTCGGCATCTTTTTAGAAGATTGTAATATAGAAAATGCTTTAGCAATCGCCGATAAAATAAGAAAGGAAATAAAATCATTTCGATTTATATGGTCAAATAATTCGTTTGAGGTTGGAGCGAGTATCGGCTTGGCAACACTAGATAATTCCACCGTCAGTTTAACTGAGCTTATGCGAAATGCAGATACAGCTTGTTATATTTCAAAAGAGGAAGGCCGTAACAGAATCCATTTATTTGATCCAAATGATGAAGATATTAAAAAACGCCAAGGTGAATTAGAGTGGATACAGCATATTAAAGATGCTCTGATTAACAACCACTTTGTCCTACATTGCCAAACAATTATGAATATCGGAACATCAGATAAAAAGCATTGTGAAATACTTTTACGATTACAGAATGCTGATAGTAGTATAGTTCCTCCAATGTCATTTATTCCTGCTGCAGAACGCTACGAAATAATGCCTGATATAGATAAGTGGGTAATTACAAACACCATTTATTTTTTAAATGAAAATAGAAATTATATTCAGAACCACATGTTTACAATTAATCTTTCTGGACAATCGTTAGGTAAAAAGGGGTTTGATAAATTTATAATAGATATTTTAAAAACAAATAACATCAATCCTAATATAATTTGTTTTGAAATTACAGAAACAGCGGCTATAAGTAATTTATCGAAAGCAATTGAATTTATGAAGTCACTAAAAGCCATTGGATGTTATTTTGCACTTGATGATTTTGGCAGTGGTTTAAGCTCGTTTAATTATCTAAAAAATATGCCCGTTGATTATATAAAAATTGATGGGCACTTTATTTTAGATATTTGTGATGACAAAACAGACCTTGCCTTTGTTGAAGCAATTAACCGTATTGGTCATATCATGGGGATACAGACTATTGCAGAATTTGTGGAAAACAAAGATGTGTTAGATAAATTGCATGAGATTGGCGTTAATTACGCCCAAGGCTACCATATCGACAAACCTAAACCACTAAAGCTTTATGATATTACTAGTTAGAACTGTGAATGATATTGATTAATTTGCTTGGCATCAAGTACAAATACACCCTCACCACCCATTTCAAATTCTAACCAGGTAAATGGTATATTAGGAAAATGATTTTTTAACGCCTCAGCACTATTACCCACTTCAATAACGACAATACCTTCAGTATTTAAATAGTCTTTAGCCTTTCTTAATATCGCTATCGCAAATTCTAAACCATTTCCATCTGCAAATAACCCTAAGCTAGGTTCTTGATGATATTCATCTGGCAAACCATCAATTTCAGATTGAGTAACATAAGGCGGATTACTAACAATAATGTCATACTTCTTCAGAGGTAAATTGTTAAACATATCAGATTGAATAGTAAAAACTCGCTGTTCCATGTCATGCTTAATAATATTACTACGAGCCACCTCTAAAGCCTCTGTTGAAACATCAACGGCATCTACTTGAGAATTTTCAATTCCCTTTGCACAAGCAATTGCAATACAACCACTCCCTGTGCACATGTCCAATATATTTAATGGAGTATTTTTTTGACTATGTTTAGCTAAATCAAACCAGGGGAAGAAACCTTCAGAGATTAACTCAGCAATAGGAGAGCGAGGTATAAGTACATTCTCATTTACTTCAAATTCAAGACCAAAAAAATAAGCACACTTTGTAATGTAAGCGGCAGGTAATCTTTCTTCAATTCGTTGCTGCAATACTTTGGTAACGTTTAAACGTTGGTTTTGTGTAAACTGATATTTTAAATCATCATCAGAAAAATCAATTGGTTTTTCTGCGCAATACGAAATTAAATAGGCTGCCTCATCCAAAGCATTATCAGTACCATGTCCATAATAAAGGTTATTACTTTTAAATAAATCTTCTGCCCATAAAATCATTTCATGCATGGTTTTAACGTCAGAAGGAACATTAAATGAAGTCATTTTATTGTAGGGTTAAAGCTTGCGGTCGTTGCTTGTTTTATCTGTAATTCAGGTCCATCAAGTAATCGGATGCAGGTTGGTACTGCAGGAAAAACAGCGTTTAGGCAATCGGATATCGCAGATGGATTCCCTGGTAAATTAATGATGAGAGAGTTTCCGCGGATAACAGCTGTTTGTCTTGATAAAATTGCTGTTGGAACAACCTTTAAAGAAACACTTCGCATTAATTCTCCGAAGCCATCCATAATCTTATCACTAATAGCTAAAGTCGCTTCAGGTGTAATATCTCTTTTCGCCGGGCCAGTTCCACCTGTTGTCACGATTAAACAACAACCTTGTTTATCCGATAAATCTATTAAAGCCGCTTCGATTTGATCTTGTTCATCTGGCACAAGACACTTAACAGGTTCAAAATCAGTTGCTAATGTTGAGCTTAACCATAATTCAATAGCTGGACCACCTCGGTCGGTGTACTCTCCACTACTCGCCCTATCAGATACCGTGACAATACCAATTTTTGTAGCTTGCAAAATTAATAGCCCTTTAAATTTATAGTGATTCTTTTCAAGAGCCTATTATAACCATTAGTGAAGAGTATTTCTAACGCTATTAATCTTTTATTTTTGTATACAGATCCCTATAGAGTCAGATTTACAACGTAGACCATTAATCCAAATTGCATTACTTAAATCAGCTTTATCAAAATTTACATTAGTAATATTCGCACCGGTAAAATCAACATAGGTTAAATTAGCCGATTTAAAATTAGCATATCTTAAATCTGTATTGACTAAATTTGCACCTTTAAGATTTGCATTCTCAAAAACAGCATAACTTAAATTACCACCTGATAAATTACTATAATCCATTCTGGATTTGTTAAAATTACTCGCAAATAAATTAGCATCTCGAATAATCACTGAGTGTAAATTCGACTCACTAATATCTGCACGTATCGCTACAAGTAATGGTTTATTACAATTACGCCAATTGACACCTTTACGAGGCAACTCAGAACAATTGGGTTCATCAACTAGAACCAGAGGAGAGTAATTAAATGAGCCCCATACAATGGCAATAATCACGACCACAAATGTAAACAACGTAGCAAAGGCCTTTTGAGGACGCTCTCTAAATTGCTTATAAATTGATTCACGTCGATGACGATATTCTACTTCTTGTACACCTTCTTCATGCCGTCTACCTGCAGCATTTCGGTTCGGTGTTTTAGGATTATCATCACGTCGTTCTTCACGTCTTTCATCTGCCCAGCGCTTGGCTGCCGCTAATCGCTCAGTCTGATTGACATCATTTAATACCTCAGGAATAAGTGCAGGGATATCTTTTATAGCAAGCCATTCATCCTTGTCATGACTTACTTCATCATCAATCGTTAATCTACCTACAACTAATAACTGTGATATTTGGCCAGAAGGAAAAGGGCCTGTAATTACACCTTTTTTCTGAATATACCAAGTATTTTTATGAATTTTAGTCACAGGGATACTTTTTCCAGAGGATTCATTATTATTTTTTAGCTCATCTACCATTGAGTATATTCCATATATATTCTTATTTATGTCGGCCAATCCTATAATTTCTTGATATTTGGACGCTAATAATAGACATAAATAGACTTTTAACCCGATATTGGCTCCAAAATGGACATAAAGAAACCTGATTTTTCCATCCAAAATAGCTCACCTACATCCGTAACAAAGCAATTGGGTGAATCGAATAATCAAACACAACAGCAAAATTTACTTAATAATAAAGGGAGTGCGATAACAAATATAAAAATTGGCCAGCAAATTGAGCTTATCGTTCTAAAATTAACTGACTACGAAGCTATTATGGAAATTGCAGGCTCTAAAACGCAAGTTCGCACATCGGATAAAGATTTACTGCAATTAGGCCAGCATTTAAAAGCAGAAATAACATCTATTAAACCAATAATTCAACTAAAAGTATTAAGTACTGAAGGTAGTCAAGACAGTAAAATACAATCATTAATTAACTCAGCTCTTCGACAAATAGCACCTTCGCAACAACCCATTAAGAATTTACTCGAAAACATCCAGTTGATTACACAAACGAATCTTCCGAAAAACTCACCACTTCTGGCAATAAAAGAAAATTTTATTAGATCTATTCCGCCCTCTCAGGCGTTCGAAACAGCTGAAATATTACCCGAAATACTTAAGCGATCTGGACTATTCACTGAGCATATTTTACAAAACTTAATACATTATTCTAATAAAAAAGATAATTTCCCAAACAATGATCTGAAAATTTCATTATTACGTCTTGCCACTAAATTACGGAATATCAAATCAGATAACATTACACTCCCGGTTAAAAGTAACCCAACATCAAAACATGATCTTTATAGTCCTTCAACAATGAAGCAAAATCAAAAAGTAATTTTAGATGGCGTTATAAACAATTCAGCAAGAATTCAGAATAACGCGGCGACTATAAAAGCGCCTTCTCAGGTTATACCACAAGAACAAATAGTCGAAAAATTGCTAAATCATACCGAGGGGGCGTTAGCTAAATTACAAGTTCTTCAATTGCAACATCTTCAACCAAGTGATTCGCAAAAAACAATGTGGTCATTTGAATTGCCAATAAGAACTGACAATACTCTCGATAATATTATGATTTATATTGAAGAAGATGCTGAAGGTGAAGATTCAAGCCAATATACAATCCCCTGGAAAGTCATACTAAAATTTAACATCAAAGAACTTGGAGCAATACAAGCTCATATTTCATTACAGGGAACAAAAGTTTCTGTTAATTTTTGGATTGAAAACAAATCAACAACATCACTTTTTTCAGAGCATTTAAGTCTACTTGATTCACAATTAAAGAAAGTAGGTTTAGAATCAGGAAAGATTAACTGTCACTGCGACGCTCCGCCAAAGCAAGCTAATCCACACCCCAATCAATTTTTAAATGAAACCTCATGAATAATGAATTAACTCAACCTACTATAGCAGTCGCTTTAAACTATGATGGAGATACCACACCTCGCGTAACAGCGAAAGGTTCAGGTGAGCTTGCTGAGCAAATTATTGCGATTGCAAAAAATCATGATGTGCCATTACAAGAAAATAATGAATTAGTACAGCTGTTATCACATTTGGAGTTAGGAGATGAAATCCCACAAGAACTTTATCTGGCAGTGGCGGAAATTATTGCTTTTACATATTTACTGAAAGGAAAAAAACCTACGAACTTTGAACTGTGAAGGGCTTATAAAAAAATATAAATCACTTAACCCGCTTTATCTAAACGATTCATTAAAATTATTAATTCTGCTTCTGACTGACTTAAAGCACATCGCGTCATTATTGTATCAACATCATTCCCTTGGCGTGCCATTGCCGCTGCTTCTTCATAGGTCTGATTAACCGTCTCTACTTGTGTTACAACTTGCCTCACGACTTTACCATCTTGCCCTGTACTGTCCTTAAGTAATTCTCGCTGTCGTCTTTCTAATTGCATAACACGCTTACCAACACCAATAGCCGTAAGAGAAAATGCTTTAAGATCATCTCGAATTATTTTTACTTGTCTATATTCATGTTTTAACTTTTGCGTCATACGAACTGATATAAAAGCAGTAACCGCCAGAAATAACACACTCATCATCAGTAAAAATGTTTCTAATTTAAAAATAGGTAAACTATCTAGAATCAGTTGGAAGTTATTCATTATACATACTCATCAATGTGTGAATTCATACCAGTATTTGGATGTCTCTTTTTTGGATTTAATTCTGCTTCAAGTTCTTCATCTTCAGCTTCATGTTGATTTTTATGCTGTTCATCAGAGGAATGATTTTTACTCTGATTAGGATTAACCACTCTATTAGAGGGCCAATTTTGTATCGACGATGTTGGTCTTATCTCAGACATATCAATCAACCTATTTCATATCAGATTTTACAATGCAGCAACGTCATCCCATTCATCGTCACTCAACAGCTTGTTAACATCGACAAGAATAAGTAATTCTTTATCACGACTCGAAACACCTTGAATATATTTAGAGCTGTCATCATTGCCTACATTTGGAGCTGCATCTATTTCAGATGTTTGTAAATCAACAACTTCGGCAACACTATCAACTAAGATGCCAACCACATGCTTTTCGGCTTCAATAATAACAATACGAGTTGAGTCATCTGGTTCAGCCTCAGATAAACCAAAACGTTTTCTAGAATCAATAACAGTTACAACATTACCTCGTAAGTTAATAATTCCTAACACGTAATCCGGAGCACCTGGTACAGGCGCAATTTCAGTCATGCGTAATACTTCTTGAACTTGCATAACACGAATACCGTATTTTTCGTTATCTAAACGAAAAGTTACCCATTGAATAATTTCATCTTTCGTCTTTTCCGCTGCCTGACTCATTTAGCTATCCTCTAGTGTCATATTAACCGTCAAAATATTGTCTAAATAGACATATCTGGAGCAGTTTGAATTAATAAAGCATTATTTATGCCATATTTACTGAAAATATCAATATTTCAACTACTTATGTGTTGAGCATTACCGGTTATGGGAGCCATCATCTAACATTTCGGAGAATCCAGCAGCATCCACCAAAGCACACATATGCTCAATGACCGTACCTGCCATCCACTTACGCTTGCTTCTATTCTCACGCCATTTTACTGATTCGGCGTTTAAATCAACGACCTCAGCGATTTCATCGCAAGCTAGACCCCACTTACCGTCATCAATAAGTACAATACGTTTCACCCGCTCATACGGTTTATCGGCATTAAGTGATACAAGTTTTTCTGCTGGAAAAACTAATCTAGCGGTATCTACAATAGGAATACTTTTTCCAAGGTATTGAAGCACTCCTAAGAAAAATGGTGAATGTCCCGGCATTTCAGTCAATGCAGTTTCATCCCATTCGAGAACTCCGTTCAATTCAACCAACCTAACGGCTAAACTTAAACCCGCCACCTTAAACATCAAGGCTTGAAAAGGCTCAGCAGGGATTTCTATCTTTTGTTCTATAAGTTCGAGCTGAGGTTCAGTAGCAATCTCAGGTTCAGGGGCTAATTCAACTTCTTCTATTACGGCTGCCTTTGGTTGTGGCTGTACTTTCAGACTCTCTTGGACTTCAATAATGTCTTCGGCAATAATATCTCCGGCAACAACCTCAATAACTTCCTCAACAATAACTTCTTCTTCAATCTCTTCCTTAACAACTAAGCTGACTACCGGTTCTTCAATAACGGGTACAGCTTCAGGTAATTCAGTTTCTTTTAGTAATGAATCTAAAAAAAAGGATAAGGCGACTTTAGAGTCAACAAGTGTATTGTTGTCATTACTCATTGGTCACCAACTTTAAATCAGGTTGACTGTTCGGGTTTATTAAAGCCTCAAGTAATTCTGCATAAGCTTTTGATCCACGAGAGGATGGAGATGTAATAGAAAGGGGCAAGCCTTTTTGGCTTGCCATGCGAAATGAGGTATCGACAGGAATAACACCAGACCATAATTCAGTCCCATATTTTTCACGTAACGTTTTTAAACTATCAATTGAAGCGCGTGTTCGTCGATCAAACATTACTGGAACAATGGTAAAGGAAACATGACTATGTCCAGACTTAAAAATCATTTTCAAAGTATTGTGCATTCTTTCTAGCCCTTTTAAGGCAAGAAACTCAGTTTGGACAGGAATTAGAACATGGTCACATGCAGCAAGAGCATTAACCATTAAAACGCCAAGGACTGGGGGGCAATCAATAAGAATATAATCGTATTCATTTTTAATAAGATCGATTGTTTTTTTAAGAACAAGTCCTTTACCTTCTTGAGTACCAAGTTGCCGATCTAAGGTTGCCATTGAAATAGATGCCGGAATAAAGTCTATACCATCAACTTCTGAATTTAAAATGAATTCATGTATTTGCCTGGCAGATGAAAAATGATTTATTTGAAATAAATTATAGCCACTACTTTCTAATAAATCAGGATCTTGTTTAAAGTACGACGTGAGCGATCCATGAGGATCAAAGTCTACTAGTAAGCAACGCATACCTCTTTTAACAAGATGCCCTGCAAGCGTGACAACGGAGGTTGTTTTCGCAACGCCACCTTTTTGATTTGCTATAGCCCAAACTTTCACGTTAGCACCCACAGCATTACTGCTTACCTTCAATTGCAATCATTCTTCGTGCATTCTTGTCAGCAAGAATTACAACGGCTACACGTCGATTAATTTGACGCCCACTAAGAGTTTTATTACTTGCTTTAGGTCGAAACTCTCCATAGCCAATAGCCGTTAGACGACCTGGCTTAACACCAACACGCGTTAGAGCTCGCACTAAACTTGCCGAACGTGAGGCAGATAACTCCCAGTTCGTTGGATAAATTTCATTTTTAATTGGAATATTATCAGTGTGGCCTTCGACATCTACTTGATTAGGCAGCGGCGCCAGAATTTTCCCCAATTCGCGGATAACTGTTGTTGATTCATCTTCCAAATCCGCACTTCCTATATCAAATAATAAACTATTATTAAGCTCAACCTCCACCCATAACTTATTGTGATTAACGTTAACTAAACCTTTATCAATGAGCGGCTGTAATGAGTCCTTAATATTATCCGCAATACTGATCATTTGTTGATTTTCAGTGTTGCTTTGTTTTTTTATAAGCTCAATAGGTTGTATTTTTTCAATTATTTTTTCTTCTTTTATTAATGTTTTTCGTTCTTTGCCAATTTGAATGGGCTCAATTGATTTCGGGGGAGTATTAAAAGCTGCAACCATCGTGTCAGATAAAACACGATACTTACCTTCATTAACAGATGACATTGAATACATGACCACAAAAAAAGCAAACAATAGAGTAATAAAATCGGCATAAGAAACAAGCCAACGATCTAAATGTTCTTCCTCATGTTTTTGTCTTTTTCGCCGCATAACATTTCACTACTACTAATTACAAAAGGTAACCTAATAACTTAGTTTCTATATTCCTAGGATTATCTCCTTCAGCAATTGAAATCATACCTTCCACAATCATATCTTTATATTGAACTTGATCTGACACCAGATTTTTTAATTTATTAGAGATAGGAATAAACAATAAATTGGCAGCACCTACACCATAAATTGTTGCAACAAAGGCAACGGCAATACCATTTCCTAATTTACTAGGATCAGATAAATTACCCATGACCTGTATTAAGCCTAATACTGCTCCTATAATTCCAATCGTTGGACTATAACCACCCATACTTTCAAATATTTTTGCTGCTTGTAAGTCAAAACGTTCTTTGGTTTCGATTTCAACTTCAAGTATTGAACGAATATTTTCAGGCTCACTACCATCAATGAGTAGTTGCAACCCTTTTCGTGCAAATAAATTCTTTTCCTGCTCTTCTATATTTTCCAAACCTAGCAAACCTTCTTTGCGAGCAATATTACTCCAAGAAACAATCTTATCAATCGTCTGCTCCATATTATATTTAGGAGCAACAAAAACCCAAGTGGACATTCGTACCGAACGCATAAAAATCGCGAAAGGTGACTGCAGCATAACAGCGCCTAACGTTCCACCTAGCACTATAAGCATTGCAGGACCATTAACGAGTGTTGATATCGTCCCACCTTCTAAATACTGCCCAAATAGAATGGCACTAACACCGACAATCAATCCAAATAAACTTAAAAAATCCATCTTTATACTCGTTTAGCGATACTCGAACCAATTAATTTTATATCCAGAACTTTTTCTGTAACACCCGCATCAACAACTGCAGCTGGCATACCATACACAACACAACTCGCTTCATCTTGCGCCCAAATTAATGAGCCAGAATTTTTAAGTAATTGTGCTCCCTTACATCCATCGGCACCCATCCCGGTTAATATAACCGCCAATGTGTTAGCAGGAACAACTTTATTAATAGATGCAAACGTAACATCAACAGATGGCTTGTAGGTTTGATTAGGAATTTCATCTACGATTTTAAGACTCAATTGACCGGCTATTTTTTCAACCACCATTTGTTTTCCACCGGGAGCAATATAAGCAACACCAGCTTTTAACTTATCGCCGTTCTCGGCTTCTTTAACTTCAATTTTACATTGTTGATTAAGCCTTTCAGAAAATGCTCCCGTAAAACTACCTGGCATGTGTTGGATAACAACGATAGGTACAGGGAATTCTTGTGGTAATTCAACTAAGACTTTTTGTAATGCAACTGGCCCCCCCGTTGAAGTCCCAATCGCAAGTAATTTTACTTTTAAAGAAGTATTTTCTCTAACACGAGTTACAGGAGCGGTTGTTTTCTCAGTGCCTGCCTTTGCTTCAACTTTATTGGCAACACTAGAAACTGGTGCTGATTGGACTCGAGCCGGACGACGAGGTTGCTTTAAATCTTTAACTCTTTGGCAAAGTAACCTTTTTGCTTCTTCCTTATCTTTAGAGATATCTTCAAAGCGTTTAGGGAGAAAATCAATTGCTCCAGCATCCAATGCATCGAGGGTTGCCTTTGCACCATCCGTGGTGAGTGATGAAAACATAATAATCGAAGTAGGATTTGACGCCATTATCTTACGCGTGGCAGTAATACCATCCATTACCGGCATTTCAATATCCATTGTGACTACATCAGGCTTAAGATTTTTTACTGCCTCAATAGCTTGCTCGCCATTTTCAGCCAAACCAATCACTTCAATCATAGAATCAGATTCTAAGATTTCTTTAACTCGTCTCCTAAAAAAGCCTGAATCATCGACGACTAATACACGAATTGCCATTTAGTATCCTCAAAAATAGTACTATAGAATATGCAATTAACCTTAGCTGCACATTAACTTTAATTCTTTTAAGCGTTACGCTTCATCAAGCCAGGGATATCTAAAATAATGGCAATGCCACCTTCGCCCGTAATCGTTGCCCCTGCTAATCCGGATAATCCCTGAAGTAAAGCACCAAGAGGTTTGATAACTACTTCTTCCTGACCAATCAAATCATCTACTAGAAAACAAACTTTTTGTGTCCCAACACTCACAACAACGACATGGCCATCTTTAGGAAGCTCATCACCTGCAGCACCATTAACGAGCCAATGCTTTAAATAAAATAATGGTAATGTTCTTTCCCTGACGATAGTAACTAGCTGGCCGTCCATAATATTTGTTTTTTCTAAATCAAGATGGAATATTTCGTTCACATTCACTAAAGGTAATGCAAACATTTGCTCCCCGAGTCGCACCATTAATGTTGACATAATAGCGAGCGTTAACGGTACTTTAATTTCTACACGACTACCTTTTCCTAATTGAGAATGAACTTCTACTGTACCATTGAGTTGAGTGATACTGGTTTTAACAACATCCATTCCAACACCCCGACCCGAGATATCAGAAATTTCTTTTTTAGTTGAGAAACCAGGCTCAAAAATTAAATTATAAGCTTCGTGGTCATCAATTCGTGATGCAGCATCTGCATCAAACATTCCACGTTCAACCGCAATATTCCTAAGAACATCTGCATCCATACCTTTACCATCATCTTCTATAGATAATAGGATGTGGTCGCCTTCCTGTGATGCAGATAAGATAACACTGCCTTGACGTTCCTTACCATTTTCCTCACGCAAGTCAGGTAATTCAATTCCATGATCAACTGAATTTCGAATCAAATGTACTAAAGGGTCTGCGAGGGCTTCGACTAAATTTTTGTCCAAGTCAGTTTCTTCCCCCATCATCTCTAAACGAATTTCTTTCTTTAAACTTCTTGAAAGATCTCGAACAACTCGAGGGAAACGTCCAAAGACTTTCTTAATGGGTTGCATCCGCGTTTTCATTACAGATAGTTGCAAATCAGCTGTTACCAAGTCTAAATTGGCAACCGCTTTCGTCATTTCTTCACCACCAATTTTTGCACCAATACGTGTTAAACGATTACGAACAAGAACTAATTCACCAACCATATTCATTATTTCATCAAGACGTGCCGTATCAACACGCACAGATGTTTCAGCTGGTGCTTTTGCATCTTTTGCAGGAGCAGCTTTTGGTTTTTCTGCCACTCCTTTTTTAGTGCTAGCAGCAGGAGCTTTTTCTATTTTCGGTTTAACTTCTTCTTTTGCAGGAGCGGCTTCAGGTGATGCAGCATTCTCACTCGAACTGCTTGGTGTTATTGATGTTTTTGTTGTATCTATTTTGCCAACACCATGTAAATCATCTAACAATGATTCAAAATCATCATCTGAAATTTCATCACTTGCCACTTCTTCAGTAGCAGCTGCTTTAACGGGTTCTTCTTTTTTATCTGAGTTTACTTCAGTATCGATAGGACCTGCACCATGAATTTGGTCTAATAGTGCCTCAAACTCATCTTCACTAATATCATCAGAAGCAGAAACATCGTCATCACCCATATCAAACGGGTCATCATCGTTGGCTTCTTCAGCTGCAGCCTCTGGAGCTGCTTTACCATCTAATGCATCTAGTAATACGTTAAACTCATCGTCACTTATATCTTCTCCGCCACCGACCAAACTATCATCAGTTGCTGCTGCTTTAGCTGGTGCTTCTGCAACCGCTTCACCTTTTTTAATACGATCTAATGCAGCAAGTAATTCTGGGTCAACTTCTTCTGTTTCGGTTCCATTACGTAGCGCTTCAAATTGATCATTTAAAACATCTAATACTGGAAGGATCGTATCCATAAGGACTGTATTTACTTCACGTTCGCCTCTACGGACTAAATCAAAAATATCTTCCGAACGATGACAAACAGCAACCATTGGTTCTATGGCTAAGAATCCTGCACCACCCTTTATAGTATGAAAACCTCGAAAAATTGAATTTAACAATTCACTATCATCTGGTGAATTTTCAAGTTCGACAAGTTCACCATTTAGCCGTTCAAGAATCTCGCCAGCTTCAATTAAAAAATCTTCTAATAGTTCATCATCCACGGCTCTATTCCTTAAAATCCTAAACTTGAGAGTAAGTCATCAACTTCATCTTGACCTGATACAGTACCTGATGCTTCTAAACCTGGAACAACCGGACCATCAAGTGCTGCTGGATCATCAATTTTTTTATTATCTGTCTCATTCGTTTTTGAACTAGCAAGCTTGATTATGTCTACCATGCTTATTTCTACTTCTTCAACTAAGGAGATAACTCGTTTAATTATTTGACTCGTTAGATCTTGAAATCCTTGGGCCATAAGAACATTTGTTAACAGGCCATTAACTTTTGAAGCATTTTCAATATTATTTGTAAAATAATTTTGTAAATTCCCACTTAAAGTTTTAAATTCGTTAACGGTGAGCTCTCTATTTGAAAAACGTTTCCATTCGCTTTCAACTTCTTTAGTAGAGCTAATAACGTTGTCACAAAGTGGCATAGAATCTTCGACTGCACTTAATGTATTATTCGCAGCTTCATCCGTCATAGTAATAACATGCGCCAAACGTTGCCGAGCATCAGGAAATTCATCTTCGGCAATATTTAGTAAACTCTCATCTTGAGCAAAAGTGTTAATTGATTCATGTAATTCTCGAGTTAACTTACCAATTTCTTGATACATCTCGTTTTCACGAACCTCAACTAACTCTTCAAATTGATCTTGAGTTTTTTCAAGATCACCTGATTCCATACATGCAAGAAGATTTCTAACTTTCGCAATCGAGTCTTCCGAAAGTAAATTTATATCGCTATCCATAACGGCATTATCCATCCATGCGCTCAAATATTTTATCGAGTTTTTCTTTTAGCGTTTGTGCTGTAAAAGGCTTAACAATATATCCATTTACACCGGCTTGAGCAGCTTCAACTATTTGCTCGCGTTTTTGTTCCGCCGTTACCATTAACACTGGCATTGATGCAAGCTTCTCATCTGCACGTACATTTTTTAACAAGTCGATACCTTGCATTCCGGGCATATTCCAGTCCGTAACCAAAAAATCAAATTTTCCGGTTTGAAGCATTGGTAGCGCTGTATTACCATCATCAGCCTCGTCTGTATTAGTAAAACCCAGATCTCGGAGTAAATTTTTAATAATACGACGCATTGTTGAAAAATCATCAACAATTAATATTTTCATGTTCTTATCAATAGCCACTGTTTTCTCCGTAAGAGCTATACACTAATATTTAGGGTTTATTTATTGAAATTAATAACACTTTTTCAATATATTCCTAAGCCTTATCGGCCACTATTGAAGATAACTTAAGGAAATCACACGAATTAATGATTAAAAATTTGGTTTTTTTCAAATAATGTACAGTTTGAATTAAACTTATATTGGAGAGGTTTTTAATACCTTTTTAATCTCCAAGATATTGATAATATGAAGGTTTTGAAATTATTAGCAGGAATAGATTTTATAGCGACTATTAATATAGTCGCGGAAGATATTTATCCATCCAGATGAGAATATTACCCGGACTGAGTTTATGCTATAGGGTAGATTTAGAGCTATAGTGAATTATTAAAATCACTACCAACGCAAGATACCCTTAAAAATTATATTTTTTCTTCTTCAGAACGATTCGACATACGAGCTTGTAACCGAATAACCGCTTGACTATGAATTTGACTGACGCGGGATTCACTAACGCCCATTACTGCACCAATTTCTCGTAAATTTAATTCTTCATCATAATATAATGCCATTACTAAACGTTCCCTTTCAGGTAAACCCGCAATTGCTCCAGATACAATTCGACGTACATCGTCACGTTGTAATCCATCTAATATGCTAGGGTCACAATTACTAACATTATCTAACATTGAGTCTTCACCGCTACCCATGTCTTCAAAGCTTAATATTTTGTGGTAACTATTGTCTTGTAAAATTTTATAATATTCTTCGATAGTCATATCGAGTGTCTTAGCTATCTCTGTATCACGAGCATCACGACCGAATTCATTCTCAATACCACGTACGGCAGCAGCAACTTCGCGTGCTTTTCGATGTACTGAACGAGGAGCCCAGTCATTTTTACGTATTTCATCAAGCATCGAGCCTCGGATACGAATACCAGCATACGTTTCAAAACTTGCGCCTTGAGTTTCATCGTAGTTACGCGAAGCTTCTAATAAACCAATCATACCAGCCTGAATTAAATCTTCTAATTGTACGCTTGCTGGAAGCCGATTAATTAAATGGCATCCAATACGTTTAACTAAAGATGCATGTTGTTCAACTAAATCATTTGATTTGGTTGCTGGTGCTGTGGCTGCATACATTGCTAGTCCGTTCATGAGTTTATCCCCGCGTTTAAATTAGTTCCCTGAATTAATCTTTCAACAAAAAATTCCAAGTGGCCATTTGCTGTTTTAGGTATAGGCCACCTAATGGTTTTTTCTGCGATTCGTTTATATGCCGTAGCTGCTTGAGAGCGTGGAAATGCTTCGACTACCGCTCGTTGTTTTCTTATTGCTTTAAGTACTGATTCATCGTAAGGAACAGCACCGGTAAATTCCAATGCAACATCTAAAAAACGATCGGTTACTCTTACTAACTTGTCATAAACTTCTCTACCGGCTTGTACACTTTTAACCATGTTAGCAAGTATTCTAAAACGAAATAAACCGTATTCTTTGTGTAGTAACTTAATTAACGCATAAGCATCGGTAATCGATGCTGGCTCGTCACAGACAACAACTAATACTTCTTGTGCTGCGCATGCAAAACTTATAACACTGTCAGCTATACCGGCAGCGGTATCAATAATTAATACGTCGATGTCATGATTTATTTGGCTAAAGGCTTGAATGATTCCAGCATGTTGGCTTGCCGTTAACTCAGCCATATTTTTTATACCTGATGCAGCAGGAATAACTTTAATTCCACTGGGTCCATCAACCATAACCTCATCAAGAGTATGTTCGCCTCGAATAACGCTTTCTAATGTAAATTTTGGATGTAAACCAAGAAGCACATCGACGTTCCCTAAGCCTAAGTCAGCATCCATAATTAAAACTTTTTTTCCGGCATTTGATAATGTTATTGCCAAATTGGCAGAAACATTTGTTTTACCAACACCACCTTTACCACTGGTTACTGTAATAACACGTATCGGATGAGGATCTTGCATTTTTTGAATTCCCGGCATCTGATGTATATTTTCAGCTTCACCCATGAGCATGTGCAACCATCCCATTAATAGTTAAGCCCATCGAGCCTCCTGACGAAGCGCTTTCTGATAGGTTTTTTTGTGCTGATAAAGTAATTTTTTGCATAAAAGACACACTTTTACTTACTAAATTATGCGCCCGTGCGATATGTATATCGTCAGGGACTTTCTGCCCATCACAATAATATGCAATAGGTAAATCATGTTCGACAGCAACAGAAAGTGCTCCACCTAAACTGGTTGTTTCATCAATTTTGGTAAGAATACATCCATCTAGTTTAGACTGTTTAAAGGTAGTTACAACGTCATTCAGGACACTACGTTGATTATTAGCAGCAAGCGCTAAAAACATATGAATTGTTTTTGAGCCACTATTAAGAAGATCAAGTTGTTCACGTAGTTGCGAATCATGCAAGCTCACACCTGCAGTATCGATTAGAACCAGTTTTTTATTTCTCAAATCATAGAGAGCATCATTAAGTTCTTCTTTATCAGTCGCTACACGTAATGGAACACCTAAGATACGAGCATAGCTTCTAAGTTGTTCATGAGCGGCAACGCGGAAATTATCCGTTGTGATTAAACCAACACTATCTTTGCCATGCTCTAGAACATATCTTGCCGCTAACTTCGCAACGGTTGTTGTTTTACCAACGCCCGTAGGCCCGACCAAGGCCATCACCCCACCTGTTTTTAAAATACCATTATCGATCACAGGTAATCGATGTGACATAAATCCTAATGCTTGTCGCCACATTGCATCAAATTCGTTTTTATCATTCACTTCACTGCAGAGTTGTTTTGCAAAAACTGGACTTAAACCAAGTGCAATTAAACGTTGTAACAATCTTGTACGTGATGGATGATTTTTAGATTCGGTTTCCCATGCCAATTCTGACATTTGATTTAAAAGTAAACCTCGGAGAGATTTGATTTCATTTTGCACATCGATTAACTCTTGAGAATTATCTTTTTCTGCTGAAGATGATTTTGATGATATGACGTTAAATTGAGAATCAGTGGAATCTTGTTCTACATTAACTTTCTTGTTAGAAGTTGTGCCTGTTTGTTTTGGTATATTACGGCTGTAACGAATATCGGCTTCAGCTTGCTGTCTTTTTGCCGCTTTTCTATCAGCCTGTTTATTTAAAACTTTATTCGTTGACTGGGCTTTACTCGTGGACTGTACTTTATTCGTAGATTGGCGCTTTGCCATTTCAGATTCAGATTCATTACGGTTAGATTCTACATGCGGTTCAGCAACAACACCGCCTAATAGAGATTCATCGTAATCAATTGCAGCTACAATTTCGATACCCGTTGCAATGCGTTTATTCGATAGAATGACTGCATCAGGCCCTAATGTTTCTCTAACCATACGTATTGTTGTACGTACATCTTCAGCTTGGAAACGTTTTATTTTCATTCTAACTCTGCCTCTGAATTCAATACAATTAAGTTACTTGTACTAACTTAATCACCTGTAACATCGTTTGGTTGCCCAACAGTTGCAATTATTTTAATTTGCTTATCTGTTGGTATTTCGTTGTATGACAATACGTTAATGCTTGAAATTGTATGTCGTACAAACCTTGCTAACATGCTTCTAAGTGCTGCCGATACTAATAATATTGCCGGCTGTCCTGCTAATTCCTGCTTCTGAGCGGATTCTTGTAAGGCTCCATGCAATCGTTCCGCTAAACCCGGTTCGACTCCTCCGCCCATTCCGTCCGAAGACTGTATAGACTGATGCAACAACTGTTCCAAGACCGGATCGAGGGTAATAACCGGCAATTCGTGTTCCATCCCATTGATTTGTTGAACAATTAGTCGTCCAAGGGCGATCCGGACCATACCTGTCAAAATGTCGGCATCTTGACTCTTAGAGCCATGTTCCGCCAATGTCTCGGCAATTGTTCGTATATCCCGAATTGGAATATTTTCTTCTAATAAATTTTGTAAAACACGTACCACTACCCCTAATGCTAGAGTGTCTGGAATTAAATTTTCCACAAGTTTTGGCGCTGTTTTTGATAGGAGATCGAGTAAATGCTGAACTTCTTCATGACCGAGTAATTCATGCGCATGCGTCTGCAATAGTTGACTTAAATGTGTTGCCACGACAGTGTTTGAATCGACTACGGTATAGCCGAGAGTCTGAGCTTGATCACGTTGTGATGTATCAATCCAAGTAGCATCTAAGCCAAAGGCTGGGTCAGTCGTTTCTATCCCCTGTAGTGTGCCAAATACTTGCCCGGGATTGATTGCTAAATCTTTATCGGGCTGAATATCGGCATCACCTAAGGTAACCCCTAATAAAGTAATACGGTAGCCTGTTGGAGAAAGCTCAAGATTATCTCTAATATGTACTGAAGGAATTAAAAAACCTAACTCCTGGGATAATTTTTTTCTAACCCCTTTAATCCGACTCATCAGTTCGCCACCCTGGCTTTTATCAACCATAGGGATAAGTCGGTAACCTACTTCCAAGCCAACAGAATCGAGAGGCGTAACATCATCCCAGCTTAATTCCTTAATTTCTTTACCATCAGAAACCGTTTTTTTGTTTTCTATCGTTTGAGTTTCTTTTTTAACTCTGATTTTGCGTGAAATTAGAAATGCGCCGGTACCACAAACTATAGCAAGGGATAAAAAAGCAAAATTTGGCATTCCGGGAATAACACCCATGACCCCTAAAATCCCTGCGGTAACGCCCAGTGAGCGAGGATTTGAAAATAATTGATTTAATACCTGTTCACCCATATTTTGTGAACTTGAAACACGCGTTGTAATAATACCTGCAGAAGTAGAAAGTAATAGAGCTGGTATTTGAGCAACCAAACCATCACCAATCGTTAACAAAGTGTAATTTCTAGCAGCATCAGCAAAGGTCATATCATGCTGACCAACCCCAATCAATAGTCCACCTAAAATATTAATAAACAGTATAAGAATACCTGCAACAGCATCACCACGAACAAATTTACTCGCACCATCCATAGAGCCATAAAACTCAGCTTCATCTGAAATTTCTTGGCGCCGAGTACGGGCTTCATCCTGATCAATTAAACCCGCATTAAGATCGGCATCAATCGCCATTTGCTTGCCGGGCATTGCGTCTAAAGTAAAACGTGCACTTACCTCAGAAATACGTGTTGCACCTTTTGTGATAACAACGAAGTTTATAATCACCAAAATAGAAAAGACAATAATACCGACGGCATAGTTACCGCCAATAACAAACTCGCCAAAAGCTTTGATTACTTCACCCGCGGCATCAGCACCTGTATGACCTTCAAGTAATACAACACGTGTTGAGGCTACGTTTAATGCTAACCGTAATAAAGTAGTAATTAAAAGAATCGTTGGAAATAAACCAAAATCAAGTGGTCGTAATGAGTAGATAGTTACAAGTAAAACAATTAGCGACAGTGAAATATTAAAACTAAATAAAACATCAAGAGCAATGGGTGCAAGTGGCACAACAATCATTGCGATCATTACAACAAGTAAAACAGGCGCACCTAGACCTTGAAAATTACTCTTTTTTAAAAATCCAAATGGAAGTGTTTGTTCAGCCATGCTCTGCTCTAACCTTTATTGTTAACTATCAAATTGCAAATCATCAGGGATTTCTAAACTCTTAATTTTATGATTTGCATACTGTTTTGATTTTGAATTGGAAGTACGAAGTTGGAAAATATAAGCCAAAACTTGTGCTACAGCTAAATACAAGCCGGCAGGTATTGCTTCATTTAATTCGGTAGTGTGATACAGAGAACGAGATAATGGTGGTGCTTCTAAAATAGGAACATTATTCTCGGTTGCAATTTTACGGATATGCATAGCGATAATATCGATGCCTTTAGCAACGACAATAGGTGCAGCCATTGTTTTTGGATCGTACTTAATCGCTACAGAGTAATGCTCCGGATTAGTTATAATAACATCAGCATCCGGAACCTCTTGCATCATACGACGCTGAGATATTTCTTGTTGAGTACGACGAACTCTACCGCGAACTTCAGGATTACCTTCAGTATCTTTATTTTCATCTTTAACTTCCTGGAAGGTCATTTTTAAGTTTTTGTTGTAGTCCCATATTTGAAATGGAACATCAACCAAAGCAATTATGACAAGAGAAGAAGCAATCGTGACAAAAGCCAAAATTAACAAATGGGCAGCATGGGGTAAAGCGATGCTCACATCTTCGAAGCCAAGGTTTAGATAATTATCGAATTGTTGATATAAAAAGAATACCGCAACACTGCCGATAACCAAAAACTTCACTAAAGCTTTTATTAATTCAACTAATCCTTTTATTGCAAAAACACGTCCTAAACCTTTAATAGGGTCAAGTTTATCCCACTTAAAAGCTAATGCCTTACCACTAAAATTTAATCCTCCAATCATAAACGGACCGACAAAAGCAGCAACCATCATTACTAAAAAAAATGGAGCTATCGTCATGACTGCATGTACTAAAGAATTTTCAAATAGTAAATGCATTGAACTGACATCAAATATTTGTTCGCGCGATACCGTAAAATTCAAAACGGTAAGCTCTTTAATACCTCGTACTATACCCGGCCCTAATAACGCAACTGCACCTGCAGCAGACAACATCATAACCATCGTACTTAATTCACGAGAAGTTGGAACCTGACCCTTTTCCCGCGCTTGTTGCTTGCGTCGGGCGGTGGGTTCTTCGGTCTTTTCTTGTCCGCTATCTTCAGCCATAACCTAGTGAAAACCTCGTACAACTTGATAGACATCTAAAAACAACGTATTCGATGTCGGTGCAATATTCGTCATGGTCAGTAATACAAGAACAAAACCAAGCATTAACGTAACAGGAAAACCAATTGCAAATATATTAAGCTGGGGAGCTGCTCGAGTCATAATCCCGAATGACAGGTTAACAACCAACAATGATGCAATTGCCGGAATGGCAATGCCAATAGCGCCTGAGAATATATGTTTACCCCAAGTGACTATTTGCCAGATGCTATCCGCAGATAGGCCGGTAACAGCAATCGGTAAGGTTTCAAAACCATCCATAACAATTTGAATTAATACTAAATGTCCATTCAGGCTTAAATAAACAAGCAAAACAAAGATGATATAAAATTGGCTAAGTACTGGAGCCTGCGTTCCATTTTGAGGGTCAACCATTAATGAAAAGCCTAATCCCATTTGCATAGCAATAATTTGCCCAGCCATGATGATCGCACTAAACACGAGTTGAGTTGTAAAGCCAATAGCTATTCCAATTAGAATTTGGTTCGCCGTAACATACAAACCTTGTAAACTAAAAACATCAACTTCAGGCATAGCGGGCAATAGCGGAACGATAGCCATCGTCAACGCTAAGCTCACCATCAGTTTTATTTTAGAAGGAACTGTTTTGGCTCCAAATATAGGTGCAGTCATTACAAAGGCACTTATACGAAATAACGGCCATAAAAATGAACCTACAATTGCTGTTAATTCTGATCCAGAAATAACCATGCATCACCCGATTAAATTGGGTATATCGTGAATCAAATTAGTAGTGTATTCCATTAGCATTCTTAGCATCCATGGACCAGCAAGCATTAACGTTCCTAAAGTAACTATTAACTTTGGTATAAAGCTTAAAGTCATTTCATTAATTTGCGTTGCAGCCTGAAACATACTTACCAACAAACCCACACATAAAGCAGGCACCAATATCACAACCACAAGCAACAAAATAACTTCTAGTGTATGTTGAAATATTGTTAATACGCTTTCAGGTGTCATATGAGAGTTTTACCTTTACTTCTATTCTAAATATGCTTTGTTTTAAATGTAAAAGCTTGACGCAAGTGTTCCCATAATCAAATTCCAACCATCAACTAAAACAAATAACATTATTTTAAATGGTAATGAAACAATCATAGGTGACAACATCATCATACCCATTGACATCAAAACACTTGCAACAACTAAATCGATAATTAAAAAAGGTATAAATAATAGGAAACCTATCTGAAAAGCTGTTTTTAATTCACTAGTAACAAACGATGGGACTAACACAGTAAAGGGAATATCATCTTTCGATTTATATTCTTGATCACCCGCTATTTTCATAAACATACTAATATCAGCTTCACGTGTTTGACCTAGCATAAAGGCACGTAGTGGTTTACTCCCTTTTTCGACCGCAGTTTGTAATGGGATAGAATCGTTCAAATAAGGTTGTAACGCATTGTTATTCATTTGATTAAATACGGGAGCCATTACAAAAAAAGTTAAGAATAGAGCAAGACCAATAAGTGTTTGTGAAGAAGGTGCTTGCATCAACCCTAACGCTTGTCGAAGTATCGACAATACAATAATGATACGCGTAAATGATGTCATCATCATTAAAGCGGCCGGCAACATTGTAAGCACTGTCATTAGCGCTAAAGTCTGTATACTTACAGAATAGATCTGATTACCATCAGCTTGTGTTTTGACAGAAAAAGCTTCAAGACCTTCAGCAGCTAAACCCGTTGATGGTAAAAAGACGACAATAAAAATATAAAATATTAACGAGTACTTCATGCGTCATTTCCCGCATCAGGTTTTTTTGTGAAATTACTCATCGCAGATTGTAATTTTTCTTGAAAACCACCTAATGTCGGCATGTTTGGTACTGGAATTAATTTATCTAACTTATTTAAAAGTTGAATATTTGATTGCGTAATACCCACTAAAAACTGTTCATCCATAACTTGAACAACGACAATTTTTTCTCGCTGACCAACGCTCAACCCTGCAACTATTTTTAAATGCGTAGAATGACTTGGATTCAGAGTACCCATTCGCTTAATAAGCCACGCAACCGCAAAAATAAAAATGATAATGGCAAATAACCCGAAGAGCATTTGCACATAATTGGTCACGCCAATTTCAGAATTACTTTCCAGAGTTGATTTAGACTGTTGACTTGAAGGTTTAATTCCTAACTTTTCAGACTGGCTTGTTAAAACATTCTTTTTTTCAGCATCATTCTTTACATTATTTGCATTTGCAATGCTCACTAATGATACAAGACTAATCAATACTATTGTTTTTCTTATAAACGTATTGCATCGATTCATTTCATTCTCAATTTCTATTTCTAATTAGCGTAATTTTTTAACGCGCTCAGCCGGACTAACAACATCAGTCAATCGAATACCAAACTTCTCATTAACGACAACGACTTCTCCATGAGCTATTAAAGTACCATTAACCAGGACATCTAATGGTTCTCCCGCCATTCTATCCAGCTCAATAACTGAACCTTGATTGAGTTGTAAGAGACTTCGAATATTCACACTCGTACTACCAATTTCCATCGATAATTTGACGGGAATATCCAAAATAACATCCATATTGATGTCATCACTTGAACCAGATGAATTATCTTCTAAATTATCAAATCCTGCTGTGGTTGCAGGTTGTGTATCTAAAGCTACTTCAGATGCATCATCTCCACCTGTATCACCGGACTCTTCAAGAGCTTCAGCCCACTCATCCATTACATCCGAGTCATTGTCTGAATCACTCATTACTTTCTCCTTCTAACATTAAATTATCACTTGGTAAGTTTAAAGTTCCCTTGTCAATTGGACGATCAACTTTCACCGCCATCATTCCTTCCGACACTCCATATTCACAACGAAACAATGGAATATCATTACTCACCAAAGTCACTTCGTCAGGTAAGTCGATTGGAATGACATCGCCCTCCTTGAAATTTAAAACATCACGTAGAGTCAAATCAACTTCGGTTAACGTTGAGTTCACTGGTATTTCAGCTAATTTAATTTCATCCAAAAGTGAAGTTGTCCATCTTTCATCTTTCTCAGAGCTATCGCTTTGTAAACCTGCATCCAATAATTCACGAATAGGTTCAAGCATTGAATAAGGCAAAGTAACTTGAAAATCACCACCACCACCATCTAATTCAACATGAAATGTACTTAATACAACAACTTCATTTGGGCTAACAATATTGGCGAATTGAGGATTCACTTCACGACTAATAAAATCAAATTTAACTGGCAATACAGGTTTCCATGCTTCTTCTAAATCATGAAAAGCAAGTTCTAAAACCATGCTAATAACGCGTTGTTCTGTTGGTGTGAATTCTCGTCCTTCAATTTTTGCATGGCGGCCTATTCCACCAAAAAAATTATCAACTAAAATAAAAACAAGTTTGGGATCAAAAACACACAAAGCTGGTCCACGTAAAGGACGAACTTTTACAATATTTAAACTTGTTGGTACAAACATACTATGAATGTATTCGGAAAACTTCAGCATTTGCACACCACTCACGGATATCTCAGCTGAACGTCTCAATAAATTAAAAATACTTATCCTAAACTGTCGAGCAAAACGTTCATTAATCATCTCAAGCGTTGGCATCCTGCCACGTACAATCCGGTCATGAGAACCAAAATCAAATCCACGGGCGACACCATCGTTATGGTCAATATCTTCTGTTTCTACATCTCCACTATCTACGCCATGCAATAACGCATCAATTTCATCTTGTGATAATAGCTCATTAACAGACATGCTTATTTATCCCTTACTGCATTACGAAGCTTGTAAAATAAATAGCTTCTATATATTTATGTCCATCCGCTACGGCTGTCGGTGCATGAGCTTCATCATCACCTTCCTCTGCATCCGGCTTATCGGTATTAGGAGTAGCGCTAACTTCTGTAGCAATCGTATCGTTAATCGATTTCAGCAAATCAATGTTAAGTTGTTCCTTACCTGCACGAGTGTTAAGCACTTCATATTTTTGGCTACTTAAAATTGTAATATAATTATTTCGAATAACCGGTAAATGTTCCGTGGCCAAATCAATTGAGTTCTGGTCTCGTGACATAATCGACATCTCTATCTGTACATATCTAGCTTTACTGGTATCTTCAAAATTAATTATAAAGACTCGATGTATTTTTGAATAAATAGGGGCTACCTTTACAGGTAGAGCATCTGCTGAGGTATGCTCTTCACTATCAGCATCCTTATCGTCACCGGATAATAAAAATACCGCAGCTACTCCACCGCCGACGGCAAGTATCACGGCAATTAATACGATAAGAAGTAAATTTGTTTTGCTCTTACCTGCTTGATCCGTATCGAGATCAAGATCTTCCTCTTTTTCTTCAATTGCCATGATTTGTCCTTAAGAAAATCCCATAAATAGTAAAGTAGATATATTAATAGTATTAGTGGGACTTAATCTGCAAAACACATGCCACGAATTTCTGACATTTAATCTATTGATAAACAATTAGTTAGAGAGGTTCTGAAGAGTTCAGTCAAACTGTTGACGCAGAATTGATGCTAGCTTGTCGACTTAATGACTAAAAGTGAGGGTTAACAGAAAGTGGGTATATTTTAGAAAAAAAAGAAAATTGAAGACAACGGAACACAGTGATAAAAAATACCACTATGTTCAATGATATTATGTATCAAGATTAAAAAAATGTGTTCGGTAGTAGATAAGCTCGTTTATAGAATCTTTAACATCATCCATTGCAAGATGGGATGATTGCTTCGTTAAACCATTACCAATCCCTGGTTTCCAACGTTTAACAAGTTCTTTAATACTGCTTACATCAAGATTACGGTAATGAAAGAAGTTTTCTAATTCAGGCATACATCGAGCTAAAAATCGACGATCCTGACAAATACTATTACCACACATCGGAGAGCTCCCTGAAGGAACATATTCACTTAAAAATTCAATGGTTTCTTTTTCAGCCTGTGCTTCGTTATATTGGCTTTGTTTAACCCGTTCAGTTAGGCCTGAACCACCATGCTGTTTAGTATTCCATTCATCCATCCCAACCATGATTTCATCCGATTGATGCACCGCAATCATAGGCCCTTCAGCGAGTATATTTAATTCTGGATCGGTAACGATCGTAGCAATTTCAATAATAAGATCGTTCTGGGTATCTAACCCCGTCATCTCTAGATCTATCCAAATTAAATTATTGGCATTTTGTTGCATGGTTATTCCTTATATATTAGCTATCAGTATACGAACTCGATATAATTACCTTCCAGTTTAATCAAATTCAATTTTGAAGTATAAAGTTTAGCAGTAAATAATGATTAGTTCTTTTAAATCACAACAAACAAGAATCTAAAGAGACAATATGAGCGCCATCGACATCACCTATAGTTTTATCTTTTTTCTAATTGCTTCCTACGTTTTACAAGTTTGGTTATCTCGTCGACATATTCAACATATACTGTCTCACCGCTCAGAAGTGCCAAGCGCTTTTGCAGATAAAATATCACTTGAAGCCCACCAAAAAGCAGCCGATTACACTATTACCCGTAATAAATTTGGCTTAATAGAACTAAGCTTAAGCACCGCTTTACTCGCCATTTGGACCTTAGGTGGTGGATTACAATTACTCGATGATACCGTGCGCTCACTTAACTTAAGTCCGGTATTTACCGGTGTTGCCGTTATTATAGGCTTAAGCGTTATTTCAGGCATTATTGATATACCGTTTAGTTTATATAAAACATTTGTAATCGAAGAAAAATTTGGCTTTAACCGTCTCACGCTTAAAATGTTTTTTTCCGATATGCTTAAACAAACCGCTATTATGCTCATTATTGGTGTTCCTTTTTTAAGTTTTGTTTTATGGATAATGAACGACGCAAGTACTTATTGGTGGTTATATGTTTGGGGCAGTTGGTTTGGGTTTAGTATGTTAATGATGTGGCTTTATCCTTCCTTTATCGCACCTATCTTTAATAAGTTCACACCATTAGACGAACCCGAATTAAAAACTAAAATTAGTAACTTACTCGAACGTTGCGGGTTTACCAGTAACGGTGTTTTTATAATGGATGGCTCTAAACGTTCAAGTCATGGCAATGCTTATTTCACAGGCTTTGGTAGTAATAAGCGCATCGTCTTTTTTGATACCTTACTCAACTCCTTACAACATGATGAAATAGAAGCCGTACTTGCCCATGAACTTGGCCACTTTAAACGTAACCATATCAAAAAACGCATACTATCAATGGCGTTAATGAGTCTTGGAGGCTTGGCTTTACTTGCATGGCTAATCGACCAATCATTTATTTACGAAGGTCTTGGTGTAACACAACCATCTTTTTATATGGCTCTTATTCTTTTTATGCTTGTAACTCCCGTTATTAGTATTTTTCTAAACCCTCTATTTTCTTTAATGAGCCGAAAACATGAATTTGAAGCCGATGAATTTGCAGCACAAAATACCAATGCAAATAATTTAATTACGGCTCTAGTGAAATTATACGAAGAAAACTCAAATACACTGACTCCCGACCCATTATATTCTGCTTTTTATGACTCTCATCCGCCAGCACCTGTCCGCATTGCGCATTTAGCAAAACAGGGCTAAATTTGAAGATAATGAAAACATATTTATCAACCATTATCATTGGACTACTCATGCTTACTGCAAACTCATCTTTTGCAATTGATATTGAACGTGGCCAAGATTTACACGATGGCAACTGCATCAGCTGTCACGCCGCAATTTACGGTGAGAAGGGAAATGAAATTTATACTCGACCAAATCGAAAAATAGAAACATTAATGGGTTTAGAGGAACAACTTAAACGTTGTAAGAATAGTCTTGGTACAAATTGGCCTGAAGATCAAATTCTAGATGTACAGCACTATATAAATAGTAATTTCTATCACTTCGAAAAATAGGTATGCAGGACTTAACAACTAATAATTTATTACAGAAAAGCTGCAAACACTATTATCCCGAAGATCCTAAACTTTCCAATGAAGATGTTAATTCACTATTAAATCAAGTGAATCATTGGCAAATATCTAAAAACCGTAATCTTATATACAAAGATTTTAAATTCAAAAACTATTATGAAACAATTGCATTTGTTAATGCCGTTGCATGGATTGTACATCAACAAAACCATCATCCTGAAATAACGATTAACTACAATAACTGCCATATTGAATTTTCAACGCACTCTATAAAGGGCTTATCCCTTAATGACTTTATTTGCGCTGCTCTCATAAATAATATTAACCACAATAAAAGTTAACAATAAATGACTGATAAAATGATACATCAAGCCACCGTTATTGCTAGTTATGGAAATCAGTGTAAAATCGAAACGTCAGACAAAACAATGGTTCGTGCAAAATCATTAAAAAGTGTCGGGAAACCTTTATGTGGAGATAAGGTTAAATATAAAATCGAACAAAACAATCAACTCGTTATTACAGAAATTTTACCTCGCGCTACAATCTTGTCCCGATTAAATAACTTAAACCCAAAACCTAAACAAATTGCTAGCAATATTGAACAAATGATTATTGTTATAAGCGCTAATAGCTCAATTAAATATGGTTTAATTGATCGTTATTTAGTTGCTGCTGAATTTTCAGGTTTTGAACCAGTTATAGTAATAAATAAAATTGATACCGTGCAGGACAAGGAATTAACATACATTAAAAATAGCATCCATATTTATGAAAATATTGGCATCCCTGTATTTTATATGAGTGCTATTAATGATAAAGGTATAGATTCATTGCTGACAGTCACATCAGACAAGACAAATATTGTTGTTGGCCAATCCGGCGTAGGGAAATCTTCTATTGTTAATGCAATCTTGCCTGACATGGACATGCCCGCTATAACGAAAGAAATATCTGATAGCAATAATAAAGGAAAACATACAACAACCACCGCATACCTTTATACGATTCCCAATAACGGTAAATTAATAGATTCACCTGGTATTCGAGAATTTGGATTGTGGAATATTGATAAAAATGATCTAGCGAAAGGTTTCACGGAAATACAAAAAGAAAGTGAGCAATGTAAATTCAGAAACTGTTTACATCTAAAAGAACCAGGCTGTGCTGTTCTTGCTGCGGTAGAACAAGGCCGTATTCACCGGCAACGTTATGAAAGCTATTTATCTATTTTTGATTCAATTGATACATAGGCCTGAATATATAAGTTTACAGACCTAAAATTAAGACTTATTTATTTTTTAATATTTCTTGTTTTACGGTATCTAAACCTTCGGTTAACTTCATATCAAATTCTGATTTTCGATTCATGATGATTAATGTAATGCGTCGATTACCAGGATCTGTTTTATTATCTTTATTACGTAAAACTGAAGACGAAAAGCCAATAACACGACCAATCTGCTTTGTATTCACACCACCTGCTACCAAGGTTCGACGAGCAGCATTCGCACGATCTGCTGACAACTCCCAATTGGTATAGGGCAATTTAACCTCTTCACCATAATCATTTTCGTATAAAATATAGCCTTTATGGAAACGTGTCGCATCAGTATGACCACTAATGCTTATTCTATTGGGTACAGCACTGATTGTTTTTGCAATTTCATATAATATTTTCGTAGTATAGGGTTTAAGCTTTGCACTTCCTAAGTCAAACATTGGACGATTCTTCTTATCAAGAATCTGTATACGTAGCCCATCCGGAGTAACATCTAGAAAAAGTTGTTCTTTAAACTTTTTAAGTGACGAATTTTTCTCAATCGCTTTTTTTAATATTTCTAATAATTTATCAAGTGATTTTTTATCAGCTGCGCGCTTCTGCATTTCTTCTTTAGTTTCGGTTGCCTTTTTACCATCGATTTGTTTATCTTCTTCACCCTTTTTACGTTCCGGCGGCTCAGTTGTTTGGCTTATATCTTGTTTTCGAGTTCTATCTCCGCGAGGCATTTCTTTTGCGCCACCAAGTTTAATCATGCTGGTACTTGCTCCGCCAATTCCTTTTACGCCGGCTGGATTTTTAAAATAGTCTGAAATACCATTGCGTTGTGCTTCATCGGTGATGCCGAGTAACCATAATAATAAGAAGAAGGCCATCATCGCGGTTACAAAATCAGCATAGGCCACTTTCCATGCACCACCATGGTGGCCATGCCCTCCCGCGACTATTTTCTTTATAACTATCGGTTGTTTTTTATCATCCCCTGCCACGAGCTATTCCTTTGGAGCGCCTTTAACAAATTCTTCTAATTCTATAAAACCCGGTCGCATATCACTAAATAATGCCTTTCGTCCAAACTCAACCGCAATCTGTGGCGTATAGCCATTCAATGTTGCCATCATGCAAACCTTTGCAACTTCAAATAATTTGGAGTCTTCTTCTGCTTGAGCAGCCATTGCTGTTCCAAAAGGACCCACGAAACCGTATGCCATCAAAATACCCAAGAAAGTCCCAACCAATGCCGCGCCAACGTGGTGTCCCAAAACTTCCGGTGGCTCGCTGATATAGCCCATGGTAATAACAACGCCCATTACTGCAGCAACAATACCAAAGGCAGGTAAACCATCACCCATCCCTGTAACTGCTGCACTCGCTTTGTGCCCTTCCGCATGGTGAGTGTCTAATTCGATATCCATTAAATTTTCTAGCTCAAATGCATTCATATTGCCGCCGACCATTAAACGTAAATAGTCACAAATAAAGTCGATAAGGTGATGATTCTTTACTAACTCAGGATAAGCTTTAAATATTTCACTCTCATGAGGTTCATCAATGTCGCTTTCTAAGGCCATTAGGCCTTCTTTGCGAGATTTTGAAAATAGCGTGAACATCAAACCAAGCAAATCCATATAAACTTGTTTCTTATACTTTTGACCTTTAAATAACGCAAGTAATCCTGACACTGATTCTTTAACGACTTTAGCAGGATTAGCAATAATAAAAGCGCCAATTGCTCCACCAAGGATAATGACTATCTCAAATGGTTGCCATAATGCTAGAAGATCACCACCAGCGGCGGTGTAACCAAAAATAATACAACCACACACCATGATTAAACCAATTATCAACTTCATTCTTATTCGTCCTATTTCCTATGATTCCGTTGTTTTAAAGAAAAAAACCTGTAACGTATTTCATCATTTAAAATATCGACCTCAAACAGTAAAACTTGAGTAATTATCGCTATCTTCTAGTTATTTAATTAAATTAGTTATTGTTATTAAAGAAATTATTGAATTGAACCGATAATGCTAGGTAGTCAATGAACATAATTTATACCATAGAAAAAGCTCAAAACCAGACTATAAGATAATGACCGAACAGATACGCACAGCCGATGCTCTACAAGAAATCCTAACAAAGCTAGGTGATAAGCATTTTCCTGTAATGGAAATGACAATTCTTGCATTGCAAAAAATTTGCTCGAAAGAAGATGCACGTACTGATGAGATAGCACAGATTGTTAGCCGAGATCCTGGACTAACCATATACTTACTTCGAACTTGTAATACAAAGTCAAAAAGCAGTCTGCGCTCAGAAATAACCTCCATTTCACAAGCACTAATGATGCTAGGCGTTGAACAAGTCAGTAAGCTTCCTTCGAAATTACCGAATCTTAAAAAGATCCTTAAAGATCCTGCTAAAACACGTTTATTAATGACTTTTAGTCGAGCTTATCATGCCGCTGAACAAGCCACTGAATGGGCCAGTATCCGACGCGATATGGATACCGATGAAATATTTGTAGCAACACAAGTACACTTTATTGGTGAAATGGCGCTTGCTTTGATATATCCAGAAAAGCTGGCAGAAATAGATAATATAAGAAGAAAACAACAAATAGCCAGCGAAGAAGCACAGTATATTGTGCTCGGTTTTGCTCTCAGTCAGCTTAGTTATGAACTAGCAAGACAATGGGAATTACCCAGTTTAGCGCTTGAAGCCCTTAAACCTGAAAATGCTAAATACCCACGAGCTTACAATATTATGCTCGCTGTGCAACTCGCAAGAGCAACGGCGGTTGACTGGCATCGTGGCAAAACACAAGCCATACAACAACAAGTTGCAGAATTTCTTGATATCCCCATTGATGAAATTGCCACTGCAAATCACAAGTTAGCCGTTAATGTTGCACGTAATTCTTATGATTTATATGCTGTTCGCTCTGCTGCGGCATTATTACCTATGCTAGATGAGCTTCTTGATGAACAGAGCGTTCAATCAAAGAGTCCCAATCAACATGCAGACATTTGCCTTATTCCGCAAATGCCTGTACTTACCAACATAATAGAAAATATAAAAAATTCAGGGAATACACTATCACTAAAAGAGTTGATTCACTTAGTATTATCTGGAATGCATGATGGTATCGGTTTTAATCGTGTTGTGTTTGCCACAAGAAACGAAGAGACACAAACCATGATCCCTTTTGCGATAAAAGGAGCCGATAATGATCCGATATTTAATCGCTTTAGTATTAAATTGCACAAAGAAAATTTATTTGGACGCTTAATGGAAAAAACACAAGCCATTGTGATTAATAATAAGACTCGAGCTACTTTTTGGGAATTAATTCCAAAAGATTTTAAAAAACTTATTGTTACCAATTCTTTTGTTGCAATGTCTATATATGTAAAGGATGTAGAAGTTGGATTTTTCTATGGTGACCGCCATACGCAAGACTGCCAAATAGACGATGCAAGTTATCGATTTTTTAAGACTTTATGCACAACAGCAACAAATGCAATGGCGGAAATGAAGTCTTTAAATCTTCGGGAATAAAATTTAATCAATAGCTACGACACTACGACCATTCAATGCATGAGACAGCGTTGAACCATTTACAAACTCAAGCTCACCCCCTATTGGCACACCATGAGCAATACGTGTTGTTTTTATATTACGTTTTTTTGTCATTTCAGATATATAGTGGGCAGTCGCCTCACCTTCAACGGTCGGATTTGTTGCCAAGATAACTTCGCTCACTTCGCCACTATCTAATTGCAATGCCAAAATATCAAGGCCAATTTCATGCGGACCTATTCCGTCCAAGGGTGATAAATGCCCCATTAATACAAAATAACGACCATCGTATGTTGTTGATTGTTCAAAAGCTTGAACATCAGATGGAGATTCAACAATACAAACTTGATCTTGTTTACGTTTAGAATTATTACAAACTTCACAAAGAGACGTTTCAGATAACACTCGACACTTGGAGCATTCACCGACATTTTCAATTGCAGCTGCAAGTGATTCTGATATTTGCATCGCCCCTTGTTTATCATGCTGCAATAAATGAAAAGCCATGCGTTGTGCAGATTTCTGCCCTACACCAGGCAAACGTTTTAGAGAGCCTATCAACTGCCCTATAAGTGGACTATATGACATAAATTAAAATGCCATAACTTAAAATGGGAGCTTAAATCCGGCAGGTAAATTCATGCCATCAGTCAGCCCTGAGAATTTATCTTGAGTTGTTTTTTCTACCATACGAACAGCATCGTTTACGGCAGCAGCCACTAAATCTTCTAGCATATCTTTATCATCACCCACAAGACTATCATCAATGATTATACGTTTAACATCATGCTTACACGTCATAGTCACTTTTACTAAACCACCTCCAGCTTGTCCTGTAACTTCAATGTTAGCCATATCTTGTTGCGCTTTTTGCATATCTTCTTGCATTTTCTGCGCTTGCTTCATTAAATTTCCAATTCCGCCTTTCATTTACCTATTCCTCACTGTTAAAACTTTAATTTATTTAAATACTCTATACGCGGATAGCAAGATGTTACTCTATTGGTTGTACTGAATCAGGTTGCACATAACCATCAAACGCTTCGAGTAAAGATTTTACATTTGCATCATCGTCAATAATAGCTTCTGCTGTTGCTACTTTTTCTTCCCCGATACGCTGCGTTCTTTCCGAAGGAGATTCACCTTCCACATCTTTCATTGCTATCGTTAATTCTATATCTGTCTTTAATAAGTCCGCTAACGTTTTTTGAATTCTTGCTTCACGATCTTTATTTAATAATGGAGCACTTGCTGGTGCTAAGGCTAATTCAATTGAATTCCCTATAACTTGAACAAGCACACATTGACTAGCAACTTGTTTATCCATACCACCCAAGCTCATAGCATCAACAATATCGTACCAAGCTGAATTAATTGTTACATTTACTTTTGCTGGTTCTACTTTTACTGGCTCTACGTTTATTTTATCGCTAGAATCATTTGTGTCTGATGGCTTATAAACTTCACTTGCCACTTCATTTACAACTAAATTTTCAGCTGCTGGCTTTTCAATTGGAGAAGCGACTTGTTGAGAGGTCACTTGATTCGGTTCACTTTGTTGTATCGATTTCGGCTTCGCAGTTTGTGCTGTAGAAAATTTTACGTCAGATGACGCACTCGGTTTAAACGCTAACATCCTTAGTAAAACCATTTCCAAACCGCTGCGTATGCTTGGTGCAAGATCCAAGTCACGCTGTCCTGTTAAAGCAATTTGGTAATAAAGTTGTACTTCTTCAGGACTTAATTTTGATGCAAAACCTTCAATAGACTCTAAGCTTAAGCCTTGTTCTTCAAACATCGTCTCACACGCATCTGGAATTTTTTGGTATAAAGCAATACCATGTAAAATATTAAGTATTGCTTTAAGCACACCATTTAAATCGGGCACTTGTTCCGTTAGTTTTGCAAGCATTTGCATAACGCCATGAGCATCATCACTTATTAACTTATCAACTAGACTCGTAACAAGTGTGCTATCAAAACTACCTAACATTGACGTAACGTCTTCAACCTTTATTGAACCAGCGCCATAAGCTATTGCTTGATCTAACAAGCTCAAGCCATCACGCATACTACCGTCTGCGGCAATCCCGATTTGTTTACAAGCGCCTTCCTCATAAGGAATATTTTCTTTATCGAGTAAGCTTTGACAATAGTTTGTAATACGTTCAACCGAAAGACGACGCAAATTAAATTGTAAACAACGCGATAGAATTGTTACAGGAAGTTTTTGAGGATCCGTTGTTGCAAATAGAAACTTAACATGAGGTGGCGGTTCTTCAAGTGTTTTCAGTAAAGCATTAAAACTACTCGCCGATAGCATATGTACTTCGTCGATTAAGTACACTTTATAACGGCCACGGCTTGGTGCATATTGCACATTGTCGAGTAAATCCCGGGTATCTTCTACTTTTGTTCGGGATGCTGCATCCACTTCGATCAAATCAACAAACCGCCCTTCATCGACTTCGCGGCAAGTCGAACATTCTCCACAAGGTTGCGAGCTTATGCCCGCTTCACAATTAATCGATTTAGCTAAAATACGTGCGATTGTTGTTTTGCCAACACCACGTGTACCTGTAAATAAAAAAGCATGATGGAGCCGATCTGCATCGAGGGCATTAATGAGTGCACGTAGAACATGCTCTTGTCCTATCATTTCACTAAATTTCGTAGGTCGCCATTTACGCGCTAAGGCTAGATAACTCATACTAAATAATACTCATCACTCAATCATTAAAAATCAACATCAATTCGCTATTCTAGCGATTAATCCAACAAGTGCCCAGTGATTAATAGGAATTTTCAGCTATTAAGCCTACCGAGTGTTATACTCTAACTACTTGTATTTATTAGGGAAATTGGGTGGCAGTCTGCACAAGCTACACTTCGGCACCCGAATCCACCACTACCGTTGCTCCCTTCCGGGCCTGGCGGGGTTTGTGGTTTATCGTCGCGAAGGAACCCATGCAAACTACCATAGATAAAGACCATTTCAGATAAACGGCCTTAATTACTTTAAGGGCGCAAGGATACCATAAACATAATGCCACTGACTATTTTTTCAAGACCTGCGGCTTTAAATTTATATTTGCTCAATCAGCGCCAATAAGCTTTTTGAGTCAAAGGGTTTAGTCAATATGGAATGAATTTTTAAAGACTCTGAACTGAAGTTATCCTCTCCATATCCTGTCATTAATAAAACCGGTAAATCTTTTCGAATATCCTGAATAAGTTTGACTAACTCTGTGCCACTTAAATTCGGCATGCTTTGATCCGTTATAATAAGATCGTACTTATTAGGATCATTTAAAAATAATGTATATGCCGCGTTACTATCTGTTTCTTTCGTTACAAGATAGCCATGAAGGGACAAAAGTTCATACATAAAGTTGGCAACAGATGCATCATCGTCAATAAGTAGAATATGCTGTATATTTCTTTTTATAACTGAAGAATCTACTTGTTCCATTACTTCTTCGTTAACTTCCATTTGCGCTTGAATAGGAAGAAGTAGTTTAAACTCTGTATATTCATCCAAGGCAGACTCAACTAATACATGCCCCTGCATATCATGTAACATTCCATGTAAGGCGGACAAGCCCATGCCTGTTCCCCCTGCATCTTGCCGAGTTGTAAAAAAAGGTAAAAAGATATTCTCAATATTTTCTGCTGAAATACCCTTACCAGTATCTTTTACAGATACAGATACATAATCTCCTGATATTACATCATGGCATGAACTACAGTTAACCGCATCAAAATGAAGTTGAGATAAACTAAAAGTTAACTGTCCTTTTTTATGCATAGCCTCGCTTGCATTAACGGCAAGACTGACTAAAATTTGATGAAACTGGATAGGATCAATGACTACCTGTGGAACCTCGTTCAATTCTATTACGACATTAATTTCAGCTGGTAACGTAAAGGATATGATTTTAATGGCCTGACTAATAGCCAAATGCAGATCGACAGGCTTTGCCTTACTATATGTCGTAACACTGAAAGCCATCATTTGTTTGACAAGATCTCGGGCGGACTTTCCCGCAATTATTATTTCATTAATAGAATCTTCAATATCAGCATTTTTGTACTGCTGGACTTCATCTAATAATAAATCAGAGAAACCAAGTATACTGGCCAACTTATTATTAAAGTTATGCGCTACACCCGCTGTTAATTGACCAATAGCCTCGATACGCTTTGCGTTATCAATCTGCTCTGTGGTTTTCTTTTGATTCGTTATATCGCGAATTAGCGCAATATAATGTTTTATAACTCCATTTTCGTCCTTTACCGGAGTAATACTTTTTTCTTCAAAATAATCGGTACCATTTTTTCTTTTATTCCAATTCTCACTTTTCCATAAATTACTTTTAGATATAGAATCCCGCAGATGATTTAAATCTTCAGAAGTAGAATTTTCAGAATGGATAATGTAAGTATTGCTATCAAGTAGTTCAGTTAAAGAATAACCTACTAAATTTTCATAGGCGGGATTAACCCATTTAATTATTCCAGCATCATCTGTAACAGCTACACCTTCCGTGAGACCATATAAAATAGTTTTAGATAGATTGGGGATATTATCAAGATAGATATTTTTATTTTCAGATAACATCATATAAATATGTGACTCTCAATAACTTAATATTTTCTCTACAATTATGCCTTATTATCACATATTGTCTATTACTATATATATTTAAAACTTATTTCATAAAAAAAATAAATGAGAACAAAATGTGGAATCTTTTATAATAGGATATTTATTGAATCAGTTACTCAACAACTTAAAATCAAACTTAGTGCTGTGTATTTTTGTATTCAACCGAAGATTTTATTATATTATGCACATCAATTATTAGGGCTAACTTACCGCTTTCTAATATTGAAAACCCCATAAAAAAACTCGACTTATGATATGTTTGACCTAAATGTTTAATAACCGTATAGGTGTTACTGTATATTTTCTCAATAAGCAGGCCTACTATTCGGTTATTCATTTCAACAATGACTAAATTATATTCAGATAGATTTTTCTCTTCTAATTGCGTACCGAGATATTTACTAAGATTAATAACAGGTAAAGCTTCATCGTTATAATGAATACAATCATGTAACATTATATCGTCAATTTGCAATTGATTTAAATGCATAGACTCTTTAATTATATTGGCAGGTAAAATAAAAGATTCATCCTCAATACAAAAATGAAGACCTTCAATTTTAGAAAAACTTAAAGGTAATCTAAGTGTTATTTTAACACCCTTATTTATTTCAGAATTAATACAAATACAACCATGTAACGATTCAACACTACGTCGTACAAAATTCATTCCAACATCTTGCTCTGATACAGCAGTGCTATTCTTAATCAAGAACTCCGGCTCTAGTATTAAATTATAAATTTCTTCTTCTGATAATATTTGCTCAGGCTGAACCAAACCTATGTCCCGAGCCATCAGTAAAATATCATCAGGATTCAGGCCTTTGCCATCATCACTTACTTCTATTACAAATGTACCCGCTTCATGATACGCATTTAAAGTTACAATTCCTGCTTCAGTCTTACCTAACTTTGAACGTTCTAATGGAGATTCAATGCCATGCTCAATCGAATTTCGTACAATTTCAGCAATAGGATACAAAATATTAGGCATAACTGATCGTTCCAGCTCAGTCTTTCCACCATTTATCACAAAACTTATTTCTTTATGAAACTCTTCCGACACATTCTGTGTTACACATTCAAAAATATTCGCTATTGGAGCCCGATCCAACTCTGGAGCCTCTTCACTTACATTTATCATGATATCCATCATGTCTTGCATACACTTAGCTGATGAGCTCATAATTAATTATCCTTGATGAACGGTGTTATTTAGCCCAAGAATCTCAAGCAATTCCTCTTTATCTACCGGTTTTTCTAAACACCTCTCTGCACCTGCTGACAGAATCTTTTCAACATTCTCTGCAGATGGATAACCTGTCATCGCTATCACCCGGGCATCGGCAGTAGCAGAATTCGCTTTTATTCTCTGACAAACCGTAAAACCATCTAAGCCAGGCATCATTAAATCAAGTAACACCACATCTGGTTCTTGTTCTCGAACTTTTAAGCCTGCACTAAATCCATCATTAGCAACTTCTACGTCAACTTTATCCGGATATTTATTAAGTAATTTATATAAGTAATTGGTAAATTGAATATCATCATCAACAATAAGAACCGATATTTTTAATTTGTGATCTTTTACAGAAATGAGCCCACGTTCTTTAGAAAAACGTTCCACCTCACTTGGTAGGAAACGACGGTGTCCACCAGGTGTAATTAATGCCTTAATTTCACCTTTCTCAGCCCAAAGCCTTACTGCTGCAGGAGATACCATTAGTATTTTTGCAACTTGTCCTGGTGTCAAATAGGGTTCGTCTTGAATATCCATTAATTCCTCACGATAAAAATATAAATTGCTTAAACTAGAACTTAATCACATTGTAGCCTATAATTTAACGAATTTCACGAAATAAGCGAAAATAACGTTTTATTTGTAATATTGTTCGAATTTCATACAAATTGAACACTGTATTTCCCAAATAAACATATCAAAAAATTCATAGACTTAGATGCATATATACATATACTTAGCATTTAACTAAATTTTACTTATTACCAATATCTTCCACTTTTAACAATTAGATATTTAAACTGACACGGATGCATTTCAAAAAAGCATGAACAAAGAACTATTTATCCTTGATGATGATGAACAATATGCGCAGCTTCTCGGCGAAGTGGCTAGAAGCAATGACTGGAAAGTACAAATAGAGCAAAGCCCTACAACCTTTCTAAAAACAAATTTAATCAAAGACGCAGTCCTTGTTCTCGACCTAGTCATGCCGGAAATGGATGGAATTGAAGTAATTCGAGCTCTTGCTGAAAAAAAATTAAAAATACTTTTAATACTGGTTAGTGGATTCGACACACGAGTTCTGCATTCAGCACAACAGTTAGCTGAAGCTCATAATATAAAAGTATTAGCAACATTAACTAAGCCCATTTCTATTCAAGAATTTTCAAAAGTGCTTTCAGAAATTGAGGGTGAGCCTACACAAGAAAAAAAATCATCCACTGTAGCCGCTCCAATCCTTGCTAGCGAATTAGATCATGCGTTAGATAATAATGAATTAGTTCTTCATTATCAGCCACAAATAAATATGAAGACTGGCAAGCTAGAAGCTGTCGAATCATTAGCCCGCTGGCAACATCCTCAACGTGGCCTAATATTTCCAGATCAGTTTATAGCACTTGCAGAGAATAATAATTTAATTGACAAACTAACCGCAGAAGTTATTTCAATAGCCGTTGAGCAAAATCATTCATGGAAATCTGAAGGTTTTGATATACCTATTTCTATAAATGTCTCTGCTGAAAACATTACCAGTTTAAGTCTTCCTGAACAGCTAAAAATGTTAACAGATAAGCATGCCGTAATACCTGAAAACATTACGCTTGAGCTTACTGAAAGTGCTGTTATGAGTAAGCTAACCTCTTCACTCGATGTCTTAAATCGTTTAAGAATGAAAGGCTTTTCGTTGTCTATTGATGATTTTGGTACAGGCTATTCGTCATTATCACATTTATATAAAGCACCCTTCACCGAATTAAAGGTTGATCAAGGTTTTATCATGAATATGATTCAAGATACTGAAGCACTTATCATCGTAAAAATATGTATTATGCTAGGTCAGATGCTCGGAATGAAACTCGTAGCAGAAGGTGTTGAAACAGAAGAAATATGGAATGAACTTAGAAATCTCGGCTGTGATATTGCGCAAGGATATTACATAGCAAAACCAATGCCAGCAGAAAAATTGATTCCTTGGAAAAATAAATGGGAAGCTGAAAATTCCTAATGAAATTTATTTTAATATGGAATATTCATCTAACCTATCAATAAATCTGTAACCTTCTCGGCGCAAATAGAAAATTATAACCAACCACTAAACTTAATATTTAATAAGATATGCATAGATAACAATTCATGAATCAGTCTAATATAAAAATTAAGAAGTACACTATATTAATAATAGATGATGATGAGAATGTGTGTATTTTATACAAAATCAATTTAGAAAAACTTGGATACCATGTTATTACAGCAAGTAATAGTACAGATGCCCTTCAAATATACAATGAATCTCTAAATAATACGCCAATTGAAGTTGCAATTATAGATCTATCCTTACCGGACAGTCTTACAGGCAATGAGATTGCATCTGAAATTAGAAAACTAAACTCTGATGTCAAATTAATTGTTTCAAGTGGTAATATCGAATCAGCCGAGATGCTTCATCATTTAGATTATGGATTTGATGCTTCGATTGAAAAAACCTTCAATCGTAAAAAGATTAAACAAACCGTTGAAAGTGTATTAGGCATATCTGAAATCGAATAAATCACGGCACAAAAAAGCCGACATGCAGCCGGCTATTTATTATATGGCGGAGAAGGAGTCCGTCGAAGTCACTTCCAATAGTGTCCAGTAACGTTCATTAATAATATGTATTTCAATGACTTATATCGTTTAACGTCTTTTTAAATCCAAAAACATTTGCTAAAATCTCTGTATAAACCGTATATAGATCCGTATATAGAGAGGAAGGCTCATGGCTAAAAACATCAACAAATTAACCGCAGTCAAAATTAAACAAATTAAAAAACCCGGCTGGTATCCAGATGGATTAGGGCTGTATCTTCAAATAAGTCCATCAGGTAGTAAATCATGGGTTTACCGATATGAAATCAAATCTAAAGAGCGACGCTGTGGTTTGGGTGCCTACCCAACGATATCGCTTCTTATGGCAAGGGATGTTGCTGATGAATTCCGAAAATTACGCACTAAAGGCATCGATCCTATAGAGCATAAAAAGCAAATTGAATTGCAAAAAAAATTGGAAGAATCTAAAACCATTACATTTAAGCAATCAGCTACCGCTTACATCGAGTCTCACAAGTCAGGATGGAAGAACAAAAAACACCAGAACCAATGGACAAATACGCTTCAAACGTATGCCTATCCCCTCCTAGGTAACTTACCTGTCCAAGATGTTGATACTGACCTTGTTATTAAAGTGCTAGAACCCATTTGGTACACTAAAACAGAAACCGCGTCACGTGTACGCTCACGCATTGAAAATGTTTTAGATTGGGCAAAGGTTAGAAAATTTCGTACAGGGGAAAATGCCGCACGGTGGCGCGGCCATTTAGATAAACTTTTACCTAGACCCAGTAAAATTCGCAAAGTAAAAAATCAACCTGCTTTAGCCTATGCTGAACTTCCTGAATTTTACAAAGCACTACGTAATAAAAATACCATTTCTGCAAAAGCGCTTACTTTTATTATTTTAACCGCAACACGTACGAACGAAACACTCGGAGCAAAATGGGATGAATTTGATTTTGAAACTGCAACATGGACTATTCCCGACTCTAGAATGAAAGATGGTGAAGAACACCGAATTCCCATAACCTTTGAAATGCTTGAGCTAATAGAGGAATTAAAAATATTTAAACAGGACGATTATGTATTCCCTGGACAACAAAAGGGTAAATCAATAAGCGACACCAGTGTACGAAAAAACATCAAACAAATTAATAAAAATAATAGTTTTGTAACCCATGGGTTTAGATCAACATTTAAAGATTGGTGTGCTGAGAAAACAAATTTCTCGAAAGATTTATCTGAATCCGCTTTAGCGCACAAAATTGAAAATGCGACACGAGCCGCTTATGAGCGTGGGGACAAACTTGAAAAAAGAAGAACATTGATGGATGCATGGACAAACTACTGCTTAAGTAGCACACCAAAATCCAATGTTACTCCTATAAAAAAACGTGCCTAATATGACTAAAAAATTTGAACACTTCATATATAAACAATTCATTAATTTCAATATAATTCAATAAATTATATGCCTACTTGTATTCATTCCAATCCTTGAATCCGATCTGTGTCCAAAATTACAGATAAAAGTGGACAAATATATTTTTTAGCCCACTAAACACCGTTTAAATAAATCCGTCCCTGAGGGATCCCCACAAAATTACGCATAACACTGCGCTTTAAACTGTTGTTGAAGCACAGAGAGTGCTTGATGGAAATCCTCTCGCTTAATATCAAGCACCTGTTTATTTAAAACGCGACACCCT
>Ga0316205_10000258_pt1 | contig 112153 bp, 110 predicted proteins | sample 3monthpyrite_MG_FD_204941 | JGI IMG/M metagenome (GOLD analysis project Ga0316205, IMG submission 204941) | Microbial mat bacterial communities from mineral coupon in-situ incubated in ocean water Damariscotta River, Maine, United States -... | ecosystem: Environmental > Aquatic > Marine >... | reverse complement strand
GGTAAGGAAATTCACTACTCTGTTGTTTCTCGAAGTGTTGGCTAAGACTTTCCCCGGTGACCTCATAAACCTCCAGTGCGCGCTGTATTCGCTGAGGATCATTCGGATGTATTCTTGCAGCAGAATCAGGGTCAATAGCGGCCAGGCGTTTATGCATGGCAGCCCAACCCAGCTCATGTGCCTGGCTTTCTATTCTCTCACGCACGACTTCATCAGCAGAGGGCAGATTGGAAAGCCCCCTGAATAATGCACGAAAATAGAGCATCGTACCTCCTACCAGCAGTGGCACCTTGCCCGCGGCAGTGATAGCTTGCATTTCCCGGAGTGCGTCGTTTCTGAAATCCGCAGCGCAATAGGACTCGACCGGGTCGAGGATATCGATGAGTCGATGTGGCGCCCTGGCCAATAGATTGGCATCCGGTTTCGCTGTGCCAATATCCATATCGCGATATACCAGGGCAGAATCAACGCTGATAATTTCACAGGATAATTCCTGCACCAGCCTGACCGCCAGATCTGTTTTACCGGATGCAGTCGGCCCCATCAGGAATATGGCAGGTGGTTTTAGGGTTGTCAGCTTCAAAGGATTTTTATAGATGCCAGAATAAAAGAGCAACGATATACAGCCTAACACTTAGCAGCCAGGGGTTTCAATGCTCAACATCATCCTCCAGCCATCGGTTGATACTGGCAACATCAGACACAACGAGGCTTTAACTACCACGCATAAATAATTTATCGAGCTCGTTCATGCTCATCTGTCGCCAGGTAGGGCGGCCATGATTGCATTGCCCGCTGCGCTCAGTCACTTCCATGTCCCTTAACAAGGCATTCATCTCCGGGATCGATAGTTGTCGGTTGGCGCGCACCGAACCGTGGCAAGCCATGGTTGATAACACGGCATTAAACTCGGCTCGCAGGCGTTGGCTACTGCCAAAGGCGACAAGATCAGACAACACATCCCTGATCAAGGAAACACAATCGGCATTTCTTAACAATCCCGGCACCTGCCTGACTACCAGGGTTTCAGGGCCCAGGCGGTCGACAACAAAACCCAACTCATTAAATACTTCATCGCTGGAAATAGCCAAATCCGCCTCACGCTCACTCACGGCAATGCTCACGGGTACCAGTAGTGGCTGCGAACGGATGCCATCACCTGCCATTGATGATTTGAGTCGCTCATAGGTAATACGCTCATGCGCGGCATGCATGTCGACGATCACCAGTCCTGCCTTGTTCTGAGCCAGGATATAGACACCATGTAATTGCGCGATCGCAAACCCTAAAGGAGGTAATTCTTGATCAGAAAGTGCCTGTGCGACATTAGCGTCTACAGAATGATGCTGCATAGCTGTTTCGACAAAATGGCCATAAGCATTTGCTTGCTCAGCTACGGGTAAGCCCATACTTTGCTGAAAACCGGGCCGACTCATTGTATTTGATGTATATGCTGGATTCGCTTGTACAGTTACATTTGCATGGGCATACAATTCTTCAGCCAACAGGGATTCTGCCTGATCAGCAGGACGTAACTCTGTCAGGATTTTTTTTAATGTATGAGTAATAAACCCATGCACCTGTCTGCTTTCACGAAAACGCACTTCAAATTTTGCCGGATGTGCATTCACATCCACCATCACCGGATCCAGCTCCAGATAAAGCACATAGGCAGGTTGACGTTGATGATGCAAAACGTCTTGATAGGCTTGCCTGACTGCATGCACCAGTAATTTATCACGCACCATCCGCCCATTAATAAAAAAATATTGCAAGTCTGCCTGACTACGTGAAAAAGCAGGTACGGCTATCCAGCCCGACAGACGAAGCCCTGCCGCCTGATTATCAAGATAAAGCGCATGTTCGACAAATGCTGCGCCACAGAGCTGTTGCAAACGGCGCTCCTGTTGCTCTCTTGAATTAGCCACAGGCAAGTTGTAAATCGGCTTACGTTGATGACTGAAATTAATTTCAACATCGAAATGACTCAGGGCAATGCGCTTGACAATATTCTCGATATGATTGAACTCTGTCTTTTCTGTTTTCAGGAATTTGCGCCGTGCCGGTGTATTAAAGAACAGATCTCTGACTTCAATGGTCGTGCCGGCAGGATGCGCGACCGGCTGTATCGCGTCATCAGCACCACCTTGTATGCTCCAGGCGGACTCCTGGTGCTGCTCCCTGGAACTGATCATCAAGCGAGATACCGAGGCAATACTGGGCAAAGCCTCACCTCTGAATCCCAGGCTGTTTATACGTTCAAGGTCCTCTAATGTGGCAATTTTGCTGGTTGCATGTCGGCAAAGCGCCATCACCAATTCATCGGCATGAATGCCACAGCCATTATCACGTATACGTATCAGGTCCTTTCCGCCCTGTTCCAGCTCAATATCAATGCGGGTGGCACCTGCATCCAGGCTGTTTTCCAGTAATTCCTTGACCACTGAGGCTGGCCTTTCAATCACTTCACCGGCAGCTATCTGATTTATGAGGTGTGAGGGTAATTTTCGTATTGTCATGGACAACCAAACCTGATTGACTCAAAAGCTCAGTCTAACATAACAGTCAATCTGATGGTGCTGGAGTTTTTACTAACAGACGAGTTTCAGCTGCCGGGAATCAGCAACACCTGGCCTACCCTCAATCGGTCTGACTTCAGGGTATTACTTTTGCGTAAATCCTGCAGACTGACCTGATATTGACTGGCGATCAGAGACAGGTTTTCACCCCTGGTGATGACATGCCGGCGTTGCGCCAACAATGTACCGGGTACTTCATTCTGGCTGAAATAGGTTTTCACGCCACTTAATATGGATCGAGCCATGCGATTCTGATGTTCCGGATCACGTAGTTTTCTTTCCTCACTCGGATTGGATATGAATGCTGTTTCTACCAGGATAGAGGGAATATCCGGTGCTTTGAGGACAGCAAACCCTGCCTGACCTACTCTGCTTTTGTGAACACGCGTGACATTTTTTAATTCTGATAATACATAATCACCCAATTCCAGACTGGCTTCCACCTTGCTGTTCATAGACAGATCAAGCAATACTGAAGTCAGTAAATCGTCTTTATCCTCGAGACTGACACCACCAATAAAGTCAGAAGCATTTTCACTTTCTGCCAACCAGCGAGCCGTCTCATTACTGGCACCTCGCTGAGACAAGGCAAACACAGATGAGCCTCGCGCACGTTTATCATGAAACGCATCCGCATGAATGGATATAAACATATCGGCCTTGTTGTTACGTGCAATTTCAACACGTTTACGCAAGCCGATATAATAATCACTGGTGCGTATCATCACCGGCCGCATGCCCGGTTGTTTGTCGATGAGATATTGCAGTTTGTTGGCAATAGCCATAACGACATCTTTCTCACGTGTACCTTTATGGCCGATTGCACCGGGATCTTCGCCACCATGCCCTGCGTCAATGGCAATAATCAAATCACGTCGTTGATTTTTTTTAAGCTCTTTTGCTACAGGTTTGGCTTTGGCTATTGTTTGTTGACCCGACTTGTTCTGCAGGTCTATGACCAGGCGGTGCCCATAAGACTGGTGCGGCTTTAACAGGAAGCTCTTCGCTTTGACGTTATCCGCGAGATCCAGAACAATACGGGTGTCTGATTTATTATGGATGGCTGTTCGAATGCCCTTGACTACACCTTTAGTATATTGTGGCCCGATCAGTTTTTTGCCCAATTTGGTCTGATGCAAATCGATAACAATTCTATTGGGTTTACTGAGCGCAAACAACGAATGTTCAACAGGGGCGCTGACATCGAAGACAATGCGAGTACTATCAGGTGCTGACCACAGGCGTGCATCACGTATCAATGTGCTATCGGCCCACGCATGGGTCGTTGATAGTAATGCAATAATTAGAACTGAGATTCTGCCCATTATTTTCATGGAACACCCATGGCGGCTTGATTATAATTTGATTTTAGGTATTGATACGATAAAAGTCAATATAATCCGCGGGATAGACTTACTTACTGTTGCAAATTGTCACAAAGCCATCATAATGCATTGATCGCAAGCATGCCGGACTCGGTTGCAGCGCTAATCAAGACATCCCTGCCCTTATCTGAGTAGTGAATATGGATATCCAGATCCGCTTCAGGTAACCACCCCTGTGCTTTATCCGGCCACTCAACCAGAATAATAGACTGATCAGTCAGTAAGTCACGAAATCCAATGAATTCAAGCTCTTCCGGATCGGCTAATCGATAAAGATCGAGATGATAGATGCTATGACCAGGAACGGTGTAAGGCTCAACCAGGGTGTATGTCGGGCTTTTGACATGACCCTGATAGCCACTGGCATTAATAAAACCTCTGACCAGGGTCGATTTACCGGCCCCGAGGTCGCCATGCAAATAGATTAACCCCTTATCAGGAAACACACTTGATAAGCGCGCGCCCAAAGCCTGCATGGCAGGCTCATCCACAACCCATTCAGACCATTGCTTGATCGTGTTTGCCATCATGGCCGAACAGGATTGACAACACGACGAAGGAAGGGAAACAGGTCGCTGGCCAACAACCCTCGTTGACCCTCCTGTGCTGCCAGGTCAGCGGCCATGGCATGCACCAGTACGCCACAGCGCGCGGCATCGTTGAGTGACAAACCCTGGGCCAGCAAGCCGGCGATAATGCCGGTTAGCACGTCACCCATTCCAGCTGTCGCCATACCCGGATTACCCTGACGACATAAATAAACAGACTCTTCGTAGGCAGCCTGAACCAGGCTGCCTACGCCTTTCAGTACTGCTACACAATGGTAGCGATCGCAAATAGCCTTAATGGCGCTGAATCGATCCTCTTGCACCTGTTGAACGCTACACCCCAACAAGGTGGCAGCTTCGCCCGGATGAGGTGTCAGTATCCAGCGACCTCGCTTCTGCGCATCACGCGCAACCAGTGTTAATGCATCGGCATCCACAACCAGATATAACTGGGTTTTCATGACTTCATTGAGTAATTCGACTGCCCAGTCTGTTTGCCCCAGACCCGGACCTATCGCCACCACGCTGGCCTTGCGCAATAGCGGCTCAAGCTGTGCTGCTGTATCCACGCCATGGCACATCAGCTCAGGTCGATTCGCCGTGATTTGCGCGGCATGCTGCGATCGGGTCGCAATTGTGACCAGACCAGCGCCAACGCGAGCACTGGCTTCGGCCGCCAGTCGCACTGCCCCTGCCATCCCCGTATCCCCACCAATGACCAGCACATGTCCACACATGCCTTTATGAGAGTTTCGTGGTCGCGCGCGCAACATATCAGACAGGCAGCTTTCATCCAGCACCCGCTGGCCAGACTTTAATTGATTGAACAGGGCCTCAGGTACTTCCAGATCATCATAGAATAACCGTCCTGTATGATCTGGACCAAACCCGGTCAATAAGCCGGGCTTGAGGCCTATATAAGTCACTGTCGCATGGGCATTGACGGCCACGCCCTTGACCATACCTGTATCTGCATCAATACCCGAAGGCACATCAATAGCAAGAATCGGCTTGCTGGATTGATTCAGCAGATCAATCCACGCGGCCCACTGTCCGCTGATATCGCGTTGCAGACCGGTACCCACAAGTGCATCAATAATGATATCGGCTTCATGAATGGCCGTCTCGATGTATTCATGCGGCAAGGTATGACCACCACCATCCTGCCACTGCTTCCAGGCGTTGGCAGCATCGCCCTGCAAGCCCGCCCCATCACCTGCTTGCAGCACGCTCACCTGTTTGCCATCGGCCTGCGCCAGACTGGCCAGCAGATAACCATCGCCGCCGTTCTTACCCACTCCACAAATGACCAGTATTGAACGGCTGTTGGGCCAAAGTTGCTGCATCAACAGGTAAGCTGACTCAGCAGCCCGACGCATCAGCGTGTAACCCGGAATGCTATACTTCTCGATGGCCAGGCGATCCAGCTCGCGCACCTGCCCGGCGCCATAAAGTGTTAATGGTAGGTTTGATGTCAGCATAGCTATAGTATACCCCACAATCACATCCATACAGCGAATCGAGTATGCATTTTAGGAAACAGATTGACCCTCGCTGCGGCTATTATAAACTGATGACACATGACAACACTCAATAAACAAACTGATAACCTCGAATTGACCCGACAAATAAAAGAGTATGGGTATGAGCTCGGCTTTCAACAGGTCGGCATCTGTGATACTGACCTGCATAAACATGGATCCTATCTCGAGGCATGGCTGAAGTCCGGCCATCATGGAGAAATGAATTACATGCAGCAACATGGCTCGAAACGCTATTGCCCTGATGAACTGGTCAGCGGTACCGTGCGCATTATCAGTGTGCGCATGGATTACTGGCCAGAGCACGCCATCGATGCAAATCAGGTACTCCACGATCCTGCATCGGCATATATTTCACGTTATGCTCTAGGTCGCGACTACCATAAGATCATGCGATCACGGCTTAAAAAGCTGGCTAAACAAATTGAAACGCTGACAGGACCATTTGGCTACAGGGTCTTCGTTGACAGTGCCCCGGTAATGGAAAAAGCTATTGCGGAAAAATCAGGACTGGGCTGGATTGGAAAACACACCAATGTCATCAATGAACGTGCGGGTTCATGGTTCTTTCTCGGTGAACTCTACACAGACATACCGCTGGTGATCGATGAAATGGCCAGCAATCACTGTGGCACTTGCCAGTCATGCATCGACATCTGTCCTACCCAGGCGATTATTGCACCTTACCAGCTGGATGCGCGTCGTTGCATTTCCTATCTGACGATAGAACTTCGTGGTGCTATCCCGGTCGAGTTTCGGCCGCTACTGGGTAATCGTATTTATGGTTGCGATGATTGCCAGATGGTATGCCCGTGGAACAAGTTTGCACATTTCAGCGAAGAAAACGATTTTTCACCTCGACATCAACTGGATGCCGCTACACTGGTGCAACTATTCAGCTGGGATAAGGCCACATTCCTGCAACGAACCGAGGGCTCTGCCATTCGCCGAATTGGTTACGAGTGCTGGATGCGCAATATTGCAGTGGCACTGGGTAATTGCGCAACGACCACAGAAGTAAGGCAATCACTGATGAATAAAAAAACACATGCCTCTGAGCTGATCAGGGAACATACCTTATGGGCATTACAACAACACGGGCACAACTAACAAGGTGTTGCAGACATCTGATTAAACTTCCAGGTCATCATCCCATTGGCGATGAGACAAATAATAATTAATCAAGCCATTAGTAGAACCGTCATGAGAGTTGACATCTTTACCCGAACGCAATTCTTCCTGTATTTTCAGCGCCAGCTTCTTACCCAGCTCAACACCCCATTGGTCGTAAGAGTTAATATTCCAGATAATACCCTGAACGAAGGTTTTATGTTCGTATAAGGCAATCAGCGCGCCCAGTGTTTCCGGTTTGATGGCATCAACAAGAATACTGTTACTCGGGCGATTACCAGTAAAACATTTATGTGGCAGCAAAGCTGCAATGTCTTCCTCGGACAAGCCTTGCGACTGCAATTCTTCATTAACATCGTCCGGACTCTTTCCCTTCATCAGCGCTTCGGTTTGCGCAATGAAATTCGACAACAGGAAAACATGATGATCGCCGATGGCATTATGAGAATGTAGCGGCATGATAAAATCGACCGGCACCAAACGGGTACCCTGATGCAAGAGCTGGAAAAACGCGTGCTGACCATTAGCACCCGGCTCTCCCCATATGACAGGACCGGTATGATAACCTACTGGCATCCCGGAGCGATTAACACCCTTGCCATTACTTTCCATATCACCTTGCTGTAAATACGCGGGAAAGCGTGAGAAGTAATGATCATAGGGCATAATGCCCTGTGATTCTGCGGCATAAAAATTTACATACCATATGCCAATCATTGCCATTATTACCGGCATATTTTGTTCCAGAGGCGCAGTGCGGAAATGCTCATCCATCGCGTGGGCACCGGCAAGAAACTGCTCAAAGCGATCCATGCCGACATATAAAGCCAGTGGAAGGCCAATAGCCGACCAGATTGAATAACGCCCGCCGACCCAGTCCCAGAATTCAAACATATTTTTTGTATCTATGCCGAAAGCTGACACCGCTTCGGCATTCGTCGAAATTGCGACAAAATGTTTGGCTATGTGTTTTTCATCTGCACCGGATGCCAGGAACCACTCGCGCGCAGTATAAGCGTTGGCAATGGTTTCCTGCGTGGTAAATGTTTTTGATGCGACCAGAAACAAGGTGCGCTCAGGATCAAGACGACTACAGGTTTCGATCATATGGGTACCGTCAATATTGGACACAAAATGCATGGTCAGATGCGGATGCCCATAGGGCCGTAATGCGCCGCAGGTCATGATAGGGCCTAAATCCGAGCCGCCGATGCCTATATTGACAATATGCTTGATGCGTTTACCGGTGTAGCCCAGCCACTGGCAATTTCGTACAGACTCGGAAAACTCACGCATACGCTGCAGGACATGGTTGATATCCGGCATAACATCTCGCCCGTTGACAAAAACAGGCCGGTTACTACGATTTCGCAGCGCGGTATGAAGCACAGCGCGTTTCTCGGTGAAATTAATGGCGTCACCGGCAAACATACGATCGCGCCATGACTCGAGATCACATTCGCGTGCCAGCCCCATGAGCAACTTCATGGTCTCATCATTAATTCTGTTCTTTGAGTAATCGAGAAATACGCCCGCGGCTTCAAGAGAGTAACGCTGAAAGCGGGTTGTATCCTGTGCAAATAAATCCAGCATATGCACTTCGAATACTTCATCCCAATGTTTCTGCAGTAATTGCCAGTTCTCCGATAGCGTTAGCTCAGTCATAGTCTGCCTTTGTTAATCTGACTCACTCCAAAAATGGTGAACGAATAATAACATCTCAGAATAAAAAATCAGTTAAAACCTAACTATAACTAGTTGATATTTGATTTAAAAGGTAATTTTCGCAATCCTGATATTAATTCTGTATAATTTCACGGTTTGCATCGCCAGAACAATTTCTGTATTAATCACTCACATTCCAGACAATTTGAAGCCAAATTCATGTATAAAGAAAATTTACAGACCAGCATGCCTCGTGACAAGGAACTGCGTTCCCGCGTTAAATTATTTGGTAATCTGCTAGGCAACGTTATTCGGGAACATGCCGGTAACAGTATTTACGTCGCCGTCGAAACCCTGCGCAAGGGTTACATCAAATTACGCAACGAAGACAACCCTCGCCTCCGGCAGCGATTACGCGAACTCATCGAAAGACTGCAGCCTTCCGAACTCAGCCAGGTACTGCGCGCATTCAGCATTTATTTTACCTTGGTCAATATTGCAGAAGAATCATTCATGCATCAGCAGCGCAGGCGCCAGGTAAGGTCCGGATCCTCATTATGGACCGGTTCGTTCTCTGACACACTGACGCAATTTATGATGGATGGTATTTCAGCCGAACAACTGCAAACCCTGATGGATCGTCTTGCCTACATCCCGGTTTTTACTGCACACCCTACGGAATCCAAACGTAGAACCATCATGGAAATTCTGCGACGAATTTTTGTCACCAGCGAGAAGCTGCAGGACAAAAACCTCGGCAAAGATGAATTGCGCGAAGTCAGGGAGCAACTTGAGGCTGATATACAAATCCTCTGGAAGACCGATGAAGTCCGTGCACATAAGCCACAGGTACGTGATGAAATCCGTAATGGTCTTTATTACTTCAGGGAGTGCCTGTTCGATGCAGTACCGCAGGTTTACCGCTATCTGGAAAAGGCGGTCTATCGCAACTACGGCAATGATGCCAACAATGAAAATCTGGTCAAGACTCCCAGCTTTCTTACCTTTGGCTCCTGGATCGGCGGTGACCGTGATGGCAACCCCTATGTCAAACCGGAAACAACGGCACTGGCAGTACGCCTGCATAATCAGGAAGTATTGCAGGAGTATATAAAAAGAGTCGAGGAATTGAGTAAAATACTCACGCACTCTGCACAAATGATCAAGCCCAGCGATGCATTCAACAATCATCTAGCAGAAGATCAACAAATTACTGCAGAAGCATTTGCCGACAAGCCGAACCGCTTCATACAGGAACCTTATCGTCGTAAGCTGTACCTGATCAGATACCGACTGAAAAAAAATCTGCAAGCAGCGGCACAACGTATAGAAGGCACTTTCGCGGACACTGCTTCGACATATAAGGATGAGAGTGAATTTTTACGAGACCTTTATCTGATCAGCGACTCTCTAAAAAGCCATAATGATAATAATATTGCCAATGGCAAACTAAAAGACCTGATACGCCTGGTGGAAACATTCGGTTTTTACCTGGTCAGACTGGATGTACGCCAGGAATCAACACGCCATACCGATGCTGTAAACGAAATTTGCACTGCTCTTGGCGTTTGTGATGACTATCACTCACAGTCCGAGTCTGAGAAACTGGACACCTTGTCCAAAGTATTATCCAATGCGGAAAAACCTGTTCTTTCTCTGAATGAACTACAGGAACCGACGCAAGAAACTATTGAAGTATTCAAAACCATGACAGAGATTCGTCAAGAGGTTAGCCCGAAAGCATTCGGTAACTACGTTATCTCAATGACGCACTGCGCCAGCCATGTGATGGAAGTGATGTTTTTGGCGCGTCTCGCAGGACTGGCCGGGCATGATGGAAACAACTGGTACTGCCATATCAACGTATCTCCATTATTCGAAACCGTTGAAGATCTTTCTCATGTCGAAGAGGTGCTCACCAATCTGCTGGGCAACTCTACCTATACGGCTTTACTGAAAGCATCGGATAATACCCAGGAAATCATGCTGGGCTATTCTGACTCATGCAAGGACGGCGGCATTCTGGCTTCCGCATGGAGCCTGTATGAAGCACAAAACAAAATAATTCGCCTGACCAAAAAGCATCAGATTGAATGTCGCCTTTTCCACGGTCGCGGCGGTACGATTGGTCGTGGCGGCGGCCCTACACATGAGGCTATTTTGTCGCAACCGGGCAATACCGTACTGGGGCAGATCAAATTTACCGAGCAGGGCGAAGTGTTGTCTTACAAATACAGCAACAGGGAAACGGCCATTTACGAGCTCACCATGGGCATCACCGGTTTGATGAAAGCCAGCCGCTGTATCATTAATCCTGTTGATGAGCAACGCAATGACTATATGGGCATTATGGATGAACTGACCCGGATTGGTGAGAAAAGCTATCGTGAACTGACCGATCAATCTGCTGCGTTTCTCGATTATTTCTACGAAGCAACACCGGTAGCCGAAATCGGTTTAATGAATATTGGCTCACGCCCGTCACACCGTAAAAAACAGGACCGCTCGAAGTCCTCTGTCAGGGCAATCCCCTGGGTATTCGGCTGGGCACAGGCACGACAAACATTGCCCGCCTGGTACGGTATCGGTGCAGCACTGGCAGAATGGCGCAGCAATAAGCCGGAAAGACTGGCTAAATTACAGAAAATGTATCAGGAGTGGCCATTTTTTCATTCGTTATTAAGTAACAGTCAAATGGCCCTGTTCAAAAGTGAAATGGATATAGCCAGGGAATATGCGACCTTGTGCCTGAGCTCTGAAACTGAAAGAGAAATCTATGAAAAAATTCGCGGGGAATACACACGTACCGTTAATCATGTGTTGAACGTGTGTGATTCGCAAAGTCTGCTGGAAGACAACCCCCCACTGGCCTTGTCACTGACGCGTAGAAATCCTTATCTTGATCCGTTGAATTACATCCAGATCACCTTGCTCGAAAGATACAGGAATGAAAAAATTGCCGAGGATGAAACTTCAGTGTGGCTTGACCCGCTGTTGCGTTCTATTAATGCGATTGCTTCAGGTATGCGTAACACTGGATAAGCCCTTTGGCAGGCTGCTTAATTAGCAGCCTGCCATTTCCTGCTTTATTGTTTCTGCCAGACCAGAATACGATTATTTACCGGCATTTCTATATCTTCAAGCAAACTCATCCCAAACTGACGAGCCAACTTATTCAGTTCTGAAAATTCACGTATTCCGCTTAGGGGATCACGCTGTTTAAGCCATTGGTCAAAATTCGCATTACTCTCACTGGTATAAGCGCCGTGATAATTAAAAGGACCATATAACACAAACAAGCCCTGCTTTTTTAATACACTGCCAAGCAATTTGAACAACGATACGACAGAATCCCAGGACATGATATGTACTGTATTGGCGGAAAAGATATAGTCCGTATGTGATATAGGCCAATCCGTCTGATTAACATCCAGACTGAGCGGTGCAGGCAGGTTCTCAAGAGAAGAGTCATCAAGCCAGGCTTGTATACCTGACAAGTTTTCCTCAAGATCGGTCGTTTGCCAATATACATGTGGCAAGTGCTCGGCAAAAAATACGGCGTGCTGTCCTGTACCACTGCCTATTTCCAGCACTGTTCCCGGCTCACTATAAAGCTTCTCGATAACAGAGAGAATGACATGCTTGTTTTGCTCACTGGATTCAGAAAAAGGTTTATTCATTTTCACATACCTTGACTCGATTAGCTTACCCCTGTCTGTTGCATCGAATATCACGCAAATAGATGGAATCAACTTGCCTGAAGTCTGAATCTTACCATTGACCTGAGCTCAACTGGAAAACAATATTAATCATAAAAACCACCTCATTATTTTTATAGAACATGACTGATACTGCCACTCGCATGGATCCTGGTACACAATTGGACCTGATTTCAAAAAAGTGACTCCTTTTCGGCGTGTCCGGTTTTGATGTGATTGCTTATCAGGACCAGGCTGCACAATACCAGCAGGAGTTCTCCCGGGGCATGATCAAGAAAGAATCCTGTCAGGATTTAAAGATCATCAATCCAGCAGGTAAACACGTCATGTTCAAAACCATTGAAACGGTAGAAATCACCGATGGTCATCAACAAGTAATGGGGATAGCAGTGATTATGGAAAAAGAAGCAGCTTATAAATAGCGCCTGGCGCAGGAACGGATTTTACCGCCGCACGAACTTGATCATGATCGTGAAAATGGCTTGTTTCAAACGGGTATGGATTAAGGCTGGCTGCCCGGACTGTTTACTACATTCAGGCAACCTGAACAGGAATGGCATTGCTCATACGCTGGATCTGGTTTTTATCATCCAGGTAGACCAGTTTCGGTTTAAAATGCGCCAGTTCATTCTTCTCAAAAATGCCGTAGGTACAAATAATGACCCTGTCTCCAGGGTTGGCTTTGTGTGCCGCAGCCCCATTGACAGAAATAATACCGGAATGATTTTCTGCACGAATAGCATAGGTCGTAAAACGCTTGCCATTATCAAGGTTATAAATCTGGATCTGTTCATACTCATGAATATCAGCCGTATCCAGTAAATGGCCGTCAATCGCACACGAGCCTTCATACTCCAGCTCTGAGTGGGTGACGCGGGCATGGTGCAATTTAGCCTTAAGTAATGTTCTTTGCATCTAAATATCCATAACAGTGTGAATCTAATACGTTTTAATTGTACCAGATAATTCTATTGTCATGTTATCGATTAACCGGGTACCAGCCAATTTGACTGCAGAAAGCACCACCAGTTCCTTATCTTCCTGGCTTGCCGGCTGAAGATCACTCACCCTCCTGATACTGACATAATCAGGCAAAAAACCTTTATTTTCGAGCATTTTAACCGCATTTTCCTCGAGACTCTTAAAATCTCGCTCACCAGTAATAATCTTATCCACAACAGAAACAAGGCATTGATGAAGATATGCAGCCTGCTGTCTTTGGCTTGCATCAAGATAGCTATTGCGAGAACTCATTGCCAGACCATCACTTTCCCTGACGGTGGGAACATTCAGTACTTTGATGGGAAAGTCCAGATCATTGACCATTTTTCTGATGAGAAATAATTGCTGAAAATCTTTCTCCCCAAATACCGCTATATCTGGCTGCACTATATTGAACAATTTTGCCACAATGGTGGTAACGCCGACAAAATGCGTAGGACGGAATTCGCCACAAAGTATATTCGACAAACCAGGCACTTCGACCCGGGTAAGCACTTCGCCGTTGTTATATATTTCTTCTGTTGACGGCGCAAACAATAAATCAACTTCACATTCGGCCAGCAAGTTACAATCCCTGTCAAATGTGCGTGGATAACTGTCGATGTCTTCACCGATCCCAAATTGTGTCGGGTTTACAAATATACTGACAATGACCTTGCTGGCATGCTGGCGAGCAACATCAATTAGTTTGAGGTGACCATCATGCAAATTGCCCATCGTTGGTACGAAAGCGATGATTTCGCCCTCACTTCGCCAACGTTGCGTCGCCGCGCGACATAGTGATTTTATCTTGATGGTTTGCATGCTAGTGATTGTAGCGCATGCTGCGCTTGTCTAGAAATTAAAAAAGAGTATCAGAAATTAAATGCTATCAATTGGGTGATGATTCCAGGCCATCATAAGCTGCATGATGCACCGTTATAAGCCTGAACCCGCCCGGCAGTCAATGCTGACTATTCAAAACCGTGTTCGGCAGCGGGGAAGCGACCTTGTTTGACAGCACTGACATATTCAGCCACTGCCTCATGAATACTGCCCGCCTGCTGCATGAAATTCTTGCTGAAACGAGGCGGTTTGCCGGGTGTAATGCCTAATATATCCTGTAATACCAATACCTGTGCATCGGTACCAGGACCCGCACCGATACCAATAACGGGTATTTGCACATTCTGCGTAATTTCACTGGCGAGTAACGACGGTACACATTCCAGCAGCAGGATATCAGCACCTGCCTGCTGTAGATTTTCTGCATCCACCAGCATGGCGTCGGCCGATACCTGATCGCGACCCTGTACGCGGTATCCGCCCAGTTTATGCACCGATTGTGGCTGCAAACCAAGATGTGCACAAACCGGTATACCCTGTTCAGTCAACGCCTGTACAACCGGCAACTGCACATGTCCGCCTTCGAGTTTGACCATATGAGCACCACCCTCACGCATCAAGCGTGCGGCATTGGCCAGCGCCTGCTCGATGCTGGAATAACTCATGAAAGGCATATCGACCATTAATAATGCATGCCGGGTATTTCTGGCAACACAGGCAGCATGATAAACCATGTCATCCATGCTCACGGGTAAGGTCGTGTCATGACCCTGTATAACCATTCCCAGAGAATCCCCCACCAGAATGACATCTACTCCAGCCTGATCAAGCACACCTGCAAAACTGGCATCATAAGCTGTCAGTACAGCAAATTTTCCCCCTGCCTGCTTTAAGGCCTGCAAGGTATTGATGGTTACTTTTTTCACAGGTGAATCATTTTCCTTGAGCATTCAAATATCATTTGCTTACATAACCATGGGTAGCGGGTTGAAATAATGACGGCCACTACGCATGGACAGGATGCGCTTTAATAATAGCTGATAATCTTCTTCTTTGTTAATAGGATCAATCTCCGCAGCATTGACAATCAATAAAGGCGCATCCTGATAATGATGAAAGAAACGCGAATAGGTATCCACCAGGCGTATTAAATAATCTTTGTCCATCCACTGCTCGGATTTAATACCTCTGCCAATAATTCGCTGCCTCAACACATCAACCGGTGCCTGTAAATAGATCACCAGATCCGGTACCGGAGCCTGTATATCCAGCTTGTCGGCTACTTGCAAATATAACTGCATTTCATCAGCATCGAGTGTTAATTCTGCAAACAGTCGATCTTTATTCATGAGAAAATCAGCAACACGGACCGGGCTGAACATATCATGTTGCTGTAATTCCTGCATTTGCTGGGCACGTTGAAACAGGAAAAACAATTGTGTAGGCAATGCTCCGGCTTTTGGATCATCATAAAAACGTTCCAGAAATGGATTTCCACCGGCATCTTCCAGCATCAACTCTGAACCAAAACTTTCAGACAGGCGTCTGGCCAGACTGGTTTTACCTACGCCGATAGGCCCTTCAATAGCGATATAGCGATGTTGCGATGTGACTACGGGCATAATACATCTTCCAGTCTTTGTAACACACTACCCTGAAGATCCTGCTGCAGTAGTGTTTTGATTTTACCTTTTCCCGGGATGCTGATTTGTGCGTCCAGTTCTTGCAGGGGATAAAGCACGAACGCCCTTTCATGCATACCCGGATGAGGCACGACCAGCTCATCAGTATCGATGACTTCATTACCATAAAGCAGAATATCAAGATCAATAGTACGTGCTTGCCAACGCTCTCCCTGTCTTTTTCTGCCCATGTCATTTTCGATCTGCTGTAAATGATCGAGTAGAGGTTTTGCATCCAGGTCTGTTTCCAGCTCAATGACCGCATTCAGATAATCATCCTGATCAGAAGATCCCATGGGACTTGTTTTATAGATCCCTGATACTTTCGTCATTTGCGTGTCAGGAATCAGCCTGATCGCTTGCGTCGCCATCTGCAATTGTTTTTTTGGATCAGACAGGTTACTACCCAGGCCTATAAATGCACGAACAGCCATTACTCGGACTCTTGTTCAGGTGTGTTTTGTTTACCGGGACGTTGTTTGCCCCCTCGACTGGTGGCACGTGTCATTTTTTTCTTTTCAGATGAGCTGGCATCCTGAAAACGTGTCCACCAGTCAGCCATCTCATCCGATGCTTCGCTACATGCAACGCGTAATAACATAAAATCATAGGCCGCGCGAAACCGGGGATGTGACAATAACTTGTACGGACGCATGCCGGACATAAAATCAAAACGACCCTGCAATTGCCACACCTCGCGCATAAAAATGCTGAAGCGTTTCGGAATCGAGGTATGTCTGGATTGTTGCGACAGAATTTGTGCGATGGCCTTTTGCATCGCCGGAAAAAATGGTAAATCTTCTTCTTCATTGATGCGTTGCGATAATGCCCTGATCGGCTCCCATAACAAGGCTGCATAAATGAAAGCCGGTGTTACCGATTTACCTTGTTGCAGACGCTCATCCGTATTCTTCATTGCCTGTGCAACCAGCATAACAGGGAAACCCTGTTCTTCTCGTGATAATTCTGCTTCCGTCATCGGATACAGGTGCCCAAACAAACCATAATGCCGCAGGGCTTCAAATGTTTGCAAGGCCTGTCCGGAGAGGAATAATTTAATCGATTCATCGAATAATCTGGATGGTGAAATATCTTGCAGTAATGGCGCCAGTTCAAACAGTGGCTTCTCGGTTTCTTCGTGTATTTTAAAACCCAGTTTGACGGCAAAACGAGCAACCCTCAACATTCTCACCGGATCTTCACGGTAGCGCAGTTCAGGGTCACCGATAATACGCAGTACGCCTTGCTCGATGTCCTGCATGCCATTCATGTAATCGAGAACTGAATAATCCTTGATATCATAATAAAGCGCATTAATCGTAAAGTCTCTGCGCCAGGCATCTTCCTCTATACTGCCATAAACATTATCACGTAAAATACGCCCCTGATCCGATTCCTTACGCTCATCCTCTTCACCCTCGCCCTTACCACGGAATGTCGCGACCTCGATGATGTCGCGCCCGAAAAAGACATGTGCCAGTCGAAAACGCCTGCCTATAAGGCGGCTATTACGGAACAGGGACTTGACTTCTTCCGGACTGGCATCGGTGGCGATATCAAAATCCTTGGGTTCCAGCCCAAGTATCAGATCACGAACACCACCACCGACCAGGCATGCCTGATAGCCAGCCTTATGCAAACGGTATAAAACCTTGAGTGCATTTTCACTGATATTTTCGCGTGAGATATTATGACTGGAACGCGGTATGACAAAAGCGGAAGTATTTGATGAGATACCCGACTTACTAAACCACCTGGAAATTCGCTTTATAAATCCCTGCGATGAATGCTTGTTTTCGTCGATCACTAAACCATGTTTAAATTATCAAATGTAGGCCTAACTATACAGCCCGAAGCAGCAATAGCCTACCCTTATATGATGACTTCTGTTATCAAAACCGGCTTTAACCATTACCAACTCGATAATTCCTGCATTTCACGCATGACCTCGGTCATCGATACCTGATGGGTCTCCACAAGGCAAACGAGGTTAGCCACACTGCAAACACTACGCGTCTGCCCATGCACGACCCAGCCCCCGGGCGGCGTCCAGCCCCCCAGCCCGGTAAACATAGAGAGTTGATCGGCATTACCCTGTACAATACGTTTGTAATCATGGGCAAACATGGCGAAGGATGTCATTTCCTCTTCCTGCATCAAACCATAGCCGTCCACAAAGGCGCCATCATCACGAAACTGGCAGGCAACCAATACCCCGTCCAGAGCCAAAAGACGCTTAATCATTCAGTAACCTCATGCCAATGCAGTATAGGCCGATTCCAGATCAGCCTTATCATTTTCCAACACAACGCCATATTGCCCATGGGTCACCGTTGTCCAGTCGAGTCCAATCATGGAAAAACCCTGCACCGGGTAAAAACCCTGTTCACTGGTCATATTCTCCCAGCCGCGCGCTTGCATGGTAGCAATAGCAGTATTGGCAACACAGACATGACTTAAAAGATCCAGCGCGGTTTCATTCAAGCTGCTGCCTGCACTGATGTGGCTATTGAGCAGCTCACCTTTATCAGAAAACTCGAAGGCGGCCAGCGCGCCCGGTAAAGCCATTAATTGCTCCAGATTGGCCATAGTAATCTCCGTAAATCTATGATATTAAAAACTTTTCAAACCAGATTATCTGATGCATCAAACAGGTTCCGGCGCATAAAATTAAAAATCTGGTTGAGTGAGCCTTGTGACTCATCTATAAAACAAAAGACATTAGCAACCACACATACCGTAAAAAGAGGACCCTTGACGATCCAGCCTTTGTTCGGAAATAAGCCACAATGATCACAAAATTGACTGAGGATACCGGATTGCATATGCACGCTCATGGTCGTTGCCCGGCACATAATGGAAGCCTGACGGGCCTGTTCATCGTCCATATGCCCCTTATAGCTAAAGCGGTCGCCGCGGTAGGAATATTCACCGGCACAGATGACGCCGGGCATATCCGCTAATTCTGTTAGAATACTCATAATTTTTCTCTACTGAGCTTCCTTATAATTATTGATTCTGATGCTTTTTATTATTATTCATTAATATCATATAGCAAGCTGACATGACAAGGTACAATCGACATGAATCAAGGCACAACATTAAATAATGACAATCAGTACGTCGGTATATTACGAAGGTTAGGCGCCTTTGCCTACGATTTTATTTTGCTTCTGGCCGTACTGTTTCTCATGACAGCCATTCTCATGCCTGTCAGCAGAGGCTTCATTTCCCCTGCGAATATCTTTTTCAAAATATATATCTTACTGACTATATTTATTTTCTTTGGCTGGTTTTGGGTACATGGTGGTCAAACCCTGGGTATGCGCGCCTGGAAAATCCGGGTTGAACTGGAGGATGGCCACAATCTGGGATGGTCCCAGGCACTACTAAGATTCATTCTCGCCGTACTCACATTCGGAGCAGGCCTGCTATGGTGCCTGTGGGATGCAAAATACCGTGCATTATATGATGTTCTGGCAAAAACACATGTCATTCGCGTAGATAAGGGCTATGTTCCACCGCCAGGCTAGCCATGCATGTGCCATTGATGAAAAGACCAGCTTTTACCCGGGTTTCAACTATTAAAAAATCCTCTTTAATGCCCAGATTCCAGCAAATACAAATAATATACTCGGCAATATTGCACTGACGATCGGGTTCAGTCCATAGCCTACACCAATATAATTGAGTGCCTGATTAAACATGTGAAAGCCCAGGCCAAGCAACACGCCTACCAGCAATCGTTGTCCTACATTGCCGGATCTTAATGTGCCAAATACAAATGGCATGGCAATCAATAGCATGATCAATGCAGAAAATGGTTTCACCAGTTTCATCCAGAACGCCAGCTCATATTTCGAAGCATCCAGCTGATTGCTTTTCAAATGCTGCATGTAGCGGTATAAGGATATAATTGATAAATCCTGCTCTTGAACCGACAGCGTATCCAGCATTTCCGGCTGAATCAGCTTGCCGCGTTCAAGCTGCGGGTAGTTTTTCTGCACAAAACTCTGCTTATTCATCAGCGTTTCTGTTACTTCATACAAGAGCCATCGCCCGTCCCGGTATTCTGCGCGGGTTGCTTTAAGAATTGAACTGAGCTCATGATACTCATTAAATGTATAGACAATAATATCGGTCAGGACTTCATGCGGAAAAACCTTGCCTACCTGAACAAATTCCTGCTTATTTTTCGACCAGATGCCTTGACCACTCTGTATGGAAGTTGATCCGGTAATAGCAGACGTTCTTAATTTTTGCGCGTGTTGCTCCGCAGGTGGAGCGATGACTTCACCAAGCAACACACCAAACAACATTAATATGATGCCTGCCTTGATCACAACCATCGTTATGCGCGTAATGGACAAGCCTGCGGCTCTCAACACAATCAGCTCGCTATGACTGGCCAGACCACCCAGACTCAACAGTGAACCCAGTAGAATAGACGTATGAAATAATTCATAGCCTTTACTGGGAATCACATACAGCATATATTCAAGTGCCTTTAAGATGGTGTAATCACCTCTAAGGTCACCTAACTGATCGATAAAAACAAAAAATGCACTAAGCGCTACTAACACCAGAAATGCCAGCAACGAACCCATGAGCACAGTACGTGCCAGATAGCGCTCGATAATATTCACGGCTTCGCACCGTATCCGAACAATGACTGACGTGCCCAGCGCCAACCAAACTGCTTGAGCAATACCAGCAGGGTTAACAAAAACATCAGGCCATGCACCCAACTAATGCCTATCACCAGCGGTATTTTCTCACTCACCACCCATGCCCTGGCAATGGCAATCATGTTAACGTAAACCACGTAAACCAGAATACCTATAAACAGTTTGCCAAACTGTCCCTGGCGAGGATTGATTTTCGACAGCGGCACCGCCAGAAATGCAAGCATCAGAATGGAAATGGGTATCGCCAGACGCCACTGTAATTCTGCCCACGCTGTTAATGAACCCAGTTTAATTAAATCCAGTGTCGACATGGCCTCTACGCTGGAAGGACTGATACCTTTCTTTGCCGAAGCAACCTGCAAGCTATGCTTGGAAAAGTTCATTTGCCTGTAGTCAGTCTCACCGGGATCGCCTTCATAACGTGAGCCATTCACCAATACCAGTAAACGGTCTTCTGTGTCAGCATCCACTTCCATATGTGCTTTTTCAGCCACCATCACGATCGGGCGCCCTTTGTATTTCGTCTGAATAAAAACATTACGCATCTCTGTACGATCAGGCGACATGGCTTCGAGGTAAATAATACGATCTCCGCTAACATGAAATTTTCCGGGACTGATGCCGGTAAATTCCATGCTTTTGGCAAACAACCTGGCCAGTGTCGCCTCGTAACTGGCAGCCCATGGAACCAGGTAAAAGCTCAACACAGCGATCATGATGGACAAGGGGATAGCAATCATGAAGATCGGACGGTACAGGCGGCCGGTACTCACTCCACAAGCTGTCAGCGATACCATTTCATGATCCCTGTAAAGGCGCCCGAAGAACAACAAAATCGAAATATAGAAAGCGAGAGGCGTGAGAATGATCAGATAACGAATAGAAACCAACGCAATCAATATCAGTAAATAACTACCTGGCATTTCCCCGGATGCTACGTCTCCGAGAAAGCGTACCACCATATTACTGAGAAAAATAAGATACAAAACAATAGCAACGCCAGCCAGTGTCCTCAGTAACTCCCGGTTAATATAGCGATCCAGCACCGAACTCATCTCAGGCTCCAGGAAGAAAAGTTATTATTTTGGCTGGAAAAATGCATTTTTTATAGTAAACTTCCAAAAGTAGTAAAATTCTTAAGTTTAGTAGATCGATCAACCTGAGAGCAAGACTGACAAAATAACGTTTATTCAATACTTTAATAGTTATTATACATCATCATCGCCAGGGATAAATGCAAACAAGCAATAATCATTTGTCATGCGACCAAGATAGCATGCCGGCAGCTATAAAGTCTGCTGAGATCAGGAGAGAATATGGAATTTAATGTTAAAAGTGGCAACCCCGAAAAGCAACGCACGGCTTGTGTGGTCGTCGGTATTTTCGAGCCGCGCCGTCTGTCCCAGTCTGCCGAGCAGCTCGACAAGGCCAGTGATGGTTATCTGTCCAACCTGTTACGCCGTGGCGATATCGAAGGCAAGCTTGGCCAATCATTGCTATTGTATAATGTCCCTGGCACCCTGAGCGACCGAGTACTGCTGGTCGGTTGTGGCCGTGAACGTGAACTCAGCATTCAGAAGTACGCAACCATTATTGCCACTGCCACCAAAGCATTGAATGAAGGCGGCAGCATGGAAGCAGTATTTTACCTTACCGACATCAATATCAAGGGACAGGACAGCGCCTGGAAAGTCAGTCAACTGATTCTGACGGTTGAAGACACACTCTACCGTTTTGACCAACTGAAATCCGCCAAGGATGAATTCAGGAGACCTTTACGCAAGATCATTATCAGCATACCCAGCCGACGCGAATTATCAGAGTGCGAGGAAGCCATGCGCACCGCCCAGGCTATTGCCAACGGCGTTTCCACCGCCAAGGATCTGAGTAATTTACCGGGTAATATATGCACGCCGACCTACCTGGCCGGACAGGCGACCATGCTGGCGAAGCAGCATGAGGCACTCACCACCACCATTCTGGAAGAAGCTGACATGCAGGATCTGGGAATGGGAGCCTTGCTGTCCGTTTCTCGCGGCAGCCGACAGCCAGCCAAGCTGATTGTGATGGAGTACAAAGGTGCAGACAGCAGTCAGAATCCGATTGTACTGGTGGGTAAAGGCCTGACGTTTGATGCCGGCGGTATTTCCATCAAACCCGCAGCTGCCATGGATGAAATGAAATACGACATGTGTGGCGGTGCCAGTGTTTTCGGTACCATGCAGGCCTGTGCAGAGCTGAGCTTGCCACTGAATGTCATTGGTGTTGTACCAAGCTCGGAAAATCTGCCGGATGGAGATGCCAATAAACCCGGCGATATTGTCACCAGCATGTCGGGGCAAACTATCGAAATACTCAATACCGATGCCGAAGGACGACTTATTTTGTGCGATGCACTGACTTATTGCGAACGCTTCGATCCGGCAGTTGCCATCGACATTGCCACCTTGACGGGCGCATGCGTTGTCGCCCTCGGACATCATGCGCAGGGACTTCTCAGTAACCATAATCCACTCACGCATGAATTATTGAATGCCGGAAAGCAAATTAATGACCGCGCCTGGGAATTACCTTTATGGGAAGATTACCAGGACCAGCTCGATAGCAATTTTGCCGATATGGCGAACGTAGGCGGACGTGATGGCGGCACCATTACGGCAGCCTGTTTTTTGTCACGCTATACTAAAAAGTTCAAATGGGCACACCTGGATATCGCCGGCACCGCCTGGAAAAGCGGCAAGGAGAAAGGCGCTACCGGTCGCCCAGTACCGATGCTGATGCAATTCTTGTTAAATCGGGTTTAATGATGACATACGGGAACTAAAGCAGTATGACCCGCATTGATTTTTATATCAGCCCCGAAAGCCAGGAACTGGCGCGCTATCAACTGGCCTGCAAACTGACAGAAAAGGCATATAAATTAGGCAATAAGGTTTATATTCATACTGAATCCAGCGAACAGGCCGGACAAATTGATGACTTACTGTGGACGTTCAGGGATGGCAGTTTCATACCACACCACGCCTGCTCACAAGATTCTCAAAAATCTGCACCCGTTCTCATTGGATATAATAAAGAAGTTCCTGCCGAGGCCGATATAATGATTAACCTGGCGCAAGATATTCCGGATTTTTTCAGTCAATTCGAAAGAGTGGCTGAACTGGTTAATGAAAATCCTGATGCCAGGGCACGGGCACGCGAGCGATACAAATTTTATCGAGACCGCGGATATGAATTAAACACCTATAATTTGTAAACCACGCCATGATGAATACAATACGAAATACCACTGTAGAAAACTTCCCTGCTGCTGATGAGCATATCCCCACACTGGATACACCTCATCGCGTCGATGATAAGAACAGCATCAAGCTCGATACGCTGGTCGAACAACTGGCAGAAGAACTGCGCGCTTCCTTACATCAACACCTGTATCAAGCCATGGTTAAAACCCTGCATCAGGTTGTGAACCAGGAAAGTAAGCAACTGCACAGCAAAATACTTGAAAAACTTCAGCAGCAGCTTCCAGAAATCATTGAAACAGCCTGTCACAAGAGTGACGACAAGCATTCAGCCTGAACAGTCATCTCCTGACATCCTGAGCATCAGTCAAGACCTGGCTCTAACTTCCCCGTTATAAAGCCTTTTCTCTGGTGAGATATCCAGCAGGAGGTTATAATGCCTGCTAAATTGCTCATCGTTAACCTGTTGAGCTGACATTCTTTTTAGCCAGACTCAACGAAGACCACGATCGCATGGAAAAAACCTACAACCCGCAGGATATAGAACAACGCTGGTATCAAACCTGGGAAGAAAAGTCATTTTTTTCTCCGTCAGGTAATGGCGAACCCTATTGCATCATGATTCCGCCGCCCAATGTCACCGGCAGCCTGCACATGGGACATGCCTTTCAGGATACCATCATGGACACCCTGGTTCGTTACCATCGCATGCGTGGTGACAACACACTCTGGCAAGCTGGTACTGACCATGCGGGTATCGCTACACAAATGGTCGTTGAGCGTCTGCTGAATGCCGAAGGTAAAACCCGACATGACCTGGGGAGAGATGCCTTCACAAAAAAAATATGGGACTGGAAAGAACAATCCGGCGGTACTATCACCCGGCAATTACGTCGCATGGGCGCCTCACTGGACTGGTCCAATGAGCGCTTCACCATGGATGAGGGATTATCCGATGCCGTTGTCGAAGTTTTTGTCAGCCTGTTCGAAGAAGGCTTGATTTATCGCGGCAAAAGGCTGGTCAACTGGGATCCGGTTTTACATACTGCGGTTTCTGACCTGGAAGTCATTTCCGAAGAAGAGAATGGCCATCTCTGGCATTTAAAATACCCTGTCAGTGATGGCAGCTTTCTGGTAGTTGCTACCACACGACCGGAAACCATGCTGGGTGATTCTGCCGTGGCCGTACATCCTGACGATGAACGCTACCAGCATCTTATTGGTCAAACCATCAAGCTACCGCTCGTGGGTCGGGATATTCCCGTCATCGCGGACGATTATGTTGATATGGAATTTGGAACAGGTTGTGTCAAAATTACTCCTGCTCACGATTTTAATGATTATGAAATGGGTAAACGACATAACTTGCCCATGCATAACATCTTCACCATTGATGCCTGCATTAATGATGAAGCCCCGGAAAAATACCGCGGACAGGATCGTTATGAAGCACGCGACATGATCATTCATGACCTCAAGGCACTGGACTTGCTGGATCGCATTGACGATCATAAACTGATGGTACCTCGGGGTGACCGCTCCGGTGCTGTGGTAGAGCCTTTCCTGACGGATCAATGGTATGTAAAAATTGCCCCACTGGCAGAACCTGCGATCAAGGCCGTTGAAAATGGAGATATTCGTTTTGTACCTGATAACTGGAAGAACACCTACTTTGAATGGATGAATAATATTCAGGACTGGTGTATCAGCCGACAAATCTGGTGGGGGCATCGTATCCCTGCCTGGTATGATCTTGACGGAAATATCTATGTCGGACTTAATGAAGATGACGTACGAGAAAAATATAACCTTGCTGCTGATGTCATCCTGACACAGGATGAGGATGTACTGGATACCTGGTTTTCATCGGCTTTATGGCCGTTTTCTACAATCGGCTGGCCACAGCAAACAGATGCACTGAAAACTTTCTACCCTACCAGCGTGCTGGTTACCGGCTTTGATATTATCTTTTTCTGGGTCGCACGCATGATCATGATGGGCATTAAATTCATGGGACAGGTGCCTTTTCGCGAAGTCTATATCCATGGACTGGTGCGCGATGGTGAAGGTCAAAAAATGTCCAAATCCAAAGGCAATGTGCTCGACCCACTCGACGTCATTGACGGCATCGACTTGCAAACCCTGGTGGACAAACGCACTCGCAACATGATGCAGCCACACCTGGCGGAGCGCATCGAAAAGCTGACTCGCAATAACTTACCTGATGGCATCCCTGCCTTCGGTACAGATGCGCTACGCTTTACCTTCGCTTCACTGGCAACCACCGGTCGTGACATTGTGTTATCAATGGATCGCATTGAAGGCTATCGCAACTTCTGCAATAAACTATGGAATGCTGCGCGCTATGTACTCATGAATACTGAAGAGCATGACTGCGGACAAACCGGGAACAGCGTTGAACTCAACAGTGCCGACCACTGGATACTGAGCCGCTTACAGACAACGGTTGAAAGCGTACATAAAGCCATTAACACCTACCGCTTTGACCATGCCGCACAAGCCATTTATGAATTCACCTGGAATGAGTATTGTGACTGGTATCTGGAATTATCCAAGCCTGTTCTATATAGCGACAATAGCACAGAAGAACAATTACGTGGCACACGAAAAACACTGGTTCAGGTACTTGAAACCTTGCTGCGGCTCACTCACCCGATCATGCCTTTTATTACCGAGGAAATCTGGCAGCGTGTAGCTACACTGGCTGGCCAGTCAGGTGAATCCATCATGCTGCAAAGTTATCCCGAGGTCGATCAGAAACAAGTCTACCCGGGTGCCGTTGAAGAAATTCAGTGGGTCATGGACTTTGTGCTGGGAATACGCAAAATTCGCAGTGGCTATAATATCAAGCCGGGCAAACCGCTACCGGTATTATTACAAAACGCATCACAACAAGACCAGAAACACCTGACTAATACCTTGCATTATTTGAAATCATTGGCACGCGTGGAATCCGTCACCGTACTGAGTAATGAAGAGGCCCCTGAATCGGCCACAGCTCTGGTTGGGGAAATGAAAGTCCTGATACCGATGGCAGGACTAATTGATGTTGAGGAAGAAAAGGCCCGACTATCGAAAGAAACCATTAAATACGAAAAAGAGATAGCAAGCCTTGAAGCAAAACTGGGCAATGAAAATTTCACCAGTCGCGCACCCGAGGCAGTTGTTGACAAGGAAAGAAAAAAACTGGAAGAGGCACGCAATGCCCTGCAAAGTTTGCAAGAGCAGTTGAAACGGATATCAAAGGTTCAATAAAGTAAACCAGCCTCTGATTTATCCTGGAATGAACCGAGATCGATGCTAATAGCTCGCAATTAGCAAGATATCATTTTCTGAGCCTGGAGTATTTTGGCCTGCAAGTGCCAATCCATGAATTGGACAGGAGCCCCTTAACTTCGAGTAGATATAAAATAAGTGCATAGATCGTGACCTACAATATAACAGGCATCTTGTCAGAATTTTATCGCCAGCTCATCAGGTGACATAAACGACTGCGAGCTCAAACTCCCGCCATACTCAAAACAAACTTCACCACCAGCCATAACGTCAGTATAAATAACACTGTCATGACAAGGCCTACAATAATATAAGCAGCCGGGCGCCCCTTGGCAAAATCACGATCGCGATTCTTGCTACTTTGCACACCGAACATGGCAGCCATAACACTTAACACCACCTTGAACAAACTCACGTTATTTTCCGATTCACTCATAGTCTACCTGCTCAATCAATTCTTTTATCATCATCTGTAACTGCACATTATACTGCATCCTTTCACAAGATGCTTCACAGCCACGGTATCAATCAAAATGTCGACGGGTTTCAAAAACACTATCAGCAAACCCTTTTCCTTGCCAACGGATCATTCTCTTTAACAAGAAGTCAAACCATACAGGATTATATTGTCGAACTTCACGCAACACCTGCGCCTGCGCTGAAGTCAATAAGCCCATACGCAAGATCATTTTTAAAGGAATAACCGGCAAAATACCCGGCAGCGGGTAATCCGAGCCATTGATCAATCGTGGATGCCAGTCTTCCTTTAATAACAAATGCTTTACCGGCTCATCCAGCCTGTTCAACTGTAGTACAGCTGAGATATCGCCATAGAGTAAATTTTTATATTCGGGCTCATCCATCATTCTGCTGAATAATTCAAAACAGGGTTTCTCACTCGCCTTCGGCCCTTTGTCAAAATCTGTTCCTGACCCCAGAGATGCGCAGTGAGCCACAATCACCTTAACGCCTTGATCAAGTGCATGCCTTAACAATAATGGATTACCAGAATCATGATGACCAGAAGTACCTACTGCCGTTTCCTGGCCTGCATGTGTCAGCAAAGGCATTTTATATTTTTGCATGGCCTGATAAAAAGGCACACAACGTGGAGAAGAAGGATCAATCCCCATCGCTTCCGGCAGCCATTTGACCGCACGAGCGCCTCGTTCCACGGCCTCTTGCAATAGCTCAACACTGTTCTCACGGTAGGGATGAATAGATGCAACCCACTCAAACCGGTCTGGATTACTGGCAACAATAGTGGCGGTATAGTCATTCGATGTATAAAAAAATGACTTATCCAGATCCTTCAAACCTTGCTCAGTATGAAAATAGTCAAAAGCCAGCAACATCACTTTCATACCTTCAGGCAAATCAAGCATTAATTGATTCAGGCGATCAACATAAGACTGATCAACAACTTGCTGATTCGTTACGCAGGAACCATCCAGATAGAATACTAGTTGCAGATGTTTGAGTGGATGCTGCCACGACATCAAGTCAGGACTAACCCATAAACCCGCAGATCGATCTCCTACACCCACAAGATGAACATGATTATCCCAGACCTGCCTGAAATCCAGCCCTGCAATGGCTTCCTGTATCAATGTATGCTGCTTCAGCCTTGCTGGCATACTGTCGATTAAGCATTCATTATACAAGCCATCTTCAGGCCAGTAGCGCCAATGCAATCCCGTTAGTCCGGCAAGACCACCCAGCATGATAAAAGATCTACGTTTCATCAATTAGTTTCGCGTTGCGCATGCCTTGTTCAATATCAACTGAGCGCAACAGTAATGCGCCCGTTACAAATAATATAATGATGGACAACATGGCAATGCGATGACTTCCCGTCATCAATGTTACCCAACCCACCATAATTGGCCCCAGCACTGCGGCAAATTTTCCCAGCATATTATAAAAACCAAAAAACTCTGCGGATTGACGCGCCGGAATGATGCGGGCATATAAAGACCGGCTCAACGCCTGCACTCCTCCCTGCACCAGGCCGATTAAAAAGGCCAATACATAGAATTCCCAACTCGAATCCATTTGATAGGCCCAGATAACGACAATAATATAAACTGAAATAGCAATCTGAATGCCTGCCTTGGGCCCGATCCTTTCACCCAAAAGCCCGAACAATATTGCAGAAGGAAAACCGATAAACTGGGTCATTAATAAAGCAATAATCAAACTATTGCTGTCGATATTCAGTGATAAACCATAATCAACTGCCATCCTGACGATGGTATCGACACCATCAATATAGAGCCAGTAAGCCAACAAAAATGTAAATACAATTTTTAATTGCCTGATTTGCTGGAATGTTTGCCGCAACTGACGAACACCTGCCAATACACTACTCAAACCTTTAACGCCTGCAGATATTCTGTCTGGTTCCTTGACCCATAAGAAAACCGGGATCGCGAATATCAGCCACCAGGCAGCGACCAGTACAAATGAAAGCCGTATCGCCATGGCTGCGTTACTTAATGCGAATAAATCGGGTGATTGCACCATCCAGACACAAAGTGCGAACAGCAAGCCGCCACCGATATAACCCAAGGCATAACCCAACGCAGAAACCTTGTCGAGTTTGTTGGCGGGCGCAACATGAACCAGCAGGGAATCAGAGAAACTGACGCCGCCCATAAAACCGATGCATGCCAGGACATAAATGATAATCGCGATTTGCCAGCTACCCTGCTCAACCAGGAACAGACCGGCACACATACAAACACCAAGAAAAGTAAACAGGAATAAAAAACGTTTTTTAGCACCGACCTGATCTGCAATGGAACCCAATAGAGGCGCCAGTATGACGATTACCAGACTGGCAACAGAATTCGCCAGGCCAAGTTGATAGGTGCTTTCATCTGCGCTTAAAGCATTGCCCCAGTATTGTTTGAAAAATATCGGAAAGAATCCACTCATGACTGTGACGGCATAGGCGGAATTTGCCCAATCATAGAACGCCCAGGAGAGCATACTTCTCTTGGCATGCGGGTCACTCACACGCGTGCTTGCATCTCATCGAGGAGTCGGAGATAGTCAATCTTGCCACTCGGCAATACCGGCAACTGATTAATATTAATAATCTCTTTCGGGATATGTAAATCACTCAAGCCCTGATTTCTTGATGCTGACACCAATTCATTGCGTCGGGCATCTGAATATTCAGTAAACAGGATCAGCTGCTCACCTTTAGAGCTATCAGGCCGACTGAGAACGGCATGCCTGTATTCGGGCCAGGTATTATTTACCATGATTTCTACAGCCGCCAGAGAAATCATTTCGCCTCCAATTTTTGCAAAACGCTTTGCCCGGCCTCGAATAAATACATAGCCATCTTCGTCAATATCGACGATATCTCCAGTGTCATACCAGCCTTTACCTGATTCCTCTGTTTCGGGCGGGAGTATCTCACCGGGTCGTTCCGGTAAAATATAGCCTTTCATGACGTTCATTCCCTTGATTTGTAATCGCTTGCCATTTTCAATACCGGGCACATCTATCAACCGATATTCCACGCCGGGTACGAAATGACCCACTGAACCCCGGCGATAGGTTAAAGGTGTATTGGCCGCCAATGCCGGGGAGGTTTCAGTCACGCCATAACCCTGCAGGATTCTGATGCCGAACTTTTCCATCCAGAGCTTTTCTGTTTGTCTGCTGAGCGGTTCTGCTCCGGAAAATACATAGCGCAGTGAATGAAAATCATAAGGATGCGCCTGATGCCCATAACCATTCAAAAACGTATTGGTGGAAAAGATTATGCTGGTATCGGTTGCATAAGCCAGCTCAGGGATCACCTTGTAATGCAAAGGAGACGGATACTGGATCAAACGTATACCCAATACCAACGGCAAAATGGTTCCCACTGTAAAACCGAATGAATGAAATACCGGTAGAAAATTAAGCATCACATCCTTATGACTGAAATCAACGATACAGGCGACTTGCCAGCTATTGACCATCAAATTTTTATGACTCAGCGCAACCCCTTTGGGCAAACCTTCTGAACCTGAAGTGAACAGGATGGCCGCCGTATCATCAGGGCTCATATTTTTTTCATATTGCCTGTAATACAAACCGGGGAACAGCGCGAGAACATAGGCTTTTAATTTAGCAGTCAGCGTTAGCTTATCGGCAATATCCTCAACGTAGCGAATTTCCACTTGACTGGATATCGCTTGCAACAGGTCTTCAAGGCCACCATCCTGAATAAATTTTCGTGAAGTATATACCTGTTTTATTTTGGCGTTAGCTATACAATTGAGTAAAGCTTTTTTGCCTGCACCATAGTTCAACATAGCAGGACAACGATCGCGCGAGCTTAGTGCATAAACCAGCACGGTGGCGATGATCGTGGTGGGCAGAAATATGCCAACAGCCTGGCCCTTGTCTGTTTCCTTTTGCAAGTAGGCTCCTAACAAGATCGAACGAAAGATAATCTGTTGGTAGCTTAGTGGTTTTTTATTGATGTCTTCAATAATCTTGAAGCGGGCGCCATGAATTTTTTTTGCTGTCAGCAAAGACCTGAACAGGGTTATATCAACATCTCCGGCATGAAATTTTACCTCACGCATCAGTGCAGTCAGATATTCGACACTGGCATCACGTCTGCTCTGGCCTTTTAAATGGTCAGATAATTTCATTTTCCTGCCCGGCAATATTGTCAGGGTAATTTTGGGAAATAATCGATGCCTGACTCCGCTGTCAGCACAAGCAAAATAACTGTATTGAGCACCTTCAATATGAATGGGCAACAGGGTGGCATCTGTTTTCTCAATAACCATACCCGTGGACTGATAAATCTTCATCAATGAATTGGTGTTGGATAGTCGCCCCTCGGGAAATAACAGTATTTTGTTATCCCGCAATAAAAAATCTATCAGTTTTTTTAGTGATAAGGGATTGTGAGTATCGATAACACAAAAATTCAGCGCATTGACGAAAGGTCTTACCCACCATTTATTCGCCGCCGATTGGTCAATCGCATAAACCAGATCATCTGACAAGAATACCTTGATAATCAATGCGTCCAACATTGAGACATGATTGGACAAGACCAGAACACGATCTCCAGCCATGGTATAATTTGACAAGCCTCTCACCTCGACGCGAAAGAGGATCTTGAAAATTATCCTGATTAATTTGTTCAGCATAAATATCTGATCTTGTACGTGCCATAAAAGCGCTGTTGTTACAATACTGCTTCAGGCAAAGTTTATATTATTATATGTGTAGAGTGCCTGTCAGACTTAGGATGATTCTCGGCAACTGCTCCATAGTCTGACAGGCTCCTAGACTAACAAGAATAGAGGCTTTTGAAAACATCTTCTGTGAACCATGATGGGTTGCGAGCGATGCACATTGGTACATAAAATAAGGATATTCATAGGCGCTATATCAGCTATTTAGCATAAGCTGTCGCTCTACCAGACTAAACTCACTGCAATGCATTATCTCACTATAAAAACTATGATGACTGACACTATTTTGCAATACCATGCTCACGGGTCGCATGAAACTCGATGTCTGGCCAGCGCTCCATGGTCAACTCAAGATTGACTCGTGTTGGCGCAATATAGGCAAGACTACCACCACTATCAATGGATAGATTTTCTGACACTTTTTGACGAAATTCCTGTAATTTTTTCTCGTCTTTGGAGCTAACCCAGCGTGCGGTAACGACATTAACATTTTCAAAACTGCAATCAACGTTATATTCCTGCTTTAATCGGAAAGCCACCACATCAAACTGCAATACACCCACTGCTCCCAGTATCAGGTCATTTTTATTCAGCGGCCGGAACAATTGCGAGGCACCCTCTTCGCATAGTTCGATGAGACCTTTTTGCAGGGCCTTCATGCGCAACGGATCCCTGAGAACTACACGTCGAAAAAGCTCGGGGGCAAAGTTGGGAATGCCGGTAAACTGCAAGCTCTCACCCTGAGTAAAGGTATCACCAATCTGGATCGTGCCATGATTATGCAAACCGATAATATCCCCGGCACAGGCTTCTTCTACATGTTCGCGTTCACTGGCCATGAAGGTAATCGCGTTACTGATCTTTACATCCCTGGCAATGCGTACATGATGCAATTTCATACCATTGGTAAAAGCCCCGGAGCAGATGCGCATAAAGGCAATACGATCACGATGCTGGGGATCCATATTAGCTTGTATCTTAAACACAAAACCTGTCAGGTTTTGCTCTTCCGGGCCAACGGTTCGAGTGAGCGTCTCCCGGGGTTGCGGTGCTGGTGCATATTCAACAAAGGCCTCCAGTAACTCCTGCACACCAAAATTATTGATCGCCGAACCAAAAAATACCGGCGTTAACTCTCCGGCCAGATAGGCATCCAGGTCAAATTCATGACTGGCGCCCTGAACCAGCTCGATCTCAGTACGTAAGTCTTCTGCCTGATCACCCAGCACTTCATCCAGACGTGGATTATCGAGACCCTCTATCACCTCACCTTGCTGTATTTTTCCACCATGAGTAGCACTATAGAGATGTATACGGTTTTCCTTGAGGTTGAATACACCCTTGAATGCCTTACCCATACCGATAGGCCAGGTAATCGGTGCACATTTGATCGCCAGTATATTTTCAACTTCATCGAGCAGATCTATCGGATCCCTGCCTTCACGATCCAGCTTGTTTATGAAAGTGATGATAGGTGTTGTGCGCAATCGGCAAACACCCATCAGTTTAATGGTTCTGTCTTCTACACCCTTGGCGCAATCAATGACCATCAGGGCCGAATCAACTGCCGTCAGTGTACGATAGGTATCTTCAGAAAAGTCTTCATGTCCCGGTGTATCCAGCAGGTTCATGATTTTCCCCTGAAAAGGAAACTGCATCACTGAAGAGGTGACGGAAATACCGCGTTCTTTCTCCATCTCCATCCAGTCAGATGTCGCATGGCGATCCGATTTACGGCCTTTGACCGTGCCTGATTTCTGAATCGCACGCCCGAACAACAACAGCTTTTCGGTGAGCGTTGTCTTACCTGCATCCGGATGAGAAATGATGGCGAATGTGCGTCGCAATTCGACGCTTTCATGAATGGACATAATCAGAATTCTTTATACTGAAAGCAGGGTATTTTACATGAGAACGAATACAAATGCAGGCTGCCCACGAAAATAGGTTTATAAATTCAAAGCGAGAATAAGCGCATCTTCGCGGCCATTGTGGCCGGGATAATAATTTTTACGTGTGCCCACTTCACAAAACCCTATTTCATGATACAAATTAATCGCTGTTTTATTAGATGGACGAACTTCCAGTAACATAATATCAGCACTCAATCGCCGTGCCGCATCCAGCAAGTCATTAACCAGCAGGCGGCCAAAACCATTACCCTGGGATTGTGGCCGCACACACACATTTAGAATATGTGCCTCACCCACCGCCTCGGACATAACTGCGTAGCCCTGAATTTCGCCGTTTTGTTCGAGTATCTGGCAATGGTAGCCAACTCTCAGACAATCACGAAAAATACCGATTGTCCATGGGTAAGCATAGGCTTTTTCTTCTATACAAATAATTTCTGCAAGATCCTCCTCAAGCATGGGACGCAGTGCCAATAAGCCGGTTTGCATGATAGCGCTCATACTGTTTCCTCCGACTTCAGTATTTCCAGTAACCATTGCAAATCTGCCCATGCCTTGCGTTTTTCCAGGGGCGTTCTCAGTAAATAAGCAGGATGATAGGTCACTACAACAGGCACATTAAATCCCGAGCCATGATGTAGCTGGCCTCTTAAACTGGCAAGACTTTCCCGGGTTTTCAGTAAATTGTGCGCTGCAATCCGACCCAGAGCAACAATAAGCGTGGGTTGGAGCAGTTGAATTTGCGCATGTAAATAAGCTTCACAAGCCTCGACCTCTTCAACATGGGGATCGCGGTTATTCGGGGGTCTGCATTTAAGGATATTGGCGATAAAAACCTGTTCACGTTTAAAACCAATTGCCATCAACATCTCGTTCAGTAACTGCCCTGCACGACCGACAAATGGCTCTCCTTTTCTATCCTCTTCTGCTCCAGGCGCTTCACCTACAAACATCAATTTCGCATTTCGATCACCTACACCGAAAACCGGATAAATACGGCTTTCATGCAAGCCGCAGCGCTGACATGTCTCTACCTGATGTTGCAATACCTGCCAATCCGGCAACACCTTTGTGACTTCAACATGAGCACTATCAAGAAATGCCACTTCCGGTTCATCGCTATTGATGTTTTTCTTAATTGAAGATATCTGAGCAACCGGAATACCTTGGGTCCGGCTCTCCCATAACTGGATACCCATGGCTTGCAAATATTGTTGTCGAAGTTGCTCTTGCATAGAAATACGCTTAAATGTCAGACATCACCCGACTGTGGGTGCTCACGTGTCGCTGGCTGTTGTATCTTGTTCAAAGCATTAATATAGGCTTTAACGGATGCCAGCACAATATCCGTATCCGAACCCTGACCATTGACTATGCGGCCGGCTTTTTCCAGCCTGACAGTGACTTCACCCTGCGAGTCTGTACCACTGGTAATATTATTAACCGAGTACAGTTGTAACTCTGTGCCACTATGAGCAATCTCTTCAATCGCCTTGTAGGAAGCATCCACAGGCCCGCCACCCCGAGCACTACTTTGAAACTCCTTACCATCAATGCTCAGCGTCATACTCGACATGGGCACCTCCCCTGTTTCCGAACAGACACGCAATGAAATCAGTTTATAACGTTCATTTTCCGCTTCGAGCTTACTTTCTGTGACCAGTGCCTGCAGGTCTTCATCAAAGATCTCATGTTTTTTATCAGCAAGATCTTTAAATCTGGCAAAGGCATCATTCAGCTCTTCCTCGGAAGAAAATTCCACACCTAATTCAGCCAGACGCGTCTTGAATGCATTGCGGCCCGAGTGTTTACCCATGACCATACGATTAGCCGACCAGCCGACGTCTTCAGCACGCATGATTTCGTAAGTCTCACGGCTCTTTAAGACGCCATCCTGATGAATACCTGACTCATGGGCAAAAGCATTAGCCCCGACGATAGACTTGTTTGGCTGTACAGCAAAACCAGTAATATTGGATACCAGACGTGAGCAAGTGACGATCTGGGTGGCATCCAGATCAGTCTCACAATTAAAAACATCCTGGCGAGTTCTCACCGCCATCACGACCTCTTCGAGTGCCGCATTACCAGCACGCTCTCCCAATCCATTGATCGTACATTCAACCTGGCGAGCACCATTGAGCACGGCCAGCAATGAATTGGAAACCGCCAAACCCAGGTCATTATGGCAATGCACAGAAAATACGGCTTTATCAGAGTTGGGTACATTTTCTATCAACTGTTTAATCAAGTCACCAAACTGATGCGGCAGGTTATAGCCGACCGTATCAGGAATATTTACAGTCGTCGCTCCGGCATCAATCACTGCCTCAAGTACACGAAACAGGAATTCCGGTTCTGAACGACCAGCGTCTTCAGGCGAAAATTCGACATTATCGGTGTATTGCCGGGCACGCTTGACGGCTCGAACGGCCTGCTCAACCACCTGATCGGGTTGCATCCTCAGCTTCATTTTCATATGGATCGGTGAGGTTGCAATAAATGTATGAATGCGGGAAGAGTTAGCTGGTTTCAACGCCTCGCCGGCACGGTCTATATCTTTATCCAGGGCGCGCGCGAGTCCACAGACCGTACTGTCCTTGACGGCCTCTGCAACACTTTTCACCGACTCAAAATCACCCGGGCTGGCAATAGGAAAGCCTGCCTCGATAACATCTACGCGCATGCGTTCGAGTGCCTTCGCGATGCGCACTTTTTCATCGCGCGTCATTGAAGCGCCGGGGCTTTGTTCACCATCTCTCAAAGTGGTATCAAAAATAATGAGTTTTTCTTTCTTGCTCATGTTCTGGCTCCAGTCATATGGGCATTTTACCCCAGGTAAGCACCTTTGGGTATGGATAGTCTATTCAGGAATGCGATGTAGCCCTCGCCAGGGGATCTTTTGGCTGCCTTACGGCAGTAGTAGCAATGAGAGGTTGCTGAGGATTTCAGGTACGGGTCGATCTGTAGCCGAAGAAATGGCCACATCATAGTGCTCGTAAATGTGTAATGGTTGATTGCACATGGTTTGAATATAGCTTGAATTTCTGTATTTGCCAAGCCCTGCCGGGCCTACTGACCTGAAAACAAGCGATCAGATAAGCACTAGGTACTCTCGGCGCCATTATCTGTTTTACCGGCCGTACGTTTGCGCTTCCAACGAACCAACATCATCGCCGGCCCTGAAAGGGCATACAGCAAAAAAACACCAAAAAACACTTTGGGTGGGTCAATGGTGACCAGAATAAAGATCAACACAACAATCAGGATGCCAACAAACGGTACTTTATCCTTTCGGCTTTGGTCTTTGAAACTATTGTATAAAATCGGACTGACCATCAACATGCCTGCAATAATTGTCAGTAGCATTGAGGGTACCAGCAGGTAGCTTTCTGTGCCCTTGAAGTCATGCGCATCAAATACCCACACAAATGAAACCAGTAAGGTAGCGGCTGATGGACTCGCCAGACCCATAAAATATTTTTTATCCAGTGTGCCGATCTGGACATTAAAACGCGCTAAACGCAGGGCTGCCATGGCAGAATAGAAAAATGCTGCCAACCAGCCAAACTTACCCCACTGCTCGCCCAGTTCTACCAGGCCAACCAGGGACCATTGATACATAACCAGGGCAGGGGCGATGCCAAATGAAACCATATCGGCAATACTGTCATATTGCGCACCAAATTCACTCTGTGTATTGGTCATCCGTGCAACACGACCATCTATTCCATCCAGTAGCATGGCGACAATGATGGAAATTGCTGCGGCAGTAAAGCGCCCCTGCATGGCAAGAATAATGGAGTAAAACCCGGCAAATAAACCGGCTGTGGTGAAAAAGTTAGGGAGTAAATAAATAGCCCTTCTTGGCTTTTTATCTTCATCCTGATCATGTATTTCTGAATTTTCATCCATCATAGATTATTCCTGAATAGTAAGCTCGAATGCTCATACCTGCTGATGACGCAAATAGGCAATCACATCACTACCTGCTTGCATGCGGGCACCAGTTTCCTGATTGACAACAGAGTTAACCGGTATATATAAATCAATATGCGATCCGAACGGTATTATACCACAACGCTGCCCTTGCCCAATTCTCTCCCCTGTCTGGATATTGCACTGTGGCGCAAACCACTTGATATCCCTGCGCATGGAGATGACAATATCTTCACCTTCATCGGTCTGGATCCAGTTGCTGATCTGTAGTTTGCCGATAGCCCCTTGCAGCAAGGGTAACGGGTCCCCCGGCAACAAAAACCAGCGCTGCATCACTTTGCCCTCAACCGGGCTGCGAATACGATAACTGCCCGTACGATGCATTTGCATGCGAATGCGAATAGAATCACCGTCGATATAGGGATTAGGCATCGTCTCAATTGCCACAATATTACCGTCTACCGGCGAAACAATGGCCAGCGGCTGAGAAGGTACGCGACGATTCGGATCCCTGAAACCATATAGCAGCAGCAATAACAGCACCCATAAAGGCAATGCTAACAGTGCCCCGAAAAAATAATGCACCAGTATAGCGAGTATCACGATGACCAGCAGGCTAGGCCATATCTCCCGGGATATGTATGTGGTTTCCTCATATGCCATACTTGTTTTCCTAACGCAAAGAGGGTTTCGAACATGGTTCAAAACCCGTCTTTGAGTACAGCTTTATGCTGGTTTAGTTTTTACTCTTGTCTACCAGTTGATTAGCGGTAATCCATGGCATCATGCTACGCAGTTTTTCACCTACCTGCTCGATAGGATGCGCAGCATTCAATCGACGGCGCGCCGTCATCTCAGGATAATTACTCTGGCCTTCAAGGATAAATCGCTTGGCATATTCACCCGTCTGAATATTGCGCAGGGCCTGCTTCATGGCCTTGCGGCTTTCTTCGTTGATGACCTTTTCACCAGTGACGTATTCACCATATTCCGCATTATTGGAAATGGAGTAGTTCATGTTGGCAATGCCGCCCTGATACATTAGATCAACAATTAGCTTGAGTTCATGCAGGCATTCAAAATAAGCCATTTCAGGTGCATAACCTGCTTCGGTGAGGGTTTCAAAACCTGCCTTGACCAACTCGACTGCGCCGCCACAGAGCACCGCTTGCTCACCGAACAGATCCGTTTCGGTTTCATCCTTGAATGTTGTTTCGATAATACCGGTACGCCCACCACCAATGGCAGAAGCATAGGAAAGGGCAATATCCCTGGCCTTACCGGATGCATCCTGGTACATCGCGATCAGGTCGGGTATACCGCCACCGTTAACAAACTCATTTCTCACCGTGTGCCCCGGTGCTTTGGGGGCAATCATGATAACGTCCAGATCTGCTCGCGGCACAATCTGGTTATAATGAATAGCAAAGCCATGCGCGAAAGCCAGTACCGCATCTTTTTTCAGATTAGGCTCGATTGAATCTTTATACAAATCAGACTGAAATTCGTCTGGCGTTAACACCATAACCAGATCGGCGCCAGCGACGGCATCATTAACATTACTGACCTTTAATCCGGCTGCTTCAGCCTTGGCTGCTGAAGCAGATCCTGCACGCAAGCCTACTGTGACATCCACGCCAGAATCTTTGAGGTTATTTGCGTGGGCATGTCCTTGTGAACCATAGCCAAGGATGGATACCTTCATGGCCTTGATAATGGATAAATCTGCATCTTTGTCGTAATAAAGTTTCATTGAAGTTACCTGCGTAGATTTCTGAATTTTAATGCTGTTAATTTTATAAACTCAACGTGGTTTCGCCACGCGTCATGCCAATGATACCGGAGCGCACCAGCTCCATTACCTGTATTTTGCCGAGATTCTGGATAAAAGCATCCAGCTTACTGCTGGAGCCTGTTAACTCGATAGTATAAGTCTCTTCACTGACATCGATAATCCTGCCACGAAAAATGTCGGCAAAACGCTTCACTTCTTCACGCTCCTGCTGGTTGGCAACGCGAATCTTCGCCAGCATCATTTCACGCTCCAGATGGGAACCGGCTGTCATATCCTGCAATTTGACAATATCAATGAGTTTATTCAGTTGCTTGGTAATTTGCTCAACGATGTCTTCGGTGCCGCGCGTCACCAGCGTCATTCGTGATAACGACGGATCATTGGTTGGCGCAACGGTTAAAGACTCGATGTTATAACCACGCGCAGAAAACAACCCGGCGACACGTGATAGTGCACCCGCCTCGTTTTCGATTAATATGGAAATAATATGTCGCATAAAGTTACACCAGTATCATTTCATTCTGTCCCGCTCCTGCAGGAATCATCGGATACACATTTTCTTCCCTGTCTGTCAGGAAGTCCATGAACACAACCCGGTCCCTGATCGTCATCGCTTCTCTCAGCGCTGCTTCCACATCACCCGGTTTTTCCACACGAATACCGATATGCCCATAACTTTCAGCGAGTTTGACAAAATCCGGCAAGGACTCCATGTATGACATGGCGTAACGCTTATCGTAAAAGAATTCCTGCCACTGCCGCACCATACCCAGATAGCCGTTATTCAGTGTTATCACCTTGATCGGCAATCCGTATTGTTTCAATGTGGACAACTCCTGGATGTTCATCTGTATACTGCCTTCGCCGGTAATACAGGCAACAGTGGCATCAGGATAGGCGATTTGCACACCCATGGCCGCAGGCATACCAAAACCCATCGTGCCCAGACCGCCCGAGTTAATCCAGCGACGTGGCTTGTTAAACTGATAGTATTGCGCGGCCCACATCTGATGCTGACCTACATCCGATGTCACATAGGCATCGCCGTTGGTCACCTGGTAAAGTTTTTCTACCACCATTTGTGGCTTGATAATATCACCAGTCTGATCATATTTGAGGCAATCCATGCCACGCCATTCCTCAATCTGCTTCCACCACTCAGTCACAGCATCCTTATCTGTTTTAAAGCCATTGCCTTTAATCAACTTGATCATGTCGGTCAGCACGGTCTTGACACCGCCCACGATCGGCACATCTACCTTGACGTTCTTGGAAATAGAGGCCGGATCAATATCTACATGAATGATGCGTGCGGTAGGACAAAATTTTTCTATATTACCGGTAACACGATCATCAAAACGCGCGCCAATAGCGATCAACACATCGCAATTATGCATACCCAGGTTTGCTTCATAAGTACCATGCATGCCGAGCATGCCGAGAAACTGCCTGTCCGGCGCCGGAAACGCACCCAGGCCCATCAGGGTCTGGGTTATGGGGAAATTCAGCAAACGGGTAAATTCGATCAATTCTTCACTGGCATTATCCAGAATCACGCCTCCGCCGGTATAAATCATCGGACGTCGGGCAGTAGACATGAGTTGCACCGCACGCTTAACTTGACCAATATGGCCTTTGACCACCGGGTTGTATGAGCGCAAGGATACGTCTGGTGGATAATAATATTCTGCGCGCTGTGCTGTTACATCTTTGGGTATATCAACCACCACTGGACCCGGCCTACCCGTGGTGGCAACATAAAACGCCTTTTTAATGGTCGTTGCCAAATCCTTGATATCAGTCACCAGAAAATTGTGCTTAACACAAGGACGGGTAATACCAATGGAATCCACTTCCTGGAATGCATCATTTCCAATCAGACTGGTGGGCACCTGTCCGGTAAATACTACCAATGGTATAGAGTCAAGATGGGCAGTCGCGATGCCGGTAACCGCATTGGTGGCACCAGGCCCGGAGGTAACCAGAACAACACCCGGCTTGCCAGTGGCCCGTGCATAGCCATCAGCTGCATGCGTGGCGGCCTGTTCATGCCTCACCAGGTAGTGCTTAACTTTATCCTGGCGATAAAGGGCATCATAGATATGCAATACCGCACCACCCGGATAACCAAACAGGCATTCCACCCCCTCGTCTTTGAGACAGCGAACAAATATTTCGGCACCCGTCATTTCCACCTTGGCTTTCCCCTTAAATATCTGTTATATAGTCACCCACTGCCAAGCCGGACAATGAGACGTGGTTGAATTGTCTATTTCGCACGAAAAATGCCCGCATAAACGGGCTGTTTGCACCAAAATCGTTAAACATTAGAAACTACTGTTATTGTACGAGAAGGTCAAGAAAAATAACAATAAATTGCCGGTTGACTGAGATAATTGTCAAATTGGTGCAAAAACCAGACATTACCCGCATAAATAACAGGATATTGAACTTGTCTTCAAGAATATTTACCTCATAATTAACTTATTGAAAAATAAAGCTGACAGGACAAAAAAATGAGCAACAATTTGTATCGCTTGACCGGATTACTGATCGCCTTGCTGACGGCAAATGTTTCAATAGCCGGGATGTATAAATGGACCGATGCAGAAGGTCAGGTGCATTACTCTGATAATGTGCCTGCCGATACTAAACCACAAACCCTCAACCCTGATACGGCATTACCCACCGGCGTTGAAAAAGAAAAGTCAGTACTGGATAAACAAGTCGAGGAAATGGACAAAAGAAGAGAAGAGAGTCTGAAAAAAGAGGAAGAAGAAAAAAAGAAAGCCGAGGCAGAAGAAGTGCGCAAAAATAACTGCATAAAATTACGAAAAAACTTACAGGTACTACTGACCAAAAACCGTGTTCGCAAGGAAGTGAATGGAGAGGTCGTCGTTATTCCATATGAAGAGCGTGTTAAAAAGATAGAGGAAGCGCAAAAGAAGCTGGATGAGGTTTGTAAAGGCTTCTAACAGCCCGGTAAAAACAACCAGCCAGGAACAATCAATGCCCTATTTGAAAATCAGCACCAATCTTGCGCTTGATCAAGAACAGGAAACGACACTGGCATCGGCTGCATCCGCACTGGTATCACAATTATTGTCCAAGCCTGAAAGCTATGTTCTGGTAGAGGTCTACCCTGCTGTGACGATGTTATTTGCCGGTTCCAATGCGCCCCTGGCCTACATGGAATTAAAAAGCATCGGTTTACCTGAAAATAAAACCGCAGACTTGTCCAGCGAACTTTGCCAGCTGCTTTCTTCACAGCTGGAAATCAGCACCGATAGAATCTATATTGAATTTGCATCAGCCGAGCGTCATCTGTGGGGCTGGGATAAGCGGACCTTTTAAACCCCTGTACGGATATCAAGATGATGAAGAAAATTTTCTGGTTATTGTTTATTATTGTTGCCGCAGTTGCGGTCACAGCTTATCTGGATCCTGATGTTAAAAACTGGATTCTGAAATCAACAGGACAAATGCAAACCAAAAGTAAAGTCTATAAATGGAAAGACAGTCAGGGTAACTGGCAAATCAGTAATTCACCACCAGCAACCGGTACACCTTACACAGAACAGGAATATTTGCACAACACCAATATAGTTCCACCATTACCAGAAACCAAGCAGTGATTCATTAAACCGGTTTGACGCGAAACCGCTATCATGCCGTCAAACGACTCTTCTAATTAACAGGAATAAACCATACAAATGCGCGTATCTTGCTTCCCCTTATCAACCATAAAAGAAGTTCCATCCGATGCAGAAGTCATCAGCCATCAACTCATGCTACGCAGTGGTATGATTCGTAAACTCGCTGCGGGCATTTATACCTGGCTACCGCTGGGATTACTGATCCTGCGTAAAGCAGAAGCGATCGTGCGTGAGGAAATGAACCGTGCCGGCGCGTTGGAAATACTAATGCCTTCTGTACAGCCCTCCGAACTCTGGCAGGAATCCGGTCGCTGGGAACAATATGGTCCAGAACTGCTGCGCTTCCACGATCGACATCAACGAGAATTCTGTTATGGCCCAACCCATGAAGAAGTTATTACTGATATGGTGCGACGCGAAATTCGCAGCTACAAGCAGCTACCTATCAACTATTACCAGATCCAGACCAAATTTCGTGACGAAGTAAGACCGCGCTTTGGCATTATGCGCTCACGTGAATTCCTCATGAAGGATGCCTATTCATTCCACCTCGACCAGGAATCTTTGCAACAGACTTATGACATCATGTTTGCCACTTATAGCCGGATCTTTACGCGTCTGGGGCTGACATTCAGGCCAGTGGAAGCCGACACCGGCAGCATTGGCGGAAATGCATCACATGAATTTCATGTGCTTGCCGATTCCGGTGAAGACGCCATTGCCTTCTCCGACAGCAGTCAATATGCCGCTAACGTAGAGCTGGCGCCGGCATTACCTGATACATCGACTCGTCCTGAACCTGCCGCGAAGATGGAAAAAATAGCAACGCCTGACCAGCATAGTATTGATGAAGTCAGTCAGTTTCTCGGTATCCCGGCATCACAATGTGTAAAAACCCTGCTGGTACAAGGCATGGAAAATGACGTGGTAGCACTGGTGCTCCGAGGTGACCACGAACTTAATGAAGTAAAACTGGAGAAAATTCCAGGCATTCTTAAGCCACTCACCTTTGCTACTGAAGAGCAAGTCAACGCTGTGGCTAGCTGTAAACCCGGTTCGATTGGCCCTGTGGGTCTGACGATACGCACATTGGTCGATCGCAGTGCAGCGATGCTGGCTGATTTCGTTTGCGGCGCAAATGAAGAAGGTCAGCATTATACAGGTGTCAACTGGCAACGTGATTGCACAATTACAGAAACCGCTGATTTACGCAATGTGGTAGCCGGAGACCCGAGTCCTGATGGTAAGGGCAAACTGTCCATTGCACGCGGCATAGAGGTCGGACACATTTTTCAACTGGGTCAAAAGTACACTGAAGCGCTGCAAGCAACCGTACTTGACGAAAACGGTAAATCGACAGTCATGACCATGGGTTGCTATGGGATTGGCGTATCACGCGTGGTCGCATCGGCCATCGAACAAAACCATGATGACAACGGTATCATCTGGCCATCAGCCCTGGCACCGTTCCAGCTGGTATTAATCCCGGTAGGCATGCATAAATCCGACATCGTACGAGAGGCAGCAGAATCCTTATATCAGCAATTAACTGACGATGGTTTCGACGTATTACTGGATGACCGCAATGTTCGTCCGGGCTTCATGTTTGCCGACATGGAATTGATAGGTATCCCCCATCGGCTGGTGATCAGTGAAAAAGGACTCACCAACGGGGAGCTGGAGTATAAATCACGGACTGACGATAAAGCCTCGTTCATTGCTGCCGATACTATTATTGATTTCCTTAAAACAAAATTGGCGGAACATTGATTCAAACGGACTAATGATGCGGTGTAAAATACTACCTAAACTGATGTTTTTTTGTTTGGCAGTACTAAGCTGCCAGCCACTGCAAGCCACATCACAACAACTCGATGAAGCCTTGCGCCAACGCCTGATAGAAGCCATTAATGACTCACAAAGCTTCAAGGACAAGTACATTGCTGAAGTCTGGCTAACGGATATGTCCACACGGTTGCATCGCTTTGTACAGGACAAGCAAGAGCGCATTCAAATCCTCAAGATTCTGCATGAAGAAGCCACCCGGGTGAATATAGCACCGGAACTGATACTGGCAGTTATCCAGGTAGAAAGCGCGTTTAATCGCTATGCCATTTCTTCGGTCGGCGCCAGAGGACTGATGCAAGTCATGCCCTTCTGGCTTAAAGAGATTGGTAAACCGCATGAAAACATGTTCGATATCAGGGTCAACCTGCGAATGGGCTGTACTATTTTGCGCTATTACCTTGATAAGGAAAAAAATGACAAACAAAAGGCACTGGCTCGTTACAATGGCAGTACTGGCAAACGAAAATATCCAGACAAGGTTTTCAAGGCGCTAAGTACGCGCTGGTACCGACAATAGTCGTGAATCTGTCGCGGATAAGATAATCGAACCTGTCAGGCAATAATAAATCCTTCCATTGCACACATTGCATGTTGTTCACAAACAACCTGCGTCACCCTGGACTGCGGCGGTCCTTGCCACAACCACTCGCACAGCGTATTCACTGCAAGCTCATCTCCACAGGCAAGGACTTCAACAGATCCATTATTCATATTTTTAGCATAGCCACAGACACCCAGGTCGATAGCCTGCTTTCTGGTAGAGGCGCGAAAAAAAACGCCCTGCACACGCCCGCTCACATGGCAAAGCCTGCAAACCATCATGGCAGGACGATGCTTGCTGCCTGCCCTTTACGATAAGTTTTCCCGGCGGTATCAAATATAACATCCAGAGCGTACGCCGGGTTCCGGGTGTTGCCGACGGGCTCAAGGCCAAGCCTTAGAATTTTTCCAGACAAGGTTTCATTTTCTATTTTGATATCGAGCATCTGACCTGTTTTCAACCCTTTCAAATCACTGGCATTCAGATTGGCGCGCGCTATCATTTGCCCGGTGCTGGCAATAACCACGAGTGGCTCAACCTGAAGACGATTGGCAATCGTTTGATGCGGATATGCAAATACCTGCACTACCCTGCCTGTTAAGGGTGCCCTGACTTCACTATATTCCAGATCCAGTTGCGCTTGCGCCAACTCTGCCTGGGCTTCATTCATTTCAGCATAGGCTTTTGCATACTCGATTTTCACCAGCTGGTGCTGATGCACCGAGATCGCCGTGCGATCAAACAGCTCCTGGGCACGCTCCAGTTCACGCTTTGCTTCAGCATGATTCTCAATCGCCCGGGTTAATTTACTTTTTGCTCTTTTGACCTGTGCCAGAAAACCTCGATCATCCAGCTTAATTAATAACTGGTTTTTCTCGACCGCGTCTCCTGTGTTAACCTTGATCTGAGTCACTATACCCGATACCGGCGTAGACAACTCCAGACGTTGATACCATTCCAGCTCAGCGGGTGCATCGACTGCCAGACACTGGATACTTGACAAACTTGTTGCCAGGATCAACAGGTATAGTGTTGTTTTCAACTGTTTCATAGCTTACTCACTCTTTTCCGGGTTCATACCCTCTGCCTTCAGACTGACCTGCTTGCCCAGCAATGCTTCCAGGCGCGCCCAGGTCAGCGCATAATCAAAATCCGCTTTCGCCGATTGATAGTTCGCGGCAGAATACAGGGACAGAGAATCTCCCAGGTCTGCTGCCACATCCAGTTCATACAAGCCACGGTCTCTATCCAGAGCCGCATCTCGATAAGCGGAAAACACGCCGGCCTCATCACGTTGAGCCTTGATAATATAGAGCTGCTGCCATAATTCCAGCACCTGGTGATGCACCTCCATTTCAGCTTTCCTTAATTCCGCTTGTGCTTCTACCAGCAATGCACGCTGTTCTGCAATGTCTGCATCAATAGCGCCACTACTGCTTAATGGCATTTCGAACACGATACCTGCACGGTATTTATCATTGGCACGCAAGTTTCTGGTGTAATCTGCTGCCTGCAATTCCAGATCAATAGTTGGCTTTTTACGCGCCCGTGCAGACAATACTTTTTGTTGAAAAGATTCAACTTGCTGCCTCAAGGCTTGTATACCCGGGTTCGTATCCAGTACCTGCTTTTGCAAGCTATCGATATCGGGCAGTGGATGTGATAACACGGCCAGTTCAGGCCGCACCAGGTTGGCAGGCAATTCACCCGGATGATTAAGGATATTGGCAAGAACAGATCGTGCGGAACGGCGTCTGACATCACTGGCATAACGCACACTGCGCGCTACATGATATTTATTTTCTGCTTCGAGCAGCTCAACATCCGCAATCTGACCCAATTTATTTCTATCCCGAGCACGATCAAACCGAACGTATTTGTTGGCCATTAATTCATTATCGCGCGCATAGGCCAGATCAGCGAGAATAACATCAAAAAACGCTTGCATGATAGCAATACGATGTTGCTCCTGCTGTTCAAACAATCGCCATTGCTGCGTGCCAACCAGTGCATCTGCAGCAGCAATACTGGCCGAACTTTTGCCAAAATCGTACAGGCGTTTCCTGGCAGACAGGGCGATAGCGTGATCATCACGTTCGGGGTCCAGCAGCCGGCTTGCAGGCTCAATCCACCGCAATCGGCCACTTAACGTCGTCTGAAATCCATTCTCCCCTTCAACACTGTTTTTTCGCGCTTCTGCTCCCGATAAACGCATTTGCGCAACAACATTATCAGGGTGGTCATTTGTGCTCAGTGACAGTGCATATTCAAGTGTCAGATTTTCCGGTAAAGCAGTATTATCTTTCACTTCAGCATTGACCTGAAACATTGTCACGATAATAAACGTGGTTATTATTATTTTATAAAGAGACAAATCAACAACCTTCTGAATTTGAACTGATGCACGACATTACACCTGAGCTGATATTTCTGGAATCATATTGCTCAGTAACCGTGTCTGCTTCAGCAGGCGTATAAACCCTGGACATGATAATAAGCTAAATAATAAGACCACCAAAAAAACTATGGCGCTGATTGTTGTTGCTTGTACTTAATCCTTTTATATTTCGCAAAAGGCATCTTTTCATAGATTTTCTCGCTGGCATATTCACCCAGCAATATAAACTCATCCACACCGGAAGCCGCACCGGTGTAACGTACTACCATCTGACCTTGCATATCAAAAAATGCAAACACCGGTGTCGCCCCGCGATTCCTCGCAATCTCGGCAAAATATTTCTTCTTGGTGGTCGCATTACCGGCAAAATCAACGAGCTCTTCGTCACTTTCAATATCGATGCTTAATATCAAAAATCGCTTTTGATAATATTCCTGCACTTCAACCTGATTTAATATGGTGGTTTTCATACGATGGCAAAATGGGCATTCTTCCTGCTCAAAGAAAATGAGTACCCCTTTTTTGCCTTTTTCGCGTGCATCTTTCAAGTCATCGGTCAGATCACCCAGGGTATGCTCAAAAAAGAATTTTTCCGGGTCGCGGGGCAAACTAGCGTAGCCCACCCCCATTATCAAGACTAAAGTCAGGGTCAAAACACTGTTGATTAATCTGCGCATATCTGTGTTCCATCGTCGTGTAGAAAATATTATTCCGCTAAACCAGGCTCGTCTTTGGTTTGACTGTTTAATCCTCGTTATAGTGCATATAATACAATTATTCGACTCATGAATTAAACATTAGTTTCAGGTAAATTGATCATATGACCATTATCCGACAGGAAGATTTCATTATCAGTATTGCAGATGCTCTGCAATTTATCTCCTATTACCACCCGGATGATTTCATCCAGGCCATGAAAATGGCCTATGAAAAAGAACAATCGCCTGCTGCCAGGGATGCTATTGCACAAATACTGGTGAATTCGCGTATGTGCGCCCTCGGCCATCGTCCTATCTGTCAGGATACCGGCATTGTGACTGTGTTTTTAAATATTGGTATGAATGTCCAGTGGGACGCAAAAATGAGTGTGGATGACATGGTCAACACCGCGGTCAGGCGCGCTTACCAGTTACCTGAGAATGTACTTCGCGCCTCCATCGTCAGCGACCCTGCTGGCAAACGACAGAATACCGGTGACAACACTCCGGCTGTGATTCATCATCATATGGTGCCTGGCGACAGAGTTGATATTATCGTCGCCGCCAAGGGTGGTGGTTCCGAGAATAAGGCCAAATTTACCGTTTTAAATCCCAGTGACAGTATCGTTGACTGGGTATTGCAAACAGTACCCACGCTCGGCGCGGGCTGGTGCCCACCCGGCATACTGAGCATTGGCATTGGTGGCACCGCTGAAAAAGCCATGCTACTGGCGAAAGAAGCCATGATGGCGCCCATCGATATACAAACACTGATCGAAAACGGAGCTTCCAATACCATTGAAGCCTTGCGCCTGGAACTCTACGAAAAAGTGAATGCTCTCGGCATTGGGGCTCAGGGTCTGGGAGGCCTGGTCACTGTGCTGGATATCAAGATACTGGATTATCCCACCCACGCGGCATCCAAACCGGTGGCCATGATCCCCAACTGCGCCGCCACACGTCATGCTCATTTTTATCTGGATGGCTCCGGTCCGGCGAAACTCGAAGCCCCTGATATTAATAGCTGGCCTGATATAGACTGGGATCCGAGCCATTCCCGAAAAGTCGATCTTGATACACTCACCAGCGAAGATATTCAAAGTTGGGTGCCGGGTGAAACTTTATTACTCAGTGGACACCTGTTAACCGGGCGTGATGCGGCGCATAAAGCGGTCGCTCAGCTAATTGAACAGGGACAAGCGCTACCTGAGGGTCTGGATTTTCATCATCGTTTTATTTATTACGTCGGTCCGGTTGACCCGGTCGGTGATGAGATTGTCGGGCCGGCTGGCCCTACCACCGCAACACGCATGGACAAATTCACAGAATTAATGCTGTCACAAACCGGCTTGCTGGGTATGATCGGCAAGGCCGAGAGAGGACCTGTTGCTATCGAAGCCATACGGCGACACCAATCCGTATACCTGATTGCAACGGGTGGGGCTGCCTACCTGGTATCCAAAGCGATACGCTCATCAAAGGTTATCGCATTCGCTGAACTGGGCATGGAAGCCATATACGAGTTTGAAGTAAAGGATATGCCAGTGACTGTGGCCGTAGACAGTAAGGGAGAATCTGTGCACCAGAGCGCGCCCCTGGAATGGCAAAAGCGTATCGGTAAAATCGAAGTTAAATTTGAAGGTTGAATTGAACCCATGTCACCTACTGCATTCTGGCAAGAGAAAAAGCTCCATGAGTTTAGCCAACAGGAATGGGAAGCCGTTTGTGATGGCTGCGGCCGATGTTGCCTGCATAAGCTGGAAGACATCGATACGGGTGAACTGCATTTTACCCGTATAGCCTGCAAGCTACTCGACCTGGATACTTGCCAGTGCAGCAATTATTCAAAACGATTTGAATTTGTTCCCGATTGTATATCGCTGCAACAGGATTTATACCAGACACTAAAGTGGCTGCCAGTGACCTGCTCCTATCGTTTATTGGCTGAGGGTAAGGAATTACCCGCATGGCATCCGCTGGTGAGCGGAGATCAGCTCACAGTGGAATTATGCGGCATTTCCATTAAGACCTATGCGATCAGTGAAGAGTTGGCTGGAGACCCGCAGCAATACATTATTGATACTTTTTAGCTTGGTTAATTCCATCGACATTGCCAGCTGGTGCAGATGACAGTCTGATAGTAACCAGCCTGTCAAGACCGGCTAATGAAAATTTTTGCGCCAGGGCACGATCACAGTTTATCAGTTCAATTTTGGCGTGATAGTTCATCTCGTAATAAATCAGCAACAATGAAGAAAATACTGAAGAGTCAATGCCGGTCACTTGTTGCATATCAATGCGAATAATCTTGACGGGCTTATCAAGCGCATTGATAGTATCCTGAATCTTTACAGACTCATTAATATCAAATACGCCACTAAAGGCAATATTGATAACACTTCCATCACTGGAAAGAGTTGTTTTAATAGACATTCGATTCCTTTGCATCAATAGCACTGCATTAACAGCTACCATTAACAATCACATCAACCTGATGAAGCGAACGACTACAGCTTATTTCCCTGTCTTTGATTGCTTATTCAATGAATTCCAAATTGCTCACAAAAAGGGCCTCGATAAGAGGCCCTTTTATACTGACTTTTACAAACCGGCCTACTTGGATAAATAAGCTTTGTCTGATTCTTCAACAGCGCCAATGCTCCAGGCACCACGTGTTTTGGCATGGTTGACTGCGGCGCTGACTTCAGCATCACTTGGGCTGGTGTTGATATCAAATTCCTGTCCAGGATAAATCAAATCCGCATCCTTGATTTTATCACTGTTGGCTTTATAGATCAGCGGCCACTGGTAAGGATTGGAATAGGTCTGTTCCTTACCTGCGATGCCCCATAAGCTATCGCCCTTGATAACATTGTAGGAAGCGGCAGAACCCTCAACTGAAGGTAAACTTCTATCCATACCCTGTTCTAAATAGTATTGCTTGACGGCCATTTCGGCTTGTGTACGGGCTTCATTAGCCAGTTTCACCGCAGCATCTTCGTCACCCTTGGCAGCAGCGGCTTCAGCCTTTTTCAGAATCTTGCCGGTATCGCGCCACAGGTAACCCAGTGAAGAGGCTTTTTTCATGGCTGCTTTGGCGTTGGCAATAGCGACAGATGATGCGCTCGGGCCAGCACTCGCAGGCGGTGTGTCTTGTTTCTGTTGGCTGGCACAACCGATAGCCATGGACAGCGTTAACAGTACAATAGCCAAATGTTTTATTTTATTGTTTAATTTCATTACTATCCAACTCCAGAAGCATCTATAATCAAGTTTGTATTCTTTATCAATTAGCGTCAATTATAACCATATCTTTAGTGGGTTTGCGCGCCAGACCTTAAAACTGGCAACAAATCCTTTTATTAGAATCGGTTACATAAGGTTCTTATTACCTTGTAGTAAACACCCTAGGCATTTATGTGTCAAGTCAAATTGCCGAATATTCCCACAATTATTTGCGATATTAGCATGAGCGGCGGCGACAACCAATGATTAATTATTCCACCGCATGTCCACTGCAATGCGGCCATTTGCCCTGCCGGGATGTCATTACCATCGTAACCAGCCCATTTTGACACAGCATTCAACCAGGCTATACACTCCTGAACCTGGCGCTCACTCAAAGGGTAAGACAAATAGCATGACCACCAACGACCACAAGACCCGGATTTACCACAATCCCCAATGCAGCAAGTCCAGGCAAACCCTGCAATTACTTTATGATCATGGCGCTGATACCGAGGTCGTCGAGTACCTTAAGCAACCACCTGATGTTGCTTTGCTCACAGACATACTGACTATGCTGGCGATCGAGCCACGTCAATTGATGCGCCAAAATGAAGCAATCTACAAGGAATTACAATTACATCGAGTAGAGCTGAGTCGCGAGGCACTGATTCAAGCCATGGTTGACCACCCCAGATTAATTGAGCGACCGATTGTCATTTCTGATGGTAAAGCCATTATTGGCAGGCCTCCAGAGAAGGTATTGGAGATTCTGACATGATCGACGTGCTGGTCTTGTATTACAGTCGCTATGGCGCTACCGCGGAAATGGCACAATGGATAGCGCGCGGCATTGAAGAAGTTGATGGTGTACAAGCACGCATCAGAACCGTACCGGCCGTATCGGCCGTTTGTGAAGCGATCGAGGACAGTATTCCTGCTTCCGGCGCCCCTTATGTGAACGTTGAAGATCTGCAGGAATGTAGCGGGCTTGCTTTTGGAAGCCCTACCCGCTTTGGCAATATGGCTGCAGCATTAAAATATTTTCTCGATGGTACCAGCAGTCAATGGTTATCCGGTAGCCTGAGTGGAAAGCCGGCTTGTGTATTCACCTCTACGTCCAGCCTGCATGGCGGACAGGAGACGACCCTGCTCAGTATGATGCTGCCCCTGATACATCATGGCATGCTGATTCTCGGTGTGCCCTATTCCAGCACCGAACTGTTACATACGCGTAGCGGTGGTACGCCGTATGGATGCAGCCATCACGCCGGGGTTGATAACCAGCTGGCACTGACCGATGAAGAAAAAAGTCTGTGTAAACAGCAAGGCAAAAGACTGGCAAAGGCGGCAGCCTTACTATGTCCAGCCCCATCGGAGCGGCCCTTGCGATGAATGTGGTGACTGCAACACGAAGCGTGGCGATGACGGGCTATTTTGGACTCTGGATATTACTGCCACTGTGGTACGCATGGCTGGCGCCTTCAGATCATTTTCCGCCGGGTATGGCAATAGCGTTCCTGTTGACGCCACTGGTTTTTCCTCTGATTGGAATTATCAAGGGTAAGCCTTACACCTATGTATGGAGCGCTTACGTATCGCTACTGTATTTTGCACATGGCATTGGTGAGACCTATAGCGAACCTGATCAGCGCTGGTATGGTGGCCTGGAAATTCTATTGAGCCTGATGTGGTTTAGTGGCTCCATTTTTTATGCCCGATATTACCATGCGCGCAAAACCTAGGCTGGAATGTTATCAATACTGCAGCATGATTAAGCCCGAACAATAAACCGCGAAAAATTCAATATCCGACAAACAAACAGCCAGTCACACCTGGCCTGCAAACACTTCGCGAATAAATGGAATCGTGATACGTCGTTGCTTGACCAGTGACTCCTGGTCCAGTTTATCGAGCACTTCAAACAGAGCATTCAGGTTACGGGGAAACCGGTTTAACAGAAATCTGGCAGGCTCATTTTCAAGCTCCAGGCCACGTTCTCTGGCACGTATTTTCAATGCCTCTATTTTTTGCTCATCTTTCAAGCCGGACAAATGAAAAACCGGCCCCCACTCCAGACGCGATACCAGGTCTGCTAATGACAACCCCAGTTCACGCGGTGGCGTTAAGCCTGAAAATAATAAATTACCGCCACCTTGATACACACTATTGAATAAATTAAATACTGCTTGTTGCCAGTCTGCCTGAGCTGAGAGGCAATGTATGTCATCTACACAAACAAGACTGGCAGCCTCCATGCCTTCAAGTATATTTGCCGGGTATTGCGTAAGTTCGGCCAAAGGCAGGTAGCTGATTGTCCGCCCATACAAACCGGCTTGCTGACAAACGGCTTGTAAACAATGCGTTTTACCACTACCGGAAGTACCCCATAAATAGGTCACTGACTGATTTTGATCGCTGGCGACCTGTTTCAAACTATCAATTAGAAAGTTATCTGCGCAAATAAAATTCTCAAGGCTAGAACTGTGATTGATATTCAAAGCCAGCGGCAGTTGAGCATGTTTTCCAGTCAGCGGCATGACTATTCGCTATGCTGGCTATCGTATGTGGCGCTATTGATATAATCCTGATGCAAATGCCTGACGATCACCATCAGTACTGCGGCTACCGGCAAGGCCAGCAACACGCCAATAAACCCAAATAGCTGCCCCCCCGCCAACACAGCAAAAATAACCGCCACCGGGTGCAGACCAATGCGATCACCCACCAGCGCCGGCGTTAGTACCACGCTTTCCAGTAATTGTCCTACGCCAAAAACACCCAGCACAAAAACAAGATCCAGCACCTGTTGTGTTTGCAGTAACATAGCAATACCCGCGGCCAGAACACCCACAATAAATCCCAGGTAAGGTACAAAGCTGACCAGCCCGGCGAGCAAGCCAATCAATATGGCTAATTTAAGCCCGACCAGCCACAAACCAATACTATAAATAACACCCAACGCCAGCATGACCAATAATTGTCCACGAATAAAGGCACCTAACACTTCGTCTGATTCATGCGTTAGCTTGCTGAACACGGGCAATGTATCACGAGGAATGACCTCCCTGATGCGCTGCATCAGCAGATTCCAGTCACGCAGTAAATAAAATCCAACGACGGGCACGAGCAACATCGAACCTATCCAGCCTATCATCGCCAGACCTGACTTGGATATCGAGGAAAGTACGGTGCTCGCAAAACCACCTGCCTGTTGCCAATGATCGGTGAACCACTGCTTGAGAAAATTAGCATCTATTTCCAGATCTGAAAAACCGAGTTGACTGGCAAGCCAGGGAATAAACTGCAGTTGAATCACATCAATATATTCGGGTAATTTCTTTACCAGGTAAACAACCTGCTTTTCAATTTGCGGTACCAGTAGCAGTAAAACCAGCACCAGCATGACAGTCAATACAGTAAATACAATGACAACACTCCAGGTACGAGAAATTCGCATATCCTGCATTTTGTCAACCAGCGGGTTAAACAAGTAAGCCAGTAATGCGGCCAGCAGGAATGGGGGTAATACCGGTGAAAGCAAATAAATCAGCCAGCCGCTGGCGGCTATTCCTGCAAACCAGAGCCATTTTTGTGAATCCGTCATACCATCACCCTTTTTTTATTTTCCAGGCCTTGATACCCCAGGTTAAAATATAATCCAGGCCACTTAAAATCGTGGTTGCCAACACCGAATAGATAATAGTATTGATAAAATAATCAGGGAATTCAAACAGGCTTTTGTGCACCAGAATAACGAGCACCAGTAATATTTGCATCAAGGTATTTAATTTACTGATCAAGGAAGGTGCGGCATTGACCTTTTCCACCTTGTAGTAATAATAAAAACCACCACAGACAATCAACAGGTCACGGACAATAACTGCTGCCAGCAACCACAATGGAATCAATTGTAACCAGGTCAGGGACAAATATACTGATACTTGCATGGCTTTATCAGCCAATGGATCCAGCCAGCCACCCAGATGACTTTTCCAGTCATATTTTCTTGCCAGATAGCCATCCAGCGCATCAGACAATCCTGCTACAGCGAACAAGACCAGTGCTATTTCATAGCGCTGCTGCAACAAATACCAGACAACAGGTATTATTAATAACACCCTGAGGAAGCTGATCGCGTTAGGTATATCGCTTTTTTTCACTTTTTCAACCGGTAATACAGGGTTTCTATGGCGGGCTGCAGGTCCTGCGCCACTTTCTCCGCACTGATCACCTGAACACCAGGTAGTGCAACCGGCTTGCTATTTTCGACAGGCACATCCTCCAGCAAACGCCGCTCCAGGTTCAGGACTTGTTCAAGGTCTCTGAGGTCTCCACGAAGATCTATCAGGTATGTCACTTGCCCATTAGAAACATGCTGTAAATGAAAATCAGAAATCAGTGAAACACTGGCGAGATATTTTCGACTGGCATCATAATCATTCAGTGTATTAACGTTATTGATCACTAACCTGTACCTGGAAAGCTCCCCTGTCAGCTTCACCGCATAACGTGCAATCATCAGGTCAGCAAGATTGCCCATGCCATCAGCGATCGCCTGGTCTGGATACTTTCCGCGGCTCGTCCAGTTTTTTTCTCGTGATCCTGACAACAGGATCCAGTACCCACGCCATCCATCCAGGTCTGGATAGAGCTTGGCGATGACAATATTATCAGCATTGTAACGACCGGAAGCCGAGCGCACCGGCCCTGAAAAACCACCCCAGATATCGCTGATGCGGACCTGTCGACGGTCTTCAAGATCCATCAAGGGCATTAATAAAGGCACTGCCAGATTACTCGCATGCCTGACCACACTTCTGTAGACCGGATTTGCCTTGTCACTACCGAGGATATATCGCCCCGCCTTGTCTTCAATGCCCAGCCATAGCAGGGTTTCCGGTCGCGTGCTACTCCAAAGAGGCAACGCCTGGTCACGTAACAACTGCTCAACTGCATTCTTGTTAAAACGCACCCATAGTAACAAGCCTGACCCGGAGCTTGTCTGCACGTCTGGCTCGGGCTGTCGATATCGATACTGGTCAACATATCGGGATGCCCTTTCCAGAATCAGATTAAATTGCCCTGGCTGAGCCATTGCCTTTGATCCCGATAATCTGAGCAGGATCGTCGATAATGCCTCTTTCAGGGCATTCCTGCGTTCTTCAGCGCCCTGATCCTTGACCGGTATTTCAATTTCATACAAGCCTTCTACCTCAATGGCAGCCTGTACGGTCACCGTGTACAGCAAGATAGTTAGCAACAGCAGGCCAGCTCGCATCACAATATTCACTATTGTTAATCTCATATTTTTCGATTTATTAATAAAATTCAGTAAATTTACCCATATTGGGTGTAGTCAGTGTAAAATAGCACAGTTTTTGTCCTGACAGCCATGCTCGCGCATGCGTTTTCGGGTTAATGGCCATTTTAACAGGAGACCCCCATTGTGAGCCATGATTCAAACAACAGTGAATCGCAACAAGCCAAACCTTCACTCAGTTACCGTGATGCCGGCGTTGATATTAATGCAGGCAATGAACTGGTCGAGCGCATCAAGCCGATTGCCAGCCAAACCTTCAGGCCCGGCGTACTGACAGGGCTGGGTGGCTTTGGCGCCTTGTTTGAGCTACCCATGGATCGCTACAAACAACCGGTACTGGTTTCCGGTACGGACGGTGTGGGAACCAAACTAAAACTGGCGATGATGATGAACAAACATGATTCCATAGGTATTGACCTAGTTGCCATGTGCGTGAATGACCTCATCGTTGGTGGTGCAGAGCCTCTGTTTTTCCTGGATTACTATGCCACCGGAGCACTTGACGTTGATGAAGCAACGGCGGTAATGAGCGGCATTGGCAAAGGATGTGAACTGGCAGGCGCTGCCTTGACCGGTGGCGAAACAGCTGAAATGCCGGGCATGTATGCCAGCGGCGATTATGATCTGGCGGGCTTTTGTGTGGGAATTGTTGAAAAATCCGACATTATCGATGGCTCAAAGGTCAAACCAGGAGATGTATTAATTGGTCTTGCCTCCTCCGGCCCTCACTCCAATGGCTACTCGTTGATCAGAAAGGTACTTGATCATGCCAATGCAGATCTACAACAGGATTTGGCAGGACGTAGCCTGGGCGAAACCCTGCTTGAGCCCACACGTATCTATGTAAAACCGCTGTTGAAATTATTTCAACAGGTCGAAGTGCATGCCCTGGCTCACATCACCGGCGGTGGCTTGACGGAAAACCTTCCGCGCGTGATGCCGGACAACACAGTTGCCAGCATCCATCGCGATAGCTGGAAACGACCAGCTGTTTTTAACTGGCTGCAAGAACAGGGCAACATCAAGGAAGAAGATATGCTGGTTACATTTAATTGCGGCATTGGTATGGTGATTTGTGTCGACGACACCGATGTCGAGCAAACCTTGTCTATCCTCAAGCAACAGGGAGAGCAGGCCTTTATTATAGGTAAGATAGAACAGGGGAATCCTGGCGATCAACGAGTACAATACATCTAGTGTTCTATCCATGTGATAATTTCGGATTCAGCGTCCCTGTGGTGTTTCGCAGCAAGGCGCAGTGCGAAGGCAATGGCATTCCCTTGTCAAGAGGCGGAACGCAGTCTGTGGGCGAAGACAAGCTAACTGAACTCGCAATAATCACATGGATAGAGCACTAGTCCCATCTATGAATAAAAATAAAATCCCGGTCGTCGTGCTGATTTCGGGCAGGGGCAGCAACCTCCAATCCATTATCGAGGCCATGCAACATCAACAACTCGATATCGACATCAAGGCGGTTATCAGTAACCGACCTGATGCCACAGGCCTGGAAAAAGCCCGTGCAGCGGGCATCCCCGCCATTACCGTTGATCACCAACAGTTTGCGAATCGTCATGATTTCGATTTAGCGTTGCAAAAAAGTATCGATCGCTATCATCCCGAACTGCTTGTGCTGGCGGGCTTTATGCGCATACTCGGAGAAGATTTTGTCAATCACTACCTTGGACGCATGCTCAACATCCACCCCTCACTATTACCCAGATATCCAGGTTTGAACACGCATCAGCGCGCCCTGGACAATAAAGATCGCTGGCATGGCGCCAGCATTCATTTTGTCACCAGTGAACTGGATGGCGGTCCTGTTGTCTTACAAGTCAGGTTGCCTGTGCTGGAAGACGATGACCAGGAAAGTCTGGCTGAGCGGGTTTTGCAACAGGAACACAAGCTCTATTGCCAGGCGATACAATGGTTTGCAGAAAAACGTTTAATTTTACACCAGGGCCAGGCCTACCTGGATGGCAACAAAATAACTCAACCCGTGATCATGGACGCTAAACTAGACCGGAATCTGACATCATAATGAAAAGACTATTTTTCTATATTGTTATTTTCAGCCTGTCATGCAATAGCCTGGCTGAAACCCGTTTACCTGCCGATTTTAATGTTGTTTATAAGCTGAACAAGTTTGGCATGGATGCAGCACAGGCAAAAGTTTCGCTGAAAAAACAAGCCGACGGCTCCTGGATATACCACAGCGAAACCAGAACCAAGGGTGTCATCTCGATTTTCCGTAAAGATGTCATTACAGAACAAGCTGTATTAAGACCGGTAGGGCAAGATATCAAACCTTCACAATATCAATATATCCATAAAGGCAGCAAAAAAAATCGTGACCGAAGTATACATTTTGACTGGGATAAAATGCTTGCTCATAGCGATGTCAGCGGAAATCAAACCACGCTCAATATCAATAACAATACCATCGACAGTTTTTCACTGCAGCTGAATGTCATGAGCGACCTGATGTCAGGCAAACGGGATCTGCATTACAGTGTTCTGAAAAAGGGCGAAATTGATGACTACCAGTTTGACATACTGGGTGAGGAAACTGTACAGACCAATGCAGGTGATTTCAAGACCATCAAGCTGATGCGTGCCCGCAAGGACAGCAAGCGCAAGACGGTTATGTGGGTAGCACCTGCACTACACTATCTACCGGTCATCATGCAACACATAGAAAGCGATGGCAGTGAGTTTTCCCTTGTCATGGAAAGCATAAGCGGCGCTTTAACAGCGGCACAAACTCCAGCTGCCAGTACTACGGGCAACCACTAGACAAATAATGAAACTCTATGATACCTACATCGTACCGGCTCTGATTCGTTTCGTCTGTTCAAATAAACGCTTTACAGAAATGCGACAAGCCCTGTTACCACATGCCAGCGGTAACGTACTGGAAATTGGCATTGGTTCCGGCCTGAATCTGCCATTCTATAATCAGGCAACCGTGAAGCGCATTTTCGCGCTGGAACCTTCTGATCAATTGCGCAAAAATGCCATGAGCATGGTCGAAAAAATCAATATCCCGGTCGAACTCTCTGCCCATGGCGCTGAAGCCATACCGCTGGAAAAACAATCCATGGATACCATTGTTTCCACCTTCACACTATGCTCGATTACTGACATTGAACAGGCATTGCGTGAAATGCGCCGTGTACTGAAAACAGACGGAACCCTGATGTTTTGTGAGCATGGACGTGCCCCCGAGAATCATATACAACGCTGGCAAGATCGCATCAACCCGTACTGGAAAAAATTAGCCGGGGGATGCAATATCAATCGGGATATACATGCACTCATCAAGCAAGCCGGTTTTTCCATCAATGAAAGTCATAGTGAATATATGCAAGGGCCTAAAACATTCAGCTATATTTATAAGGGCATCGCCAGACCTGACTAACCCGCCTGAGACTTTGTCTCAGCATCCTCAATATTATTAACACCCTGTTTTTGTATTTTTTCATGCGACTTTTTATGCAGCCTAATATCCATCGCTGTTTTCACCGCGACCAGTGCCAGCAGCATCGATAAAGACGACCCCAGCTTGATGACAAAAAAACCGGCTGCAATAATCGCAACATGCATAATCACTACGCGACCGTATGGTTGCCCCATCAAGCGCTTCGTGGTTATTTTATAGCGTTCCCCTGCGATAATAAAATTATAGATATACGACACACCATGACTCACCACCAGCGCGAATATTGCCCATAAAAAACCGGACGGCATATTGGCCCAGATTGTTTGCATCACATTGAGTAACATTTGCAACAGTATCAGCGGCCCGGGCCAGTCTGCAACGGCAGGCATCACTCCTTCTTTGGCACCGATATGAAAAAACTCCAACAGAAAAGTACCATGACCAGCAGCAAAACCACCGTAATGCAACATAAAGAATAGAATAATAAACACACGTCCTGGCATCTCTTTAAGCTTCAGAGGAGCCACGGTCAACATTTTCAGAATATTATAGGCACCAATAACGAGATTCTCTGCCCAGTAGATAAGTACTATTGAAGCGGCATCCCAACCCGCCAATAACACACCGGCAACCGGCACCAGATTACTCAGCAACAGGAATGAAAGTGGCAGGTGTTTGAACAAAAAAGGTCTGCTGGAATCAGGTTTTAGGTAAAGTCACACCTTGCTGACCCTGATATTTCCCGCCACGATCCTTGTAAGAGGTTTCACATACTTCGTCGGACTCGAAGAATAACATCTGCGCAACCCCCTCATTGGCATAGATCTTGGCTGGCAATGGCGTGGTATTGGAAAATTCCAGGGTGACATGGCCTTCCCATTCAGGCTCCAATGGTGTGACATTGACGATGATGCCACAGCGAGCATAGGTAGATTTACCCAGACATACCGTCAATACACTTCTGGGTATGCGGAAGAACTCCACCGTTCGTGCCAGCGCAAATGAATTTGGTGGAATGATGCAAACATCACCCTTGAAATCAACAAAACTATGTTCGGAAAAATCCTTGGGATCGACGACAGCAGAATTGATGTTGGTAAATATCTTGAATTCATCTGCACATCGCACATCATAGCCGTAACTGGATGTACCGTAAGAAACGATCCGACCTTGTTCATTCTCTCTGACCTGTCCGGATTGAAACGGCTCGATCATACCGTGCTGCTCGGACATGCGGCGGATCCATTTGTCTGCTTTGATACTCATAAAACAACCATTTTTTCTCATTGATTAGGCACAGATATTACAGGGAATCGGTGATTTTTTCCATACTGCTACAAAGTTTTTTCATTACATGACAAAGGCTTAGAAATAGCAACACGCAAAATTGAAGTTATCTGTTAATTTCAATGCTTGACTAATCTACTAGGCTTTACTAGGTTTATTACATACATGTTCTCCCCGGGTAACTTTCTTAGTAAGCCTGGTATGCTCAATTCAACCTGAGCTGACACACGGATGAGTCCTGATTAGCAGTAGCCATACAAGTACAAATGTAACACAACGTACCAAGGAGCTACCGTCATGAGTAAAACAGCCACAATAACATCGACCGAGCAGTTTTTTGATGAAGACGGGTTTCTAATACATCCTGAAATCTGGAATGAACAAATCGCACGCCTGCTGGCCAGACTGGATGGTCTTGATGAATTAACTGACACCCACTGGCTTGTCATTGAAACCCTCAGAAAACATTATTCTCACTTTGGCACACCGCCCATGTTCCATCATGTCGGCATAGTAAACCACCTCGGCAAACACTGCGTCGAAGAGTTATTCCGTAGTCAGCGTGAAGCCTGGCGCGTTTCCGGGCTACCCAACCCTGGCGAGGAAGCAAAGACCTATATGTAGGCGGTTACAGAGGAGGAATATCCGATGAACCAGCGTTTATATTTTTTATTCCCCAACACTGCTCGTGCCATCAAGCTGATGAGAGATTTTAAACAACAGGAATGTCAATACTCAGACGCCCCTGGTTATACGGACAAGGACGACAGACACAAGATAAACCCTCTATGCAGCCAGATTGAAGGGTATTTACAGGATATGGTATTTGCTATTTTCATTCTGGAACTGAGCGTGATAATAATTAATGAGAATTAGAAATTGCGCAACTGATTATCCAATCCCGCGCAAGCCCGAAACCAGCATCGCAACGATAATACAGGCACCAGCATCGGGCGTAAAAAAAAACGCAGCCTGAGCTGCGCTTTTTTTCCCGACAAAATAATATCAATTATTCTGAATAACGATCTGCGGAAATTTAGCACTGTGGTTTTTGGCCTGCAATGATAATTTGGCAGCAGTACGACGGGCGATCTCGCTATAAATTTGTGCGATACGACTATCAGGCTCAGCAACCACGGTCGGTTTGCCATTATCGGTTTCTTCACGAATACGGATATCCAGCGGCAAGGCACCCAGGAAATCCACATCGAACTCATCCGACATGCTCTGGCCGCCACCCTGACCAAAAATATGTTCTTCATGGCCACACTGGCTGCAAATATGAATACTCATGTTTTCAACAATACCCAGCACTGCCACTTCAACCTTTTCAAACATCTTCAAGCCTTTGCGCGCATCCAGCAAGGCAATGTCCTGTGGTGTGGTGACAATCACTGCGCCACTCACTGGTACCTTTTGCGCCAGGGTCAACTGGGTATCACCGGTGCCTGGAGGCAAGTCAATGATCAGGTAATCAAGGTTGTCCCATTGGGTATCGACCAGTAATTGCTCCAGTGCCTGAGTAACCATGGGGCCACGCCAGATCATCGGTGTATCTTCCTCGATCAGAAAACCGATAGACATAGCCTGTAAATCATAGCTCTTCATCGGCTCCAGGGTTTTGCCGTCCTTGGATTCAGGTTTTCCAGAAATACCCAGCATACGTGGTTGACTGGGGCCATAGATATCAGCGTCCAGAATGCCCACGTTAGCGCCTTCAGCTGACAAGGCCAGCGCCAGATTAACAGCTGTGGTCGATTTACCCACACCACCTTTACCCGACGCAACTGCGATAATATTCTTTACGCCTTCTATCGACTTCAAACTCTTCTGGACGACGTGGGCTGCAATTTTCCAGTCGACTGTGATATCAGCTGAATCGACACCATCAATCGCTTCGACTATTTGCTTGAGTTCGGCTTCAAGCTTGTCCTTGAAACCTTTTGCAGGATAACCCAGGGTGACTGCAACAGAGACCTTGCCACCTTCAATATTGATTTTCTTGACCGCCTTGGTCGAAACCAGGTCCTTCTCCAAATGTGGATCGATGTAAGCTTTCAGGGCTTCTTCTACCTGAGTCTGGCTGACACTTGACATACTTCTATCTCCTAATACCGGCTAGGCGTTTAATTCCAGAGTAAAATGATCGGGTATTATACACGATTTTTCCAGGGAGCGTAGTATTTCATAATGTACCGATGAAAACCAGATTAATCCCTTTGTATAACAAGGTCATTATGGCGATAATCAATTCCTTAATGAATGCTATCAAGCGCGCTCTATTTCGGTATAATTAACTCATTTTTTATCAACATTTCAAGCAATTGGGTCATACATGAGCATAAAACCCCGTAAAATTCTGGCCACCAGTGCGCTACCCTATGCCAATGGCAGCATTCACCTGGGACATCTGGTGGAGTATATACAGACCGATATCTGGGTAAGGTTTCAGAAAATGCAGGGACACGAGTGTCATTATGTGTGCGCTGATGACACACACGGCACGCCCATTATGTTACGCGCGGAACAGGAAGGCATCACACCAGAGGAATTGATTGAACGTGTTCATCGCGAACATCTACAGGATTTCACTGATTTCAATATCGCCTTTGACAACTACTACTCCACCAACTCATCTGAAAATCGCGAGTTATCAACAGATATTTATCTGAAATTAAGGCAGGCCGGCCTGATTGAAAGCCGCATGACAGAGCATTACTACGATCCGGAAAAAGAAATGTTCCTGCCTGACCGTTATATCAAGGGTGAATGCCCCAAGTGTCATGCTCAGGATCAGTACGGTGATGGCTGTGAAGTCTGTGGCAGCACCTACACCACCACGGATCTTATCAACCCTTATTCTGCCGTATCCGGCGCCAAGCCCGTGCGTAAAGAAACTGAACATTTTTTCTTCAAACTCAGTGAATGCATTGATTTTCTGCGTGACTGGATTAAACATGGCAATCATGGCACCAGTCCTCTGCCTGCTGAGGCGGCCAATAAACTCAATGAGTGGTTTGATGCAGGTCTGCGTGATTGGGAAATCTCACGTGATGCGCCTTATTTTGGTTTTGAAATTCCCGATGCTCCCGGCAAGTATTTTTATGTCTGGCTCGACGCACCCGTCGGCTATATGGCCAGTTTCAAAAACCTGTGTGACCGTGAAGACATCGATTTCGATGCCTACTGGAACAAGGACAGCGAAACAGAACTGTTTCACTTTATTGGCAAGGATATCCTCAGTTTCCACGCCCTGTTCTGGCCAGCCACCCTTAAATATTCAGGATACCGTACGCCTGATCAAATCTGTGTGCATGGTTTTTTGACCGTTAATGGACAGAAAATGTCAAAATCACGCGGCACGTTCATTACTGCACGTTCCTATCTGGACAGTCTGCCAGCGGAATACCTGCGTTATTATTTTGCCGCCAAACTTAATGAGCGTATCGAGGATATCGACCTCAACCTTGAAGATTTTGTCGCTCGCGTCAACAGTAACCTGATCGGCAAATACATCAATATCGCCAGTCGCACTGCCGGTTTTATCAGCAAGAAATATAATAACCGGCTGGGGAACTCGGTTGATGAAATTGATATTGAACCATTACAAAAACTGCAGGCTGCAGCAGATCATATTGCTGAACTCTATGACAAACGACAATTCAGCGAGGCCATCAAAGAGATCATGAGCCTGGCCGATATTGCCAATGAATATGTCAATGATATGCAACCCTGGGTCATCGCCAAACAGGAAGGCCAGGATGAACGGCTACAACAAATATGCACCACTGGCATTAATCTGTTCAGGCTACTCACCTTGTACCTGAAGCCAGTGCTGCCGGAACTCGGGCGACAGGTTGAGGAATTTCTCAAGATTGATTCACTGCAATGGCATCATCATACTGAACTGCTGCTTGATCATGAAATACGTCCATACAAACATCTGGCCAAACGTATCGAAGACTCACAAATCCAGTCCATGCTGGAAAAAAACCAGGAAAACCTGAAGGCGAATGCAACACAGGCATCGCATTCACCGGCTCGACACGCGCAGGCACAACAAATGGAACACCCTCCCATCGCTGACATGATAGACTTTGACGACTTCGCCAAAATTGATTTACGTATTGCCCGTATCGTCAAGGCGGAACACGTCGAAGGTGCTGACAAGCTATTGCAATTGACACTGGATATAGGCCATGAAACCCGTCAGGTATTTGCCGGTATTAAATCGGCCTATTCACCCGAGCAATTACAGGGCAAACTGACTGTCATGGTCGCTAATCTTGCACCGCGTAAAATGCGATTCGGCGTTTCAGAAGGCATGGTACTGGCGGCGGGACCCGGCGGCAAAGACTTGTGGATACTGGAACCTGGTGAAGGGGCACAGGCGGGCATGAAAGTGAAGTGATAACAGGCCGCTTAACCCTTGTAACTCAGGGTCTTTAATGTGATAGCTTTATCTTTTCCTACTAATACCTTATCTTTGAATAATGACTGAATATGCATTACTGCTGGTAAGCACTGTCCTGGTTAATAATTTCGTTCTGGTGAAATTTCTGGGCCTGTGTCCGTTCATGGGCGTTTCACGCAAACTGGAAACCGCCGTCGGCATGTCGCTGGCGACTACCTTTGTACTCACCTTGTCATCGATTTGCAGCTACCTGGTTGAAGAATACCTGTTGACACCACTGGGAATCAGTTATCTGCGCACAATCAGCTTTATTCTGGTGATTGCTGTCGTCGTTCAGGTCACTGAAATGGTCGTACATAAAACCAGCCCATTACTTTACCAGGTACTCGGTATATTCCTGCCCCTGATTACGACTAACTGCGCAGTACTCGGCGTTGCGTTACTGAACATTCAGGAAAAGCACGGCTTCATAGAGTCCACATTGTATGGCTTTGGTGCCGCTGTCGGCTTTTCCATGGTGATGATATTGTTTGCAGCGATGCGTGAAAGAATTGCGGTGGCCGATGTGCCCGATGCATTCAAGGGAAATGCCATCGCCCTGGTAACTGCCGGGCTGATGTCACTGGCCTTTATGGGTTTCTCGGGTCTGATTAAAGCCTGATGCTGGAAGCGATCTTAACAATGAGCCTGCTGGCTGCCGTGTTTGGCATCATACTGGGATTTATTGCCGTGCGCTTTCGTATCAAGGGCGACCCTGTGGTCGACAAAATCGATGCCCTGCTACCACAGACTCAGTGCGGTCAATGTAGCTTCCCCGGCTGTCGGCCCTATGCAGAAGCTATTGCCAGGGGTGAAGCTGACATCAACCAGTGCCCGCCTGGAGGAGAAACAACGATTATAGCGCTGGCTGATTTATTAGGACTGGATGCAAAGCCTTTAAATCCGGAGCATGGAGTTGAAGCTGAGACAAAAACGGTGGTGTATATTGATGAACAGGTCTGTATCGGCTGCACTCTTTGCATCCAGGCCTGTCCGGTTGATGCGATATTAGGCGCCGCCAAGCAAATGCATACGGTGATTACCAGCGAATGTACTGGCTGTGACCTGTGCATACCACCCTGCCCGGTAGAATGTATTCATATTATTCCAGTGAAAGAAGATATCTCTACCTGGAGATGGCCCAGCCCGCCGCAACCGGGTATTGACACACACAAAGACCCCGTAACGGCAACAGAATGAGCCCGTCAACACACAAACTTTACAAGTTTCCCGGTGGCCTGCGTTTACCAGGCCACAAGGAACTATCTACTTCGCAAGCTATCGGTGAAAGCTTCATACCTTCACACCTGGTACTGCCATTGCAGCAACATATTGGTGAACCCTCGGAAGCCGTGGTCAGGAAAGGCGAGCGGGTATTAAAGGGACAAGTAATTGCCGGGGCGAATGGATATGTCAGTGTACCCTTGCATGCTCCGACATCCGGGACCATCACTGAAATTATCGAACATGCCGTACCCCATCCGTCTGGGCTAGCTGCTGACTGCATCATTCTCGAGCCCGACTATAAGGATGAATGGTGCACGCTGGATGCGCCTGAAGATTACCTGCAAATGGATCCCAGCGCACTTCGAAATCGTATTCGCGAAGCCGGCATTGTCGGTCTCGGTGGCGCAGGTTTCCCGTCTTTTATAAAACTCAATCCCGGTTCAAAAACGGCCATCGATGAATTAATCCTGAACGCAGCGGAATGCGAACCCTACATCAGTTGTGATGATATGATTATGCGTGAGCGTGCTCTGGAAGTCATTCAGGGTACGCAGATCATGCAACATGCCTTGCGGGCAAAACGTTGCCTGATCGGTATCGAAGATAATAAACGCGCAGCGTATAAAGCCCTGCAGTCTGCCTTGTCGACGTTAAATATTGATACTATCGAGATAATAGTCATTCCTACTATCTACCCGACAGGCGGCGAAAAACAACTTATCAAGGTACTCACAGGCAAGGAGTCCCCGAGCCATGGTTTACCGCTTGATATTGGCGTTGTCTGCCACAATGTAGCGACCGCTGCCGCTGTTTATCAGGCGGTCACTTTCAATAAACCGCTGATATCCAGAATCGTCACACTCACCGGTCATGGTATCAAGAAACCCGGCAATCATGAGGTATTAATTGGCACGCCTGTCGATGAATGGATTCGGCATTGCGGTGACTATCATAATGAAATACACCAGCTCGTGATGGGCGGGCCGATGATGGGTTTCACACTGGGGACTGATCAGTTACCCATTATCAAAACAACTAACTGCATTCTCGCATTAACGCTGGAAGAAACCACGCTAAGCGACCAACAGCCGATGCCGTGTATTCGCTGTGGTGCCTGCATGGAAGTTTGCCCCGTTAGCCTGCTACCGCAACAATTGTACTGGCAGGCTTATGCCAGAGAGCTGGACAAGATTCAGGATTATAATTTATTCGACTGCATTGAATGTGGTTGCTGCTCCTATGTTTGCCCAAGCCAGATTCCGCTGGTGCAATACTATCGTTTCGCCAAAACTGAAATATGGGCGCAGGAAAGAGAAAAGAATAAATCGGACCAGGCACGCTTACGCCATGAATTCAGACTTGAGCGTCTGGAAAAAGAAAAACTCGAACGCGAAGAACGTATGCGCAAGAAAAAGGCCGCACTCAAGGCCAGCAAGGATCCACAGGAAAAAGACGGGAAAAAGGATGCTATTGAAGCGGCGCTGGCGCGTGTACGGGAAAAACAGCAACAGAAAACAATAGAAAGAAAAAATGTTGATAACCTCAATGCCGAAGCGCAAAAGAAAATTGATGAGATTGAGGAAAGAAGGAAACGCCAGCAGGATACCAGTACCGGTGAGCAGACTAAAACAACATCACAAGACTGACTATGCAATTTAAAAAAACCACATCGCCTTATCTGCATAATAATGCCAATGTTTCACGCGTCATGCTGCGGGTTCTTTTTGCATTAATACCAGGCACGCTGATTTACAGCTACTTCTTCGGCTGGAGCATCATACTGAATATAATGCTGGCCTGTTTTACTGCACTGGCCAGTGAAGCATTGATGCTGTCATGGCGACAACGGCCCGTGATGTTTTATTTACGTGATAACAGCGCCATCGTTACTGCCTGGTTACTGGCTCTGGCCTTACCGACACTGGCACCCTGGTGGTTGATTGTTATTGCGACCTTGTTTGCCATCGTTATCGCCAAACATTTATATGGCGGACTGGGCTATAATCCGTTTAATCCCGCCATGGTGGGTTATGTCGTCGTGATGATTTCATTTCCACAATACATGACGCAGTGGCTACTTCCACATGAAAATCTGGACTTCGCGCAATCATTGCAATGGCTGCTGAAAGGTGAATTAAGTGGCAGCATGACCATAGACAGCATCACCTCAGCCACAGCCATCGATAGCATCAAGACAGGACTGAGTCTGAATCAATCATTCGCAGATATCAGCAATTCTCCATTATTTGGCTACCTGGGCGGAGCGGCATGGGAATGGATCGCCGCCGGCTTTCTCGCCGGGGGACTGTGGTTGCTTTATATGCGTATCATTAGCTGGCAAATTCCGCTAGGCATGCTCTTAAGCATATCCGTCATATCAGGTATTTTCTACGTTGTTGATCCTCAGTACTATAGTGATCCACTGTTTCAATTATTCAGCGGTGGCACGATGCTGGCAGCGTTCTTTATCGCCACCGATCCTGTCAGTGCCAGTACCACACCGCGTGGGAAAATCATTTACGCTGCCGGCATTGGCGCACTAACCTACATCATACGCACATGGGGTGGATACCCGGATGGCATCGCCTTTGCTGTGCTGTTAATGAACATGGCTGTACCGACCATTGATTATTACACTCAACCGCGAATATTTGGAGCCAGGGGCAAATGAAAGGCACCAGAGAAAACATGATTCACGCAGCTGTTATCCTTACCCTGTTTGCATTTGCCGGCACCAGCTTGCTCAGCTTTACCCATGAAGCCACAAAAGATCGTATCAAAAGTAATGAGCGTGATGCACTACTGCGCAGCCTGCATCACATCATCCCTTCTGAGCGCCACGATAATGATATTTACAATGACAACATTAGCATTCTATCCCCGGAGTTACTCGGCTCAAATGATGCCGTTAAAGTTTACATTGCACGAAAACAAGGCAAGCCTGTCGCTGCTGTATTTAATAGCATTGCCCCGAATGGCTATAACGGTGCTATTAATTTGCTGGTTGGCATTAACATGGAAGGACAATTAACCGGTGTGCGTGTCATTAAGCATATGGAAACACCAGGATTGGGCGATGTAATTGATGAACAACGCTCTGACTGGATCCTGGGATTTACCGGCAAATCACTGGGTCAACCTGCGGAAAAATACTGGAAAGTAAAAAAAGACGGTGGCCACTTCGATCAATTTACCGGAGCCACAATCACTCCACGAGCCGTTGTTAAAGCTGTCCGCAATACTTTGCTATACTTCAAGGCTAACAAGCAAAACTTGTTTGCAGTCACAGGAAAAGATAAAACTGATGAATGAAAAAACAGCCAAAATAGTCAAAGACGGGCTCTGGACCAACAATCCGGCATTGGTGCAATTGTTAGGTTTATGCCCATTACTGGCGGTCACATCGACAGTTGTCAATGGACTCGGCCTCGGAATCGCTACCCTGTTGGTACTGACTGGCTCCAATGTCATTGTTTCGATGATCAGAAACTTCGTCAGTAGTGAAATCCGTATACCTGTCTTTGTCATGATTATCGCATCCCTGGTAACTACTGTTGAACTGGTACTGAGCGCGTATTTTCATCCTTTATATAAAACCCTGGGCATTTTTATCCCTTTGATTGTTACTAACTGCGCAATCATTGGACGGGCTGAATCCTTTGCTTCCAAAAACACCGTCACACATTCCATGCTGGATGGCCTGACCATGGGACTGGGATTTACCGCTGTGCTGGTCGTTCTCGGTGGCATAAGGGAATTGCTCGGGCATGGCACTCTACTGGCCGACGCTCACCTTATGTTTGGCCAGGCTGCCACTGATCTGACTATCACTTTTAGTGAAGACTATCCCGGTTTTCTATTGGCCGTGCTACCACCCGGCGCTTTTATCGGACTGGGTTTGATCATTGCTGTTAAAAATGTCATCGATCGCAGAGCTGCACAACGTACAGTCAATACTATCGCCGTTCAAACTGAAGCCATCCAGAACTGAGTTAAGGAAGGGTCGGATGAATGCGAGTAAACGCCATGAGATATTCAGGCGACTGAAACAACATAACCCCTCGCCGACCACGGAACTTCAATATGGCAATAACTTTCAATTATTAATTGCGGTCATCCTGTCTGCACAGGCAACCGATGTCGGTGTCAACAAGGCTACCCGCGCCCTGTTCAAAAAATGCAAAACACCGCAATCCCTGTTGAAACTGGGTGACAAAGGCTTGAAGGAATATATTAAAACCATTGGCCTCTACAATACCAAAGGTAAAAATATTCTTAAGACCTGTAAAATATTAGTCGAACAATACCAGGGCAAGGTACCTGAAGATCGCACAGCACTGGAGTCACTCCCTGGCGTCGGCAGGAAAACGGCCAACGTGGTACTGAATACAGCCTTTGGTCATGCCACTATTGCCGTCGATACACATATTTTCAGAGTATCTAACCGGACAGCTATTGCGCCCGGTAAAAATGTACTTGAAGTAGAAAAAAAACTACTGAAGTTTGTACCGAAGGAATTTCTTATCGATGCGCATCACTGGCTTATCCTGCATGGCAGGTATACCTGTATCGCACGCAAGCCACGCTGTGGTTCCTGCGTGATAGAGGACTTGTGTGAATACAAACACAAGACTGAAGACTAATTATTTTTCCTGAGAATTGAATAACAGCCATGTTTGATCATCAAAACCGAAGCCAGATGCGTGCCTATTTCAAAGTCGCCTGGAAAAAATATACTGATAGAATCCCGACTGAACCCATTGAAACCATTATTGGTGAAGTCATCAGCATCCACCCTGAATATCAGGCCATGCTTGAATCTGATCACGAAGACCTGGATAAGGATTACCAGCCCGAAAACGGCCAAACCAACCCATTCCTGCACATGGGTATGCATATCAGTTTGAGGGAGCAATATAATAGTGATCGCCCTGCCGGTATACTCTTGCTATATAAGAAAATACTGATGAAGACGGGTGACATCCATCAAACAGAGCATTTAATCATGGACTGCCTGGGTGAAAGTCTCTGGCAGGCACAAAGAAAGGGGCAATTACCTGACGAAACCGCCTATCTGAACTGTATTAAGCGCGTATTTAACACTATTTAGTATAATTCTGTGATATTTCTCTCCTAAAATGAAACTTTCAGCCATACATCAAGTCGTATCGTATACGGCAAAAAGATAGTTGCTGGAAATATATTAACTGAACAATGCATCACTGACCTGAACAATAAATAAAGGGTCAATTTATAAATTCTTTAAGGAGCTCTAATTATGGCTAATAAGTACACTCAAAAACCTCTGGCAGCTGCACTGGGCGCAGCATTCTTATCCATGGCTGCTAGTACTGCTGTACAAGCCAACGAAAACCCTTTCTCTGCTAACCAGCTTTCCAGTGGCTATATGCAAATTGCTGGCATGGAAGGCAAATGCGGCGGCGCTAAAGCTGAAAAAGCCAAAGAAGGTAAATGTGGCGAAGGCAAGTGTGGCGCTGGCAAGAAAGAAGCCATGGAAAAAGCCAAAGAAGGTAAATGTGGCGAAGGCAAATGTGGCGCTGGCAAGAAAGAAGCCATGGAAAAAGCCAAAGAAGGTAAATGTGGCGAAGGCAAGTGTGGCGCTGGCAAGAAAGAAGCCATGGAAAAAGCCAAAGAAGGTAAATGTGGCGAAGGCAAATGTGGTGGCAAGAAGTAAGATCCACGCATGAAGCAAACAGATTATCCTGTTGATGGCGCCGGTCTCGGATTACGGCGAACCCTGATGGGTTCGCTGGCCGAGGCCAATCCTGCTCAAATCAGTTTTATGGAGCTCGCCCCGGAAAACTGGATTGGTGTCGGTGGTGCATTTGGCAAACAGTTACGCTACTTCACCGAACGTTACCCTTTCGTTTCACACGGCTTATCGCTTTCTATCGGCAGCCCTTCACCTCTGGATATGGATTTTTTAAGCAAACTCAAGGTTTTCTTAAAAAATCATAATATCTCAACCTATACAGAACATCTCAGCTATTGCAGTGACCAGGGTCATCTATATGACTTGCTCCCCATTCCATTCACTGAAGAAGCAGTGAAATATGTGGCAGAGCGTATTCGTATTGTTCAGGATACGCTGGAACAGAAAATAGCCATGGAAAATGTGTCCTACTACGCAGCTCCCGGCCAGCAAATGCAGGAAATAGATTTTATCAATGCTGTTCTCTCTGAGGCTGACTGCAACCTGTTACTGGACGTGAATAATATTTATGTTAATTGCATTAATCATCAATACGATGCAGAAGAATATTTAAAAGCATTGCCTGCTGAACGTATCGTTTACTTGCATGTTGCAGGTCATTATCAGGAAGCTGAAGATTTGATAGTCGATACACATGGTGCCGATGTGGTTGACCCGGTATGGCAGTTACTGGAAAAAACCTACCAACATGTTGGCGTTGTACCGACACTGCTCGAACGTGACTTTAACATTCCACCTCTGCAAGAACTCCTTCTGGAAATTGACACCATCACTGCCATGCAAAAAAAATGGGGCCAGCTAAATGAGCAACAACACGCACAAGGCTAGACACCCCGAATTTATCAGCAAACAACTGGAGTTTGCGGCCCACATACGAAATCCTGCCATGAATAGCAAGCCGGATGATGTAGAAGACCGCCGCATGGGTATTTATCGTGAGCTTTTTTTCAACAACGTAGAAGGATTTATTTCAAGCGGTTTCCCTGTCTTAAGAGAACTCTTTGATGATACTGCCTGGCACGAGATGATCAGGGATTTCTTTTCAAGACATCACTGTAAAACTCCCTATTTTCTGGAAATATCACAGGAATTTCTCGACTACCTCGAGAATGAACGCAGTAACCCTGAAGATCCACCTTTTATGCTTGAACTGGCTCATTACGAATGGGTAGAACTTGCACTGAGTGTGGCGGAAGAAGAAATCAACCTGGATGGAATTAATACGGAAGGTGATTTTCTCGACAATATTCCGGTTGTGTCACCATTAGCCTGGCTGCTCAGTTACCAGTTTGACGTTCAGCACATTGGCCCGGAATACCAACCGCTAAACCCTCCTGAAAAAATAACCACTCTGGTCGTTTACAGAGATATTCATGATGAAGTCGGTTTCATGGAAATCAATCCAGTCACCGCACACATGATTCAAAGCCTGCAGCTTGATCCAGACCTCACTGGCAAAAAATTATTACAGCAAATCGCATCAGAATTGAACCATTCAGATCCTGCGGTTGTCATAAGTGGAGGTATACAAACAATGAATCAGTTGCGCGATGCGGGCATCTTGCTTGGAGTACGCGAGACATAAAAATAATACGAAGGAGCCAGATACCATGCTGATGGCATTACAAAACTTATTAGACAAAACCCGTAGCCTCGATTTCCTTGCCCCTCTCGCATTAAGAATTTATCTGGCACCTGTTTTCTGGATGGCAGGTACTTCCAAGTTTAAAAGCTTTGATGATACAGCCGCCTGGTTTGGCAACAAGGAATGGGGGCTGGGCCTTCCCATGCCGGAAGTCATGACCTTTCTTGCAGCGAGTACTGAAGTAGCCGGTGCTGTGATGCTGCTACTGGGTCTAGGTGTACGATGGATATCGCTACCATTGATGGTCACCATGCTGGTGGCTATTTTTGCAGTACATTGGCAGAACGGCTGGCAGGCTATTGCCGATGTGAAATTTTGTTTATTTAATTGTGCCGATGCACAGGCAGCCGCTGAACGACTTGAAGCCGCAAAAAGCCTGCTCACACAACATGGCCACTATGACTGGTTAACCGAGCAAGGCAGCTTTGTCGTTCTTAATAATGGTATAGAGTTCGCTACCACCTATTTTATCATGCTGCTGGCACTTTTCTTTATCGGCGCAGGCAAATACTTCAGTGTCGACCACTGGATAGCCAGACAATATAAAGGAGCCTCTTATTAATGCATGGATTGAGTGAATGGTGAGATGACTATTCTGGATCAAGACAGGCGGAATTCGCCACTAGTAGCTCGCTATTAGCAAGAATTCCAATGCAGAGCTGGGAATATTTCAGCCACCAGATACCCATTCACGAATTGATCTCAGGCGCCTAAAGCTTCATTTAACTAAAAAGCGTTTTATTGCCACGGAGAGAATACGGATTATTTTAAATCTCCAACTCCTCAGACAAATAATCTATTCTCCGTGGCTTTTTTTAATATCCGTATCGAGTAGCGAGGCAAAAAAAATGATGACCTCGCTACTAGCTACTAGCTTTTATCCCAGGTATCCCGCAGACCGACTGTACGGTTAAATACTGGCATATTGCCGCTAACATGTTTTTCATCCAGACAGAAATAACCTTCACGCTCAAACTGGAATTGATCTCCCGGTTTGGCATCCATTAAACTGGGTTCAACATAGCATCGAGTGAGTGTGCGCAGGGAATCAGGATTAATAAATTCCTTGTAATCTTTACCATCCCTGGCAGCACTTTCGGGGCTCGGATGATTAAACAGACGATCATACAAGCGTATTTCCGCCTCAATAGCGTGAGCGGCTGACACCCAATGGATAACTCCTTTAACCTTACGTCCCTCCGGATTTGCACCCAGTGTTGCCGGATCGTAACTACAACGCAATTCGATGACTTCATCGTTATTATCCTTGATCACTTCATCACAACGAATCACATAGGCATTCCGTAATCGAACCTCTCCTCCACTCACCAGACGCTTGAATTTTTTATTCGGCGCCACTTCCATGAAGTCTTCCTGATCAATATAAATTTCACGGCTGAACGGGATTTTGCGACTGCCCATTGATTCATTCTGTGGATGATTGGCGGCCTGCATTTCCTCGGCATCTTGCGGGTAGTTCTCTATCACAATTTTTAACGGATGTAGAACAGCCATGCGCCTGGGAGCACTTTCATTCAGGTCTTCACGTATGCAGTTTTCCAGCACACCCATTTCTACCGTGTTATCAGATTTTGTAATCCCAATACGATCACAGAAATCACGAATTGAGGCCGGCGTGAAACCTCGCCTGCGTAAACCTGCAATCGTTGGCATACGTGGATCATCCCAGCCTTCTACATGGCCATCATTGACCAGTTCGGTCAATTTACGTTTGCTTACCACGGTATATTGCAAATTCAATCGTGAGAATTCTATCTGCTGCGGATGGCAGGCAATGCTAATATTATCCAGAACCCAGTCATACAGAGGCCGATGATCTTCAAACTCCAATGTACACAAGGAATGGGTAATACCCTCAAGGGCATCAGATATGGGGTGGGTATAATCGTACATCGGATAAATACACCATTCTTCGCCAGTCTGGTGATGCACCACGCCATGGCGTATACGGTAGAGCGCGGGGTCGCGTAAATTAATATTAGGTGAAGCCATATCAATTTTCGCGCGCAATACCCGCTCACCATCTGCAAACCTTCCTGACTTCATAGCCGCAAAGAGTTCCAGGTTCTCCTCTATCGAGCGGTTTCGATAAGGGCTCTCGCGCCCGGGCTCTTTCAAGGTGCCGCGGTATTCACGTATTTGCTCGGCATTCAGGTCACAGACAAAAGCCTTGCCCTTATTGATCAACTCAACCGCAAAATCAGACAGCTGTTGAAAATAATCAGAGGCAAAATACAGACGGTCACTCCAGTCAAACTCCAGCCATTTAACATCCTGCTGTATAGCGGCAACAAACTCTTCATTTTCCTTATGCGGGTTCGTATCATCAAATCTGAGATTACAGGTACCGTTGTAGTCATGAGCAATACCAAAATTCAGACAAATCGATTTCGCATGCCCTATATGAAGGTAACCATTAGGCTCTGGCGGGAATCGAGTAGCCACCTTGCCATTATTTTTATTATTTTTGATATCTTCATCGATAATTTGACGAATAAAATTACTCGGAGCAGGTGATGCTTCATCAGCACACATAGTATATCCTCAGACAGGGTAGTATTAATTGATCGTATTTTATCCTGTCCGGGAACAATGTGCTAGGAGCCTGATTGCCAGTTTCAATGATGATCGATCAATATATATAAAAGGCACCCTGAATCGCAAAGTTATAAATATCAGCGCGGGCCCAGCAACTCGATCTGATAACCATCAGGATCTTCCACAAAGGCTATAATGGTAGTACCCGCATTCATCGGGCCGGCTTCCCTGAGGATCTTGCCTCCCTGCTGGCGAATGCGCTCCGTCGCCTGGTAAACATCGTCTACCTGTATGGCGAGATGTCCAAATCCGTTGCCTGGATCATACTGATCAACATCCCAGTTGTAAGTCAGCTCAATAACACTGTTTTCCGACTCCTGACCATAGCCAACGAAAGCCAGGGTAAACTTACCTTCAGGATAGTCTTTCCGACGCAATAATTGCATGCCAAGAATGTCGGTATAGAAAGCGATAGAACGATCAAGATCGCCTACCCTGATCATGGTATGTAGTAAACGCATTTATTGACTCACTTTTATATCTGTAACCTGCTCAGACAGAGGCTTTGGAACATCGATACTATACCCCTGAACATAATCAACGCCAATCTCTTTCAGTCTTTGGAGTATTTCCCTGTCTTCAACGAATTCGGCAATCGTTTTGATACCCATAAGATGACCGATACGATTAATCGATGACACCATGGCATAGTCTACCGGGTCATGAGCAATATCTCGAACAAAACTACCATCAATCTTCAAATAATCAACGTTCAGATTCTTCAGATAGGCAAATGAACTCAAACCGCTACCAAAATCATCCAGGGCAAATTTACATCCGAGCTCATGCAGCTGATCAATAAATACCCTGGCACTATCCAGGTTGGCAACAGCTGCAGTTTCGGTTATTTCAAAACAGAAAATCGATGGATCTACATTAAATTCACTCAGACAATCAATAATGTACTGCAAAATCTTCTTATCACCCACCGACTGGCCAGACAGGTTGATCGTATAACTCATATCCGATGTAGCGGAAATTTCTGACAAATACGACATCACATCGCGAATAACCCAACGATCAATGCTTGACATTAAATGGAACCGCTCTGCCGCCGGAATGAAAGCGCCTGGAAGTACTATATCGCCATTCTCGTCAAGCATTCTGAGTAATATTTCTGAATAGTGATTATCATCACACTGTAGTGGCTGTATGGATTGATAGTAACTGATAAATCGTCCCTCTTTTAATGCCAGCTGAATACGGTTAACCCATTGCATTTCACTTTTATGCTTTACCAGCTCGGTGTCGCCATGTTGATACTTATGAATACGATTGCGGCCAAGATCCTTGGCTACATAACAAGCCGCATCGGCCTCACTGAGCAGTTCGGTGATACTGGCGCTGTCCTTGCTTACTGGCACCATTCCAATACTGACGCCTAATTCAAAACTCTTGTCTTCCCAGGTAAACCTGAACTCCTTGACTGTTTTGCGAATCTTTTCCACGATGGGTTCAGCACTATCCAGCGAACAGCCTTCGAGCAATAATCCAAACTCATCTCCTCCGAGCCTGGCAAATATATCATTTTCCCTGACGTCGGAAACCAGCACTTGAGACAATTGCTTCAACAGTCTGTCACCGGCTATATGCCCGCAGGTATCATTAACGATTTTGAATTGATCCAGATCCATGTAACACAAACTGTGTTCTCTGCCGGTTTTTTTGCTGCGCTCCAGCGCTATGCTTAATTGTTGATCAAATTCACGTCGGTTAATCAGCCCTGTCAACGCATCATGCGAAGCCTGATAGCTCAATTGTTGCGCCATTTTCCACATTTCGGAAACGTCATGCATGACCATGACAACGCCCTTGATATCACCATCCTGGTTACGCATCGGTGATACCGTTAATTTTACGGCGAAACGGGTTCCATCACTCCTGACAGCATGTATATGCTCCGAAAACACGATAATTTCTTTTCCATCAAGACACTTTTGAACCGGATCCTCAAGAGGAACATTGGTTGCTGCATCCGAGAAATGCAGAAATTCTCTAAGTGGTTTATAAACGGCAGCATCACTCGAACAACCCACCATCTGTTCTGCATAAGGATTAAGGTACTGAATAGCACCACTGGCATCCATGGTGATAACACCATCGCCGATCGATTGCAGGGTAATGTGCGCTCGTTCCTTTTCCTGAAATAATTGCGCCTCAGCATTTTTGACCTCGGTAATATCACGGGTAACGCCTTCAACACCATCGATATTTCCATCCTTGTCATAATGAAAATGCGCGCTGGTAGAAACCCAAATTATATGCCCCTGCTTGTGCCACATGGGCATTTGATAATTCTGAATTTCGCCATTATTATCTTTCAAGGTTTGTAAAAACTTCGCTCTACCGCCCGGTTCAACATACAGACTGGGCAAATCGACGCCAATGCTTTCTTCGAAGGTATAACCCAACATATTAATAATGGATTTCGATACTACCAGCACTTTCCCATCAACATCCGTGCGATAATAGGTATCCTGCATACTATCCATGATATTGCGTAGTTCTTTTTCTGAATCACGCAAGCGCTGCTCGCTAGCAATCCTTTCGGTCACGTCATGCAACGACAGTACAGCACCAATTTCTTCAGCATTTTCATTGACGATGGAATGCCCACTGATCAACAGGTTTCTGGGTTGATTATCAGACTTTATCACAAGCTCGAGGTTTTTTACCGTCTCGCCGTTCAACACTCGTTTGAATGGACAGTCTTGAGGATCTATTCGACTTAAACCATCGCTGCCATAAAACTCAAGCACATTACTGTAATGGCGATTATTCAGATTTCCTGCTCTCAAACCGGCTATATCGATGGCAGCCTGGTTATACAGAGTAACGCTGCCATCATTATCACAAGCAATAACACCGTCTGAAATATTATTCAGCAAAGCCCTGAGAAAGTTTCTTTCCCTCTGCAGCGAATTTTCCAGTATATTACTTTCCTGTATTTTCCTCTCGAGATTATTTTTTGCATGCAAAATACGCTTATTAAGAAAAATAATGTGCAGCATAAACATGATCATCAACATCAGCAGGGTGACAATAACCAGCACCCAGGAAAAATACTCCTGCAGAAACAACAATAATGAGAAAGAGCCTGCATCCTTGTATGCACCCACCTGTAATTTTTGCAATAGCTCGTGCACGGACTGATAGTCACTCGGAGTACTCCAGCCGATGATGCGCTCTAAACCTGATTTAATAATATCGTCAGGCATATTCTTCAATGATTCGAGCAACGCTTTTGCCAGTACCGGGTCGGTATCAGCGAGGGCTGCCATTGACCACTCAGGATACAGCTCGGTACTCAATAAATAGGGGAAACCCTGACGAATCTGAGGATTTAATATCTTGAAGTTTTTAATATCGATCAATCCTTGATCATGCATGGATTCCAGTATTCCGGTTCGAACGGTACCTGCATCAACCAGGCCATTACGTACAGCAGCAACCACTGCACTATGCGGAAATCCGCTAAATTGCAAATCAGACAGTTCAGTAAAGGGATCAAAACTGCTTTTCTTGAATTCATTCCAGGCCATTTGAAAACCGCCAAAAGCGCCAGAGTTCACACCCATGAATGACTTCGACTTCAAATCCTTAATGGAATTAATTTCCTGTTTATCAGCCCGAGTAAAAATAACGGCACCGAACTCATCCAGCTCATTGCCAAGATATTCCTTTTTCAGCATTACCAGTGGTTGCACAGCAAAACTTTTTTGCAGGTCTATGAAATTTCCGGGACTCGTTAATATAAAATCAACCGCGTGATTGGCGACCACGTCATGCATTTCTGCGAAATCCAGCGGCACAATATGAAATTGATAAGGAGACAGGCTGGCGTCGAGATAACCAAGCAATGGTCCCCATGTAGTAGTGACTTCTTTTTGACCGCGATGAGCGAGCACGCCTATTTTGACAATACTAATGGCACTGGATGGCTGGGGAACATCTGCCCTGGCATTGGAGAAAAAACCTGGATTCAGGAGCGCCAGCAAAACAATTAGTCGCAAGCATTGCTGATACCTGGCATTTCGTTGATTATTGTTTATATTAAAAAGCATTCAAGGATTATATTTTCTCTTGTTGTCATTGGTAACAAACAAAATCACGCAGCAATCCTTGCTAAAAACCTGCACCCCTTATGTATTAATAGCATCAGTGTCGACCCAGGCGCATCAACAGGTATTATTTTTTCCTGGCAGCAATACGTAGTCGTAAAGCGTTTAATTTGATAAAGCCTTCAGCATCCTTCTGATTATAGGCGCCGGCATCATCTTCAAATGTTGCAATATTTTCATCAAATAAACTATCTGACTCTGAACGCCGTCCGACAATAGTGACGTTACCTTTGTATAACTTCAGCCTGACTACACCATTCACTGTTACCTGCGAAGCATCAATCATTGTCTGCAACATCTTGCGTTCAGGACTCCACCAGTAGCCATTGTAAATCATACTTGCATAACGTGGCATGAGTTCATCCTTGAGATGTGCCACTTCACGATCAAGGGTAATTGACTCGATAGCACGGTGTGCCTTCAGCATAACAGTGCCGGCGGGTGTTTCATAGCAACCGCGGGACTTCATACCGACATAGCGATTTTCGACAATATCATCCCGTCCAATACCGTGGGCGCCGGCAACGCGGTTGAGCGTTTCCATAACAGTGGCCGGTGATGTCGACTCACCATTGATGGCGACGATATCACCATTTTGATAACTCAACTCCAGATACTCAGGTTTGTCCGGTGCATTTTCCGGGGAACACGTCCAGCGCCACATATCGTCTTCTGGCTCTGCCCATGGGTCTTCCAGAATCCCGCCTTCATAGGATATATGCAGTGAGTTCGCATCCATAGAATAAGGCGACTTCTTACCGCGTTTTTGCTCGATACTGATGCCATGCTGTTCTGCATACGCCATCAATTTTTCGCGAGAATTTAAATCCCATTCGCGCCAGGGGGCTATCACCTTGATATCCGGCATGAGCGCATAGGCACCCAGCTCAAACCTCACCTGATCATTGCCTTTGCCGGTAGCGCCATGTGAAATAGTATCGGCGCCGGTTTCCCTGGCAATCTCCACCAGACGCTTCGCTATCAAGGGTCGCGCGATGGAAGTGCCCAGTAAATACTCACCTTCGTAAATAGTATTGGCTCGAAACATGGGGAAAATAAAATCGCGCGCAAATTCCTCGCGCAGATCTTCAATATATATTTCCTTGATACCGTAAGCCTCTGCCTTGGCTCGCGCAGGCTCCACTTCTTCTCCCTGGCCTATATCAGCAGTGAATGTCACTACTTCACAGGCATAGGTATCTTCCAGCCATTTTAAAATAACGGACGTATCCAGTCCGCCCGAATAAGCCAGTACGACTTTTCTGACCTCTGCTTTCGACATTTCAAACTCCTAGCAACAACTCACTGCAATGCGATTATATAATTTTATTATCTAAGGAGCCTCTGATTAATTCTGGATTAAGCAGAGGCTCCTTAAGCTTTTATAGTACTTACATTTATTCACGTACAAGAATAACACTGACACGGCGATTCTGCGCCCTGCCTTTACTGCTGATGTTATTGCTTGCCGGTTTACGTTTACCAAAATACCGGACCAGTAGTTTTTCTGCCGGCACCTGTTTCTTTAATAAATAATCCCTTACAGCCAAAGCGCGTTGCTCTGACAGGGTATTATTATAACTATGCGATCCACGATCATCTGCATGCCCTTCCACTTTGGCATGTTTTACGCTGGGGTCTCGATTCAGAAAGACTGCGATGGCATCCAGCTGCCGCCTTGCCTTTGCTGTTAATGTGTATTTTGCAGTTTCAAAATAAACCCAGGTATTCCTGACCTTGTCATAATCATACGGAATAATTTTACCCATGCAATCACGAAACTTTCCCAATGCATCGCGAAACCGGACACTCGATAATACTGCCTCAACATTATCCCTGCCATCGCCCCAATCTTTAAAACTGAATACCGGCGTCATACCTTTTTCCAGTTCTGCCATCAAACGTAAACTGATTGCGCGCTTGAAGCGGAAAGGTGTCTCTCCGGGCTGATAACTGTACTTACCTATTTCATGCCCGACCTGATCATGCTTCCAACCCGGCGGCCTGGAATGCATGATGACTGAACCTTTCCTGATGGGAGGCTGGTTAACGAAAAACCGGAAACCGGGCTGGTAACCTGCATACTGATAAAACTCGGCCCGACCGAACAAGTCCACTGGATGAGATAATGTGCACAGTAAGGGTGATGAATCAGTACCCCAGGTAGAGTCTTCCAGCGTGGCTTCATAATGCAGGTCTTCCGCCACAACAGGAAACACACTTCCCAGCATTATCAGCAGGGTTAATAATCGGGTCAGCAAATGCATAATAGTCTCATTTGAAATCGTTTATCTATATTTTTCAAATACCTAACTATGTTAGCGGTATGGCGGGCCATTACTTTATAGCCAACCCGCTATTATGCATTGGTCAGGCTATCAAGCCTTCTTGCGACTACTACGACGCAGACGTGATAATAATCGCCGCGCCATTTCACCAAACATTTCAGTTTGTGTGGGATGCGGGTGTATCGCCTGTGCAACCTGGCTCAGAGTCATTTCACCAGCCACCATCATGACACCCTCTCCGATCAGAGTATCAGCATGATCTGCCAGGTAGTGAACGCCGATAATGCGCTGACTCGCCTTATCGGCCACAATCTTGATCATGCCATGTATTTCGTTAGTAATCATTGCCTTAGCATCAATACTCATGGGCATTTTGACTTCAACCGCGTCAATACCCCTGGCCTTGGCCTGCTCAACGGAAAGACCGACAAAAGCAGCTTCCGGGCGGGTAAAGATGACACCACTATCCTTGTCCTGGTCGTACTTCATATCCTCACCAAGGATAGTAGCGGCAGCCACACGACCCTGTTGACCTGCTGTATGTGCCAGCATCAGACCGCCAATCACGTCTCCGACAGCAAAAATATGCGCCACCGAGCTGCGGCCGCGAACATCAACCTTGATGACGCCTTTATCTGCTGCAACCCCGGCCTTGTCTAATTGCAATGGCTCAAGCAAAGGACGTTTGCCAGTAGCCATAACAACATAATCACAGCTAAACGTATGATCCTTGCCGTCCTCTGAACTATAGACCAGCTTCATGGCGCCTGGTTTACCCTTGATAGACTTCACCTGAACTGATGTCATGATACTCAAATTGGGGTCATCATTAAGCACAGCCGTCAGGTGTTTGGCAATCTCCGGTTCTACCTCGGCCAGTATTCTCTCCTGCCCTTCAAACAGGCTGACCTTGCTGCCAAAGTCCTGGAATATTTGCGCCATTTCCATGCCGATGGCACCACCACCAATGACACCCAGTCGCTTGGGCACCTGTTCAAGCCCCCAGACAGTATCCGATGTCAGCACACCACCGTTGTCGAGTGCGTCATGCGCACCTGGAATGGGCGGGACAAAAGGAGGCGCACCGGTCGCAATGACAGCACAGCCAAAACTGATGCGCTCACCCTTTGAGCCATCGCCTTGCTGGGCGCGACTATGAGGATTGTCATTATTGGCACTGGTATCAACAAATACAGTGTGATCATTTTCAAAGCGGGCAAAACCCTGAATGACATTAATCTTGACACCTTTATCGGTCTTCAACGCCATTTCGCCACGTGTTTCCAGAACATGGCGTCGGGTTTTTTCCAGCTTCTGCCAGTTTAATGTTGCCTTATTGGTGCCTTCAACACCCAGGTGCTCATCATGCGCACGATCACGCATCCTGTCCGCTGCTGCGCGCCAGGCCTTGGAAGGAATACAACCACGCCATAAACATTCACCGCCCGGGAAGGGGCTGTCATTGATCATTGCCACCTTGATACCATGCTCGGCGAGGTCACGCGCGCAATCTTCTCCACCGGGTCCACCACCAATAACAACAACGTCATAGTCCCAGTTACCTTCCGGAATGGCAGGGCCCGTTGGACCCATCCAGGATTCGGGTTGCTCTATCAAGCCTTTCAGGGTATTCAGATAAAGCGCCACTTCAGCACCATTGACAACACGATGGTCGGCAGTAACGGTCAGCGGCATCCCATCTGCGCCCGCCGATGAAATAGCCAGTATCGCTGCAGTACCGGGTGTGGGAATGGCATCAAAGTAACTGACACCCAACATACCCATATTGGAAACCATGAAAGTGGGGTTGGCATATTCTTCAGGTGCCAGACGGCGTTTGCGTGCACGATCCAGCAAACCTTTCCATGCGTCATTCAGCGACTCCAGACTACTGGACTCACAGGCGCGCAGAACTGGCACCACGAGACCACCACCATCGGCAGATACCGCCATACCGATATCGACCTGGCTTCTTTCCACCAGCTTATCAACCGGTTGATAGCACCAGTTCATGGTGGGATGTTTTTCCATCGCCAGGGCACAGGCTTTGGCGATCGTTACGGTCAAGGATACGCCTTTTTTCTTCGAAGCCTTGATCAAGGCTGCAGGACTTGCATTCACAGTGACATGGAAGGTTGGCATACTCAACGATGACGCCATGGAATGACTGATGGCTTTCTCCATCGCATTCATGGCACGACCATTACCCGGAACATTCACTGCGGGTATAGCCGATGTCGCGACTGGCGCAGTTGCCTGGCCTGTGGCTACATCGGCCGACGTGATAACACCACCAGGACCGCTGCCTTGCAACGTGTTTAAATCAATACCGGATTGACCGGCTATTTTACGTGCAAATGGCGTCGCCCTCTTGCTGTGTGGACGCGGAGCCGGTTTCGCACTACCCGCGACAGGCTGAATGACATACGCAGCAGTGGCCGAGGAGCTTTCAGTGGTATCGCTGGATGTTGCCGGCGCTTTTTCGGCAGATTGCGCCAAGGCAGTTTCGTTGACAACCTGTTCAGGACTTTCGACCAGATAAGCCATGGCGCCACCCACGGCGACAACACTATCGACGTCGACCATGGGGCCTGACAAATAACCATCACGGAATACTTCAACATCCATAATAGCTTTGTCAGTTTCAACCTGGGCGACCACGTCACCACGCTCTATTTTATCACCGAGCGATTTAGTCCATTCAACTACGATGCCTTCAGTCATGGTATCTGAAAGCTGCGGCATCTTGATAGTATAAAGGGCGCCTTCCGGCTCGCCTGCAGGCGCAGCGGCAGCGGCCACAGGTGCATTATCTTCTACGGGTTCCGTCGTCACTGGCGCGGAAGCTGTCACGCTGTCAGAGCCGACTTCTCCCTGCTGCACCTGGTCAGCAGATTCAACGATATAGGCAATGGCGCCGCCTACGGCAACCGTACTGTCAACCGCAGCAATCGGCCCGGAGAGGTAGCCTTCACGGAATACTTCAACATCCATAATGGCTTTGTCAGTTTCAACGGTGGCAACGATATCGCCACGCTCCAGTTTATCGCCGACATTTTTTTCCCAACTGACAATCACACCTTCGGTCATGGTGTCTGACAATTGCGGCATTTTAATTACATACGGTTCTGACATAACAATCCAGTATTGATTAGCTAGTAACGAGTAGCGAGACAAGAGCCACGGCTCCAGTCTCGCTGTCAGGTTTTATTTTCCAAACATTTTCAAAACAGCCTTAACAACATCCTTCGCATCAGGAATCGCTGCCTTTTCCAGTGTATGGTTATAAGGGATTGGAACATTGACGGCTGAAACACGAACAGGAGGTGCATCGAGTTCATAGAAACACTCTTCATTGATAACCGCCATGATCTCGGACCCTACACCAACGGCCGGCTCTGCCTCTTCGACGATCAAGGCTCGATGCGTCTTGCTGACCGATGCAGCGATACCCTGACGATCCAGTGGACTCAATGCATAAAGATCAATTACTTCGGCATCGATGCCATGTTGCTTGGCGAGGATATCGGCTGCCTGCAAACACCAATGCACTGAAATATTATAGCCAAACAGAGTCACATCCTTACCCGGACGAGCCACTTCAGAGCCCACCAGCGGCAGGAAGAATTCCTCATCGGCTACTTCACCCTTCATGTTGTACATCAACTCATGCTCATTAATAAACACGGGGTCATCACAGCGAATGGCAGATTTCAGCAGGCCATAGGCTTGTCGCGGATTCGAGGGAGTCACCACGCGTAAACCGGCGATCCCCATAAAGACCTTTTCCATACGCGCTGAATGTTGAGCGCCCAGCTGGTGAGCAGTACCACCGGGCGAACGAACCACAACAGGTGCTTTTAGCTGTCCACCAGACATATAGTGCACCTTGGCGGCGGTATTGAAAATCTGGTCCATAGCCAGCCAGGCAAAGTTTACAGACATAATTTCAATAATCGGACGCACCCCCAGGTAAGAGGCGCCAATACCCAAACCAGTGTAGCCATTTTCTGAAATCGGTGTATCGATAACCCGTTCAGGACCATATTTATCGTATAGACCATTGGTGGCCTTATAGGTCCCGCCTGCCACACCGATATCCTCACCCATACAAATGACCATGGGGTCACGGCTCATTTCTTCATCGTGGGCGCGGCGAATCGCTTCCCAAAACATTATTTCTGACATTATTTTGACCCTCCGTTAACCCAGGGGTCATTCTCGACCAAGGTATATTTTTCCAGCATTTCCAACGGTGGCTCGGGTGATTCTTCAGCAAACTTGATGACTTCATCCTCGATGCTTTCCAGAATCCTGGTATCCATGTTTTTGTAATCATCCAGTGTGAGCTCACCGGCGTCTATCAGACGATCCCGCAACATGATAATGGGGTCTCGCTTGCTCCACATGCGCTCTTCTTCCTTGGGTCGATAAGCGTTGGAATCCGACATTGAATGTCCACGATATCGATAGGTCATTAACTCCAGAAAATACGGGCCCTTGCCGGAACGCACATGCTCAATGGCTTTTTGTGCAGCAGCATAGACAACTTCAATATCCTGACCGTCGACTTGTTCCGAAGGGATATTGTATCCCGATACTCGTTTGTACTGATCGACAACAGCAGTGGATCGGTCTATACGAGTACCAATGCCATAGAGATTATTTTCACAAATGTACAAGACAGGCAAACCCCATACTTTGGCCATATTCAATGATTCATGGAAAGTGCCCTGGTTATTGGCAGCATCACCCAGAAAACAGATGCTGATTTCATCACCACCTTTCATCTTGATAGCCTTGGCGATACCAGCCGCTAGCGGGAACGGTCCACCCACGAGGGCATAACCACCCATGAAGCGCTGTTCAACACCAAAAATATGCATGGACCCACCCAGTCCTTTACAGCATCCGGTGACTTTGGCGTAGAGTTCTGCCATCACCACCTTGGGATCCACTCCGCACTTGATGGCATGGATATGATCGCGGTAACTGGTCATGACATAATCATGCCCAACTTTTGCCGCTTCCAGCACACCGTAGGCGCAGGCTTCTTCACCTGAATACAGGTGTAGAAAACCACCGATTTTGCGTTCTACATAGGCTTCGTAGCAACGTTCCTCAAAGCGCCTGGCGAATAACATTTCGTGTAACAATCGTTTTTTGACTTCAGAGTCCATAAGATCCACTTATCTGCAAATTCACTAATTTATAATTTATTGCCAATAAATCAGCTAAATATGTTTAAATTTCAAACGCGCTATGATCTGCTTTTTACCGTCTCAGGTCAAGAAAAACGACTACAGGCAAAAAGACAGCAAAACGATAATATACATAATAATCATAATCTTAAAACATTAACCCTGTTTTTAAGATGTTTGCAAGCAAGGCTGATAGCATAACAAAACCAGACTGCTATCGTACTGAAATGATATAGTTAACCCATTAATACAGCTGCAAAGCAGGCCATAAACTCATGAGCTCACTAACATCAATCACTATCACCCGCCCGGATGACTGGCACCTGCATGTAAGGGATGAGGAAACGTTGTCATCTGTTATTGGTCATAGTGCCAGGCAGTTTGCCCGTGCCATCATCATGCCCAATCTGAAAAAGCCGGTTGTCAGCACCGACGATGCACTGGCTTATCGCCAGCGAATCCTTAACAGCCTGCCGCCAGACAGTCAATTTACACCATTAATGACACTGTACCTGACTGACAACACCACTCCCGAGGAAATCAATCGCGCCAAGGAAAGTGGCCTTATTCATGCCGTCAAACTTTACCCTTCCGGCGCCACCACGAATTCCGATGCCGGGGTCAGTGACATAGAAAAAACTTATGATACTCTTGCGAGCATGGCTGAAGCAGGTATGCCACTGCTGGTGCATGGCGAAGCCACAGACCCGAATGTTGATGTGTTTGATCGCGAACAGGTGTTTATCGAAAAAACCTTGCTGCCATTGCTCGACAAGATTCCCGATTTACGTGTCGTTCTCGAACATATTACAACCCGTGAAGCCGTCGATTTTATCAGAAACGGTCCCGAGCGTGTAGGCGCCACCATCACTGCCCATCATTTACTCATGAACAGAAATGCCATGTTTAAAGGTGGCATCAGACCTCACTATTATTGCCTGCCTGTTCTTAAACGTGAACAGCACCGGCTGGCTTTGATCGAGGCGATCAGAAGCGACCACCCGCGCTTTTTTCTCGGCACCGACAGCGCGCCACACAGTAAACACAGCAAGGAAAACGCCTGTGGTTGCGCCGGCATCTATAGTGCCCATGCAGCGCTGGAACTGTATCTGGAAGCCTTTGAAAATGCAGAGGCGCTGGATAAATTTGAAGCTTTTGCCAGTTTTAACGGTCCCGATTTCTATGGCCTGGCCAGAAATACTGACAAAATTACCCTGCAAAAGCAGCCCTGGCAGGTACCCTCAGAATATCCTCTGGGCAATAACCAGAGCATCGTCCCATTGCGTGCAGGTGAAACACTCGATTGGAAATTTAATGTGGATTATTAATACAGGCGTATTGGCCACTATTGCAGCATTCTCTGCTTAGCCAGCAGAATACCTTCAATTAATACACGACACTAACCGTGTAGCCCTGTTCTTCCAGCAGTCTTAACACCCCTGCTTTGCCGGTCAGGTGCATGGCGCCAACGGCAAAAAAGGCAGGGCCTTTATCCATTAATGGCAGCATTCTCTGCACCATCTTGATATTACGATCAATTAAAAAACGTTGATAAAATAAATCTTCTATCTCAGGATCATCCATGGACATGGATTCATCTGCAAGGTCAGCAATGGCTTGCAGGTCACGATTGAGATAAGCCTCCAGCAAGGCAGGATACAGTCGCTTCACCTCGTCGACACGCGCAACGGTTTTTTTCAAAATCTTTAGCTGTGCAGGCATATCAAATACTTCGAAAACAGCACGATGTTCTGCGATGGTTTCCAGCCCGCATACCTGCTTGCCCTGTCGCATTGCATTGGTATAAATTTTACTATCGAGCATTTCCCCTGTACTCACTGGCATGCTCAACATAAATGCCAGAGTAAAAGGCTTCATATTCCGCACAGCCGCCTCTGGCAGACCATGTTTTTCTGCCGCCTGTATAACCTGCTGATAAAATCGCTGATCTGCAATGACGCTTTTTAGTGTTTGACCATCACTGAAAAACATTGCCTGGATTTCCGCCGCAATAGCAGCGAAATCCATTTTGATTTCAGTACAAACCATTCTGGCATCATCAAAATATTTCTGAGCATGTGTAAAAAGCAAGCTGATACCTGGATCATCAACATGCATGGTTCCCATCAAGTAGCTGGGCTCGATATTCGCACCATCGATCTTCCAAATGATTCCCCGGGTATATTTTTCAGGCAACACCCGGGACTTAACGGAGTCCGCCATGACCACATGGCAGATCAAACTCAGTAAAAAAAACAAGCCTGCTAATTTTATGTTCATAAGCCTTTAGATTCAGTCAGTATAAAAATAGTATGAATTAAATATCGATTTTAAGCTAATCATTGGTTATTCTGTAACAATGTTTGCTGATAACACAACCACTGCCACCATGACTGAACGCTTTCGTGGCTTTTTGCCAGTAGTGGTCGATGTTGAAACGGGTGGCTTCAATGCCAAAAAAGATGCACTACTGGAAGTAGCCGCGGTGATCCTTGGCATGGATAGCAAGGGCGAACTTTTCAGAGAAGACACTTACAGTTGTCACGTAGAACCCTTCAAGGGCGCCAATCTCGAAGCCGAAGCGTTGGCTTTTACCGGTATAGACCCCTACCATCCATTCAGAATGGCCAAGCCTGAAAAAGAAGCCTTGCAGGAAATCTTCCGTGCCATCCGGCATGCTATCAAACAAAACAATTGTAAACGCGCGATTCTGGTCGGACATAATGCACCGTTTGACCTGGGCTTTATTAATGCTGCTGCCGAGCGCTGTCAGATCAAGCGAAATCCTTTCCACCCATTTAGTACATTTGATACGGTTACACTGGGCGGTGTGGTTTATGGCCAGACGGTACTGGCCAGAATTGCAGCATGTGCCGGTATGCAATGGGATCAGGAAGCCGCGCATTCTGCGATCTACGACGCAGAGAGGACTGCCGACCTGTTTTGCCAGATGACCAATCGCTGGCAGCGACTAAGCCAACTGGACGAATCAATCCAGCAGGGCTGTGGTTAAGCGCTGGAGCATGCTTTTTCCTAAAACAAGAAATACACGATAAGGAAGCCAATGATTACCAATGACCTGTCCATCCTGATTGTTGACGATACTGATTTGGGTCGTCAGTTTCTGCTAACTGCACTCAACGCTGCTGGTTATGATGATGTACGCCTGACCAGTAGTGGCGAGGAAGTACTACAAGAACTCAATGAAAGAACGGCCGATGTTATTCTGGCAGACTGGATTATGCCGGAAATGGACGGGCTGGAGCTGACGCAAAAGGTTCGTCAGCAGGACGAGGAACATAACCGATATACGTCTATTATTTTATGCACTGCCAAGGACGGTATCGATAATCTGGTGCTCGCCTTTGATCAGGGCGTGGATGACTTTCTGACCAAACCTATCGATACACGCGAACTGGCTGCGCGCGTACAGGCTGCGGGCCGTACCAGCAATCTGCAAAACACCTTGTACGAAACCACGCGCGAATTGCAGGCAACTAATGAAAAGCTGATTGAACTGGCACAAACTGATCCATTAACCAAACTCGGTAATCGGCGCTTTATGCAAGCCCATCTTGAGGCTACATTAAAAGAAACGTCCACGCGCGGTGGTGGTACCTGTTGCGCCATTATTGATATTGATCGTTTCAAAAAAATTAATGACCAATATGGTCATGATGTCGGTGATGAAGTGCTGGTCGGCGTGTCCAGGCGATTGCGACGCGTCGTGCGTCCAACCGATGTACTGGCACGAATGGGGGGCGAAGAATTTGCCATTATCATGTTTTACCAGGACGCGTCTAACTTCCGCCACTCTATTTTTGGCCGTATTCAACAAAGTGTTGGCTCGCGCCCTGTTAAAACCTCAGCCGGAGACATTCAGGTGACCGTCTCCATGGGTGTGTGCTGTCGATTCAGCGGCGACCCGGAAATGGAAATGGAAATGCTGGTTAAATGCGCAGACCAGAAAATGTACCGGGCAAAAAAGAAAGGACGCAATCAGGTTATTTACTAGGGAGACTCTACTTAATCCAGAATTAATCAGAGGTTCCCTGGGTTGATAAAATAAAAAAGGCGCACCGAAGTGCGCCTTGCTGAAAATATTATTGATTGATCAACTCTGCTCAGTCTGTTCTTTTCCCGCAGAGGCTTCCTTGGTCATTTTCTGCAACTCCCCTTTTTGAAACAACTCCAGGGTAATATCACAGCCACCAATCAATTCACCATTGATATAGACTTGTGGAAACGTCGGCCAGTCGGCGAATCGGGGCAAATTTTCGAAAATTTCAGGGTCTGCCAGCACATTAACATAAGCAAACTCGACGCCACAGCCTTGTAGTGCCTGTGCAGTTCGACTTGAAAAACCACAACTAGGCATTTGTGGCGTACCTTTCATATAGAGAACAATAGGGTTTTCATCTACCTGCTTCTTAATTCTTTCCAATACATCCATCTTGCGACCTCATTAAATTTTAGCCTGCGAGCCAGCCTGACCTCGCGTTTCAAACGGCTTCTTCATGTAATAACCTGCGAAGTCTACCTTCGCATAACCCAGAAAAACAGTATGAATTTATAGGGTTTTATATCAACCCATCACTATGCTGTTGATTTATCTGTTAAATGGGGGCTAAATTCAGAATTTCAAGAGCTTAATTTCATCGGCCTAATCTACATTTTGCTGCATCCAGAACTCCAGCAAGGCCATATGCCAGAGCTTGTTTCCCTGGATACGTGTGAGGTATTTCTCCGGATCTCTTAATAATTTCTCCAGGTAGGCATTTTCATAGATAGCACGACGTCGGCAAGCATCGGACAACAGCACATCTTTCATAAAATCCAGAAATTCACCACGAACAAACTTCAGTGCCGGCACCGGAAAGTAGCCCTTGGGGCGATCAATGACGGCGTCAGGCAGGATGCCACGGGCTATCATCTTAAGTACGTGCTTACCACCGCTTTTCATTTTTATTTCCGGTGGCATTTGTGCAGCAAGTTCTACCAGCTCATGGTCCAGAAAAGGGACGCGGGCTTCCAGACCCCAGGCCATGGTCATATTATCTACGCGCTTCACCGGATCATCCACAATCAATGTAGTGACATCCAGTCTCAATACCTTATCCATGAAAGTATCTGCACCAGGAAGTGCCAGCATGTTTTCAATCAGTGATGATGTGTAGTCCGGCCCATGATAGGCACTCTGCACCATGTCCAGAAATTCATCATGATCGCGGTCGAAATAGTGATTCCGAAAGCGCTCTAAATCGCTGCCGGCCGCTTGCTGCATTTGCGAATACCAGAAATACCCACCAAACACTTCGTCCGCACCCTGTCCACTCTGGACCACCTTGACGTGCTGCGAAACCTGTTCAGACAGCAGGTAAAATGCGACCGCATCCTGACCCACCATTGGTTCCGCCATATTCAGAACCGCTTCAGGCAAACGCTTGAGTACTTCGCTATTAGGTATGTGGAACTTGTGATGATCGGTTTCATACATCGATACCACCTGATCTGAATATTCGAACTCACTGCCGCTCTCTTCGGGACTATCCTCAAAGCCCACGGAGAAAGTCCGCAAATCCTTGACCCCGGCCTCTGCCAGTAATGCGACCAACAGGCTCGAATCAAGGCCGCCGGAAAGTAATACTCCAACAGGCACATCGGCGATGGTCTTGCGTTTTTCCACGGCATTTTTTAATGATTCGTGGATCGCCTCAATCCATTCCCATTCACTCAGGGCTTTTTCAGGACGCCTGGCGTGTAACTGCCAATAACTTTGATGCTCCTGTTTGCCATCACTGGAAATGGTGACTGTTGTACCCGGCGCCAGTTTACGCACGCCTGTCAGAATGGTACGTGGTGCCGGTATCACGGCATGCAGGCTGAATTGATGGTGTAATGCGATGGGATCAATAGCGGTATCAATACCACCAGCTGCAAGCAAGGACTGCGTGTTTGAAGCAAAACGAAAGTGCTGCTTGTCCTCGGCGTAATAGAGCGGCTTGATGCCGAGTCGGTCGCGGGCAAGAAAAAGTTGCTGGTGCCCATTATCCCAGATCGCAAATGCAAACATGCCATGCAGATGCAAAACACAATCACGACCCCACTCCATATATGCCTTGAGGATAACTTCACTATCACCACTACTGTTAAAATGGTGCCCTTTGGATTGCAGGGTTTGGCGCAGTGCCGGGTAGTTATAGATAGTGCCATTAAAAACCAGTGCCAATCCGGTGGATTCATCCACCATAGGCTGGTTTGAGCGTGCAGATAAATCAATAATGGATAGCCGTCGATGACCCAGTGCAACCGGACCATGAATGTATTCACCCTGGTTATCAGGGCCGCGTCGACGAAGAGGCTTTAACATGGCGGCCAGATCTGCTGCATCGGGCTGCTTTTGATCGAACCTTAATTCTCCGCAAATACCACACATAACAATTCCTTGCTCATCCTGTTATTTACTTCACACGCAACTGGTTTCTTACTGATTTAACACCTGAGACAGATGCTGAAATGTCGGCCGCACGATCAATCATCTTTTGACTGCTGACATAACCTCTCAGCGTGACAATACCCTGATAAGTACTGACATAGACATCCAGTGACGAGATACCTGGCTCATGCACCAGCGATGAATTGACCTGGTTGGTAATGCGCGCATCCTCTTTCGATATGCTGTTGCCGGTCTGCTGTCCACCAGCAGGGCTGCCAACAACCAGACTCGCACATCCAGCCATTGCTAATACATATAACACCAACAAGCACATTATTTTTTTCATTCTTGCTTCCTCGATTGGTTCATCGATGCTTCACCCCAACCCCCACCACCGGGCGTTTCAATACATAATCGATCGCCTGCCTGCACATCAAGCGATACCTTCGCCGCCAGTTGCTGTCCATTAAGGCGATTAACACCGGCCTTTCCTGCATCGCCACGGGCAAGGCCTGCGGGGACATGGCGCCTGCGCTCGGTCAATAATGTCACGGTCGCCGCATCAAGGAACTCAAACTCACGTACAAGACCATCGCCGCCAGCATAACGGCCATTGCCACCACTGCCGCGCCGAATAGCATATCGTTGAACACGCAGCGGGTATCTTTTTTCAAGCACTTCTATTGGTGTATTCAAGGTGTTGGTCATATGGGTCTGGACAGCACTCAGGCCCGGACCTGCTGCACTGGCCCCCATACCGCCACCCATAGTTTCATAATAATCCCAACTATTATTTTCCTGCGCCGATCCCATGGCCAGATTATTCATACTACCATGACTAGCCGCCGGTATCCGAGACGGCAAGGCATTAGCCAATGCGGCCAGCATGACATCAACAACGCGAGTACTGGTCTCTACATTGCCGGCTGCCACCGCAGCAGGATAGCAGGCATTCAGTAAACTGGCACCGGGGGCCTTTATGCTGATCGGTCGAAAACTACCCTGACAGGCCGGCGTATAAGATGGCAACAGACAACGAAAGACATAGTAGACGGCCGCGGCAGTCACTGATAACGGACAATTAATATTACCGTTTACCTGCTCAGCTGTACCCGCGAAATTGACATCCACCTGTCCATCCTGGATCTGGATACGAACTTTCAGCGGAATATCGCTATTTCCAAGACCGTCATCATCCATATACTCGATTGCCCGATAATCACCATTGGGTATGGCTTTCAGGCAGGCCTTAGCCAGACGTTCAGCATAATCATTCAGCTCTGACAGTGAATACTGAAATGCCTGCAGGCTCATACCTTCGAGCAATTGTTGCAAGCGTTGCAGACCGGTACGGTTTGCGCTGATCTGGGCGGCAAAATCGCCATAGGACTGACGCGGTTGTCGGGTTTTATCTGTCAATGCAGCCATCAACTGCTCATCCAGATGACCTTGCTTGATTAACTTTGTTGGCGCAATAACCATGCCTTCATCTTCCAGCCTGGCGGCAATCGGCATCGAACCCGGCGACTCGGCACCAATGTCTGCATGATGGGCACGATTGGTGACAAAGGCACACAATTGAGAACCGCAGAACAAGGGAGCAACAACCGTTACATCAGGAAGGTGCGTGCCACCTTTATAAGGATCATTCAATATTACCATATCATCGGGCTGCCAATGCATCTGCCCCACAATATCGGCCATCGCATAGGCCATGCTGCCCAGATGCACAGGTATATGTGCTGCCTGCGCGCACAGTTGTCCACTTGCATCGAAGATAGCGCAGGAAAAATCCAGCCTGTCCATGATATTCGGAGAAAATGCGGATCTTCTCAGCACCACACCCATTTCCTCGCAAATAGCATTAATTCTGCTGGAAAATATACTTAAATCAATAGCATCCATCAGTTAATAATATCACCATGCAAAACGAATCCCTATAAATCATATTGCAATATCATCATGCCTGCTTATAATGTGGCCCAATACTCGATCATTATACTGAGCTATTTTTAATAACAATACCGGAGAGTTTTTATGAATCCATTAAAATCAATACCAGGAACCATTATCGCGGGTTTCGTCATTGCGTTTATTATGATTTTTGCCATGAAATCAGGAAATGGCAATCCCAATGAATGGACCGTCTGGATCCATGCCATCGTTGGCGTATTATGGATTGGCCTGCTCTATTACTTCAATTTTGTTCAGGTTCCAGCCGTTGGGCAAGCACTCGCAGAAGCGAAGGATGGCGGCCCGGGTGCTGCAGCGATCAACAAATACGTCGCACCAAGAGCGCTGGCCTGGTTCCGTTATGCCGCACTGTTAACGTGGATAACCGGTGCCGCAGCACTGTGGAAATACGGCATACTGATGGATGCGTTTATGCTGAAAGAAAATGCCATGATCATTGGTATCGGAGCCTGGATGGGTACTATTATGCTGTTCAATGTATGGGTATTGATCTGGCCTAACCAGAAAAAGATTCTGGGCATGGTTGAATCAACTCCGGAAGCCATTGCCAAGGGCAAAGTGGTCGCACTGATGGCTTCACGCATCAACACCATGTTGTCTATTCCGATGCTGCTGGCCATGACTGCAAGCTCTTACCACAATGGTGGTATGCCCCTGTAAATTACCGGGCAAACATAAAAAGACCCGGTCAAATGGCCGGGTTTTTTTATGTCTGGAGAATATTTAAGAGTTGCCAAAAACCCGCTTTATCGTTAGTATCTATCATCTTATATACACAAATGGCAGTCTCTATCGAGACTGCCATTTGCTTTTAAAGAGCTTTTTGGCAATGACTGACACACTCATGCATACATACAGCCCGCAACCCGTTACTTTTGAAAAAGGTGATGGCGTTTGGTTGTGGGATGATCAAGGCAAACAATATCTCGATGCTATCAGCGGTATCGCTGTATGTGGCCTCGGACATGCACATGCCGCCGTGACGCAGGCCTTGTGTGAACAGGCCGGGAAGTTGATTCACACATCCAACCTGTATCAGGTCAAAAACCAGCAGATATTGTCAGAGCAGCTGTGTGCTTTAAGCGGCATGGAAAAGGTGTTTTTCTCCAATTCGGGCGCCGAGGCGAATGAAGCGGCGATAAAACTGGCACGTTTGTATGGCCATAAACAAAATATCCAGTCACCTGAAATTATCGTCATGGAAGGCAGCTTTCATGGCCGCACCATGGCGACTTTATCAGCCACCGGCAACCGTAAAGTACAAGCCGGGTTTGAGCCACTGGTCAAAGGGTTTGTGCGCGCGCCTTACAATGATCTCGAAGCGCTGTCAGCGATCGGGAAAAACTCCAAAAACGTCGTCGCTGTACTGGTTGAACCGGTGCAAGGTGAAGGCGGCATACAAATTCCAGACAAGCACTACCTAAATGGTATACGTGAGCTGTGTAACCAGCATGGCTGGTTAATGATGCTGGATGAAATACAAACCGGCATGTGCAGGAGTGGACGATGGTTTGCCTATCAGCACAATAATATCCAACCCGATGTCATGACGCTGGCCAAGGGACTCGGCAATGGCGTTCCCATTGGAGCCTGCCTGGCCAAAGGCGTTGCCGCGAATGTTTTTCAACCCGGTACGCATGGTTCTACCTTTGGTGGTAACCCGTTAGTGAGTCATGTAGCAACAGCCGTGCTTGACACATTGTCACATCAGCATGCTGATGCGCATGCCGCCAGCATGGGTCAGCGAATGCTGACTGGCTTCAATGAAGCGTTAAAAGACCTGAATGGTGTTGTTGATATCCGTGGACTGGGACTCTTGCTGGGTATCGAGCTTGATAGACCCTGTGCAGAACTGGTAGGCCTCGCCAGAGACAAGGGATTATTAATCAATGTCACTGCTGAACGTGTGATAAGATTATTACCTCCACTTATTATTACCGAAGAAAATGCTGATCAAATTATTTCCATGGTCAGTGAGCTTGTTCGTGATTTTCTCAGTCAATAAACAGGAAACCTGCTGATGCCTGCACGCCATTTCCTTACCTTGCTGGATCTGTCTCCGGATGAATTGCGACACATCATCCAACGGGCCATTGAGCTTAAAGCCATGCATAAGTCCGGGCAAATCTACGAGCCATTAAAAAATCGTGTGCTGGGTATGATTTTCGAAAAATCATCTACTCGCACACGTGTTTCCTTTGAAGCAGCCATGATTCATTTCGGTGGTCAGGCTGTTTTTCTCTCACCTCGTGACACACAGCTGGGAAGAGGCGAAGCCATTGAAGACAGTGCGCGCGTACTCTCAAGCATGCTTGATATCATTATGATACGTACTTTCGCACATGAAAAAATCGAGCAATTCGCCAGGCACTCCTCGGTACCCGTCATTAATGCACTCACTGACATGTATCATCCATGCCAGCTACTTGCTGACGTGCAGACTTATGTCGAGCACCGCGGTTCCATACAGGGGAAGACCGTTGCCTGGATCGGCGATGGCAATAATATGTGCCATTCCTATATCAATGCGGCCAGGCAGTTTGACTTCCAACTGAATATTGCCTGCCCGGAAGGCTATGATCCTGAACAGAGCGTGGTTGATAATGCCGCCGGGCATGTTCAGATATTCAGATCACCCGAGCAGGCCGCACAGCAAGCAGACCTGATCGTTACCGACGTCTGGACCAGCATGGGCCAGGAAGAAGAGCAGGCTAAGCGCGAACAATCTTTCAAGGGCTTTTACGTCACTACAGAGATGATGTCACTTGCTAACGACGATGCATTGTTCATGCATTGCCTGCCCGCTCACCGTGGTGAAGAAGTCAGTGCCGATGTTATTGATGGACCTCAAAGTGTGGTCTGGGATGAAGCCGAAAATCGTTTGCACGCACAAAAAGCCTTGCTGGAATTCCTGCTAACCTGAGACAAGCTGGTACCGTAGAAACAAAACCTTTACTCCAATAGCAGTGCATCGGCTGTGTAGATATAGTTACAAACCCCTTTGCCTATTGCTGGTTTGCGCTCGAATTGCAAAGAAACAACCATGCTATTGGAAAAACCGGAGACCTGTTTTTCATCATTTGCCAACAGACTATTTGTCCAGAATGTCATATCCGGTTCATGGCCAACACAGGTAACGCAACTGCAATCCAGGTAAGCTTCCAATCGGGCCAGCAAATCTTCAACGGCAAAACCACCATCAAGCTCCATGACCTCGATCAAGGGTACATCGCCCGATATTACTTGTGTCGTAATCCAGGCTGTCTGTTCTGCACGCAGTCTGGGGCTTGAAAGCACAACATCAGGTGAAAATCCTCTTCTTTGCAATTCCTTCGCGACCTGTTCCTGCACCTGTCGGCCGCGGGTCGTCAGTGTGCGCAGGGAATCCTCTGCATAACTGGCGCCAGATTGTGCTTCGGCATGACGGATAAAGATCAGTTCCATATAAAGCTATTCGCTCAGGATTTTTTTGTTATAAAACCAGTATAGACCATTCAGGAATTTCAGATCAATTCATCAACGGGTATTGGCAACCCATATGTCGCTGGCGCTGCATTGTAACTTTTACAAATAGCCAGCCAGTATTTGCGAACTCACCCGACAAAGCATTCATCCGACACTGCTTTCGCACCAAAAAAAATGGCCCGTAAAAACGGGCCATTACTAACACCACCATGATCTGCTTATACTTTAAAGCTACCTACCAACTGATCCAGACGTGTGGATAACTGCGCCAGATCTTCACTGGAGCTGGCGATCTGCTGCATGCTTCCTGAAGTTTCCTGAGCAATATCTGCTATCCTTACTACGTTCTGGTTGATCTCTTCAGCAACCGAACTTTGCTCTTCAGCAGCACTCGCTATTTGCAGATTCATGTCGTTTATGCGTTCGACCGACTTGGCAATAGAGCTCAGTGCATTACCGGCCTGATTAGCATGATCAACCGTTTCTGTGGCACGTTTCTGGCTGGCATTCATGACTTCAACCGCGTCATGAGCCCCGCTCTGCAGTTTCTCGATCATGGATTGTATTTCCTGGGTCGATTCCTGCGTACGCGATGCCAGAGTACGAACTTCATCCGCGACCACCGCAAAACCACGGCCTTGTTCACCCGCACGTGCTGCCTCTATGGCTGCATTCAAGGCCAACAGGTTGGTTTGCTCTGCTATCCCTCTGATAACATCCAGTACAGTGCCGATATTTTCACTATCTGTTTCCAGACGTCCAATAACACCTGATGCAGTCGTGATTTCATCCGCCAAAGAGCTGATGGATTTCATGCCTTCATTGACAATCATGTTACCGTTCTGCGATTCTGAATTCGCATCATTCGCAGCACCCGCAGCCTGCTCGGCATGATTGGCTACTTCCTGTACGGTGGAAGTCATTTCATTCATGGCTGTTGCCACCTGCTCGGTTTCCATTTGCTGGCGCGCTACACCTTCACTGGTTTGGCTGGTGACCATGGACAACTCAGTCGCCGCACTGGATAATTGCGAGACAGAATTCATGACTTCTGACACCACGTCATGCACCTTGATGGCAAACTTGTTGAAAGCCTGTCCCAACTGGGCAATTTCATCATTACCTTCTGCAGCCAGTCTACGTGTCAGATCACCCTCACCTTCGGCGATATCATTCATCGCATGTACGGCGAGTTTAAGCGGCTTGACGACCACGTTGACAATCATAAACGCACAGCCCAAACCGATTAACAAACCCACTATATACAAGGTACTGACCAATGCCTGTGATCCACTGACTCGATCCAGCAAAGCCGTACTTTCCTCTTCGGCATGTGTCTGTAACTCAGAAACCAGACCTTTTAAATCATCTTTGATTGATTTCAATAATGGGCCCAGCTCAGTGCGTATGACATAGGCATCACTACGCCATTTTTCGCTACCATGTGCACTAATCAGGTTCGCCATATTTTTTTCATATTCAACATAGGTGTCTTCAAACACTTTAAGTGCATCAGATTGTTCAAACCCGAGATCTTCGCCATAAGCTTTCAGGTTAGCTAATCTTTTCTTGACTTCACCATTATAAAGATCAAGATTAGCTTTCATAATATCAACACGCGCAAACAGATAACCCCGCAACTCATTTAATACGTTCATAAAAGCATAGCGTAGCTCAAACATATCCTTCTTCATCTTCCTTTCAAGATCTCTATCGTCCGTCTCAATGTCTGCGCCCAGCATCTGGCCTATTTGTTGCAATAGCGTTCTGGCCAGTGGATTCATTTGATTGCTGGTAATAGCAACGGCGGGCATGTTATCTGCCTGTGACGAAGCATACTTGAACATCTGCTCCTGAAAAGCCCGGTATTGATCAGTGCGTGCCTCAATACTGGCCACCAGCGCCTGCTTCTCAGGGCTATTCTTGATAGAGGGTTGCTGCTTCAAGCTATCAAGCACTTCACCAACATGTATCAGGCTATCCGAATAAGCCTTTTTATCGGCTTCTTCAAGACTGAGCAGATAAAAGCCCAGAGACTGTGCAGAACTGTCGAGCACCTGCGCCAATTCCATCGACACCACCAGGGTGGGTTGTACATCATTAACAACCGAATTGACACTGCTCTTGGTTGATGAAAGTCCCTGTATACTGCCGGCAGAGACCACCGATAATATAATCAGCAAGAGACCGAAACCGCCCCAGATCTTTTGCTTGATTGTGAATTTTGAAAACAACTTTCCCATTTGCCCATTCCTATCAATATGTTGAATAATCTACAGTAAAATTACGTTTACCTTTCTTCTAGGGCTATTGACGGCATGTCTATTGATTTTATTTACCATTATTTTAATATTGAATTAAGCTATATATGGTCAGAATATGACTTTTGTCAATAAATAGGCATACTGAAATCGACTGAATGCCCTATAAAATATTGTTTTTATTAAACTAAAAAGACACAAGCATACATAGCCAGAGACTCTAAATTAATTCAAAAAATAATTTAATTTTTTAAAAAAACCGCTTATTGTTTATTTTTCAACACCTGCTGGCTATCAAACAGTCACTTTAATAATAACCTGATCCTGATACACGAAAAAAAAGGCGTACTTGAAAGTACGCCTTTTAACATCGATTTTAAATCGATCGCCATTTTGTTAAGCGCTTGTTTTAATGCCCCTCGCTCTGAATCCGTTTTAAGCGGGTTTCGGCCAGCTTGGCAGCCGAGCTTTTCGGGAATTTTTGCACCACTGCCGACAACACTTCGCGCGACTTATCCCATTGCTTTAATTCATAGTGAGTAAAACCCAGCTTTAGCATGGCATCTGGCACCTTGGTACTTTCAGGATAACTGTCGATCACCTTGCCAAATTCCTTTACAGCGGCTGAGTATTTACGCGAAACATAGTTCGCCTCACCTAACCAGTACTGGGCATTATCAGCGTAACTACTACCGGGATAACTGGACATAAAATCAGCAAATGCTTTGATGGAACGGTCATAACGCCCCTCTTTTAGCAAATTAAAGGCGCTTCGATAAGCATCTTTTTCCTGACGTGTAGGAGGCTCAGGCTTGCTTGCTACCGTGGCGACAGACGCTTTATTGTCTTTATCCGCCTGTGGATTCTGACTATCCGCTTGAGCGGGCTGAGTATTACTGCCTCCAGCAGGCGCATTGACACTGGCCAGCTCCAGATCACTGAGTCGCCGATCCATATCCAGGTAGAGTTCGCGTTGCCGGCTTTTGATCCCCGACAACTCGTGATTGACGACCTCCATATCGCCACGTAATTGCCTGACTTCTTCCGTCAGTTGATCCAATCGCCGCAGTAACTCCAGTGAACTGCTGTTTGTCATCTGACCTGGCATTGCTGCCTTGGGATCCTGGGCAAATGCTGGCTGATTAATCATCAGTACACTGATAGCAACCCAATATAACGTTTTCTTCATTTCCTACCTCTTGTAGACAATCTCTACTCGACGATTCTGACTGTAGCTCGATTCATCATGGCCGTCTGCAACCGGTTTTTCCTCACCATAGCTGATAACTTCCACTTGCTGGTCCGAAGCGCCCTGAAACAATAACATGCGTCTGACTGACTGCGCACGTCGTTCGCCCAGGCCAATATTATATTCCCTCGAACCACGCTCATCTGTATGACCATCAAGACTCACTGAAGTGCCGGGATGCTCTGCCAGATATCGACCATGTGCCAGTATGCTCTCCTGGTCGTCTGCTTTTATTTCACTGCTGTCATACTCGAAATAAATCGTGCGCACAGCCAGTGGACTGGACGGGTTATCAAGTGGATCACCCTTGAAGGCATCGGCCCCTGGCAAGCCGGAAGTACTGGCAGATGAATCCGTGCCAGTTCCAGACAGGTCATCCACCGTGGCGGCTCCATCAGACTTGCTGTCTCCGGTAGTACTGCATCCAGCGAGTACAAACGAATACAAGCAAATAACGATTAGAAATTTTTTAAACATGAATCCTCTCCTTTATTTTCGATAGGGCGCCCATGCAGGCTCCCTGACATCACCCTGTTGTAAGACCAGTCGTTGTTTTACCTTGCCATCGGTGGATACTGCCGACAAAATACCGCGACGTTTGGCTGCCGTCGCGTACAAAATCATACTACCATTGGGTGCAAAGCTTGGCGATTCATCCAGGCTGCCATCCGTCAGTACATCCAGTACCCCTGACTCTACATCCAGTATGGCTATGTGAAAACCCTCACTGTTACCATGGACCATGGTTATTTTCTTACCATCCGGGGAAAAAGACGGGCGTGCATTGTATTTTCCCTGAAAAGTGATGCGCTCTGCACGGCCACCTTGCGCAGACATTCTATAGACCTGCGGCTTGCCACTACGATCAGACACGAACACAATCGTTTTACCGTCTGGCGACCATGCAGGCTCCGTATCTATAGCCGTGTTACGCGTCAATCTTGTTAATTTCTTGCTGAGTAAATCCAGCGTATAAATCTCCAGACTGCCATCACGCGACAATGTCAGCGCCAGACGTCGACCATCAGGTGACCATGCCGGCGCACTATTAACACCTTTTTGTGACGATACCAGCTTACGCGTACCTGTATCTACCTGCTGAACATATATTTGTGATTTTTTATTTTCAAAAGTCACATAAGCAAGCTGGCGTGCATCAGCAGACCACGAAGGTGACATAATGGGTTGCTGCGATTTCAACACGGTAAACGCATTGTATCCGTCCATGTCGGCAATTTGTAATTCATAGGTTTTTTCTTTAGCACGAGTATCGGCAGTGATGTAGGCGATCCTGGTGGTAAATACGCCTTTATCTCCAGTCAATGTCTCGTAGATCAAATCACTCATATAATGAGCGGTGCGGCGCAGATCCTCATAGGATGTTGGCAGGCTGTAGCCAATCAGTTGCTTGATTTTATACTCCGGCTCGGAAGGACCACCATCCCTTACAGATGAACGTTTGTAGACATCAAATAATTGAAATTGCACCTGCAGCTGTCCATTTTCTCCAGCCAGCACGCGGCCGACAACCAGGCTTTCAACGCCTACCGCTCTCCAGTTTTCAAAATTGATTTCATCGCCATGGTGCGGTCTTTCCAGAAACTTGCTCGCCGGGACCAATTCAAATCGACCTGTTCTGCTTAAATCGGCAGTCACTACTTCACTGACTTCCATTTGTCCGGCACGTGACTTGACTTCCCAGCTGAATGGCACAATAGCGATAGGATGCTCACCAATAACCCCGCCCGTGATTTCAATATCGAGAACTGCGGATACCTGCTGTGAAAATAGTATCAAGGTAAGTAGAAATATATTTTTGAACATTATTGAGCCTATTATTTAACTTTAAATGTGAAACGAATTCGTCGATCAAATGCCCGTGGATCGGATGGCCTGGGCAAATGCCCTGTTTTGCCAACAGCCGTTTCAACTGAACGTTGAAACGCGGCATCGCCCGTGCACCTGCTGACACTAAATTTAGTGATTTCACCGCCGGGTATTTGCTCGACTTCTACCAGGCAGGTAGCCTCCTTGTCGACAACCGCAGGTCGACGCCAGTTACTTTTGACGACAGCCGCTATGCTATCTATATAACTTGAGCGCACACCCTGCAACTCCTTTTCCTGTTCCGCCTGTTCTTCAGCCGCCATTTGTTCCTGTAAAGCTTTTTCACGCTTTTGCTGTGCTTCCAGCAGCTCCTTTTGCCGGCGTTGTTTCGCCTCCTCGGCACGCTTGATTTTTAATTCTTCCAGCTTTTTCTTCTCAGCTTCTTTCTGCTTTGCCAGTTCCTCTGCGGCGATTTTCAATTGCCTGATATTTTCCTGTTCCTCGACCTGCTTTTTTTTCAGTTCGGCAATTTTCTTTTCCTCAGCCAGCTTTTGTTTTTTAATGGCTTTCTCCTGCAAGGCCTGCTTTTCTTTCAGCTCGAGAATTTTCTTCTGTTCCTGCAGTCGTTGCTGGTTGGCTTTTTCAGCCTGGTCTTCCAGCTTTTTCTGACGCGCCCGTTCCTGCGCCCTACGTTGATCTTCTGCACGCTGTAGCTGCCTGGCTTCATCCTTAATTTCCGACTCACTTACTGCCACGGCCTGAATAACATTTTTTTTGACACTGGCACCTGGCGGTTTCGGCATTTCCGGAGTAGAAGAAAAACTGAATAATAATGCCGTCAGCAGAAAACCATGCATAATGACAGACAGGATCAGAAAAAAACTGTACTTACTCAGAAACTTCCACATGGCCCTATGGCTCCGGGTTTCTGGTAATCAAACCTACACTTGGAGCACCGGCCCTTTGTGCCAGCACCATGGCATCCATGACCTTGCCATAGGAGACACCTTCATCTCCCCTGACCAGCACCTGCGTTCCTTTTTTGCTTTGTAACACTGCGCTGATACGCGCAACCAGCGTGCTCGCGTCCAGCGGTTGACTTGGTTCACCACCGACATCCAGATAGAACCGCCCCTGAATATCGATAGTCAGAATCAGCGGCTTAACCTTTTGACTGCTCATTGGTTTGGCGCTCGCCTGAGGCAGCTCAACCTTTACACCCTGTGTTAATAATGGCGCTGTTATCATGAATATGACGAGCAATACCAACATAACGTCAATGTAGGGAACTACATTGATCTCGGACATAGGTCGTTTTCTTATCTTTTGCTTTGCCATTTATCTTTACTTAAAATTCTTTGTTAATGTTTTAAAATCACTTATCTATTTACCACGGCGCGGAATCCGGACCATGCATTGAATGAATAATCAGATTATCGCGCTGTGTCTGCCCATCATCAACCAAGGCATGGCCTTTTGGAGCATTTATAATAACTCCAGATCAATGACCCGTTTCGCCCTCAATGACTTACTTTCAGAAATAATCAGAAGCACCCTGGCGATCAAAGTCGATTAAACCTTACCTTCATAAGCATAACGTTGCAGGATAGTGGAAAATTCCTCTGCGAATGTTTCATAACGGTTATCAAGACGCTCAACCGTGTTGGCAAAACGGTTATAGGCAATCACCGCAGGAATAGCGGCAAACAGACCAATAGCAGTGGCTATCAGCGCTTCAGCTATACCGGGAGCCACCAGTGACAAAGTGGCTTGCTCTACATTACCTAATGCCCGAAATGAATTCATAATGCCCCACACGGTTCCAAACAGACCTACATAAGGGCTGGTAGAACCGACTGTTGCAAGAAAAGACAAGTGCGTTTCCAGATCATCCATTTCACGTGCCTGCACGACGCGCATGGATCGTTGCGCACCATTCAGTACGTCCATTGCACTGGCGTTATCCTGTTTACGTAATCGCGCAAACTCCTTGAATCCTGCTTCGAATATGGTCTCCATACCATAGGTACGCCTGCCTTTATTCTGCACCTGCTTATAGATGGCACCCAGATCACCACCGGCCCAGAAGCGCTTTTCAAAATTATCCGCTTCCTTACGCGCCTTCGACAAACTCCTCCATTTACGGAAGATAAATGTCCAGGACATAATAGATGCCAGTACCAACAAGCACATTACCAGCTGCACCACCACACTGGCATTGGAAATTAAATGCCAATAGGACATTTCAATCTGCATGATTAAATTCTCTTCGTATGTTTTCGGGAATAGGGCATGGTAACAGAGTGTCTGAATGCAAACAGGCAATTCGTACTTCGGCCTTGCATAACAGACTGTCATCAGAATGACGTATTACTGACTGATCAAAGGTCATGCTGGCATGTCCCAGATGCCTGATCGAATTACTGATTCGTAACAGATCATTAAATCTCGAGGGTTTAAGGTAATCTACTGACAGTGAGCGTACGGCAAAAATAACATTCTCCTTCTCTAATAACTCATCCTGTTCAAAGCCGACACTTCGTAACATTTCTGTTCGTGCACGTTCCATGAAATTTAAATACTGGGTGTGATAAACAACACCACCACAATCTGTATCTTCATAGTAAACGCGAATATGCCATAGGAACTCTTTCACAGTTTAACAACTTCCTTAATACGACCGATAGATTAGTACATAATTCCATGTCGATATGTAAATAATACGTAAACATTATAATTAACTTCTAAACAGGGACAGGTAAGTTAATTAACTCGGCGCATCATATTGATAATTAAATCCTGACTACGCTTGTTAATTTATCTCACAGATTATTTTCAATGACCCCAAAGTCACTGACCATCATCCTCCTGCCCGGCAAATAAATCTGCAGCACCCGGTACTTCTGTTCGTAGTACGTCCGGCATATCCAGGCCAAAATGTTCATAAGCATGCCGGGTAGCCACACGCCCTCGCGGAGTGCGCATAATAAAGCCTTGCTGAATCAGGTAAGGTTCGAGCACATCTTCTATGGTGCCACGCTCTTCGCCAATAGCAGCAGCCAGACTATCCAGACCAACCGGACCACCTGAAAATTTTTCAATGATGGTCGATAATAACTTATGGTCCATCTGGTCAAAACCCCGGCTGTCAACCTTGAGCATGCGCATGGCTGCATCAGCAGTCTCCCGGGTAATATTACCTGAAGTTTTGACCTGAGCATAATCCCGCACACGACGCAGTAAGCGGTTGGCTATACGCGGTGTGCCGCGAGAGCGCCGTGCTATTTCACGTGCACCATCTTCATGCAAATTCAAACCAAGAATGCGAGCCGATCGCTGAACTATCGATGTCAAGTCAGTCACATCATAAAACTCCAGACGTTGCACTATGCCGAAGCGGTCGCGCAAGGGTGAAGTAAGCAGACCCGCTCGAGTCGTCGCTCCTATTAATGTAAATGGAGGCAGGTCCAGTTTTATCGATCGGGCTGCAGGACCTTCACCAATCATAATATCCAGCTGGTAATCTTCCATCGCCGGATAGAGCACTTCTTCTACTATCGGGCTGAGTCGATGAATTTCATCAACAAAAAGTACATCATGCGGCTCCAGATTCGTTAGCAAGGCCGCCAGATCACCCGGCCTTTCCAGCACGGGTCCTGACGTGTGTCTCAAATTAACACCCATTTCATGGGCAACAATATGTGCCAGCGTAGTCTTGCCGAGACCCGGAGGGCCAAAAATCAATACATGATCGAGTGCTTCTTTACGTTCCCTGCTGGCCTGGATAAAAATCTCCATTTGCTCACGCACATGAGGCTGGCCGACGTAGTCCGCCAGGTTATCCGGGCGAATGGCCCGGTCAATGACCTCGTCTTCCCTGTTACTACCCGCCGATATCATTCGATCAGATTCTATCATGATGTTACTTACCTGTTATTGTACGGCTGCTTGTAAGGCCTGACGAATCAGCTCCTCACTGGTGCATGATGACATGTTTTCTACTTGCCTGACCATGCGACTGGCTTCGGGAGCCTTGTACCCTAATGCAATCAGAGCACTGACCGCATCGCCGACCGCACTCTTGGGCATTGCCGGTGCCCCTGGAGCTGGCATTTTCACCGCGACATGGCCACTCAGATCCTTGATGCGATCTTTCATTTCAATAATCAAACGTTCGGCAGTTTTTTTACCAACACCGGGCAAACGCACCAGCGTTGATGTATCTTCATGTTCAATGCATTGAATAAAATCCGCGGTCGAAACACCGGATAAAATGGCAAGTGCCAGTTTCGCACCCACGCCATTAACACGAATCAGGCTACGAAACAGGCTGCGCTCATCTTCTGTTGCAAATGCATACAAGGTTTGACTGTCTTCACGCACCACCAGTTGCGTAAAAAGCGTCACGGCCTGATTCAGATCGGGTAGCAGATAAAACGTAGACATAGGTGCAGATACTTCATAGCCGACACCCTGCACGTCAATCAACAATTGCGGCGCCTGCTTTTCTGCCAGAATTCCCCTGAGTCTGCCTATCATCGTGATCGCCCTCCACGCCTGGCTTTGACGCTGGTGATGGCGGCCAGACCCTGACTCATTTGTGCATGACAAAGTGCCGTCGCCAGCGCATCAGCCGCATCGGCCTGAGGCGTTGCATTCAGAGATAATATTGAACACACCATGTGCTGCACCTGTTCCTTGGTGGCGCCTCCCTTGCCAACAACGGCCTGCTTGATCTCTCTGGGGCTATATTCATGCACCACCAGTGACTGCAAGGCACAGGCGCAAATAGCTGCGCCACGTGCCTGACCCAGCTTTAATGCCGAATCAGCATTGCGATCCATAAATACCCGCTCGATCGCCATTTCATCAGGTTTATGCATAGACACAATTTCGGCCAGACCTTCAAATATTTCCTTCAGCCTTTCAGCCAGCGCATCTCCATGCGTGCGAATACAACCACTGGTAATATAATTCTGTTGACGCCCATCAAGCTCGATGACACCAAAACCTGTAATTCTTGAACCCGGATCAATGCCAAGAATACGTCTCATACACTGAG
>Ga0316205_10000257_pt1 | contig 112328 bp, 120 predicted proteins | sample 3monthpyrite_MG_FD_204941 | JGI IMG/M metagenome (GOLD analysis project Ga0316205, IMG submission 204941) | Microbial mat bacterial communities from mineral coupon in-situ incubated in ocean water Damariscotta River, Maine, United States -... | ecosystem: Environmental > Aquatic > Marine >... | reverse complement strand
TTTAGTTATCTCAGAATTTATAGTTAATGCCGAAGCCAAGTGTTACGACTGATGATAAGTAATCACCACCAAATGAACTCGTACTTCCATCTGAATTAATAATGTGATCATACGAACCATTAAATTCTTCAAACATTAAAACTAATAATGAAAAGTCTAAATCCAGCTGATCGTTTACCACATAACTTGCGCCCGCGGTTAAACCGGTTGAGTCATTACGCGGCGTTTCAGGTGCAAAATAACCATCCTGAACCGGCGTTTTATCAAAATAAATACCGCCGCGAAGCGTAATTGCATCGTTTAGTGCATGCTGCACACCAAAGCGATAAATATTAGAATCTTTATAATTTCGCGCATTAACTGAAGACTGACCATTTGCAAAAGTAATATCCAGACTTTCGTATGCGCCCCAGTAGGTTCGATTAATATCAAATGCCAGGGTAGTACTACTGCTTAAATCGTAAGCGATACCCAGCGTTAATTCTGCAGGTAAAACTAGATCCGCATTAGCTGTAGTAGGGCTAGAAAAAGTACTTTGCAAAGAACTTGGAATATTATTAAAAGTTGCCGATTCACCTCTTGCTTCCATTGTAGCTTCAGAACGATAACTAATACCTACAGAAAGTTCATCCGTGGGTTTCGCTAAAAAGCCAAGATTATAATTCCAGTCGCTAATACCATCACCCTTAATCGTAACATTTGACCGATCGCCGTTCTCATCGACCAGTGAAGTAGTTAAATTACGATTAAAATCCACGCTACCACTAATATAACTTAAACCTAAACCTACACTATATTTATCGTTAATTTTATAAGAAATCGTCGGCTGAATATAAATAGCATGTAACTCGATATTATTTACCAGGTGCGAACCAGCCCAATCCGTTGGCCATTCAACTGTATTACCATACGGTGTATATATACCAATACCATATGACAGTTGTTCATTATGTTTTCTAGCGTAATAAAATCCAACGGGTGTACCCGTTGGATTATCGGTTTTTGCCGATGTATTGGTATTTATGTTTTGATATTCAGCTTCGCTACTAATGAGGGTAACACCTGCAATTAGGCTTGCTTCTGACTCTAGAAATGACATGCCCGCAGGGTTAAAGAACACCACCTCCGCACTGTCGGTCATGGCAACACCCGTGTGCCCCATACCTAAGGCCTGTTGACCCTGTAGCGCTACACGATACCCACCAGAAAAGGCACTACTTGATATACACATGCCGGCTATTATTAAGCTTGTTTTTTTTATTTGTAACATTTAAATGCACCTAAATTTATTATCAATATTAGAACCCACTTAGATAGACATGCCATAGATACAGCTAATATCAAGCTGATCTGTATTTAATGCATACCAACCTTCTTATTACATTAGAAATTATTTTTTCAACGATAATACGCAAGATTACGTAAGATTCAACGTTAAATAAATAATATACTTTTTTAATCGACCTTATATGACTTTGTTCCCTGGTTCGGCACCGCCCGTGGCCGCCCCTGTTCATCAATGGCCACATACACCAGGCTGGCCTCGGTTACCCATTTTGTGGTAACAACCCCCTTCTGCATACTTTGCGCGTAAACCTCAACGTGCACCGTTATAGAAGTTCTGCCCACCGAAACAACCTCTGCATAACAACTGATTAAATCACCGGCGTACACCGGTTTTTTAAATTCAAATGAATCTACGGCACGGGTAACAATAGTGCCACCGGCGCGTTGTGCGGCGGGGATGCTGCCGGCAATATCCACCTGGGACATTATCCAGCCACCAAACACCGTGCCCCCCTGATTTAAATCTGCCGGCATAGCAGGGACACGTATCACCGGAATTTTATTTTTGGGTAGTTCAGTTTTTTGCATTCAGTCATAAAACCTTAATTCACTTCTTCGTTTTAAACTTTTAGCCGGTTTGAAAAAAGGCGAAAGTTTTTCAATCAAAGAAACTACTTATGCTCTTCATATAGTGCCTCAATTTCCTTTTCGAACTGCTTCATTACTTTCGGACGCTTGATTTTAAGGGTCGGGGTGAGCAACCCTCCATCCACGGTCCAGGGCTCAAGGGTAATATGGGCACGGCGAATTTTTGCGTAGCCGGGGAAATCTTTCAGGCGAACAGATACCCGTTTGAGTATCGCCTTTTCGATTTTACGGTCGGAGAAGGCTTCCGGTGATTCCGGGTGAATATTTAAACTCACTGCCATGTCCGCCCAGGCATCCGGGTCGAGTACCAGCACGGCGGTTAGATATGAGCGGGCTTCACCCACAATCATCACCTGCTCAAATAAGGAGTCCAGTGCAATTGCCATTTCCATATCATTGGGGGGTATTTTTTCACCGTTAGCGAGCACCATAATATCTTTCAGGCGGCCGGTGATAAATACATGCCCACCGTCATCAATGCGGGCTTTGTCACCACTTTTTAGCCAGCCATCTTCAGTGAAGCTATCTTTGGTTGCCTGTTCGTTTTTCCAGTAACCGAGCATTGAGCAGGGACCAAAACTTTGCAGTTCATCATTTTCACCCACCCGGATCTCTGTATTTTCCAGTCGGGTACCAATGCTGGCAGGAATATTATCCGCCGGGCGATTCACACACACCACCGGACTGGATTCGGTTAAACCATAACCCTGTAGAAGTGGCAGCCCCAGGCCAATAAACAGTTTGGCCACATCTTCAGACAGCGCCGCACCTCCGCAGATAGCAATACGCATTTCCCCACCGAGTTTTTCCAGCACTTTGGACGCCACCAGTTTATTCAGCGTCGGCCAGAGCAATAATTTGGGATGCCAGCCAGCGCGCCCCTGTTCCCGTAAAAATTTTCGCCAGCCAACGCTTACCGCTGAATTAAATAAAATCTTCGCAATAAATGATTTCTGTTTTAAACCGTCCTGAATTTTGCCGTAAACCCGCTCGTAAATACGTGGCACCGAAATTAGCACTGTGGGATGAATATTTTGTAAATCTTCCCCCAGGGCTGCGATTGAACGCGCGTAAATGACCTCTGCCCCTAAAATAATCGGCAGGTAGTACCCCGCGGTGCGTTCCAGCATATGTGACAGGGGCAAAAAGGATAAAAAGCGCTCTTCTTCTGACCACTGATTACAGGCGGCTGCACCAAAGGCATTCGACAGGATATTACGGTGCGACAACATCACGCCTTTTGAGCGGCCGGTGGTGCCAGAGGTATAAACAATCGAGGCCAGGTCATCCGGGGCGCTTTCCTTGGTCTGTAGCTCACCGGTTAAACCAAACAACCAGTCTGACAGCGACTCAAGCTTACTATCATCTGGCTCATCTTCTTCGGAAATGCGTTTTAAGCTGATAATACGCTGCAGTCCACCCAGATCGACTTCCGCTTTTAACAGGCGATACCACTGGGGTCGGTCCTGTACAAATAAAATTTTAATTTCCGCGTGGTTAATAATGTAGGCCACATTATCCGGGCGATCATCCACATACAATGGCACGGTCACCAGACCCAGCCCCAATGCAGCCTGATCAAACACCACCCATTCACGACTGTTTTTCACCATAATGGCGACTTTATCACCAGGCTGTAAACCGTCTTTCTCAAACGCCGCCTGCCAGCGCGCCACCTCATTGGCCATTTCCTGCCAGGTCGAGTGGGTCCATTTCTGACTAGCAATATCATACTGTCGGTAGGCATTTAGATCGGGGGTTTTATTTAAGCGTTCACGGAATAGACCGGGGAGGCTGTGAACGTCGGATTCTTGTATTAATTCTATTTCCATTTATATGACTGCCCTGTTTTATTCTTTCTTATTGGTAATTTTTATAATGCGTAATTATCACTGCTTTTTTACAGTTTTGCCAGTTACCATCGATTTTCTTAATTAAGCGCGCATCTAAAGCCTGTTTTCAGAAAAATATTTGCGCGCAACCCAACTTCAGTCTTTCCGCTTACTGCAACCACCAAAGCCTGAGTCTCAGCCCCAATTCTGAGGTGTAACCGGTTTCCACAAACTGAATCATGCTATTGCCATCGATCATAAAGCTGGTGGGTACCGCCTTCACCCCATAAGCCTTCGCCCACTCACCATCCTCATCAACAATCACTGGCAGGTCCAGGCCCTCTTTTTTAAGGTATTCACTCACCTGTACCTCACCTTCACTCCAGGAGGCTATCGTAATAACCTGATGGTCTTTTGCCAGACTGGCAATATTCGAGTTTTCAAACTGGCACACTGGGCACCAGGTTGCCCAAAAATGCACCAGCAACGGCCTGGGTTGTTGATCGCGTAAATCAAAGCGTTCCCCGCTTAGCTGGCGAGCAACAATAACCGGTGCTTCACCCTGAATATTATGTCGAGATTGCCAGGCTCGAAGTGAAAACAGTATTACTAAAAACAATAGTATCTGAAGTGTTATGCGGAGCCATTTATGCTGCCTGTAAAATTCAATCACGATATACCTGAAATTTAACTTAATATTATTGAATAAAACTGCCCACACGTGTATCTAGTAAGTTATATGATCAAAAACCAGACCTTTTTAAAAAACAAAATAGCCGATTCCCGCGGGCGACTCTATCGAGCTGCTCTTGCCTGGTGCGGGGATAAAATGCTGGCGGGTGACCTTGTGCAGGAAGCCATAGCCACCAGCATAGATAAAAGCGAGCAGTTACGCAATGAAGATCAGTTGTTTGCCTGGCTGTACAGTATTTTAAATAACAAGTGATATCGTTAATTACGCCGAAACAAATCCCATGAAAACCTTGACGAACAAATGCCCTGCGATGATTACCGCCCCTCTATAGTATGTCAGGAATTACAACTGGTTAATCAGGTGCGCTTCGCCATCACAAAATTACCGGTGGTTGAACCTCAGGTGATTTTCGCCAACAACATTCGCAGAGTAAAATAGTTATGAACGCAACCAGCAGTTTTGACGATCAAATATTAAATGCCTTTGTTGACGGGCAGTTAGATATTGAAACCAGTGAATCTATTATTAATGAAATGGACAAAAACGCAAGCGTGCGCGAGCATATTTATCAGTTACGCCGAGCTAAAGATTTAATGCGTCTGGGTTTCAGCAACCCACCCCTGTCTTTTGATGTCACTGCACCTATAGAAAAATCCCGCTGGCATCATATCGCGTTGTCCTTAGCCGCATCACTTACCGCCATAGCAATTTCACTCGGCTCGGGTGCATTTGGTTTTTATTATGCCAAACACAAACAAGTTGCGGTTAGTGAAATAACACAAAGCGAGAACCCGCAAAATGCTGAGCGCATTTTGTTACACATCAGTGAATCAGATACTGAAAATTTTTTACAGTCGCATAAGAATAACGCTGGACAAATTGCCGTTGTTGCCAATGCGGGCGGCCTGGATTTATTGCGCGCAGGCACATCCCCTTTTGAAAAACAAATTCGCAACATGATAAAAATCACGCCAGTGTTTATTTCCTTGCCTGTGCCAATACAATTAAATACTTACATGAGAAAGGTATAAATCTTAAATTTATTTATAAGGTAAAAACCAAAATGGCCAGCCCGAAACAAGCCCACAACAATTAAAAGAAATAAACAAATTTAGAATTCAATACATTAACATTAGAATAGATTTACGAAATGTGCAACATGCACTTAGCAGAGATATTGAAAAACCAAGGTGCAAATTAAAAATAATTAAAATTTCATTAATTCCACTAATAATAATTATTCTCACCACAATATTAGGCATTGCTCGAATGAAGCAGGAAAATTTTCGACCAAGAAAAAATTACCTATGGTGCTTCCGCTGTGAATATAGCCCGCAAAGGAGCTTCATATCCTTCAACTGTTTTAGAACTGTCATTCGGATCTAAATAATTTTCTAATGAGTGAAACTGCATCCACTGTGTCGAACGCTGCTCATCAGTGCTAGTGACAGTTTCATCTATCAGTTTTACGTTTTTAAACCCACAGCGTTGTAACCACTTAATCATAGCCTCGCTACTGGGCAAAAACCAGACGTTTCGCATTTGTGCATAACGATCTTCTGGCATCAACACCTGAAACTCATCACCACGAATCACCAGAGTTTCCAGCACAAGTTCACCGCCTGATTTTAAACACTGCCTTAACTGAAATAAATGCTCTATTGGTGATTTTCTATGATAAAAAACTCCCATCGAAAACACCGTATCAAATGCCCTTAAGTTATCTGGTACCGCCTCAATTCCAAGCGGCAAAACATAAACACGATCATCGTTAATAAAATGCTGTATTGCCTGAAACTGCATTACAAATAATGGTGATGGATCAATCCCTATAACAAGATCTGCTCCCATGCCGCGCATTCGCCAGCTATGATAACCATTCCCACAACCCACATCTAAAACTGTTTTTCCTTCTAATGGCTTTATCTTCGAGCATAAACGCTGCCATTTAAAATTTGAGCGCCATTCAGTATCTATATCAACCCCGTGTATAAGGTATGGGCCTTTACGCCATGGCATTAACTGTTTTAAGGTGCATTTTAAACTTTCAATTTCATCATCAGATAATATATTTTTCGATTCAACACTAACCTGATCCGCATTTAAATCTATTTTTTTCGCTTGTAATTCCGGCAGCTCATTTAATGCTTCCTGCCATCCCTGCAACTTTCCATAAGTATCATTACATAATCCCTGCTGAATTTGAACATCCAGGCCTTGCAACCAGGCATGCAATTCTTTGTCACGCATTAATTCGTATAATCTACTAACATTCATTTAGTGTATTTCACTGTATATATTTATTTAATAGCTAAGATAGAAACAAAATTGAAACACTGGAACCAGACAAAAACCTCAGAAAAACCTGCTTGTTTTAATCGAATTTTATGCTCTGCAACTGTTTCAGCGATTAGCACATTATCAAGCGAAGATCTTTTTTGACTTATTTCAAGATCCGAATAACCATTGGCTTTTTTAAAGTCATGATGCAATGAAATCATTCTGTTTTGTTCAAGTACATCCTCAATTTTTATTTTTTCAGAAAGCACGAAAACACCTCCTGAGTTTAAACCTGTATATATATTCTCAATGAGTTCTGATCGCATATCCATAGAAATAAATTGCAGTGTAAAATTCATCACCACCAAAGATGCATTGCGTATTGGATAACCACAGATATCAGCCTCGTCTACAGTGACTCTTGCCCGACTTCTGTGTTGAGCAGTTAAAGATCGGCACTGTTTAATCATTGCCGGAGAATTATCAACTGCGATGATGTCCACATTATCCTGATCAATACCCTGCTGTATAGCAAGGGTCGCTGCGCCTAACGAGCAACCAAGATCATAGCAACAACTATCACGTGTAACAAATGATCGGGCCAGCACCGGAAACATTGAAAGCAAGGTTGTATAGCCGGGAACCGATCGACCAATCATATCTTCAAAAACGTCTACTACATTCTCATCAAATACAAAAGCTGATATCGCTTCCCGCGGCTGAGAATATAAAACATCCGGCTTAGATGTATTTTTATCCTTTGAGTGATTGATTTTTTTCATAGCATCTACAGAGTTCAAATCTGTAGCTATTTTAACAGGAAGTTAAAATTAAACCATAGATGAATATTTAACCGCTTATTAAGTCTTGATACGGCCAGTCATTGTTTTGAAGCCTGCTAGTTGCCTCATCAGATGTCATTGGTACACCTAACAAAAAACCCTGCACTATATCGCAATGTGCATTTTTAAGAAACTCAAGTTGCTCTACGGTTTCTACACCTTCTGCAACAACATTTAGCTTAAGTCTATGCGCCATAGCAATAATGGCTTCCACAATGGCGACATCATCTTCATCCGCAGGTGTATCTTTAATAAAGTTTCGATCAATTTTTAATTTATCAATTGTGAACCTTTTAATGTAACTAAAGGAAGAGTAACCTGTCCCAAAATCATCAATTGAGATATGCAGGCCCATTTCAGATAATATACGCATACTCTCAATTGTTTTTTCTACATCGTCCATTATACTGCCTTCCGTTAACTCCAGCTCTAACTGCTTAATATTCGCTCCGGTATTCTTAATTGCTTCTTCAACCATCTCCTGCATATTTTGCTCATTAAAATCTCGAGCTGAACAGTTAAGTGCAACTTTTATGTTATTAAAGCCCTGATCCTGCCATATTTTTATTTGTTGGCACCCCATCATAAGAACTTTTCTAGTGATTAAAAATATTAAGCCTGTTTCTTCGGCTATTGGTATAAATTCATCCGGCAAAATTATACCCTTCTCTGGATGATTCCACCTTATTAACGCTTCAAAGCCACTAATCTTAGATTCATTTAAACTTATGAATGGTTGATAATACATCTCAAACTGATTTCCCTCTAATGCCTGCCTCAATTCATTTCCCACATTTACCCGCTTTACAACCTCATCGCGCATATTCTTATCAAAGCATTCAACACGGTTTCTTCCTCTGGATTTTGCCTGATATAGTGCGGCTTCTGCATCCTGTAACAAGCGATTTACCGATGCTTCTTTATCATCAACAATAACAACGCCTACACTTGCGGAGGGATATAGATTAAATTCATCAATAGTTAGCGGCTCCTTAAGAGCTTCATTTACAGATACCGCATATTCAAGCGCGCCTTTATCATCTGTTTGCATACATTTGAAAATTGCAAATTCATCTCCTCCCAATCTTGCTATAATTTCATTATCTTCAATTTTTTCGTTTAATATATCTGAAACTTTTATCAGCAGCTTATCACCCAACTCGTAGCCAAAGCACTCATTAATAAGATTAAAATAATCCAGATCTATAAATAAAATAAATTGTTTACTAGCCTTGTTATTTTTACTAATTTGTTTCTGAACGCATGTTGAAAATTCAGCACGATTCACCAATCCGGTAAGTTCATCATGCCTCAATTGCCAATCTAGTGCTTTACGTGCCGATATATCACTTGCAACCAATGTTGCAGCAACCACTTCATTATTTTTATAATTCGGAGTTATTCTGCCCTCCGACCAGACAATTTCACTTCCTCCTTTTAAACTTGCATATTCAATACTTTTATTCTTTCCCTTTTCAAAAACTTCTTTCACAGTATCCATTACTTTTTTACGATACCCCTCCTTAATATCTGTATAATAATTTTCGCCTACGGCCTGATTAATCATTCGCCATGGATTGTGATTGACAAACATTATGTTGCCATCTTTATCCAGCGTCATAATTGTATCTTCTACACTATCAACCACCGTGCGATATCTTTCTTCCGATTCCTCTATTTGCTGTAAACGTGAAACACTTTCACAACTTAAACTCCATTTTGTTGTTAACGCTGTTGCCAGTTGCTGAACTTCAACCATGTCAAAAGGTTTTTTTAAAATTATTAAACGATCAGATGCTCCTAAATGATAAAGCACCTCGTTCCATGAGTAATCTGAATATGCTGTACAGATAACGAGCTGAATTTGAGAATCAATAACCCAGATGTTCTTGATGGTCTCCAGACCATCCCAGCCTGGTGGCATCCGCATATCAACAAATGCCATTGCATATGGCCTGCCTTCTTCTTTTGCTGAAATAACTTTTTTATAACCCTCTTCTCCCTGAAATGCAGAATCAAGTTCATATTTAAAAGTTACTTCATCGTTTGAGTCATTTGAGAATAAGCTTGCTTCAAGCTCATCATATTCTGTTGTATTTTCTTTTGCACAAAGAATTTTTCTAAAGTCTTCATGGATCCGAGTATCATCATCAATAATCAAAATTCTGTGATTTTCAAATTCCTTCATATCCAGTCTCACCCAGTTTTTCGATCATCAAAAGGAAGCCATAGCTTAAAACTTGCTCCCTTCCCAGGACCATCACTTTCAACTGATATTTTTCCACCTAATTCACTAGCCACAATAGCACTATGATGCAATCCAAACCCATGCCCATCTCGTCGTTTTTTAAATCCATACTCGAACAAATGTGATATATCTTCCTTAGCAATACCAATTCCCGTATCACTTATTTCCAGCAGTGCCATATCATCATCGGTACTAATTTTTATCATTAGATCTCTAATCTCACTATCACTTTCAACCATTGCATGCTTTGCATTACTAATTATATTTATAATAACCTGTAGAACTTTATGTTTATCAACATATAACTGAGCAATATCTGTATATGATCTAATTACTTTTACACCATGGCGTCTTATTCCCTGAATATTCATCCTCATCGCATCTTCAACCAGGTCTGACAACTTTATTTTCTCCCTTACTCCATAACTACCTGCATAAGACTGCTGCATATTAATTACATTTTTTATATGATCAATATTATTCACCAGCTCATCCAGTTCTCGATACATATTCTTTTTTTCTGAACTCAATTGATCTGCAAGGAGCGAGAGAAATTTTGGTATTTTCTTGCCCGCCTCATCTTGACCGATAAATTCCGCTACATTACTTTTATTTTCTTCCAGCATTTTTACTACCCGAACTAAATTATCTGCTTTTGAGTTTCTGACATTATCTCGTATTACCGATGCAGATACATTTACGCTATTTAACACATTGCCGACATTATGTAACACACCACTTGCTACTTCTGCCATTCCAGCACTTCGTGCAATATCACCGATTTTTTCATTCAGCTCTTTTAACTCAGAAGTCCGTTCATTTACCTTCTCTTCAAGGTTCTCATTAAGATCATTAAGCTCATGCTCTATTCTCAACCTTTCCTTTATTTCACTTTCAAGGTGCCTGTTAATATTTTCTGTTTCTACTGCGTATTTTTTAGCTGTGACTGCAGATATCTCTGCATTTTCTTTCTCCTTCACCAACGCCTCATCTCTACTCTGAATCTGATTCAACATATCATTAAACGATCCTATAAGAACCCCAACCTCATCATTATTGGATTGTGTCATTCGCAAACTATAGTCTTTGCTTTTAGTTACTGTTTGCGCAACATCTTTTAAACGCTTAATCGGTTCAGTGATATAGTTAATTATTCTTTTTGAGAGAATAACCATTGGAATCATTAAACCAATAAATATCATCAGTAATAATTTTGCGCTTTTAATCGTTCTATTACTTAAGTCACTTAAACTAGCTTTTATCTGAAGACTTCCGACCAACATACCTTCAAGCATAATTGGCTTATTAATATCTACATGTTCACCTGTTATATTTATACTTTTTTCAGGGTTAAATTCTTTACAATTATATGGAGTTTTTTCTGGGTTATACTCTGCGAATTTTTTGTTATATCTGCTTCTAATGCAGGAATAAATTATGGATGGGTGTGAATTAAAAAGCTGCAAATGTTCGTTAGCTGACTCACCATCTGAAAATGCAACCGAAGCTGAACTACTAGCAGCGACTATATCAGAAACCACATTAAGCCCAGATATAACATACTCTTTCGAGCCTGTTGAATTTATCTGGGTAATAATTGTAAAGGCGAGCGCCAGCACCACTCCAGTTATACCCATATAAACAAGGATAAGTTTTTTTTCTATACTTATATCATTAACTACACTCATTTTAGTATTTTGTTTTTTCTATCAATATAAGCTTTTGAATTGTTATCAAATTACTTTATCAAGCTGTAAAATTCCGTAACCTAATTGTCATCTTCAGTTTTATTGCTTTCTATTTCCTTCTTAAGATTTATAAAATTTTCATGACATTCATCAAGACTTGTTTGCAGAGTTTGAATCTTCTTTTTCTGTTCTGATGCCTTGGCGGCTCTTTGCGTCATGGCCAATGCCATTTGTTGCGCCTCATCTGCATCGAAAGGTTTTTTAAGCACCAGTAAATGGTCTGATGGTCCTAAAATATCAATAATATCAACCCATGAGTAATCTGAATATGCAGTACAAATAACTATTTCCATGCAGGGATATTGCTCCCAGATTTTGCTAATCGTTTTAATTCCATCCAGCCCCGGTGGCATTCGAACGTCCATAAACACCAGCGAATAACCTTCGCCCTCAAGCTCGGCTTTCTCAATCATTTTCAGTGCTTCTTCGCCCTGATATGCTGACTCTAGTTCATAGTTAATATTTTTATATACCGGGTCCTGATCCGTAGAACCAAACAGACTATCCGCCATCATATCCAGATCTTTGCCTGTGTTATCGCTTGTCATCAAAATCTTACGAAAATCTTCGTGTATTGAGGGGGTGTCATCAACGATTAAAATTCTATTGTTACCCATAATAATCACTCTCCTAACTATGCATGAATCATTTGGTCATTTTAATTTATAATGCCTGTTTTACGCTTCACTTATTAGAATAGACCTATTTTTATAGCATTGCAGGATGGAACAGATTTGATTTCAGTTAAAATCGATCAATTGGCCCAATACCCCGAGTTTATACGGCTTATAGCTCAGTGGCATCAGGACGAATGGCAGCATATCAGCCCGGATCTAACCACTGATCTTCGGGTTAAACTCTATGAAGGCTACTCAAAATCGCCAGATATCCCATCATGTTTTTTAGCTTTAGTCGATGGCCAGCCCGTCGGGTCTGCTAGCCTGGTAGCTTCTGACATGCAAACCCATCCCCAGTTAGGCCCCTGGTTGGCCAGTGTTTATGTACATAAAAAGCATCGTCGCCAGGGTATCGCCAGCCAGTTAATTCAGCAGTGTATTGAGAGTGCCCGAGAAATTAATGTCGACAAACTTTATTTATTTACGCCTGATAAATGTAGCTTCTACCGCAAGCGCGGCTGGAAATTAATTGAATCCACCTTATATCATGGGGAAAATGTTGTTATTATGGAATTTAACTTATCTTAAAGAATAGTTAGCATCTAAATATTATGTTTGATTTAAAACACTTTACCCTGGACATTCAGGAGCTGTCTGATTTTGAGGATATAAATCAGCAATTAATCGTCGGCCTCAATAAATATATCGATCAGGATTCAACCCGTAAATCACATCATTTTTTCGGACGCTATGAAAATATTTATATTGATACAGATAAAATCCCTGCACTTGCTGAAGTTTTAGATGCGGCGAAACGCTTTTCTGCAGAAATTTTACACTGTGATATCCGTGACCTCAAAGCCGGCCTCTGGTTTAATGTCATGAACCCGGGAGATAAGACCACTTTACATAGACATGATGACGACGATGAACTACTTTCCGCGGTATATTACGTGCAGGTTACTGAAAATTCTGGCACACTGAACCTGAAAAAGACGCCAGTGGAGGTAAAGGTAACTCCCAAAACCGGCATGTTTGTTTTTTTTAAGCCTGACATGCCACACGAAGTCAGTGAAAATATAAGCAAGGAGTGTCGTATATCGTTGGGTATAAATATAGGCCCTTCTGGGAATACTGCTGTACCAATGCGCAGCTAATTAGACAAAGATAAATTATGAAACGAACAGCAATTATTTTTATTTTACTCGCCTCATTTATTGGCGGTATTTTATGGTTTGGCAACTCATTACCAGAACTCAGCCATAATAGTGCAAGTCATCACTTCAATCGCCCACCTGAATATATATGGCAATTGATTTATAACTATCAAAATTACCCTGAATGGCGTGAGAATGTATACTCAGTTGAAAAAATCCCAGGCAAATTAAAACATGATGCCTGGAAAGAAATTAATGCAGATGGTATTACAACCCCATTTAAATTAATCCAGGCTGATGCCAATATATTTATTATTATTAAAGAAACCGGTCGCAAACCACAAAATTCTGGTAAATGGCATTTTGAAATCACACCCAGTGCAGACGGCCAGTCTTCAACGTTGAAAATAACTGAAGACAGACCAATTACCAGCCTGGTCCCCAGAGTAATCAACCATTTACTTAACACAAGCACTAGCCATATAAACGCTTATTTCCGTTCAATTGAGAATAAGATTATGGGGGATGCCTTACGTGACAAAAAAAACAAAAAACCATTACCTGTGAAAGAGCAACCCCCTGTTGATATTAAAAGCGTAATCGCACCCTAAACAATCAACTAGAATGCTTTGCCTGTTTTTGGATTTAAAAGTCGTGCGACTTCTTTGTAGCAGCCGGTCAGTAATCCGTTTAGCCGGAACAACATTTACTTCCAGCCTGTCGCTTCTGCAACGGCATTTCCCAGGCCCGCAGGTGAACGTGTAATAACCACCCCGGCAGCCTCTAACGACTTAAATTTTTCTTCCGCCGTACCTTTACCCCCCGCGATAATCGCTCCAGCGTGGCCCATACGTTTACCTTTTGGGGCAGTCCCCCCCGCAATAAAACCGGCAACGGGTTTTGAAACATTAGTCTGAATAAATTCAGCAGCCTCCTCTTCGGCGGTACCACCAATTTCACCCACCATTAATATCGCTTCAGTTTCTGGGTCATTTTCAAACATCTGCAAACAGTCAACAAAATTCATACCGGGAATCGGATCACCACCAATACCAATGCAGGTGGTTTGCCCAAAGCCCAGATCTGTTGTTTGCTTCACAGCTTCATACGTCAATGTACCTGAACGAGAAACAATTCCTACCTTACCCGGCTGATGAATTTCTCCAGGCATAATACCAATTTTGCATTCACCCGGCGTGATAATACCGGGACAATTCGGACCAATTAATTTTGCCCCCGCATGATCCACAGCAATTTTAACTTCAAGCATATCCAGTGTTGGAATACCTTCTGTAATGCAGACAATTAATTCGATGCCTGCATCTACTGCTTCTAAAATAGAATCTTTACAAAACGGCGCCGGCACATAGATAACCGATGCAATAGCCGCAGTGTGATTCACCGCATCACGCACTGTGTTAAACACAGGCAGATTTAAATGACGTTGCCCGCCTTTACCTGGTGTAACTCCACCCACCATTTGAGTACCATAGGCAATGGCCTGTTCAGAATGAAACGTGCCCTGCTTACCGGTAAAGCCCTGGCAGATAACTTTGGTTTCACTATTAATTAATACGCTCATTATTTAATTCCTTTGGCAGCAGCTACAGCTTTTTCAGCGGCATCAGTCAGTCCACTTGCGGCAATTATATTTAAACCACTATTTTTTAATAAAGTAGAACCTGTCTCTGCATTATTACCTTCAAGTCTAACGACAATAGGCACTTTAACACCAACCTCTTCGATCGCACCGATAATGCCTTCAGCTATTAAATCACAACGCACAATACCCCCAAAAATATTTACCAGAACAGTTTTTACATTGTCATCTGATAAAATGATTTTAAACGCCTCTGCCACTCTTTCTTTTGTTGCACCACCTCCGACATCTAAAAAGTTTGCCGGGTCACCGCCGTGCAATTTAATTAAATCCATAGTCGCCATGGCTAAACCCGCACCATTTACCATGCAACCGATGCTGCCATCTAATGCTATATAATTTAAATCCCATTCTTTGGCACGATTTTCACGCTCATCTTCCTGAGATGCATCACGCATTTCCATTAATTCAGGTTGACGATAAATGGCGTTATCATCAACATTTATTTTACCATCCAGACAAAGCAAATTGCCTTCCTTGGTAAGCACCAGTGGATTTATTTCAACAAGCCCCAAATCTTTTTCCACAAACAACTTTGCTAGTCCGGATAATAATTTTGTAAACTGTTTAATCTGATTGCCATGCAGACCCAGACCAAAAGCCAGCTTACGACACTGATAGGGCATTAAGCCCAGCATTGGATCAACGGTGGTTCGCAGAATTTTTTGCGGGGTTTCTTCCGCAACTTTTTCAATTTCAACACCTCCTTCCGTGGAAGCCATAACAACAACTCGGCGGGTAGCGCGATCAATAACCGCACCTAAATATAATTCATTTTCTATATTGCATGTTTCTTCAATTAAAATATGATTAATCGGCTGACCTTTAGCATCTGTCTGAAAAGTAACCAGATGAGTGCCGAGCATTTCGCCAACAAAATGTGTTACTTCATCACGCTTATCTGTTAACTTCACGCCACCGGCTTTACCCCGACCACCCGCATGCACCTGAGCTTTAACCACCCATTTATCTGTATCCAGTGCATCCAGTGCCGCAGACACATCAGCCACAGAACTCACCACTCGACTATCAGGCACCGGCATACCGTATTGCTGAAATAAATGTTTCGACTGGTATTCGTGTAAATTCATGTTTTATTCTCCAACTGATGCTAAAAATAAAAACCACTGCTAATAAACTCAAATAGAAATAAAATTTTAAATATTTAAGTTACGTACATTTGTACTTATTTGCTACAATTTTTTTACTTCTAAATTCTCAACGTTTTTTATTTACTATATGTATAGCGCGACCATCCACAGCTAGTGCTGCTTCATGCACAGCTTCCGCCAATGATGGGTGCGCGAAAACAGTTAACGCAATATCTTCCGCACTTGCACCGAGCTCCATTGCAATGACCGCCTGTGCAATTAGTTCAGAAGCGCTACTTCCCATGATATGCACACCAAGTATTCGATCAGTTTCTGCCTGCGATAATATTTTCACCATACCACTGGTTTCACCCTGAGCTTTGGCTCGACCGCTGGCAACAAAAGGAAAACTACCGGCTTTATAGTTTTCACCTGCGGCTTTTAATTGCTGCTCGGTTTTACCCACCCAGGCAACTTCCGGGCGAGTATAAATCACCGCGGGTATCAAATCATAGTTTATTGCGGCATATTTTCCTGCGATTAGTTCCGCCACCATCATACCTTCTTCAGAACCTTTATGCGCCAGCATCGGACCACGCACCACATCACCAATGGCATACACACCCGGCTGCGAAGTTTCGCACTGATCATTGACATGAATAAATCCCCGCTCATCGAGAATGAGATCTGCTTCATTATCAAAAACATAATCAGTATTAGGTTTTCTGCCCACCGCAACTATGAGCTTATCAACGACAATATTTTGTTCGCCTTTTTCATCCTGATAAGTCACCTGGATTTGTTTTGTATTTTTGACTGTTGTGATATTGGTATTCAATAAGCGGGCATTTAAGCGAATATCCAGCCCCTGTTTTTTATATTGCCGCAGTACATCCCTGGCAATCTGCTGATCTGCCAGAGGTAAAAAGACATCCTGTGCCTCAAGCACGCTTACCTTTGAGCCTAGTCGCCGCCATACACTACCGAGCTCAAGGCCAATGACACCTGCACCGATCACACCTACTTTTTCCGGTACTGAATCAAAAGATAAAGCGCCACTGGAATCAACAATTAAATCATTGATTAATGGCGCTACCGCCAGTTCTATAGAACTAGAACCGCTGGCAATAACAATATGTTCTGCACTGTAAACCTTTTTTTCTTTTCCTTGAACCACTGCTATTTTTTTATCCGCCAATAATTTTCCACTGCCCTCTATTGCGGTTATTTTATTGGCTTTGAATAAAGCACCTATACCCGCGGTTAGTTCATCGACCACTTTATTCTTTCGTTGCATCATGGTTTTTAGATCAAGCTCAACTGATGCCAGTTTAATTCCATGCTGATCAAAATCTTTTTGCGCCTGTTCATAAAGCTCTGACGATTGCAGCAGTGCCTTCGATGGAATACAACCCACATTTAAACAAGTGCCACCGAGCGATTTTTTTCCCTGCTCATTTATCCAGTTGTCCACACAGGCGGTTTTAAATCCCAGTTGTGCACAACGAATTGCACAAACATATCCAGCTGGTCCTGCACCAATGATAATGACATCGAAATCAGTGTCCATAATTAGACTCCTACAATTATGCGTGCCGGATCTTCTAGTACATCTTTGATAGTTACCAGAAACTGTACGGCTTCTGCGCCATCAATAATTCGATGATCATAAGAAAGGGCTAAATACATTATGGGTTGTGCCACAATCTCGCCGTTTTCCACCATTGCCCGCTGTTGTATTTTATGCATGCCTAAAATACCACTTTGCGGTGGATTAATAATCGGCGTTGATAACATCGAGCCAAAAACACCGCCATTCGTTAAAGAAAAAGTTCCACCGGTCATGTCTTCTATTTCAAGCCGGTTATTTTTCGCTTTATCCACCAGGTCAGCAATTCCTGTTTCGATTTCAGCCAAACTCATCTGGTCAGCATTACGTAATACCGGCACCACTAACCCCCGAGGTGAGGCTACCGCTACACCAATATCAAAAAAACCGTGGTAGACAATGTCACCACCATCAATAGAGGCATTCACCGCCGGAAAACGTTTTAGTGCTTCTATACTCGCCTTTACAAAAAATGACATAAAGCCCAGCTTTACATCGTATTTCTTCATAAATAAATCTTTATATTTATTCCGCAAATCCATAACTGGCTGCATATTCACTTCATTAAATGTAGTGAGTATTGCCGCATTTTGCTGAGCATCAAGCAGGCGTTCCGCAATGCGTGCACGCAGACGTGTCATGGGGACGCGTTTCTCAATACGTTCGCCCTGTGTTTTATCTGACAGATCACCCGACGTATTACCTGGTGATTTAAGCGGTGTCTTTACCGGGGGAACGGTTTCATTTGTTGTGGTCTTATTCACTCCAGATTCTTTTACCTGCTGCACCGATGGCTGATTCATAAAAGCCTGCACATCTTCTTTTAGCAAGCGGCCACTTTTTCCACTGCCAGTAATTTCATCTGCATTTAAATTATTTTCTTCGATCATTTTTTTTGCTGATGGTGTAATAATCTTTTCCACTGAATCATCTTCTGGTGCATCCACATCAACGGCACTCGACTCACTTATATTTGCAAGCAATTGACCTGATAGAACCACATCACCTTCAGCCTGATATATTTCTGAAATTATACCATCGACTGGAGATGGCACCTCAAGCACCACTTTGTCTGTTTCCAGATCCACCAGCGATTCATCACGCTTAACCTTTTCTCCAGCCTGTTTGCGCCAGCTCACAATTGTTGCATCCGCAACAGATTCGGGTAACTCCGGTACTTTTACTTCAGTTGACATTTTCTCGTCCTGTTTTCTCTAAATAACGACGATGGCTCACTGCTCATCATGAAAACCAAGCGCCTCATTAACTAATTTTTTCTGCTGCTGTGCATGGACTTTTGCCGAACCCACCGCGGGGGCAGCAGAGGGCTCTCTACCAACATACTCAACCATACATGGATGATCCAGTTTAGCGGCAAATCGTGGTTCGAAATAATCCCATGCGCCCTGATTTTTAGGTTCTTCCTGACACCAGATTAATTGCTGCGCATTTTTATATTTAACTAATGCAATATTGAGCTGCTCTGCGGGAAATGGATAGAGCTCTTCAATGCGTAGAATAACAAGATTTTTCAAATTTAATTCACGTCGTCGTAGTAATATATCGTAATAGACTTTTCCACTGCACATAATAACTCGTTGAACATCATCGGCAACGACACTATCGATTTCATCTATCACATGTTGAAAACTTCCTGAGCAAATATCATCCAGCGTATTCACTGCCAGCTTATGTCGCAATAAACTTTTTGGTGTCATCACAATTAATGGCCTACGATACTTTCTCACTATTTGTCTGCGCAATAAATGAAACATTTGTGCCGGTGTACTCGGCACACACACCTGAACATTATTTTGCGCACAAAGTTGTAAATATCTTTCAAGCCTGGCTGATGAATGTTCCGCTCCCTGGCCTTCATAACCGTGGGGTAACAACATGGTTAAACCGCAAAGGCGATTCCATTTCTGCTCCCCCGCAACAATAAACTGATCAATCACCACCTGTGCACCATTCGCAAAATCACCAAATTGTGCTTCCCAGATCACCAGCGTTTCCGGCTCAGCTGTTGCATAGCCGTATTCAAAAGCCAGGACCGCGGCTTCAGACAACAAAGAGTCTATCACTAAAAAATTTGCCTGCTCAGCCGACATATTTCGCAGTGGTACATAAGCGCTCCCATCTATTTGATTATGCCAAACAGAATGGCGATGGAAAAAAGTACCGCGTCCTGAATCTTGCCCAGACAATCTAACCGCATAGCCTTCAGTTACCAAACTGGCATAAGCCAGGGTTTCTGCAAAACCCCAGTCAAGATCCAGTGCCCCGGCAGCCATCTTATGACGATCCTGCATAATTTTTTCGACCCGCGGTTGCAATTCAAAATCCGCGGGACGTTTTTCTAACTGACCACAAAGCAATCGTAATCTTTCCATATTAATTGCGGTTTCAGCACCAATATTTCGGTCTGTATTCTCATAGGCACGCCAGTTAATATGAAATGCATATGATGAGTTTTCATTTTTTAAAACACCTGGAACAACACAATTGCCTGCATCCAGCTCATCTCTGTAGTGCTGCATAATTTTTTTAACTTTTTTTTCTGATACTACTTTTTCCTGAATTAATTTTTCAGCATATATAGTCCGCGTGCTCTTTAGTGCCGCTATTTTTTTATACATCATTGGCTGCGTTGCTAATGGCTCGTCAGCTTCATTATGGCCATGACGCCGGTAACAGATTAAATCGATTACCACATCTTTTTTAAATGCCATGCGGTAATCAAGTGCAATTTGAGCAACCAGCATCACCGCTTCCGGATCGTCTGCATTAACATGAAAAATGGGTGCATCCACCATCTTTGCCACATCGGTACAATAATGAGTTGAGCGACTATCCTGAATATTACTGGTGGTAAATCCAATTTGATTATTCACAATAATATGCAGGCTACCCTTAGTTGAGTAACCCCGTGATTGTGACATCTGCAAAGTTTCCATCACCACGCCCTGACCGGCAAATGCCGCATCACCATGAATTTGTATCGGCAGGACTTCAACGCCTTCCGCATCTTTTCTGTGTTCCTGCCTGGCTCTCACAGAACCTTCAACCACAGGCGCTACAATTTCAAGATGTGATGGATTAAATGCCAGTGCTAAATGTATATCGCCCTTTTCTGTATGTAGATCTGACGAAAAACCCATATGGTATTTTACATCCCCCATGTACTCTTCCAGACGTCCGCCTTTCATTCCACTATGGGATTTTGTACCTTCAAATTCTTTGAATAATTCGGCAGGCGTTTTCCCCATGACATTTACCAGCACATTTAAGCGCCCCCGATGTGCCATACCAATCACCACTTCTTTCATGCCGTGACTAGCTGATCGCTGAACTACCTCATGTATTAATGGTATAAGTGTTTCACCGCCTTCTAGTGAAAAGCGCTTTTGGCCAACATATTTTGTGTGCAAGTATTTTTCCAGGCCTTCCGCCGCGGTGAGCCTGTCTAATACTTTTTTCTTTTCTTCTGCGCTTAAATTTGCCTTCCCCCTGACGGTTTCAATTCTTTGTTGTAACCAGCGTTTTTCACCGGTTTCTGTAATATGCATATATTCAACACCAATTGAACTGCAATAGGCATCATTGATAATGCTGTAGATTTCCTGCAATGTAGTTTCACCTGGCCCACACAATGAACCGGTTGAAAAAATTGTTTGCAAGTCTGCATCGCCAAGTTCGTGACTTGAAAGAGACAGATCATCTACAAAGTTTGTATGGGTTCGACCAAGGGGATCGACATCAGCTTTTTGATGACCGCGAAAACGATAGGCATTAATTAACTGTAAAACCTTTACCTGTTTACGCTCATGCTCAAAGGCAGCAGTAGAAACTGATTGCGCAGGGGGCAACTGTGTGCCTCCTCGTTTTTCAGTGATGCGACGAAACTCTTCCCGCACATCTGAATGGATAGTATCTTTGAGGGTGCCATTAATTCGTGGCAATGTTCCAAAATATTCACGCCAGTGGCTGTCAACATCATTGGGGTTTTGCAGGTAATTTTCATACAAACCTTCCAGCCAGGCAGCACTGCCCGCATCCAGCATGGAGCTCTCCCATAGTTCCTGCATTGAAGCTTTGTTTTTATCGTTCATAATATTGGCACTGATGCTTAATGTGTTGTTATTTTATAGATCAGAGTATCATTAGTTATAGCTTATTGTACGCACTTTTGTATTACAAACCACGTTCAAACCGTGTTATTTTCTGTCCTCATATAAAACACAATTTTAGCCATAATGTCCGGACATAATATCCTCGGCTAAAAAGGTGAGCGGTAGAAATAGTAACTTGGGCAACTGCTCAAAATCAAACCAACGCCACTGATATTGCTCACTTTCAAACTGCGATTGATTAACTATCCGATACCGCTCACCAATCAAATACAAAGTTGTAGTGTGCAACTGCTCTGAAAATATATTGTTAGTGTAGGGTCCGGGTCGCATTTCGATTATTTCAATTCCGGCTTTCTGTATGCAATATTTCTGTGCTGCCTGCTCAACCGACTCTCCTTTTTGCAGATAGCCACCCGGGCATTGCCAGCCGATAAATTTTTTTTCATCACCTCTGGATTCGAATCGACGGCCAAGTAATACCTGCTTCTTCTGAACTAACAATGTCGCTACAGATGAGGCGACCGGGTTATCCACTGGCACAGTTTCGTCCAGATCTTTCTTCTTGCGGGGAGATCCGCAGCGGGGCTCTTTTCATTTCACGAACTGAGCACTTTGAAATGCTCGCGCTGATAGTATCCATTTCTATATTTCTAAAATGCTGTAACCGTTCCGGCAATGCACTGGCTTTTAAAGGCATTTTTATTGACTCTTCGTTTTTATAAATTCTGACTAATCAATCTGCAATATTTCGTCGATAAGGGTGCTTAATTATTTAAAATACTGCTTCCAGTTGAGCGCCAGATAAAAAATACCTGCCATACTAATGGCATCGGTGATCTCTGCATTTTTCGCCATTTCAACAACTTCTGTAAAGGGCAGTTTTTTAACCTGTATATCTTTTTCAGTATCTTCTAGTGCCTGCACACCCTCACTTAACTGGGTTGCCAGATAGACATAGCCCTGCTCGTCGGTAATGGAATTAGAAGGGTGTATATGTAACAGCTCAACAATTGCTTCAGAAACCAGACCGGTTTCTTCTTCGAGTTCACGTTTAGCGGTTTTGATTTTATCTTCTTTTTTCGGCGAGCCGCCCATGGGAATTTCCCACGACCATTCATTTAAGGTGTAGCGATGCTGACCAACAATCCAGGTGTTACCGTCCTCATCAATCGGAATAATTCCAACCGCCTGATTTTTAAAACACACCTTGCCATATATGCCGTTACTACCGCCGGGGTTAATCACCTGATGCTCTTCAACTTTTATCCAGGCATTGTTATATACCGGTTGTGTGCTGAGGGTTTTCCAGGGATTAGTATGGGTATTTTCATTTTCCGTATTTTGTGTATCGTCCCTATGCACTACATCCTCCCTGTTATCTGTCATGACTATTCCTCTGCTTCTGTTTCCAGACCGTTTTTGTGGGTTTCGTTAATGCGAATTAATAGCTGACGAAAAGGAATCACACTTTCATCTAAATCACGAATGACTGAAGTATATGCGAGGTCTCCGGTATTCCAGCAATAGTCCCCGGACTCCATTAACTTAAAAACATTCTTCAGGCTGCTTTCTATTTCTTCAATATAAGGCCTGGTGGCCCCCATACCCTCTTCATCGTATTCTATGGAAGCACGCATATCCTCCACTTCATACAGTGCGTCTTTTAACCACGCCACATATTCTTCTACGGTTCTTGCTCGGCGCATGGCCTACCTCATTTATTAAATTACTCTTTCACTAACTATATCAAACTGTGAATTATTAAGACTTTATTTATCTGGATTTCTGTCGTTTAGGCCGGGTTTTATATCTAGTGACACTGGGCATAATCTGGCTGTACGGCACAGCTTCAATACTCCCATAGCGTTCGATGGATTTCAGCATTAAGCCTGCAATATCTTCAACTACTTGATCTGCGTCATTATCTTCTTCGGATAATAATTTTTGCATCCCCAACATGCCCCCATTTTGCACTTTAATTTCTTTATTGTGGGGCAAGGGGCCTTCGATATTAATTTTGAAAACAAAGCGAGTTTGTTTTCGCAGATGGTCGAGAAAGGCTTTGCAGTTTAACTGCATTACCGTATCGGTGCAGCCGACGCAATGGCGATCCGCCAGATGAAATTTATGTTGATATGAACAACGAGATTTCAGTGACAGTATGCCTTTTTCAAATACGCAGGGGGCAGTATTAATGCGATTGTAAACCTGCCGGTAGTTATCTTCATCCATGTCACGCTACTTTTCATGCTCCATCACAATGGGCTTGTCGCGTTTTTCCATGAGCATTTCTTCCGCGGCCAACTGGTTGTCGGCAAACATTACCTTCACTTCCGCAACATCGGTTTCGGCCTGACTGGCACGCAAATCCCGTGCAAAGTTTTTTGCCTCTTTGAACTTATCAAAGGTCTCAACCAGATTTAACTGCTTTAACATTGCCAGCTCGGCTGACTCGATTTTATATACATAATAGGGCATAGGAACTCACAATAACGTAGTAAACTGGTCAAGTATTATAGCAAATACTAATAATAGGGTAAATTATCTTCGCCAACGGGGTATAATTTGGCCTAAAGCAATGCTTGCTCAATGCCCGCTAAGGCAGGCCAACAGGAATTTTTATGGATACCGATTTAAAAAAAGAACTTGATGTACTGGTCACACTGCGCAAGATCATCTCCAGTGTCATACGTGATATCACCCCTGACCCGGGCATGAAACACCCACTTAGCGAGGCAACCATGGAAGATGTTCGCAAGGGTTTTTTACTGATTGCTGCCCGTGAAAAAGAAATTTCAGAAGCCATGGGCAAGCCAAGCTTGCATCGCCCGGTTTATAAGGGCGATAAGCCCATAACAAATGTGGTTAAGATGCACGGTTTGAAATCCTCTAAGGATGAGGATTAAAGTCAAAACCTTTAATTCCATTATGCACCAATTTACTATAAGTGGTCATAGATATAGCAACAAGCTGACAATTTATAATGCAAAAACGCTTTAAAATCGCTTAGCATCACATAATAAAACGTCAGCTTTGCCTAACGCCACGAGTTAGTTAAGCGGCAGCTTTTCTCTCAGGGCATCCCGATCAAACCACCATTGCCCGTTGGCAATCGCATCAATTACCGTGCCCATCATCGGCAGGAATTTTTCCGGATCATTCAAGTTCATCTTTTCCATCCAGAAATCCAGCTTATCCTGACTCTTTACATCCGAGTGGCGCTGAGCAACTTTGGTTATCATGTTCTTAGTTAAAAAAGACAGGCTATCATGCTTTTCATCTGAAGCGCGAATACCCACTATATAGTGCGCTGTCGCCGCAGCCACCGCCGCACCATCCGAATCATTAGGGGTTTCATCAATTATATAACTCATCATGCCAATGGTATATTCCGGGTCAACTGGATAGGTAACCGACAACCACACACCATGCATCAGCGCCAGAATAGACGCGGGCTGTTCTGACTGATACATAATATCGCAGGCTTCAATGGCACTGGCCCAGTCTTCTTTTTCAACAAAAATTTCGAAGGCGGCTTTCGATTCATTCCAGGCATTTTCCATTTGCTCAAGGCCCAGTTGTGCATTGGCAATGTCCATCTTTACTTTTGCCACCTCAGCTGGGTCCGCATCTCGTGACAGCTGGGTTAATTCAAACTGGTGATTTCGCAACTGCTCTTCCAGATATGCACGGGCTTCTTCATCTGTAGATGAATCGAGTATGCCGGTTTCGGGTCTAACGCCTGAGTCTTTCATAATACTTTCTCTAAATTGTATAACTATAAATGTATAACTTCGTTCAATATGGGGTTGATTTGCCTTATTTCCACCCCCCCTGTAGGCGTCAGCTTTAATTCACGAGGATTCTTGCAACGCTAACCCGGTTGCTGGTTCGCCGCTGTCAGTACCATAGCAATATCCTGCAGGCGCTGCTGTGCATGCCGAATCCGCGGATGATTTTCATCCTTGCCTTTTAATAGCTCAACCCCCTGTTGATAAACCAGCTGCTGCTGCTCCGGGTCGAATAACTGCACCGCTAACACCACAGTTTGCGCAGATTCACTTAATAGGCTGGGCACCATCAGCGCCTCATTTATAACACTGTCCGGGGCCAGCAAATCCGCAATAAACGGATGCTCCAACAAGGCAAAATGCGCCTGTCGAGCCTGCTCTTCCATCTCTAATTTAGAGATCCCCATAGCATCATTGCCCACCGCCTTCCACATGCTTTGCATCATCATGGCGAGTAAGCGTTGAATCATTTCGCGAATTTCACTTTGGTCACCCGCCAGTCTGGCACTGGCCTCATAAGCTTTGTCCAGCGCTTCTTTGAGTTTAAGCACAACATCCGCATCGGCGCTGGGCTGCAGTTCGGTGACCTGTTTTACCAGATCGCGAAAATCATTGATGAAGACCTCCACTTGCGCCGAGTCTTCACGCCGCGCATCCTGAATATCAAAAGGCTCAATCACAGTTTCACCAAACAGGGGGTTTTCAAACTGGCGCTTTAGCATGCGCTCACGAGGTCCGGCCAACTTTGAAAACAGCATTTCTACACTCATGAAATCGGCTCCAGCGCTCTGTCAATCACATCGCCCAATACAGATTCTTCAATCGGAAAGGCAATGCTGGAAAAAATATCAAATACCGCCAGTAAACGCTCTAACTGCGCCAACTGGTCTTTCTCATAAAACACAATCACTTTGCAGCCAGGAATACGCTGCACCGTTGCCATCAGGGTTTCCAGGCTGCTGGTGCGATCACGAAAATCCGACTGAAAATTAAACTCAGCCACCACCACTTCTGGCCGCAGCTTCTTGAGTAATTTACTCGCCTTACGCATGCTGTCCGCCTGCTCTACCGCAAAACCTTTTTGCTGGTATAACGCGCGGAAATCGGGGTAACCACCGATTTCGACAATGGAAAGTAACTGGGGTGATGCCACGATGCTGTATCTATAGTGATTTAAAAACCGGCATTATACCATAGTATATTAGTCAGGTATTATTTAGCTTAAAAAATGAGAATACTTAAATGCATTTTTTTTGATATAACTCCAACTGGACTGTTGTTAATACTGATAACGTGGCCGACGGATATATAGAAAATAAATGACTAAAGGAAAGGACAATGGATATTAAATCAATCATTAAAAGCAAGCGCCTGAAAGCAATAGTACTCGGCCCAGTACTTGCGATCTCCTCTACAGCGGCCAATGCAGTGTTGATCAGGTACGACTTTATGGAAGGGGTGCACCCAGCTTTTCCGGCAGGTGAGTTGTTTTCTGGGTACTATATCTTCGAATCAGATACACCTGATACAAACCCGGTTGATTTTACAGGACAATTTACCAACCCTATTCTGGAAATAGGCATCAACTTCAGCGGTCAGAGCGAAGTCTTTAGCAACTGCCTCAGCGCACCATGTTCAACCATGCAAATTATTAGCGTCGCAGAGCAACATTATGATTTTACTGCAAACCTGTCTGATGCGACAGGCACTCGCGCACTGTCCTTTAATTTGAGAAGTGGAGACATGTTTAGTAGCCTGGACCCCAATCAGCCTGACATTCTGCAAACATTCACCAACCAGACCTATAATGCAGGCCCATCAAACGGTGGGAACATATCGTTTGATTTCCAGGGCAGTGACGGGGTTACCTATAGCGATAGTTCATTAGTTTTTAGCTTAACCCGGGTGGGTGAGGTTCCGCTTCCCGCAGCCTTCTGGTTATTTGGTTCTGGCCTGATTGGTTTAGTCAGCATTGCAAGGCACAGAAAGACCTGAATTTGATGCCTGGCTACAATTTTTATATCTTGGTGAACATGGAAATACAGGTGCTGGAGAGGGCTCATCTTTAAAACTAAGCCCTCTCAACACCTGTTTTTCTTTGAAGGTAGCTCGTAACAGAGCTTGTGTAAATGCGGCTAGAATAGCCGTTGGATATTTAGAAAATAAATGATAAAAAGGAAATGATTATGGATATCAAGTCAATATTAAATAGCAAACACCTGAAGGCAATCGTCCTCATACCTGTACTTGCCACCGCCTCTACAGCCGCCAATGCCGTGTTGATTAGATACGATTTTATGGAGGAGCTGCATCCGGTTTTTCCGCCGGGCGAGCTGTATTCTGGATACTATATTTTCGAGTCAGATACCCCGGATACAAATCCACTTATTAATGCAGGTGGATTTACAAACCCTATTCGGGAGATAGGCATAAACTTCAGCGGCCAAAGTGAGGTCTTTAACAACTGCCTCAGCGCAAGCTGCTCAACCATGCAAATCATCAGAAGTGCTGAAGAGCATTATAATTTTACTGCAGGTCTGTCTGATATAACGGGTACACGCACACTGTCCTTTAATTTGAGAAGCGGTGACCTGTTTGATCCTTTTGACCTAAACCCCAATCAAACTGACATTCTGCAATCATTCCCGAACCAGACCTATAATGCCACCCCATCAAACGTTGGAAATTTATCATTTAATTTTCTGGGCACTGATGGAACCATCTATAGCGATAGCACCGTCACATTCAGCATAACCCGGGTGGGCGAAGTTCCTCTTCCCGCAGCCTTCTGGTTATTCGGTTCTGGCATTATCGGTTTAGTCGGCATTGCGAGGTACAGAAAGACCTGAATTTGATGCCTGGCTACAAATTTTATACTTTGATGAACATGGAAATATGGGGGCTGGAGAGGGCCAACCTTTAATGTTATCCCACCCTGTTTTTCTTTGATATTGCTCTGTACCGGGGTAATATAAATGCTGCTATGGCAGTGCTTGAAAATATGTAAAATAATTAACTAAAAGGAAATGATAATGGACATCACATCAATATTAAAAAGCAGACACTTAAAAGCAATCATCCTCACCCCTGTACTTGCAATCTCTTCTACAGCAGCCAATGCCGTGTTGATCAGGTACGATTTTATGGAAGAACTGCATCCGGTTTTTCCATCAGGCGAGCTGTATTCTGGGTACTATATTTTTGAATCAGATACCCCGGATACAAACCCGCTTGATTTTAGAGGTGATTTTTCAAACCCTATTCGGGAGATCGGTATCAACTTCAGCGGTCAGAGCGAGGTCTTTAGTAACTGCCTCAGCGCGCCATGCTCAACCATGCAAATTCTCAGAGTTGCAGAGCAGCATTATGATTTTACTGCAACCCTGTCTGATGCAACAGGCACACGCACACTGACCTTTGACTTGAGCAGTGGCGACATGTTTAATAGCCTGAACCCCAATCACCCTGATATTCTGCAATCATTCCCAAACCAGACCTATAATGCCAGTCCATCACCTGATGGAAGCATAAGATTTGATTTTCTGGGCACAGATGGAACCATCTATAGCGATACCTCTACGGTTTTTAGCATAACTCGGGTGGGCGAGGTTCCACTTCCCGCGGCCTTCTGGTTATTCGGTTCAGGCCTGATCGGTTTAGCCGGTATTGCGCGGCGCAAAAAGGCCTGAATTTTATACTTTGGCACAACTGAAAATAAATGGGACCGGAGAGATTTACTCTTTAATGCTAAATTTCCCCGGCCCCATTATTCTCCTGCAGTTTTTCGCCTAACTCTAACGACACCTGATCAAAACATCTTTAGTTATTCGCCTGCAAATAACTCAAAATAAACACTCCCTGAGCCGTTGCATGAAAACTACTTTTTTCCCGGCCCAGTGAAACCACTCTTGAACTAAAACCGATTGAACGACCGCTTTTACTTCCTAGCAATGAAACAAAATCCCCCCAGCCTCCATCAGCCAGCTGATGATCCAGCACCTGCTGAATCCACACCGGTTTTACACTGGCTTCTGCGCCGGTAATTAATAACATCAACACGCGCTGTAGATACACATCAACCACCCGAATATCCCAGGTTAACTGCCCAATAATATCCCGCTGCAACGCCTGGCTAACTTCATCAATATTGGGTAACAGGTTACATTGTCTGGTGAACAGGAAATTAATTCCCATAAGCTGATGGGTAATACAGGCGGGGCGATAAAAATAGGCGGACTGATGACAGAAATCCCCACGGTTTTGTTGTGCCACGACTGCAATCTCATCCTCGAGATCCGCCGCACAGTTTAGCGCGTAAATAAAATGCTGGTTGTAATAAGGCAAACCCTGCACCGAATATGAGGCCAGTCGTGAATGCTTTGGCCCGTCAAACAACGGCCCCCAGATACTGTTTTGAATGCGCGGATTTCGCTGGTGATATTTTTCCAGCAAATCCCCAATGCGCGGATCCGCAGAAATTTTGTGCGTCTCATAAAGCATCCACCACAACATAGGGTTCGTCTGAGAGACTATGTCAGCTTCGTGATTAACCAGCCACTGAATAGACAACTCGAGTTGCTGCTGAATATGTGTTTTGGGCGGATAGTCCACATCCCGATTATTCAGATAAACTCCATAAAAATACGCCGATAATAAAAACAGGCCGGCAATACCTGTGAGCAGAACTAATTTTTTCAGCATTTTGTTTTCTTTTATTTATTATTTTTTTAACTGTCTATTTATTCTGGATTACAGGTTTTTTCTTTTAGCCCAAGCAAAAACACATCGAACAACTGCAGCACCATTCCCCGCAACAGGGTTTGCTGATTGGAGCAGACTTTATCCTGTAATGCTGCCTGAGCTTCATCTGATGCCTGAAGCGAGCGCTTAATCTGTGGCCTGAGCTTACCGGAAGAAACCATAATTGCCACCCCCTGCACCATCGACATCGCACTGAGTGCAAGGGTCATCGGGTCACCCTTTATAAACACCTGTAGTTTCTGGCCATTTTTAATAATACCCACTAGACTTTGCATCGCTTCATCCGCGGCTTTTTTTAAGCAGCTGCCACTGGTTTGCGGCTGCAGATGGCCACCAAACATCAACTGAAACAGATTGGGCTGGTCCGCCGCCATACCCATGATATGCATAGCACTTTCAAATAACTGCGCCTCCGGGTCGTTGGCGAACTCCAGTTCCAGTCGGGTATTGCGCGCCTTAAGACGCCGAAATCCGTCGCTTGCAATGGCTTCGAGTAACTCCTGCTTATTGCGAAAATGACGGTAAGGTGCATTATGACCAACACCAATATTACGTGCTATTTCACGCATACTGATGCCCGCAACCCCTTTATCATTGAGCATACTCAGACCCACATTGACCAGTGAATTACGTAAATCTCCATGATGATAACTAAGTTGCTCCAATTTCCGTACCTAAATGCGCAGTTGACAAGGCTATAGTCTATCATTAAATTAAACCATGTGGACAGTGCCCACATGAGCAAACTGCAGCGAATACAACCCGGGAGCCATCGATGGTGACAAATGACCTAATCAACCGAATCTGTAATGCCCATGGTGGCATTGAGCGCTGGCGAATGGTGGAATCCATTCAAATGCAAATGGATATCTTTGGCCCCATTCTACTTACCAAGTTTAAATCCCCCTGGCTGCCCAATATCAATGCAAATATTTTCACCGACAAACCTTATGTGAGCATCCACAACTTTCCGGAAGAAGGTCACACGGGTATTTTTGATGGCTTTGATGTGTATATTTTTAATGCCAACGATAAAATTTACTGCGAGCGCAACTACCGTAATTGTGACGAGTTAAAATCCAAACCCCGCCTGCACTGGGACCACCTCGACCTGATATATTTTCTGGGCTACGCCCTGTGGAATTACAATTGCAGCCCCTATATCTTTCAGGACAAAGGTTTTGATTGCCATCAGGGAGAGGACTTTTTAGATAAAGATGGCAATGTACTCAGCACCCTGAAAGTTCGCTACCCCCGCAGCATCCCCACGCACTGCAACCAACAGGTTTTTTACTTTGACCAGAAAGGCCTGCTCAAACGCCAGGATTACACCGCCGATGTAATTAGCCCACTGACCACCGGCAGCCATATTTGCGAAGATCACAAAACTTTCGACGGACTGGTTTTCCCAACCCATCGCAGAGTATTTCCACGCTTATGGAACAGCCAGCCATTAAAAGCCATTAAAGTTATGGATGGGCGGGTTAATGATATTTTAATTAACTGGCGACAGGCGGGAATGGCCTAATCTTATTTAAGCCTTAAAAGCTGCTGGTAATCTTCTCTGTAGGAACAGGCCGTGAAAGTGATTTCGTAGCCAGCCTCAACAGACTCACATTTTAAATTCACCAAATCTCCAAGCATTTGAAAACCCACCTGCCAAAACACTGTGATAAGCTCTACTCAAATGAACATATAAAATTTTAAATATGAATCAATTATTCCGACAGTTACTCAGGCAGATTTTATTTATTTGCTGCACCATTCAACTCAGTGCCTGTTCAATGGCGCAGCTCACAGTTAAAGCTTCTATGCCCATGATAGAAGGCGGCATGGTTGCCCTTAATCGCGAAACCGATTTAGTACTCGCCGCCGCCGCCATGCCCCCCAACATTGAACTCATGGAAGGCATGATAATTAACGCACCGGACAATGAAGATTTACGTAACTATGCGGCGCAGGCTTATTATGGCTATGCCTATGGTTTCGTTGAAGACACTGACCCACAGCGCGCTGCCAAACTTTATCGCCGCGGCTTAAATCATGCACTTTATAATTTACAGGAAAGCGACCTCAGCAAAAATATTATTTTCGGAAACTTAGACACACTACAGACAAAATTAAATTCACTGGATAAAGACGATGTCGCGGCACTTTTCTGGGCCGCATCAAACTGGGCAAAATGGATAGACCACAATCGCAACAAACCTGAAGCCATTGCCGACCTACCCCGGGCAGTAATGCTAATGCAGCGGGTAATGGAGCTTGATGAAAACTTTTTCATGGCGAGCCCACACATCTTTTTTGGTGTTTATTACGGCAGCCGCTCACCCATATTAGGTGGGAACTTTAAACTTGCTGAAAGCCATTTTGAAAAAGCGCGGCTGCACAATAACAACGAGCTTTTCATTGTCGACTTATTGCAGGCACAATTTCTTGATCGACAGAAACTCGACCAGAAAAAATTTCACCAGCGCTTAACTAAAATCATCAATATGCAACCTGCAGACAACTCCGATATGGCGTTATTAAATAGCATTGCCAAACAAAAGGCCGAGTTAATACTTAGTAAGGAATCAAAATGGTTTTAAAAATTACTTTGCTTTTTTTATTATTGACTAGCAACGCACACGCAGAAAAAACTTTCGTCTTAAAATTCGCATCACTCATTCCTGCAGACACTGCATGGATGAATATTATTGAAAACTGGTCAAATGAACTACACACCAAAAGCAACGGTCGCTTAAAGATAAAAATATATCCTGGCGGCGTCATGGGTGATGAACCTGATGTGTTACGAAAAATTCGTAGCCGGCAATTACAGGGGGCATTTTTTACCGGCTATGGCATCGGTCGAATTTATTCACCTGCGCGTGTTTTAGAAATGCCATTTCTATTTCGCAACACTGACGAGTCCGATTATGTTCGCCGGCATATTATGCCAGACATAGAAAAAGGCTTCAGGGAAAAAGGCTTCGAATTACTCGGCTGGCCGGAAGTTGGTTTTTTGCATTTCTTTTCCAAGCTACCCATTAATTCATTAGATCAGTTAAAACTTCGTCACATCTGGTTATGGCAGGGCGACCCGATGGGTGAAGCCTTTTCAAGCGCCGCCGGTGTTTCTCCCGTACCACTTTCAATTATGGATGTCTATACACAGCTATCCGCAAGTCATGGCAGTATAGACACTGTTTACAACTCACCGTTTGGGGCACTGGCAATGCAGTGGCACACCAAACTCAAATATGCATCCAACATTCCCATAACCAATGGCATAGGCGGCCTGGTTGTTAGCCAGCGATTTTACAATGGTTTGCCAGCTGACTTACAGCAACTGTTAAAGGCAACTGGTAAAGAAGTTGGTGAAGAAATAAATTTAGTTTCACGAAGGGACAATGAAAAAAGCATTGAATTATTAAAGCAAAGCGGCATTGAATTTATGTGGGACTGGACCGATACTGAAAAAAAACAAATGCTGGAAATACGTAACCATGCAGCAAGAAAATTAGATGAAACCGGCTATATTCCACAAAAACATTTTACCCAGGCCAAAACCATTTTAGAAGCATATAGAAAATTACGTTAAGTATTTTTCTCAATTCATAGGGCCATAGCAGCTTTCTGTATTTTGTGATTGATTCTGACGGAAATTTTTTGATGTGAAATAAACACAATGACAATTTCAAAGAATATTTTTTATACACTAAAAGAAAACCTCATCACCGTTGAAAAATGGACTGCGGCTCTAAGCCTGCTATTATTATTAGCCCTGTCACTTTCTCAGGTGATTCTACGCAATATTTTCGAGCTGGGTTTTTCTAACATTGACACCATCTCCCGTCATCTGGTTTTATTTATCACCTTTATGGGTGCAGCATTAGCCTGTGAAGGTGGCCACCACATCAAAATGGATTTCATAAACAGTTTACTCAGACCTTCATTTAAAAAATTTATTAAAAAACCACTACTCGGTATAAGCGCTATTGTTTGCGGCGTTTTATTCTGGTATGCATTGCATTTCTGGCTAGATGAAAAACGTTACGCACCAGACAATGAGCAGCTGGCTTTATATCTTGCACTGATAATTCCAACAGGATTTTTAACCCTGAGCCTGCATTTTTCACTGTTATTATTAACAGTAAAGTCATCTGATAATATCGAATGACAATAATATTATTTATCTTAATTTTACTGGCCATTATTGGCCTGCCCCTGTTTATTGTTTTAGGTGCAGGAGGAATTTATGCCAGCGTAGAATCTGAACTTAATCCAGTTTTATTAATCATCGAATTATACCGCCTGGCGAACCAACCAAATTTAATAACCATTCCTTTATTTACTTTTGCCGGCATGGTGATGGCGGCAGGCGGCAGCGCTAATCGATTACTGACATTATTTAACGCTTTGCTTGGCTGGATGCCCGGTGGTCTTGCGGTAGCAGCAATAATCTCCTGCTCTTTTTTCACCGCCTTTACAGGTGCATCCGGCGTCACCATTATTGCCCTCGGCGGCCTTCTCTATCCGCTATTTATAAAAGCCAATTATTCTGAAAAATTTTCCCTCGGTCTACTGACTTCATCTGGCTCCTTAGGCTTACTGTTCCCCCCAAGCCTGGCCATTCTTTTATATGGTGTTGTCTCCGGCACTAATATTGATGATTTATTTTTAGCGGGTATTGTTCCTGGATTTATTTTATTAGTTATGCTGTCGCTTTACAGTATCAAATCTGCACTTGTCTGGCATGAGCCCGGACATCCTTTTTCATTAGACTCATTATCAGATGCAGCAAATAAATCTAAATGGGATATTTTTCTACCTGTTTTAATTATCATTGGAATTTTCGGCGGCTTCGTAACCGTAACGGAAGCGGCGGCGGTAACGGCAGCTTACGCCTTATTCATTGAAACGGTCATTTATAAAGAAATCAGGTTCGGCACAGACCTGCCCAAAATCCTCATCGACACCTGCATATTAGTCGGTAGCATTTTAATTATTTTAGGCACTGCCATGGGCCTGACCAATCTGTTAATAGACACCCAGCTACCCACTAAATTACTGGCATTGATAGAAAATCATATCGATAGCCAGTTACAATTCTTATTGTTACTCAATCTTTTTCTGCTGCTTATTGGCGCTATGATGGATATATTTTCTGCCATTGTCGTCGTTGTGCCCTTAATTATGCCCCTTGCCCTGCGCTATCATATTGATCCAGTTCATCTGGGCATCCTGTTTTTAGCCAATCTCGAAATCGGTTATATGACCCCCCCAGTGGGCATCAATTTATTTATCGCATCACAACGTTTTGGCAAGAATATACTCAGCCTGTTTCGAGCCAGCCTGCCATTTTTAGTAATCATGCTTATCTGGCTGCTTATGATATCCTATATGCCTGTTTTAACATTGTGGTGGAAATAACGTGGCGGGAAAACTCAACGACCCAAAAGTGATAACCGATTTTAATAACCAGCCGGTTGCCATGCTTCCGGTGGGATTTTATTTTGATGATGCTCGCTGGGAAGCCATCTGGGCTGAATTTGATCGCAAGGGCTCATCGCTTACCTTAGATGATTTGCGCAGGATGTTTCCGGATGATGAATCTTTACGAGCAAAAACTGTCGTACGAAACGGCTCACAACTGGGTAAAGACTTTAAATAAATTTACATGAAGAAAATACATATGTTCACGCAATTTTTATATGCAATATCACACACAAATTATGGAGCAGGCCTGTGAGTTGGTGGGGAAAAATAATTGGGGGTGGTTTCGGCTTTATGCTGGGCGGCCCATTGGGTGCTCTCATGGGTGTGGCTGCTGGGCACCAGTTTGATAAAGGCTTACATGCGGTTGATTTGGAACCCGGCAATACTGAGCGGGTACAGTTGGCATTTTTCACTGCTGTTTTTTCAGTCATGGGTTATCTTGCCAAAGCAGATGGAACTGTTTCGCGCAGTGAAATTCAAATGGCCGAAAATATCATGGCACAAATGAATCTGGATGATAGCCAGCGCAAAACCGCCATTGAATTATTTAACCAGGGCAAACAAAGTAACTTCCCCCTTGATGAGGTGTTGCAGCAGTTTAAAAAAGAGTGCCATCGGCGCACAAACCTGCTACAGATGTTTCTGGAAATATTAATTGCCACCGCTTATGCAGATAATAGCCTCGACCATGCTGAGCTTGCAGCACTCAAAAACATTGCTCACCAGGTTGGTTTCACAGAACCACAGCTTGAGCAACTCATCAATATGGTGGGGGCTCAGCAACAATATTCAGAGCAATCATCAAACGCGTCGAACCAGCCTACTTTAAATCAGGCTTATGCGGTGCTGGGTGTTGACAGTGAAGTCTCTGATAGCGCATTAAAAAAAAGTTATCGACGTTTAATGAGCCAGCACCACCCGGATAAGCTTGTTGCCAAAGGTATGCCGGAAGAAATGATAAAACTGGCCAATCAGAAAACCGCTGAGATTAAAGCGGCCTATGAGCAGATAAAAAATAGCCGCAAATAAACATCCCCTATGGAATGATTTGTTTGCTAAAATTAACGATGTTTTAAATATATAACCCGGTGAATACAGTGGAAATACAAGGCCCGTTTACAATTGCAGTTAATGACAACAATGAAACCGGATTGCGAGAACTGCATTTAGGTTTTAAGCCCGCATTTCAACAACAGAATTTGCAAAATCGATTGAATGCCGTTAAAGATTACCTGAGTGATTTACAGAAAAATATTGAAGCTGAAAGTGATGCAAATAATCAGCAGGGCATGATAACCATTATGCAAATTTCACAGGAGCTGTTGCCGCATCTTAAATCGGATGAAATTCCATTAGATGAAACGATAGTAATAGAAATTGGCCCGATCCAAACCTCACCGTTTGATGATTTACTGGCGGGCGCTACCTTAAAATAATTATTTAAAAGCTGTTTCCCGCAAATACGCAAAATTTTTTAGAGTTTTTTGAAATAAGCATTCATTGTTATCTGCGAAGCTTTGTCGATTTAGTAGCATTAAGCATAACAGCCAGAGATTCCAGCTAGAATCATGCTGGAATGACAATGCTTATTTTTTGAGAGTTTTTTATTTACGTATTTCTCGTTGACGTGCATGAATGCACTAACTCAGTGGGCGCATGGATGCGCAGGAGCTGTAATTTGCGGAATTTTTTTTGCTTTTAACAACACCCATGCTACTCAGATTAAGGCATATTATCTTCAATAAACTTCTGATAATTTTCCGCACTAATAATTTGCGTGCCGTCACAGTTGAACTGCATCCGCACTAAATCCTGCACAATACAAATTGTAATATTTCGCAGATAAAAATCGGGTAAATCACGCATGGTTTTTATTGATGACATAATGGTATGAATTTCATTACGGGTCATCGGTTCCCAGGTCTGGTGGCGTTTGTTGAAAATGCTTTTCCAGTAACCTGGCACCGCATTAAAGAATTCACTGTTCTTAATGGCGCTATAAATGTCACGCATTGCCTGAATTTTTTCTTCATAACTAATTTTAGGAAAATGCCGGTCAAGATAGGATTTATCCGCGAGCTTTTCAGAGGCATGAATTTCTTCACGCAGCGGATCAAAAATAGAATTGGTGCGCACTTCACCACTATTAAAGCCGATAAAAATTCGATAGCAGCTGCGGTTAAGCATCAACTCTTCAAGATTTTCCATCAGCGGCACAATCACTTTATCCACCGGACTTTCGTAGCGCTTTCGATTCAGCGAAGTTTCCCGCAGTGACGGGTCACCTTTTATACCTATCTGCAGGCTGCCTTCATTTAAGCCGGTCGCACTCACGATGCTCTCACGTAGCACCAGCTCTTCCAGTTCATTCTCAGGTAATGCGCGCTCTTCTTCAGACAAGATATTCCCCTCCTTATTTTAGAAACAGGATATACAACTGATAATCGGTAAAATGCTTAGCTAAATTCTGGCGGCGAATATAACACAGGTTTTATAACAAATTTATGAATTAACGTCAGTAATGTGATGAATTTTGCGGATATGTGAGCCCTGTGCTTAGTCAGAAAAACTGCTTAACAGCTCTATCCAGTCAGCGTAATCCGTTGCATGGGCATCCTCCAGCTCTATGCCCATCTGGTATAAATCTGCACACGCCTCAGATGCAACACACCAGCAAACACACCCTCGCAGATAAAACTTTTTATCCAGCCCTTCAAATGCCAACCACAAATCTACTGGAGTATTTATTGCTATCTCCCTGTTTACCTCAATTTTAAGACCATTTATTGATGCATCGCAACTCTGGCATAACAGGGTCACTTTAGCAGCGTCGACTTTTTCACTGGACACCAGCAACTGCACAAACAACTTATCATGTCGAATATAGCGGCACTGACCTCGCCTTTTTTCTAAACTATCCATTTACTGATTTTAGGACATATTTCAGATAGTATTGCCTTACAATACAATTCTTTGAACAGGCCATTGAAAAATACTTATGCAAGATCCGCAAACACCTCAAAATACGGAACAGAAAAAAATTGGAGCCGGCATGTTTGCCATGATGTGGGTGGGTATTTTTGTGATACTGGGGATATTTTTTTCTGGAATCCTCGACAAACAGAACAACCCCAACCAGTCGGCAAATACACTTTCATTAAATGGGGACATTAAGGAGTTGGTGCTAAAACGAAATCGCATGGGCCATTATGTGGCTAATGGCAGCATTAATTCTCAGCCTGTTACATTTATGCTCGATACCGGAGCCACCGATGTCGCAATACCCGAAGCCATTGCGCGGCGGCTCAATCTAACTCGCGGCCCGAGTGCGACCTATCAAACCGCTAATGGTAGCGCACAGGCATTCCTGACCCGCCTTGATGAAATTTCCCTTAGCGGCATAAAGCTGAACAATATTCGTGCTACGATTATCCCCGGCTATAAAAGTGATGAAATCCTGCTTGGCATGAGCTTTTTAAAGCATCTGGAATTTAGTCAGCGCGGCAACACACTTACCTTGCGTCAATATCCCGAAGGACTTTAGAAAATGAATTTTTGCAGTCACTGTGGCGAAATTGTTGAATTTACCACACCCGAAGGTGATAACCGCCCCCGTTATGTTTGCACTGTCTGCGAATTTATTCATTATCAAAACCCGCGTATTATTGCCGGCTGTATCGCTGAATACGACAATAAAGTATTACTCTGTAAACGTGCCATTGAACCCCGCATTGGTCAGTGGACACTCCCCGCCGGTTTTATGGAAAACAGTGAAACCACACTGGAAGCCGCACAACGTGAAACATTTGAGGAAGCCAGTGCAAGAATAAATAACAGTCAGCTTTTTTGTACCATAAGTATTCCACACATTTCGCAGGTATACATTATGTACCGAGGCGATCTTGCTGACGGTTTCGCTAAACCCGGCACAGAAAGTCTGGAAACGAAATTGTTCAGTGAACACGAAATTGATTTTAATACCCTGGCTTTTCCTGTTATTAAAGAGAGCCTGAAGCTTTATTTTACTGACAAAAAGAATGGCCAGTTTAAAATTTATAATGGTGAAATGCGCCGTGATGATCAACAGATAACCACAACAACATTTTATTAATTTTTAATACATATTTTATACAATCAGGATATTCCCATGAAAGAAGTAGAAGTCGCCATTATTGGCGCAGGCAGCGCAGGCCTGTATTGCTTGAGTCAGGTAAAGCGTTTTACAGAAGATTTCGTTTTAATTGACGGCGGGGAGCTGGGTACAACCTGCGCACGGGTCGGGTGCATGCCATCAAAAGTTATGATTCAGGTGGCTGAAGATTTTCATCGACGCACGATTTTTGATCGTGAAGGCATAGAAGGCGAAGAACACTTAAGCATTAACCAACAGGATGCAATGGAACATGTGCAGGATTTACGCGACACTTTTGTTGACCAGACGCTTTCCCATTCCACTGATACTTTACCCGAAGACAAACTCATTGAATCAAATGTGCGTTTTATAGATGCAAACACACTGCAAACCGACGACGGCGAAATCGTCAAAGCCAAACGTATTATTATCGCCACCGGTTCACGCCCTGTTATCCCCCAGGCCTGGAATGCCTTCGCAGATAAAATTTTAACCACCGATGAGATTTTTGAACTTGAATCACTACCCGAATCAATTGCAGTCATCGGTCTGGGAGTTATTGGCCTTGAAATTGGTCAATCTCTCAGCCGGTTAGGCATTGACGTTACCGGTATTGACCAGCTAAATATTATTAGCGGACTCGATGATGCGCAAGTTAATCAAGTAGCAATAGATACAATCGGTAGAGAATTTCCATTATGGCTGGGTGAAGCTGCTGAAATTACGCCGCTGGAAAACGGCAAACTAAAAGTGACTGCCGGTGATAAATCAGTGGAAGTTGACAAAATATTTGCCAGCATGGGGCGCCGACCCAATCTTGATAAACTCAACCTTGAATCAACGGGACTGCAAATTTCGGATAATGGTGTGCCTGTTTATAATCCCAATACAATGCAGCTGGGTAACAGCTCAATTTATATTGCCGGCGATTGTAATGCTGAAAAACCCATTTTACATGAAGCCGGTTTTGAAGGCAGGGTTGCGGGTTACAATATCATGCAGGACAAACCCACTGCCTTTAAAATAAAAACACCTCTGGCAATTTCTTTTTGTGAACCCAATATTGTTACCGTGGGCGCAAAACTATCTGAGCTTAACGAGAAAACCACCGCCATTGGTGAAGTTAAAATGGCACCGGTTGGGCGTGCTTTAATTATGGGCAAGAACCGTGGGCTTATTCGTGTTTATGCGGATATCAATACGGGCAAATTACTCGGTGCATCTATGGCTTGCGCTAAAGGTGAAAACCTGGGCCACCTGCTTTGCTGGTGCATTGAAATGAAAATGACAGTACACGATGTGCTGCGTATGCCTTATTATCACCCGGTAATAGAAGAAGCATTACAGGCCGCCTTATATAATTTAAAATCTAAACTTAAGGTTGAAAATAGCCACTGGCCAATCGAAATACAACCACTGGATTAAAAGCCGTTACCATGGGCACATTTTTTATGCGCTCATGGTAATTTTTCTGTAGCTCTCACTTCCACTCAGAATTATTTATACACAGTTATGCACAAACCTGACAATATTTTTATTTCTAATCTCGATAATTTTCAAACACTGGTTATTGAAGCATCCCACAACAAGCACATACTGGTTGATTTGTGGGCCGAATGGTGCTCACCCTGTCGCGTCATTGCACCGCTACTGGAAAAACTAGCCACTGAGTTTCACGACTCACTGGATATTGCCAAAGTGGAAGTGGATGAAGATGAGAACATGAAAATAGCCGGGCATTATCAGGTGCGGGGCTTTCCAACTCTGATTTTATTTGTTGATGGTGAAGAAACCGGTAGATTCAGCGGTGCAAAACCACTAAATTTTATGCGCGACTTTATTGAGCAACACAGTAATATTTAATTCATCGGCTGAAATTCGGCTGGTTCTTTTCTATACTCCTAGGTTAACTAAACTTATAAAATTATCAGCCATGACTTCAGCACTTTTTAGATTCTTTTGTTTTCTAATAATCATTAGCTTCACCTGTGTTTCAATCGCGGCGAATAAAACCAAAAAATCTAAGCCCCCATCCGATTTAGAAAAGGGCTCCATCGCCTACAAAAAAAATGACTACGCCACCGCACTTATGCTGTGGTTTTCTCTGGCCGAAAAAGGCGATGCTCAGGCACAGTACAATATCGGTAAAATGTACCTCGACCAGAAAGGTCAGCGCAAAGATCCCAGTGAAGCCGCAGAGTGGATCCTTAAAGCCGCTAATCAAAATCACATAGAATCCCAGACGCTCATCGGACAAATGTACCTGAAAGGTGTTGGTGTCAAACGCAATTTTAATACCGCCGCTAACTGGTTTTTAAAGGCCGCCCGCCAGAAAGATAAAGAGGCACAATATATTTTAGGCAAACTTTATTTCCATGGAGATGGCGTGCCTAAATCAGCGGGTAAAGCCGCTTACTGGTATAAAAAAGCCGCAAAGCAAAATCATACTGAATCACAAAATAATTTAGCCGAGATGTATTTAACGGGCGATGGTATAAAACAAAAGCCCAAGCAAGCAAAAAAATGGTTTGAAAAAGCCGCCCTGGCGGGTAACACCCACGCACAAATTAATCTGGCAAAACTTTATCTCAACAGTGACGTCGTCAAAAAAGATAAAAATAAAGCGTTAAAGTGGTACACAAAAGCAGCTCAACAAGGCAGCGCTGAAGCTCAGAATCAACTGGGTCAAATGTATGAGAATGGTATTGGCTCTACAAAAGATGTGAAAAAATCTGTAAGCTGGTATAAAAAAGCCTCTAAGCAGGATTATATTCCCGCTCATTATAATATGGGCCGAGCTTATGTCCACGGATATGGTGTACCCCAAGATTTTAAAAAAGGTGTCGCACATTTTCACAAGGCCGCCGAAAAAGGCCATGGAAAAGCCCAGATGGATTTAGGCGTGGCCTACTACACCGGCAAAGGTGTTGCACCTAATTCAGCCATTGCCTATGCCTGGTTTTATGTCGCCGCCGCCAGTAATGTAAAAGATGCACGTAAAACCAAAAATAGCCTGTATAAAAAACTCACCCAGGAGGATAAAAAAGCAGGGGTTAGTTTAGCAACTGAATATAAGCGCAAATTCTTTGTCCGCTCTAAACGCTAGTCGAACACAAGGTAACGAAGCACACTCTTCCCTGATAGAATGCTAACCATACCCCGTTAACTACCTTTCATCGGTTATAACTCATATTGTGAGCACATTCACACTTATTTTAATTAGATTAACTAAACTCTTGATAACATTTAATTTTTTTGAGTTTTAACGAAACCGATTTAATGCAAAAACAACGACAACAAGCGTCTGCTTTACTGTCAGTACTTCGTTATAGCCTGTGGCTAACTATTATAGTGCTACCGGGCCTGTTTTCTACAAGCTACGCATCAACAAGCTTTGATTTACTCAATTTATCAACCAGCCAGACCTCCCAGAAAAGCCTTAAATTAGCCAGCCAGCGAAAGCTCTATCAACAGGCTCAACAGGCCTACAAAAAACGTCAATATTATAAATTTCGCCAGCTTTCCGCCAAGCTTAGAGACTACCCGTTACAACCCTATCTCCAATACAAAGCATTAATGTACAAACCCTCTGCGTTAACCAGCACCCAGATTCATCATTTTTTACAGGCCAATGACGACACAGTTATTGGCAACCGCTTCCGTGGAAAACTCATTACCCATACTGCCCGTTCAAAAAACTGGCAGCGCCTGATTGATATTTATCAGCCTGGCTATGGAGTGACTGCAGAGTGCCACTACCTGAATGCATTGCTGCAAACTCACCAGCAATCCATTGCCTACCCTAAAATCGAAAACCTCTGGATGTCTGCCAGCTCTTTACCTAAAGCATGTGACCCGGTTTTTAAGCAGTGGCAAGCAGCGGGTAAAAAATCACCGCAAATAATCTGGCAACGTTTTACCCTGGTGATGTCAGTCAATAATATTCGCCTCGCCCGCTATCTAATTAAATCGATGCCGGTACAGGATGCGACAATTGCACGAAAATGGGTGAAAATTCATAAGCAACCCGAGCTAGTTAGCGACCCTGAAATGCTAAATATTCAACACCCTGACCAAATGGCTATTTTACAACATGGCCTGATGCGCCTCAGTTATAAAGACATTACCCTCTCCATTGAAGCCTATTACCAGCTCAGCCAACCGCCATTTTCAATACACTTTAGCGAGCAGCAAAAAGCAGAGCTAATTCGCCATTTCGCCCTGCGCCTCGCCCGCGAACACATGCCTGATGCAGGATTATGGCTGGCCCGAGTCCCCACTGACTATGCAGACAAACCGGTAAAAGAATGGCGCATTCGCACGGCGATTCGACAGGGCGACTGGAGTCAGGTGATACACAGCATTACCGACCTTAAAATCAACAAACAATCGGATTATCGCTGGCAATACTGGTGGGCATACGCAAATGAACAAATCGGCAATGTGGATGATGCACTGGGTATTTATCAGTATCTGGCCAAAAAACGCAGCTACTACGGATTCCTGTCTGCTGATCGTCTGAACCAGCCCTATGCCTTTGAGGACAAACCGGTTGAGCCTACATACGAAGCTATGAATAGCGTATTTCAGCAACCTGAAGCCCTGCGAGCACGTGAGTTTTATTTTATGGGGGAGCTGCTCTCAGCCAGGCGTGAATGGCACAAGTTGATACAGCACACCAATAATGAGCAACGGTTAGCCGCATCAAAAATAGCCCAGGCCTGGAACTGGCACGATCGTGCGATTATTACCATGGGTAAAACCCGCTACCGTGACGATATCGAATTACGTTTCCCCATGCATCTAAATAATAAAGTTTTCGGCTGGTCAAATCAGCGTAATATCGATCCCGCCTGGACCTACGCCATTATTCGCAGGGAGAGTGCATTTATGCACGACGCTCGCTCCCCGGTAGGAGCTATGGGCTTAATGCAATTAATGCCCAATACTGCACGCCAGGTTGCGCGGCAGTTAAAAATTCGCTATCGGGGCCGTAATAGCCTGCTCACCAGCAACATCAATATTAGCCTCGGCACAGGCTATCTGGAACGCATGCTTAATAAACTGGACAGCCAGCAGGTACTGGCAACTGCAGCCTACAACGCTGGCCCACACCGGGTTGAAAAATGGTTACCCTCACTACACAATATGGATGCTATTCGCTGGATAGAAACCATTCCCTTTACAGAAACCCGTGAATACGTTAGCAACGTTCTGGCATATATGGCCATATATGAACACCGGATGAATAAGCAGGTCACCCGTCTACGCCTTCGTATGCCACCGGTTCTGGCTAAAAACCCACTTTTACCCGCACAAAATATCAGCATCACTGATGTCAGCACCCCTCCCGCGAAAGCATTACAAGCACCTAAAATTCCCATCAAAGCATCAAGTGACCCTATTTAATATTCGATTTTTCTATAAAAAACATAAAGATACTTGTATTACTTAATAGTTTAATCTAACTTATAGACTTAACATGTTATAGTTAATCCACAATTTACTTTAAAAGGAATGACCTTAAGTCGAAAATAAATTTATTTTTTATAAATTACATGAAGTTACTTGCATTACCTAATAAATTAGTCTAACTTTAGGCTGTAGACTACTGATAAATAATTAATTGGTGATTTTGGAGATATATAAATGAATAATGAAAACACACTAAATATTGGCGACAGAGTTCGTATTAAAAGCACAGGCCAGGAAGTTACTGTTGATCAGGTGAGTGAATACGGGTTTAGCGTGATTAAATTTAATTCCGGCGGTACGTACCGGTTTTTAAACCACAAGCTTGAAAAGCACACACCGAAGCACATGACATACAACGCTTAATTTAAGCAGGTTTTGATCTCAATCCGGTGAGGGCTAATAAAATTCCCCCACCGGATGACTGCCCCTTCAAGAACTGTGAGAATTTGTCGATAAATAGAACAGGGAGATAATTATCCTTTACTATTATGCCGAATATTCCATTTATACAACATAATCGAAGCGACGGATTAGTGCACCACAGGCGCACCAACAAAACCTTTGAGAGCGAAGATACAACTGCTAAAAAACAGCGCATCTCGCGACGCTATGATCGCCGTAAACACAAAGAACGTCGTAAAAAACAAATAAAAGTACTTTTAGACCGACGTCAACAGGGCTTACATCGAAGAAGAAATACACCCGCTACCAATGACACTGCCAGGGATGACACCATAGACGCTACTAATATAAGTGTTACTATAGGTAAAAACATCAACACAACCGCTTAGCAGGTTAACAGCAGATTATGAAAAATTCGGTTTCCATTCTTATAAAAGTTATCATCTTTGGTGCCATTACCGGCATTGGTATTGTTTACGTCGTTAACCGCTCCCCAGTGGAAAGTATGAGCACTTATGAAAAACAGGAAATGGTGAAGCCGAATAAAAGCCGTTCCGTTGTTGATCAGTTTTTTTCAACCGATTCAGATAAAAAACGTGACCAGTCTGAAAATGATGACATTTCACTTACTGGCAGTAGCGGGCGTTATGATGAAGTCCGTATTGGAAAAGAGAGCAAATAAAACAACTGTCTTTTTAAAATCAACTTACTATGCTTACACAGGAGAGCAGGCCTGTAACGCAAGTCTCTAGAACTTTTCCCCTACCTGAACATAAATGGCACTGTGCCATCGCTGTAGCCCACGTCAATTCCCAGATTTAAATTTTTATCACTGGTTACCTGCTCATATGATGTTATTGCCTGATACTGAAACAAATCACTGCCGACGCAGCGGTGCTGCCTATTTCAAAAGATAACATAAAACCCCAGCGGGGTTTAAATTTATGCCGCTGGTAGCATTAGGAACTTCTGAATTATCCGGGTCTTTTTTAGGGTGCAGATAAAGCAAGGAAAACTGCAAACCAGAGCCAATAGTAGGGTTTGAAACCGGTATAGGTACTAGCAATCAGGTGCCTGATGATTTTATCTGGAGCGACTGAATTTCCTGGCATTTTCTGTTTGATCAAGCACTCGGTCTTCAATGGCGGCATATGAAACTGGAGGGGTTAACCATAATAATATCGTTAACCCCCTATGAAACAAGCTTATCGTTTTAATCTGCAGATTCATAACGGTGTATTAAGAGCTATAAAAACTAAATATCATATGCCAATATATCACAATAAATTAAACTTCAATTTATTAACGTTCTCAAGCTAACACAATATTCAGCTGATATTTAATCCGCAATCAAGGCTTCAATCAATGGCGCACAAATTACATCCAATGCATTGAGCATTTGCCCTCCGGGAATCACTAAATTTCTTCTGGTGGAGAAAAAAGCACCTTCAATTCTTTCCTTATAGTTTTGTAGGTCATGCTTCTGTGGTTCTTTAAAACTAACCACCACAACACTTTCTTTTTCAGTTGGTACAGGTTGATGTTCAAATGGGTTTGATGTATCTACTACCGGCATACGTTGAAAATTAATATCGGTTATGGAAAACTGCGGTACAATAAAATAAATATAATCCTGAAGCTGTTCAATTATATTTACGGTTACCTGTTCGGCAGAATGATTTCGATTTAACTGATCATTCTGAATGCGCTGAATCCATTCCAGATTAATGGCGGGAACGACTCCAATTAATAAATCAACATACTGCGCTACGTTAATACCATTTGATTTTGAACTACGTCGATCCTTTAATGGCGCATCGGTATTTTCAGATTTGCGTCGTGTCCAGCTTTGTGCCACGACACCACCATGCATACCTTCATAAAATAGACAGTCGGTTTCTTTTGAGCATGGATGCCAGTCTGTAAACTCTCCAACAGCGGTATTGTGCTGGCGCTGGTTTTCTTCGGAGACTTTACTACGCATATCACAGCAGCCGGTTTTAGAATAGCTGCTAAAGCACTCCTGAAGTTTCATGAAGTCATTTAAATCAGGGCCATAACTACTAATATGCCTGCCTTCGGCCATGTGTTGTAAAATTTGCTTTTCGCACTCTTTTTCATTAAAACGCAAGAAACCATCACCCTGCATAAATGCGGCTCTGATTTTCTGGCGTAAAAAAATTTCTTTGAATGCCCGCTGCACGACGGTGGTGCCCGCACCACTAGCACCAGTAACAGCAATAATCGGATGCCGCTTTGACATACTCCTGTCCCCCCCTCTACCGTACTTTTTTCATTTTTAGGATGCATATTCCAGGCAACTTTTTCTGGCTATAACAACACCCTCCTGCAAGTACGATACGATAATTTACCAGATCGTAAAGTAGATAATAAACAAAGCGAGCGCAACAAGCAAAAAATGGGGATTTGAAAAAGTTTTGCATAACCGGCAACCATGTGGATGGTTTGTCATTACTTAGCTTTAAATGTTGATTGCCAACTATCCAGGTCAGTTACAGTATCTGAGCGCTCACGCAGCACAACACCTATTTGGAATAATTCTTCCCTCGCAAGCTCCTGACACCAGCGAACATTACCCGTGAGAAAATATTTTTTCTGGCTTTCCTTCAATGTAACCCACACATCCAGAACGCTATCAATTTTAATCTGCTGATTCAGCTCGATACGCAAGCCCGATGCGGACACATCGATAGTTGAGCCACATAATGTTTTGCCAAGTAAATTGGGGTTTTCTGATGAGAAGACAATTTTCAGATTGAGTGCTTCTTTTAAAATAATCCGCTGAGATCCACGGCGGTTTTCCACAAGTTTTTCCATACTACTGATACCCTTAAAATTGCACTCCGTAGCGCCTCCTGAAGGTTTTCGCTGTCGGCTATACAATTAGTGATGCTGAGTTATTAAAGACTGATTGATCCAATTTCGCCTGTTTTTACAGGCTTTGAACCCTAACTAGTATAGAACCTGAAAAAGCACTTTGCAGAAGAATCTCAATTAAGCCGACCTGAAGCCGAAATGGCGTTTCAAATCTTCCAGCACATAGTAGCTGGCGGGTACCAGCAATAAACTCACAATAGTGGCAAACATCACCCCGAATGCCAGTGATACCGCCATCGGAATTAAAAACTGTGCCTGCACACTGCGCTCCAGCATTAGCGGCGTAAGGCCAGCAAAAGTGGTAAGAGAGGTTAAAACAATGGGGCGGAAGCGGGCAGCACCCGCCTCGCGAATGGCCAGGCTGAGCTCAATCCCTTCATCTCGTTTGCGATTAATATAATCGACCAGCACCAGATTATCATTCACCACCACCCCAGCCACAGCAATCATACCGCTCAGGGATAACAGGCTGATATCCAGCCCCAGTAGCATATGCCCCAGCAATGCACCGATCAGGCCGAATGGGATTGCGCTCATCACCATCAATGGCTGTGTATAAGATTTAAACGGTATCGCCATCAAGGCATAAATGCCGATCATTGCCAGAATGAAGCCGCGAATCATCGAGCTAATCATTTCATCCTGATCTTTCTGGCTTCCTGAACGACTCCCCTTCACCCCGCTAAACTGTGTGCTTATATTATCGAGAAAATCTGTTTTTAAACTTTGTTTAATTTGCGCAGGCACGCCACGGCTTTCATCCACCCTTGCGCTTACCGTGATAACCCGCTTGCGATCAATACGTAATATTTCAGACGGGCTAGTGCTATATTCAATATTCGCTACTTCACTTAATGGCACATCCACACCATTATCCAGATGAATAAACATAGTTTCCAGAAAATAAACCGACTGACGCTGACCTTTGGGATAGCGTACAAACACTCGCACATCATCGCGCCCCCTTTGTATACGCTGCACCTCCTCACCATAAAAAGCCTGTCGCACCTGGCGGGCTAATAATTTTGCATTAATCCCCAGATGCTCCGCGGCAGGTTTGAGGTGCAGACGAATTTCTTTTTTGCCCACATCAAAACTATCCTGAATATCATAAACACCGTTATATTGTTGCAACTGTTTTTTCAGCGCAACCGCGGCAACGGATAATTCCTGCGTATTTCTGCCGGTTAAATCTATGCTAATGTCTGGTCCCGAATCCCGCAAACTTGACTGAAAAGTCAGCTGCGTTGCAGCGGGAATTTTGCCCACTGCTTCGCGCCATAATTTTAATATTTCTGCACTGTCTATTTCACGATCTTCTGAGGCACGCAGTGACAAGGAAACTTCGCCCACATGATCGCCTTTTTTACCACTACGATTCATTGCCTGCACACCCACTGTCGAAATAATATTTTCAATCTGATCTTCACCAGTGCGCAATTTCAACTGTTGTTTTAACTGCTCTGCTGCCGTTTCAATTCTGCTCACTGCCCACTCGGTTTTTTCCACCGATGTGCCCTGGGAAAAACTGACGCTGGCGATGGCGATGTCACCTTCTACTTTGGGGAAAAATAATAAATGAATCCAGCCCGCAGATAACACCGTTACAAAAATAATAAATGCGCCAACAAAAGCCGATATTGTTATGTAACGCAGATTTAGCACTTTTAGTAACAGTGGTCGGTAAACTGATTCAATAAAATTATCCAGCCAGTTTGAAAAACGGGATTGAAAACGGGTAAAGCGATTATCTTTTGACTGATGATTTTTTATCATAGACAAGTGTGCAGGCAATACAAACAAACATTCTGCCAGTGAAAATAACAGGGTTAAAATCACTACCTGTGGAATCACCATCCACAACCTCCCCTCAGCCCCGGGCAAAAACAAAATCGGCATAAAGGCAACCACGCTGGTAAGCACTGCAAATATCACTGGCTTGGACACTTCTTGCGCCCCTTCAATTGCCCCCTTTAAACCCAGGTTACCTCGCAGGTGATGCTTGTGAATATTCTCCCCCACCACAATGGCATCATCCACCACGATACCAAGTACCAGTATAAAACCGAACATGGAAATCATATTAATCGAGCCATCCACGTGAGGCAGCAACCAGAAGGCTCCCATAAATGAAATGGGAATTCCCAGACTTACCCAGAAAGCCAGGCGCAAACGTAAAAATAAAACCAGAATTAAAAACACCAGCAACAAACCGGTCATAGCATTTCTAATCAACAAAGACATGCGGCTTTTAAAATAACTGGATTTGTCCTGCCAGACATTTAACTCAATTCCGTTCGGTAGCTGGGGGGATTTTTCTTTTACATAACGCTTAATACTTTCTGCAATATCTAAAATATTTTGTTCCCCAACCCGGAATACCGTAATTAACAAACCGGGTTTGCCGTTAAATTCACCGTTAAATTCTACATCTTCAAAGCCGTCAACGATGTTTGCCACATCCGCAAGTTTTACAGAGCTACCGTCGGCGTTGGCCCGTAAAGTCAGCTCCTCGTATTCCTCACCAGTGTATGCCTGCGCCTGAGTCCGCAGCAGCACATCTCCGCTGCGAGTTTTTAAATGCCCTGCGGGTAAATCTAATGATGCGGCACGCACCGCATTAGTTACTTCATCAAAATTTAAATCGTACTCGTGTAAACTGTTTTCAGATAATTCAATTGAAAGCTCGTAATTTCTAGCATTGACCAGTTCAACCTGAGTAATGGATTTTATTTCAGTAAGCTCATCGCGCACGTTTTCCGCAATATCTTTTAACGTGCGCTCATCAACATCGCCACTCACCACAACACTAGCAACACTACTTTTAATACTGATTTCACGAATCAGTGCACGCTCGGCCTGCTCTGGAAAAGTTGAAATAGTATCAATGCGGGATTTAATTTCATCCATAATTTCCCGCGCATTATAATTTGATTCAATATCGGCTATTACATTACAGACACCCTGCGAGGCACGGCTGGTTAATTTTCGAATGCCTTCAATATCAAACAGATTCTCTTCGATGCGAATGCAAATGGTTTTTTCAACTTCTTTTGGCGACGCGCCAGGAAAAACCACACTGATGCTCACCTTATCCAGTGAAATATTGGGGATTAGTTCTTTACGGGTAGACTGCAATGAAAACAAACCCGCCACTACAATTATTAACATTAGCAGATTTGCGGCCACATGATTTTCTGCAAACCAGGCAATTAACTTATTCATTTTCGGTTTTTTTTGCCGGAGTAAGTTGCATTCCATTTAATGGAAAATCAATAGCGTTTACAATAACCCTGTCGCCCTGCTGCAAACCCGTTTCTAAATAAATAAACTCACGATCTTTGGTTAGCACCTCAACCGGTTTTATGTGTAATTTATTATCCGCATCAAGCAACCAGATCGTGCTGTTATAGCGCAAAACGACACGGGGTAATTTAAACAGTTTTTTTTCCACGCCTGATAACTGCGCCTTTACAAACATGCCAGGCGTTAAGGGTGGCCGACCAACAAACTGTGGCTGCTTTTCATAGGGGGCTTTTACTTCTGCCACCAGATACACCAACCGATTACGCACATCAATTTCACCTTCGGTGTGACTAAACTGTGCATCCCACTGATATTGTTTTGATGTGTATTCTGTAAACAGATTTATTTTTAGTGTTTCGAGTAAACCCTGATTATCCCGCAACTTAATTCCCAACAATTCAGTTTGCTGCAAACTTAATGGTAAGCGTACTTTAACCGTTTGAGTTGAATATATATCTGCCAGCAAAGTACCCGCCGTGACATACTGGCCTATATCAACCTGCTTGCTCACCACCCTGCCATTAAACGGTGCAACGACCTGCGTACGCTGCATTTGTAAACGCGCAATTTGCACGTCAGCCTGCGCCGCTTTCAGGCTCGCCTGTGCCTCCGCCAGTTGAGGTTTGCGCAGGGCATAGGCTGTGGATTTTGAGGGGTCTCGACCGATTTGTTGCAAATCATATTTTGCCTGACCGGCTTCAATTTCAACTTTAATTAGCTGTTGTTTTGCCGCCGCCAGCTGCGCCTGTGCCCGGCTCATTGCTAATCGATAATCGGTATCATCAATGCTAAGCAGCAGGTCACCTTTGTTAAAAAATCCACCGTCAAATTTTAACTTGGCCATATGAATAATGCGACCGCTAACCTCAGCAACCAGTTTAATTTCAGTCTTCGCTTCAACACTGCCCTGAGAAACAACCGGCACCGCAGTTGACTTTAATGTTGCTATAATATATTCAGCTAGCGGTGGTTCGCTTTGAACGGCTTTCTTTTCAGCTTCAGGTTTAAATACATTTAATAAAAAAGCAACAAAGAAGGCGAACACAAGAATGGCGGTAACAATGGGCCATTGTTTTTTTGATGTTGTATTAATCGAACGATCCATTGTCCCTGCCTGCACCTGCGCGTTATTATCGGGCGTTAACCTGTGGTCATTTTGCATAAATTATTTTGTCTATTAACTGTTATTTTCTGGGCTACTTTCTGAACCTTCTAAATCTTCGATAATTGAAGCATCAGTCACCTCATCTAGCAACTCAACTTTTTCTATTTTCTCAAAACGTGAGCTAATTTTTTTCGCTGATGTATTCACATCGTTCACATCTTTACTGGCCTGGTTTATATGTTTGGACAAATTATCCATGCGGGTTTGAAACCGTGAAAAATCTTTTGCCAGAGTAACCAGATGTTCCTGAATTAAATGTACCTGTTTACGAGTTGCACTATCTTTTAATACTGCCCGTGCGGTGGTTAACACCGCCATTAAAGTTGTTGGAGACACCAGCCATACCCTTGCACGCTGTGCTTCTTCAACCAGATCATAATGATGCGCATGAATTTCTGCAAACACGGCTTCAGCGGGAATAAACATCACCGCACCATCCGAGGTTTCTCCACTAATGATATATTTTCCAGCAATATCATTAATGTGTTTTTTAATATCTTTTTTGAACTGTTTTTCCGCTCCTTGCCTGTCAGTATCACCACTTTCGAGATCGGTCATTTTTCGAAATGACTCCAGTGGAAACTTGGAATCTATACCAATACTGCCACTGGGTTCAGGCAAAAATAACATGCAATCTACGCGGGTACTATTACTTAATGTGTGCTGAAAAGAAAAACTGTTTTCCGGCATAACATTACGCACCAGAGAATTTAACTGCACTTCCCCAAATGCCCCGCGGGATCTTTTGTCCGCTAAAACCTCCTGTAGACTAACCACACTGCCGGATAGTTCCGTGATTTTCTTCTGCGCCTCATCAATCATTGCCAGACGTTTCACCACATCGGCAAAGGTTGCTGTGGTTTTTTCAAAACCTTCATTTAGACGTTTATCCACCTGCCCGGAGATTTCTTTTAATCGTTCATCGGTGGAGCGAGTTAATGCATCCACCTTTTTACCCAGCTCATTACCATTTTGAACCAACGCTTCAGTGACCTGCTTGCGCACTTCCCCCATTCCCTGGGTTAAATTGTCCTGCTGTAGTTTTAGTGACTCCAACTGACGCGCATCGAATGATTCGCGGTGCTTATTTAAATTTCTTTGCAGCAAATCATTACTGTTATTTAATTTCTCGGTTAGCAGGTTACTCAACTCACCAATACGTCTTTCCTGCGCACTTTTTAATTCTGTGACGCGTTCAATCATCACATTCTGCATATCTGACATTTGCTGCAACTGCTGCTGACGGCTTTCTGATATTTGCTCATGCTGACTTTGCTGCAACTTATTTTTAAACAGATTAAACTGGTGACTTAGCCACCATATGTTGAGCACCAGACTCACCAGCAGTATCAAACCAATAAAAATTAAATTATTATCCATAGCTACTCATTTAGGCCTCTCATTTAGCCAATTGTACTAACACAAACATGATTTTCAGGGCAGAAACACGTAACATAACATAATGCACAATATTCTTCTTACCGGTGTTGCGACACTGGATATTATCAATCACCTAGCTGGCTATCCGGCTGAAGATAGTGAGGTTCGTGCAACCACACAGCATATTCAAACCGGCGGTAATGCCAGCAACAGTGCAATTGTAATGCAGCAACTGGGTTTAAACACGCATTTATTAGCTAACCGTGGCGATGATTTCAATGCACAACAGGTGTTTAGCGCTTTGCATGCCCAGCACATTGACACAGCGTTTTGCCCTACACAAAAACACAGCGCCACCCCCACATCTTATATCACCCTTAACACCATTAATGGTTCACGCAGCATTGTGCATTATCGTGACTTAAGAGAATTACAGGTGAATGATTTTACTGCATTAGAGCTAAGTCATATTGACTGGTTTCATTTTGAAGCACGTGCCTGTGACCAGCTATTACTTATGCTTAAACATGCCACAGGTTTTGCTAAGCCCATCTCAATAGAGCTGGAAAAACCCCGCGATGGCATTGATAATATAATGCAGTACGCAGATCTACTGTTAATATCCAGACCCTTTGCATTATCCCGTGGCTTTAACAATGCCAGACAGTGCCTGCAATTTTTTTCCAATAAATATCCTGAAGCCATGATTAGCTGCACCTGGGGTGAACAGGGTGCATGGCTGGCTCACCAGTCGAACATCATTCACCAACCAGTCTTTAATGTTGAACCGGTAATAGAAACCCTGGGTGCCGGGGACACATTTAATGGTGGACTTATTGCCGCATTAATCAACAAACAGAACCCGGCACAAGCCTTAGCATTTGCCTGTGAACTTGCTGCAAACAAGTGTCGGCAATTCGGCTTTGATAATTTAACTGTTATTGATAAGTAACTAAAAACATTAACTCTAATCGTGACATCATCTATAATTCATTTTTTTTAAAACACAATCTGGACCACACCATGCCTGACCCCCTATGCCATATTGACGATTTAGCCGATCCTGGCGCCAAAGGCTTCACATTAAAACAGGGTCGCAAAGAACGCCTGCTATTTCTGGTCAAAAAAGACGGCCAGGTTTATGCCTATGAAAACCAATGCCCCCACGCGGGTATCAACCTCGAATGGCAGGAAGATGACTTTCTCGATATGGAAAAAAACTTTATCCAGTGCACTGTACACGGCGCACTCTTTACCATTGAAAATGGAGCTTGTGCCGGCGGCCCCTGTAATGGCGAAGGTTTAACACCGGTAAATATTGAACAAGATGATTTGGGAAATATTTTATTAGTGCCTTAAGATTTCAGTTAGAATCATTCGCAAAAAAATAGGGTATAAAATATTGCCGGTTAGTGAAGTACAGATTTTTGATAAAAATATACGGCGGAACAAGTTTTTGTATTTGCCCCGCCGAAGAGTTTTCTAGTTACCTAAAGGTTTAACTGCTTCAATCGTTGCAGAAACAATAAAGTCTTCAATTTTACTATCTGGTTGCCAGTTCCGAATAAACGCCCTGCTTTCATCTTTTGATTTAATTTCAATGCCATCAAAACCCGCATTTATGAGCATGTTTTCAATATCTGAAATACCAGATGCTCCAGACACACATCCGGTTAACGCCGATATATCTTCTTTTATCTCCATTGGCAGTTCAGCGGTTGTAACCACATCTGATATCGCCAGTCGTCCACCAGGCTTCAGCACCCTGAATGATTCATTAAAAACCTTTTCTTTCTCTGGCGATAAATTGATTACACAATTGGAAATAATAACATCCACAATTGAATCTGATACAGGCAGATTTTCTATTTCACCCAGCCTAAAATCGATATGACTAAAACCCGTCTTATCGACATTTTCCCGCGCTTTACTCACCATTGCTGGTGTCATATCAACCCCTATCACCTGGCCAGATTCACCAACTTCACTTGCCGCAAGAAAGCAATCAAAGCCTCCGCCACTACCAAGATCTAGAACCGTTTCACCTGGTTTGAGCGATGCAATGGCTTGTGGATTCCCGCAACCCAGGCCCATGTTAGCGCCCTCAGGAACATCATTTACATTATCGTTTGAGTACCCTAATGCCATAGATGCATTTTTCGCATCTGGTAATGTATCGCTACAGCATGAAGTTATTGAACAGCCACAACCAGATTGACCTGATTCAGCCACTTTGCCATACTGCTCACGAACCGCTTTACGAATATCGTCACTTTCTAAATGGGACATTTTTATCTCCTATCCTGAGGTTAAGTTAAATTGCTCTCACCCCTATAGACGCAAAGCTTATAAAAAAGATGCAAATTTTTATTACGCTATACTAATTAGAAACCGCCATAAAAATAATTGCATCTTTTTAGTTTTACAACCGTCTATATTTGTAATAAACGATTACGTCAGGTGAAATTGTGGATATAGAAGAAGTTTGGAAAGAGTTTGGGGATCGACTCAGAAAATTTGTAGAAGCGCGTGTCTGCGATTCACATATAGCTGAAGAACTAACGCAAGAACTACTCATAAGAAGCTATCAAAATATAGACTCTCTTAAAGAACAGGATCGTGTAGAGGCGTGGCTCTTCCGTATCGCTCGAAATGTCGTAAATGACTATTACCGTAAAAAGGCATCTGATAAAGAAATTTTGCACCCAGAGATGGATAGCTTTGTTACGTCAATAGAAGAAGAATCGCCAACGAGTCGTATACGAGAGAATCTTAGTCAGTGCATTAAACCTTTTATCGATCAGCTACCATCTAAATATCGTCAAACGTTAACAGCGGTTGAACTTGAGGGCAGTTCACAAAAGGCACTGGCTGACAGACTCGGCGTTAGTCACGCTACAATTAAATCACAAACGCAACGTGGCCGGGCGCAACTTCATAAACTCTTGAAACGATGTTGCAACTTTGATATTGATGCGCGCGGCAATGTTGTTGACTACAAACCTAAAGCAGGGCAATGTGAATGTGACTCAAGTAACTAACTGATGCAGTGAACCAAAGAGTAAAAAAACGCTCCCTAATCTAGCCCTTTGTGAAGTTTATGGTTGACTGCTACATCGGGTTAGCAACCTTTTGGCTCCGCTCTTAGAAAAAGAGGAGCTGGGGGAAATTTAAAAAACTCAGATTGCACCCTTCTTACATCAGAGCTAAACAACTTAATGATTTTAAATCCCCCTGCGTAACTTAATCGATTTTTACGATTAAGCTGATAGATATTAAATATACCTGCACTCCCTTTTACTAAGGGGGAGACTTAACTTCTGCTCTGTGGTGAAATCCAACCTTTTTAATATAAAGCTTTCGACTATATTTATTCAAAACATTAACGGACACCCGTTAAATTCAAAAAAATTTTCTATCCTATATTTTTACCACAACACTTTTTAAATTTTTTACCACTTGCGCAATAACACGGATCGTTTCGTCTGGGCAGGCTGAAGTGGTACTTTGTTGCAGAATTTATCTGCTCACCATCCACATAAAACCAGCGACCATCTGCAAATAAAAATCGGCTGCGTTCATGCATCTGGCCCACCTGACTAGCATCGGTAGTGGTATCAATAAAGGCGGCAACGAATTCCACATAGGCGGTGTTATTTGCTACGGCTGAGGTTTTTTCAGATGAAGTGCTTAATACTTTCAACCCGCACCATCGCAAAGTGCCTTCCAAATTTAAGGCTTGCGGGCGAGTACTCGCATGCCAGCTCTGCAGCAGATACTCCTCATTGCCGAGCGCATAGGCAGTGTAGCGGGAACGCATCAGTTGCTCGGCACTGGACGCCAGACTACGCCCCTCTATCAGCGCCAGACAGCACGCTGCTGCGTTTTTTCCACTACCGCAGACACATGTCTGAAGGTTGTTTTTTAATGGCTTATTCATAAGCCACTGATTTTAGTGCCTTTAAACATCTTGTCCAGAGATTGCCTCAAATCAATTTTTTTCAGCTCGTAACTATTGACAATTTGAGCCTCAATCCGTATTGTAAGTGAACGATCACTAACTTGATCTAAACATTATTGTAAACACACTTTTATTAAGGAGAAACCCCATGAGTTTCGACGCTGAACTAGACGCTAAGGGCCTAAATTGCCCACTTCCTATCCTACGTGCAAAGAAAGCAATTTCTGCACTGACTTCAGGCCAGGTACTAAAAATTGTTGCTACTGACCCAGGTTCAGTAAAAGACTTCGAAGCATTTTGCAACCAGACTGGTAACGAGCTACTTTCAAGTGCCGAAGCTGGTGGTGCTTTTGAATTCATGATTAAAAAGTCTTAATTGGCGATTTAATTCAAAAAGGCACGGCCATGTTAGTTAACATAGCCGCTGCCTTTTTTTATTTCTTCCAAATTCAAACCGACACCGAACTTGGCTAAACGACTTTCCGCCGAAGAGCGTCGCGCCTCTATTATCAAGGTTGCCAAACGCCTGTTTGCGCATAATGGTTTTCATGGCGTATCTATCGACGAAATTGTAAATGAAGTGGGTGTAAGCCCAGCCATTCTTTATCGACATTTCGAATCCAAAGACGAACTCTACGAAGCGGTGCTACAGGAATTTTCCGCCACCCGTGAATCCTATGTAGAAGCCGTTGTAGCTGACGACAATGGTTTTGAACAGGTACTACGCGGTATGACCAGCGTCTTTGTTTCCAGCATCATGAACCACCCTGATATGCTGAAAATGGAAATGCACTCGCAACTTGAAGGCTCAAAAGCCAGCCAGGAATTTTTTCTAAATCGTTGGAAAAGTTTCACCGACTATATCGAATTTAATCTTAACGAGTTACAATCCCAGAAAAAAATAAAACCCATTAATGCCAAAGCTGCAGCGCTGATTTACCAGGGCATTATTCGTGAAGTTTTATTACAGAAATGCATGCAATCAACCGATCGCTTTCAGGGTACACCTGTTTCTGTACTGGTTGATGAAGTAATAAACCTGTTCATGAAAATAATAGAAGTTAATTAAAAATCTAAAAACTCAAGGACTCTAAAATGCTAAATAAATTTTTCATTGCCTTTTCACTATTGTTTCTTTCTTTGAGCGCTTATGCCGGATCTGCTCCAGTGGTTAAAATCACCACCAGTAAGGGCGACATTGAAATAGAACTCAACGCACAAAAAGCACCAAAAACCGTAAAGAATTTTTTAAGATATGTTAATAGAGGCCAGTATAACGGTACGGTTTTTCACCGTGTTATAAAGGGCTTTATGGTACAGGGCGGTGGTTATGATACACGATTCCAGAAAAAACATACCGAGCAGGCCATCGTTAACGAAGCGGATAATGGCCTGAAAAATGATCGCGGTACTATTGCCATGGCGCGCACTAATGTTCCACACTCAGCGACCGCACAATTTTTTATTAATACCGCAAATAATGACTCTTTAAATTATACAGGTAAAACAATGAGTGGCTGGGGTTATGCGGTTTTTGGGAAGGTCACCAAAGGCATGCAGGTTGTCGACAACATTGAAAACACTAAAACAGGTGCAAAGGCACCCTTTACCCGTGATGCACCGTTGCAGGATATTATCATTGAGAAAATAGAAGTTATTTCTGAGTAATTTTATTAGAGAAGCATGCCGAAGTGAGGCATATACTAACTTTATAACTAACTTCGGCATGCTTTGCTTTGTAGTCGCTAAACTTATAACGCAACCGTTAAACTCGGCCATTTCCCAGTTCATGGCGAGGCACAGATACATAATTCCCCTGCACATGATCTATTCCGCAGATTTTTAATAACCGTAAAATCTCCGGACTTTCAACATATTCTGCAACCGTGTACCGACCTAATGAATGCGCAACATCATTCATCGCCGTTACAATTGCCCTGTCAATAGAACCTCTGGCCATGTCCTGCACAAACTGTCCATCAATTTTCACAAAGTCAGCGGGCAAACATTTTAGTTGTGAAAATGAGCAAAAACCTGAACCGAAATCATCCAGCGAAAACCGACAACCCAGCCATTTCATCTCATCTATAAAGTGACTCGCGGATTCAAAATTAGCGATTGCACAGGTTTCGGTTACTTCAAATATTAATGACTTCGGGTCAACATTGAACTGATTTAGTAAATCTTTTATTTTATGCAAGCTATCTTCAGCATTTAATGTATGGCCAGATAAATTAATTGAAAATGAAACATTGCTTCTCTCTTTCTGCAGCTCCTGTAATGTTTCAAGGGCTTTTTTCATTACCCACATATCTACCTCACACATTAAATTAAAGCGTTCTGCGGTGGGAATAAAGGCATCAGGATAAAATAAATTTCCAGAATCATCTTGCATGCGCAGTAATAACTCATAATGTAAATGATTTTTTGGATCACTGGCATACTGATCCCATATGGCACCATCTTCTGCGGGTAGACGATTTAAATTAACTAAACTTAAATCCAGTATCGGTTGAAAATGTAATATGAATTTATTCTTTTCCATTGCGTCGCGCAGGCGTTGTGACCAGCCTAATTCACTGCCCATCACATTTTTTTCATCGCTCGATTGCTCATATAAATGTGATTGATTTCTACCACTGCGCTTTGCAATGTGACAGGCAATATCCGCATTTGCCAGCACATCGCCGGAGGTCATATTCGGGTTATCCATTAATGCCACACCAAAGCTACCGTTAACATTATACGATTCACCCGCGTAAGCAAAATTACATTTTTCCAGAACTTTACGAAATGTTTCGGTGACGACAATTGAGGAATCTTCATCCACATCTTTAAGAATAATGGCGAATTCATCTCCGCCAAGCCGAGCAAGAATATCCTTCGGGCGTAATTTTGCAGAAAGTAACTTGGCAATTTCAACCAGCAATTTATCCCCTGCATCGTGACCTGCGGTATCATTAATATATTTAAACCGATCCAGATCGAGATAAACCAGCGCACTCATTTCTCCGCCTGCTCTCAACCGACTCACTTCAGAGTCCAGCTGGTCTTCAAAATATCGCCGGTTACACAAGCGAGTTAAGTGATCGTGAGTGGCCTGCCAGTGCAATTTTTCTTCGAGCATTTTACGCTGTGAAATATCCCGAAAAGCAATGACTGAACCTTCCTGCCGATCGCTAATGTTTAACGGATATACAGTACATTCAACCGGAATTGGCTTTCCCGTTTCATGTTTAAATACAGTTTCCCAGCAACGCAATTCAACACTGTTACCGTAGGCTCGATACAGTCTGTCGTTGCTCAAAAGATCTTCATTTAGCTGATAATGAAAAGCATCTTTGGCTTTTTTACCGATCACCGAAGAAGCCTCGTATTTGCCAATAATATTTAATGCCGCGGGGTTAACAAAAGTAATATTGCCTTCATTGTCCACCCCGTAAACACCTTCGCCCACGGATTCCAGAATACTCGCCAGTCGTTCGCGTTCCGCTTCAATATGATTTTGTACTTCAATAAAGCGGCTCATGGATGAGATACGTGAAAGAAACAATTCCTCCGCCTCATTTTTAAACATACATTCTACAGCGCCGGACTGCAGACAATCTTTTATGACTTCATCAAGATAGGTGCCAGTGATAACCGCGGTACGAATTTTTGACGTACGCTCATCATCACGTAGTTTCTGGCACAGCACATAACCGTTTTGATCCGGCATAAAGTAATCAACAATTGCCAGATCGAATGTTTGGTTCAGTGCCATTTCAAATGCTTCATCAACGGAATTTGCAGTTTCGGTGATGTAACCATTACGATTTAATAAGCGCTGGTAGTAATGACGAATACTCACGGAGTCATCGACAAATAAAATTCGAATCGGGTTTTCCAGCGAGCTCACCGGATGATGATGCTCCTGCACGATTTCCGGGCCAATTAGTTTTTGCAAAGTGGCAACGGATTCCTGATAATTTTCCCATGGAATGAGCGCAGTGAAACGCCGGCGACTCATCCAGTTAAGCACATCGATTTGCGCGTCGTGGGATAACACTAACACCGGTAATTCAGAATATTTTTCATTTTCCATTAACCCAACCAGGCGATCAACATCCTTATGCTGATCATAATTAGGCCAACCAATAATCAATGCCTGAAAACTATTATCCGATTGTTCCAATATTTCATAGGCAACATCAAAACTATCCAGCACCTGTATTTCAAAGCCCTGTTTGTGTAAAATTTTCACGAGTATATATCTTAACGTTGCCGACTCTTCAACCAGAAGAATAGACTGAGTTTCACTCTCAACTGACATTATTTGAGTAACCTTTTAAAAACCACTCATTCGGGGGATGAGCCTAGGAATTTCCCTGTTATTTCATGATGGCGAATTTTTAAACTAACATAAAAAACATAATTGTTTAAATTTCCCTTTAGTAGAGGATAGTATTAGTTAAAGCTTATCACCAGCCAATCGTTATATTTGTGCATTTTTTATGCTTTAAATATTATCTTTCAGATGACGTCGTAACCAGCTACTGGCAACTGCTGCGGTTAAAATACACCACACGGCAAACAGGGCTCCAGGTAGCGCCGACTCTGCTGGAAAATGTTTAAGTGCCAGCGCTACACCCATGCCGGCATTTTGCATGCCCAGTTCGATCATCAGCGTTATTCTGTATAAGTGACTAAAGCCATATAATTTTGCAAGCCACCAGCCAATGATATAACCCAGTAAATTAACCAGCACTACACCCACCATAACCGGCACGGCCATTTGCGCAATACGATCATAATTAGCCGCCACCGCATAACTACAAATAATGATAATTGCCAGGGCCGCCACCCCCGGAGCAATATCCCGAGCGGTTTGCAGATAGCGCCCCAGGTGTTTTTGAATAAGCAAACCGAGTAACAGGGGCAATAAAACGATTTTAACGATGGTGTAGGTCAGGGGCCAGAATTCGACTGGCATAATCGCACCGCCCAGATACTTCACCAGTAACGGCGTTAACAGGGGCGACATTAAGGTTGCAATGGTCGTGAGCGTCACCGAAAATGCCACTGCGCCTCCCGCCAGATAGACAATTACATTGCTTGCCATGGCTCCGGGAGCGCAGCCGACAATAATAAAACCAATGGCAACCGCCGGGCTAAAGCCCGGATACTGGGCCACTATCCACACCAGCAAGGGCATCACGCTAAACTGGCTCAGCACCCCCAGAGCCACTCTTTTGGGCTGTACAATTTCGGCTTTTAAATCTGCAACCTCTAACACCAGGCCCAACGAAAACATGGTGGCCGCAAAAAACCATAGAAAGTAATCTTTAAAAACCAGAAAAAAGGGCGGATGAATATAGGCGAGTATTGCACCGGTAAATGTAAGCAGGGCGAGCTGGTTGGCAACAAAACTGAAAACTTTCTTCATGGGAACCTTTTCTAATAGCGTCGGTTGAGCTTATCCCAATGAAATGCCTGAAGATATATTTAAAGCAGAATTATACCTATTAATTAATACCTAAATTGAAAATAGCAAAATCATAAATAAATGGCATAAAAAAACCGGCATGCAAGCCGGTTTTTTTATATTAAGCAATAACGTGCTTAATTACCACCGCACTTACCACCACCACATTTACTATCTTTCTTCTTATCTCCACCGCACTTGCCTTCACCGCACTTACCATCTTTTTTACCGTCACCGCATTTACCTTCGGGCTTAGAAGACATGGCTGTCTTTGTGCTGGTGTCTAAATCAGACATGCCAAACGGATTTTCAGCCGCCTGTAATGAGAAGGATAATGAGGCAGCAAATAAGGCAGCCAGTGACATTGTGATTAATTTTTTCATGTTAAAACTCCTAAGAGGATTTGAATTTTTGCCCTTTCCAGGCAGGTTTTTATCGTTCAACCAGTCAGTTTGACCAGCAACACAATTGCGTAGTGTTGGAAATTAGAGCTGGCATGTCGTTATCGGTTCACAGAAAGTTATCACAAATTCTTCACATTACGCATTTGCTCATACTTTAAGTAGGGCTTTGAACACCATCAACCGACATTTACTGGATGCTTTGAATTCCCTTTTTAATCGCGCCGGTAACCGCATCTTCAATCTCCTGTAATACAGGCTTTGCCTTACCCTGCCCTGCAAAAACCGTTGGTCGTGCAAAAACAATCATCGTCTTTTCAGATTTTTCATACAAACTCAAGCTCAGGGGACACAAAGCCAGTAAATCCGGGTCCACATTGCTCACTTTATTAGCATACCAGCCGTTACAGAACACCATGCTACGAATGCTGTCGAGTTTATTCTGGTTATAATCCTCTCCCCATTTTTCTGCAAAGCGCGATATATTTTTAGAAATATACGGCTCAAACACCACGTAGAAATGCGCATTCTCAAGTGCTTTATAAATGGCCGGATAGACTTTTTCCATGGGCTGGTTGACGGTTTGTTTATAAACTCCCGACTCTGCAGCGACGACATTCAGCGACACTAACATCATCGCGAAAATTTTTAAGCCACTATTGATTCTTTTAATCATGTGATTTCTCCCAATTAGATGGGTAGAATACACTAAAATTAATTAACAGGAACACACCGTGAGCAATACGAGCAATTTCCCCTGGCTACGCATGCGCCGCATGCGCCGTGATGATTTCAGCCGCCGCCTGATGCGCGAACACCAGCTAAGTGCCAATGATTTTATTTATCCTTTGTTTGTGCTCGAGGGCGAAAATCAACGTGAAGCCGTGCCTTCAATGCCCGGCGTTGAACGACTGAGTATCGACCTGATTCTTGAAGAAGCAAAACAATGCGTCGAGCTAGGTATACCGGTCATTGCCCTGTTTCCAGTTGTCGGCACCGAGAAAAAATCTGAAGATGCGGCAGAGGCATATAATCCGGAGGGTTTAGCTCAACGTGCAGTGCGCGCATTAAAAGCCGCCCACCCTGAGCTGGGCATTATGACCGATGTAGCCCTCGACCCCTTCACCACCCATGGTCAGGATGGCTTAATTGATGAAACCGGTTATGTACTAAACGATGAAACAACTCAAGTGCTTTGCAAGCAGGCGGTGTCCCATGCGCTGGCCGGGGCAGATATTGTTGGCCCGTCGGATATGATGGATGGACGCATTGGTGAAATCCGCGAAGCACTGGAATCCAGCGGACACATATACACCCGCATACTCGCCTACTCTGCAAAATACGCCTCTAGTTTTTACGGCCCGTTCAGAGATGCGGTTGGCTCCGCCGGAAATTTAAAAGGCGGTAATAAATACACCTATCAAATGGACCCGGCCAATTCCGACGAGGCCATTCGCGAAGTTGCACTGGATTTACAGGAAGGTGCGGATATGGTGATGGTAAAACCCGGCATGCCTTATCTGGATATTGTGCGCCGCGTTAAAAAAGAATTAGCCGTGCCCACGTATGCCTACCAGGTCAGCGGCGAATACGCCATGTTAAAAGCCGCCGCCCAAAATGGCTGGCTAGACGAAAAAGCCTGCGTACTGGAAGCACTCATGTGTTTTAAACGCGCGGGAGCAGACGGAATACTCACCTACTTTGCAAAAGATGCGGCGCGCTGGTTGCAAGAATAATCAAGCAAACTGGTATTTTAAAATTAAGAAAAATAATATGACAGATCACTATGCCGTAATCGGCAATCCCATTGCACACAGCAAATCACCGATCATTCACAGCGAATTTGCACGCCAGACTCAGCAATCGTTGATTTACACTGCTGAACTGGTAGACATAGGTCAGGTGGAAAATTTTGTAAAATCATTTTCTAAAAACAACGGCAAAGGCTTAAACGTGACCGTACCGTTTAAACTCGACGCCTTTGAACTGGCAAACCAATTGTCAGATCGTGCACAACGTGCAGGCGCGGTAAATACATTAACCCTTAAAGACGATAAAATTTTCGGCGACACCACCGATGGTGTTGGCCTTTTAAATGATTTAATAAAAAACCACCAACAAACCATAAAGAACAAAAACATATTAGTAGTAGGCGCCGGCGGTGCGGTGCGGGGAATTTTAGAGCCGCTCTTATTAGAATCACCCGCAAAGCTAACAATTGCAAACCGCACAGTTTCAAAAGCACAGCAACTTGCGGATGACTTTTCAAAATTTGGAAACATATCTGCCTGCAATTTTAGTGAACTGAACCACCAACAATTCGATATTATTATCAATGGAACTTCCGCCAGTTTAAGCGGCGACCTGCCCCCGTTACCCAATAACTTATTTACAGAAAACGCCTGCGCCTATGACATGATGTATGCAAAACAACCCACCGTATTTATGCAATGGGCAAAACAACAGGGTGCTGAACTTATTTTGGATGGTTTGGGCATGTTGGTTGAACAGGCGGCGGAATCGTTTTTTATCTGGCGCGGGCAGCGTCCACAAACGCAGGGGGTTATTGAGCTTTTACGGGGAATGGATTAGTTTTTTTGATGTTTTTTCACAAGCCAATTGATTTTTGGAAATTTGAATTTTAAATTCTATATCACCCCTCAACCATCGTCATTCCAGCATGCCTGTAGCTGGAATCCAGTGACTTTATCAAACATAATGAATTGAAAAATTATCATGAAAACATGACAGAAAAATGTGATTACTTCTATGCTTTAGACTTTATTTCATTAATCGGGACTGAAGCCGTGAAAGTGGTTCGCCACAAAGGCGAAACCACAAAATTCAAATTCCCAAAAAGTATTTGACTTGTGAAAAACACCAAAAAAATACTAAGGCAAAACAACCTGCATCTCAGCAGATTTCCATGCAGCAACGCCACCATTAATATTCTTTACATTTTTAAAACCCATTTGCTGCATCACCAGCACCGCCATTGCTGCGCGCCCGGAGGTTGCACATAATACCAGCCATTTTTTGTCCCGATCCTGCATTGCTGCATTTTTACCCGGGTACTGGTGATCACTCGCGGCCTCTAACACACCTCGGGGTAAATTCATTGCACCGTCAATTGTTCCTGAAGCAAACTCAGCGGGTTCACGTACATCCAGCACCTGATAACCATCATCCAGCAATGCAACAACTTCTGATACTTCAACTTCTGTAATTTGTGATTTCGCACTTGCTACAAAATCCATCAGGGTTTTTTCTTCACTCATTAAACTATCTCTTTTAAATATTATTGCGCCTTGACTGGCGCGGATTGCTCGGGCACCACTGACTCAGCAGTGGTGCCCGTAGTGGTTGTTAATTCGCCTCTTTCATCAGAAACGACTTTAGCTACTTTTTTCTCAGGCATAGGTTGTAGTTCATCTTTTGTAACTACATAATCAAATTCACCTTGATCAATTACATTTCCTCCTTCGTCCAGAACAGATACCTGCCATTTTCCGATCCAGCCGGATAATAAATTTTTACTCGACCAGGTACGCCAACGATTTGCATTTACCTGAAAACTCACCTCCGCCATTACCTGCCCATTATACTCCCAACGATGGGTGATTGTATGTCCGTTTAAGCCAGCTATTTCTGTGAAAAAATATACCCGGGTAACATCTACGGATATTTGTTTTAATTCCGTGAGTGGCTCTTTATCTACAATCTCGGTGGTAAATGCACTTCGGGATATTCCCGCCGAATGCGCGGTTAAAGACACCAACAAAAAACCAATCGCTAAAAAAACTTTAAAAAACTTTTTCATACGCCACCTTTTCTACATTTATGTCCCTGACCACAATGCCAGTCAGTTAAATTGTAACCTTGACAATATTATAAACATCTTCGGTTAATTAAATTAGCCTCCCTGTTTGAAAAACGGGACTACAAATAATGTAGTGAAAGTTCAAGATTATTTTATTAATAAATCATGCTACTGGAGGGAATTTAAAAATGCTCAGTTTTTAATGCACTATAAATATAGCGTTATAACTTGAACGATTTTAAATCTCCCCCAACCCCTCTTTGCCAAAGAGGGGAGCTAACACTATCGAATTTTATATGTTTTCAACAGGTTACATCTTTACTTACAGGCATTATCTCTGACCCGGGTTAAACTATATATTCTACACAAAACCTTATTTACAAATTATTTTTTGTAGCTGTTCTCAATTTACTTTAAAGATACTCATTTTTTAATTTCAGGTAATGCTGTGCTGAGTAAAGTAAAAAATCTTTTTCCTGCGGTTTTAATTCCCGCGCTTGTCTGGCCGGTGTGCCTACATATAAATAACCACCCTGCAACTCTTTACCCGGAGATACCACACTGCCCGCACCAATCATTGCACCTTTTCTTATAATGGCACCGTCGAGAATCACTGAACCCATACCAATTAAACATTCATCTTCTACTGTGCAGGCATGTAACACCACATTATGCCCCACGGTTACATCGTTTCCCACAACCAGTGCACTACCTTCGGGACTTAACGGGCCTTTGTGGGTAACGTGCAAGACACTACCATCCTGAATATTGGTGCGATCACCGATGCGAATATAATTAACATCTCCGCGAATGGCGACCATCGGCCACACCGAACAATCCTCACCCATAACCACATCGCCGATAATACAGGCTGCGGGATCGATATAGGTTTTTTGTCCGATAGTAGGTGTAATATTTTTGAAGGGCCTGATGTTATTCATTTTATATGTGAAACATCCGATTTGATTTTAGTGGGTGATTCACAAATTATAAGCCGTTAGACTTTTATTTTAAAGCGTTAACAGGCGAGCCATTATTAACTCTGAAGATTTAAGCAGAAAATTAAGCCCGCAATCTTAAACCGGCAAGTTCAAAAACTCATCTGCATTAGCTTCACCGGATTGCTTGCGCAATAATGCGGCCCGTATCATTTCCATTAAGTCATCGGTTGACGACATTTTATTAATGACTTCCTTGTCGATCCAGAGCTTTAACTCACCCTCATCTTTTACAAATATCGCCGGATATTCCACGTTCTCAATATCAGCACCGTGCTGCTTCACAAACTCATCCCGGTGTAAAAATTCTATTTCAGCATCAAGATCATTCAGAAACGTGGTCCACTCTTCCCGTGCCTGGAAATAGCCGTGGGTGAGATTACATAAATTACACTCGTAGGTATCCGGTGATAATATTTTATGGGCAATATCCGAAAGCGTATTAAATACACCGCTATCCGCGTTGTAAACAAAAACCAAATTCATACTCTTCTCCGTCAATTGCAGTTTATCAAGGTTAATTCCATTACCCGCAATTATAGACATTATTTAGATATTTGCCGTGATTTCGAACCCGTTTTATGCAGATAGTTCAACCGGGTAGCCCGCGCTTTTCCACTCGGGAAAGCCTTCTTCCAGGCGGTTGGCCTTAACCCCTTTCTCACGTAATTTTTCCACCGCATCAAATGACAGGATACAGTGGGCTCCACGGCAATAGGCCACCACTTCCTGGCTTGCATCTATGGTCTGCAGGTGTTTTTCTAAATCAGCCGGGGGAATATTGATGGCACCGGGCACATGCCCGGCAGCATATTCTTCCGGGGGACGCACATCAATCACCGTGACCAGCCCCTGTTCCACCCGCTGCAATAACTCGCCCCGGGGAATTGGCTCCAGCTCATCTTTTACGGTTAAATAGGTATCCACCAGACGGTTAACATCCGCCAGATGGCGCTCGCCAACCTGTCGCAGTATATTCAACAAATCCACCACGTCATCACCGCTAATACGATAAAACACCTTCAGCCCCCGCTTGGTGCTGGTCACCAGCCCCACCTGTCGCAGCTGCTGTAAATGCTGGGACGTATTGGCCACACTCAGGCCAGAGACTTTTGCCAACTCATCCACACTACGCTCGGCCTGTGCTAGATACTCCAGCAACTCCAGCCGGTTTCCATTGCTCAGCGCCTTACCCACCCGGGCAAACTGGGCAAAAAGGTCTTGTTTGAACATCACATTCTCCTAAAACTTGAAAAGCGGCTTGACTCAAAAACCATTTCAGATAAACTGCAATTCAAGCAATCAATTGAATACTTTTCTAATTTAGAAATTATAGACTACAATTCCAATGACAGGCAAGCCATAAACACTTAGAGCCCAATACTATGCCAGACAATAGCTACCCCATATTAGCCTTTATCTCTGAAAACGAAACCACCCTGCGCCTGAGCTTTTTCTTTGGCATGTTGCTGCTGATTGGCCTGTGGGAAATTTTAGCCCCACGACGCGCACTTAAAGTATCAAAACTGCTGCGCTGGACTAACAACCTGGGTCTGGTGTTCTTCAACAGCTTTTTACTGCGCCTGATTTTCCCCGCCGCCTCAGTGGGTATGGCGGTATTTGCCCAGCAACATGGCTGGGGCATCTTGAACTACTATTCGGTTCATCCCCTGTTTGCCATCACGATCTCAGTTATCGCCATGGATTTTATTATTTATTTACAGCACGTCCTGGTACATGCGGTACCTATTTTATGGCGTCTACACCGGGTACACCACGCGGACCTGGATTACGATGTCACCACCGGTGCACGCTTTCACCCGATTGAAATTATTCTGTCCATGCTTATCAAGCTGGCCACCATTGTAGTGCTTGGCCCACCGGTAGTAGCGGTTATTATTTTTGAAGTCATCCTCAATGCCATGGCCATGTTTAACCACGGCAATATCGGCCTGCCCGCGGGGCTGGATAAACTATTACGCTTTTTCGTCGTCACACCGGACATGCACCGCGTACACCACTCGGTAGAAGACGATGAAACCAACAGCAACTTCGGCTTTAACCTGAGCTGCTGGGATCGTCTGTTCGGCACCTATCGAGAGGCCCCCCGCGGTGGGCAACTGGACATGCACATTGGCATACACAAATTTAACGACGTAAAACAGACCAACTGGATAACCGGTATGCTGATGATGCCGTTTATTGGCAAGGTTAGCGGTTATGTAATTAACCGTCGTGAGTGGAAGAGTGAAGATTAGAGGTTAATTTTCAGGCCACACTTTACATAACACAGCATACTACTGATAGAAAAATAAGCCCCCAACTGGAACCACCATGAATGCAAAACTCATACGCCTGAGTCTGTTCGCCATTATCGTTGTCGGCATCGCACTGGGTTTTATTTACCGCGAACAGCTCGACCCGGCAATGCTACAAAACTGGATTGAAAATGCCGGGGCGGCGGCCCCCTTCTTGTTTATGCTGATTTATATTATCGGCACCATCTTTTTCCTCCCGGGTTCCATACTCACCCTGCTCGGTGGTGCATTGTTTGGACCGGTCACCGGCACCCTCATCAACCTCACCGCCGCCACCATCGGTGCCATGATCTCGTTTTTAATCTCACGTTTTCTGGGTGCAAACTGGGTGGCCAATAAAATGGCCGCCGGTAATGAAGGGCGCTTAAAACAAATAATGAATGGTGTCGAAAACGAAGGCTGGCGCTTTGTCGCCTTTACCCGCCTGGTGCCCCTGTTTCCCTTTAATCTTTTAAACTACGCACTGGGCCTCACCAAAATAAGCTTTAGTCAGTACAGCATTGCCTCCTTTATTTGCATGTTCCCCGGTGCTCTGGCCTACACCTATCTGGGCTACATTGGTAAAGAAGCCGCCACCGGAGGCGAAGATTTAATTCAGAAAATAATGCTGGCACTGGCATTGCTCGCCGTTGTGGCCTTTATTCCCCGCTTAATTAACAGGTATCGCAAAGTAAATATGCTGAGCGTTGCTGAACTTAAAAGCCAAATTGATGACAAACAGGATATACTCTTACTCGATGTCAGACAGCCAGCGGATTTTAATGGCGAGCAGGGGCACATAGAACAGGCCAGACTTTTACCCCTGGAAGAATTAAAGCAACGCGCCGATGAATTGATCGCCTTTAAAAGCAAACCGGTAATTACCATTTGCCGCACAGATAAACGCTCCAGTCAGGCGGCAAAAATGCTAACCGACCTGGGTTTTGAAAATGTTAAAGTAGCGCGCATGGGTATGACTGACTGGAATAAAAATCACTATCCGCTGGCTAAGTAGTGTTGGGCGAGTGTTTTAAATTAGTTCTGTCATAAATGTAAGATACTGGATTCCCGACACAAGCATTCAGAAACGACAAAAAAACATATAAAACTTTCAGGCAAAAGAAAACATGCACGACACAAAACCGCATTTACTCGAAACAGATTTCCCCCCATTACAACGCAGCCAACTCGACACGCTGCAAGTTAATTTAGGTTACGTCTGCAACCAGAGCTGCAAACACTGCCATGTTAATGCGGGACCGAAGCGCACCGAAACCATGTCGCTTGAAAACATCAACGCTCTTTTAAAATTCATAGAAAACAACGCCATTAAAAAACTCGATCTCACCGGCGGCGCACCAGAACTCAACCAGCACTTTCGTTATTTAGTAAGTGAAGCTCGGGCATTAAATGTCGATGTCATTGACCGCTGTAATTTAACCGTATTAGGTGAACCGGGACAGCAGGGACTGGCGGACTTTTTAGCCGAGAATAAAGTAGAAGTGGTTGCATCGCTGCCCTGCTACACCAAAGACAATGTAGACCAACAGCGCGGCAAAGGCGTATTTGATGAAAGCATTCAGGGCCTGCAAAAACTTAATGCACTCGGTTACGGAAAAAAAGACAGCGGGCTCATTTTAAATTTAATGTACAACCCCATGGGCGCATATTTACCCCCCTCGCAAATATCCCTCGAACAGGATTATCGACAAAAACTGCGCAATGATTTTAATATTGAATTCAGCAATTTATACACCCTCACCAATATGCCAATTATGCGCTTCGGAAGTACGCTGGTGAGCAAGGGCGAATTTAATCAGTACATGGATTTATTAAAAGCCTCTCACAGTGACGAGAATTTACAAACCGTCATGTGTAAAAATTTAATCAGTATCGACTGGCAGGGTTTTATTTACGACTGTGATTTTAACCAGATGCTCGATATGCCCAGCACCATTTCAACGAAACACAAAACCCATATTTCTGAACTCGGCTTAAGTAACTTTCAACAGATTCCCATTCAAACTGGTGATCATTGTTATGGCTGCACCGCCGGCAGCGGTTCGAGTTGCGGCGGCGCACTGAATTAAGTAAAACAAAATGCCATCGCTTAAGTTATCCATTATTATTCCCTGCCTTAACGAGGCTGAAAATATTGTGAATGTCCTGAAGCAGTTACAATTTATGCGCAAGCGGGGTCACGAAATTATTTTGTGCGATGCGGGCAGCAACGATAACACAGTACAACTTTCTCAACCCTGGATTGATCACTGCTCACAATCAGCGCGTAGCCGTGCAGTGCAAATGAATACGGGCGCAAACCTCGCCAAAGGCGATGTTTTATGTTTTTTGCACGCCGACACACTGGTCCCAAAAAATATTGATACGGTTATTCTCGAAGCATTAAATCATAGAAATCACAATGAAAAATCATGGGGGTTTTTCAACATAAAACTTAGCAGCCCGCGCTGGCAGTTTCGAATTATTGAGTCGCTAATTAATACACGCTCCTGCTTAAGCCGAGTGGCCACCGGCGACCAGGGAATGTTTATTCAACGTAAACTGTTTAATGACATTCACGGTTTTGCTGAAATCCCGTTAATGGAAGACATTGAACTCAGCAAACGCCTGAAAAAAATCAGCCGGCCCATTTGTATAAAAAAACCTAAACTCATCACCTCCAGTCGGCGCTGGGAAAAGCACGGTATATTCCGCACCGTATTATTAATGTGGAAATTACGTTTCGCCTATTTTCTAGGCGCACCGGAAAGCAGACTCGCCAAAGCGTACAAAACCCATGTCCAAAGTGAATAAACAACTCATTGTATTTATAAAATCCCCCGAGCCGGGAAAATGTAAAACCCGCCTCATTCCTTATTTAACGGCGCAGCAAGCCTGTGAGTTTTATAAGTCGCTGGTGATAAACTGTATGAACACTATAGATGCTTTAAGCGATATCGATATTGCACTTTATGTTTATCCGGACAACCAACATCCGTTTATTAAAACACTGCAACTCAACCGCCCACTAAGCTTACACAATCAACAGGGAAATAACTTAGGCGAGCGCATGCACCATGCAATACACAACTCATTAAAAACCTACAAGCAGTGCGTATTAATTGGCACCGACTGCCCGGTGCTGGACGCGGCCTATATCAATAAAGCATTTAAAGCACTGCAGCAACATGATATGGTATTAGGCCCGGCAAAAGACGGCGGTTATGTTTTAATTGGCGCGACAAAAATTCAGGCGGAATTATTTGCCAATATAAACTGGGGAAGTGATCGCGTTTTACAGCAAAGCCTGAACAATAATAGTACCGCGGGATATAACACACATTTATTAAACACTCTTTGGGACATAGACACCCCCGAGGATTATTTACATTACCAGTCAACCATAAATACGCAACACACAACTCAGGAATCACAATGGATAACACACAGGCCGATGATGTTAGAAACAAAGTAAGAGACTCTTACAGCAAAGTCGCTGAAGCGAATAACGACGGCGATGGTTGCGGCGTTGCCACAAGCTGTTGTGGCGTGTCCGATGATGAAAAAATAAACCAGTTAATTTCTACCCGACTGGGTTACAGCGAAGCGGATTTAATTAACGTGCCGGAAGGTGCCGACATGGGCCTGGGTTGTGGCAATCCGAAAGCACTAGCCGCATTACAGGCGGGGGAAGTTGTGGTCGATCTGGGCAGCGGCGGTGGCTTTGATGCATTCCTGGCCGCCAATGAAGTTGGCAAAACCGGCAAAGTAATTGGTGTGGACATGACACCGGAAATGATTTCCAAAGCCAGAAGCAACGCAGCAAAAGCCAACTACACCAATGTAGAATTTCGTCTCGGCGAAATAGAACACCTGCCCGTTGCAGATAATTCAATTGACGCTATTATGTCAAACTGCGTAATTAATTTGTCTCCCAATAAACAGCAGGTATTTAATGATGCCTATCGCATTTTAAAAGCCGGTGGCCGCCTGGCTATTTCTGATGTGGTGAGCAGCACTGAGCTCCCCGACGAAATCATAAACGACACACAACTTTATTCCGCCTGTGTCAGCGGCGCATCCAGCATCGAAGAGATATCAGCCATGATGCAACAGGCGGGTTTTAAAAACATAAAAATTGAACCCAAAGATGAAAGCCGAGATTTTATAAAAGACTGGGCACCGGGCAGCAACATTGAAGACTATGTCGTGTCTGCAAACATACAGGCAACAAAATAATTTAAGCACTTGGTTAATAAGTCCATCCGAGCGAAGCTTTTTTTCAGAAGCGCTCAGCAAATACGGGTGAACCCGACACACCCCTTTACGCACCCGAAACAAAAACTTTGTGCGGGTCATGGTTTCCCGCCCCGGCTCGATGGCGGCGGCGGGTAAAAAAGAATTGATATAATCGGTTTTAATATCCACAAACACCGATTTAAAATCTTTTATCGTAAACACAATGCCACGGTCTTCAATAGAACCCAACTCACCGCAAACAGGCGCTTCAATCAACCGATCTTTTAGCAACCCCTTATTCTGATTCATACTTAATCCTTATTAAATTTTATGTAAAGCAAAAAGCGTATAAGAATAAAGACACCGCTAATGACAGCTCCTGCGCATACAGAAAACTATTGCTGCTTGCCATATTAAGCCTTGTAATAATTCGATTATATTTAGTTAAGTCATTGAATTAATGTGCGAATAAAGTTATGTTATGGCTAATATAAAATATGATTTATTGCAAGGTGGCATATTGCTGGTTTGCAATAGAATAAAACTGTTATATGGCCAAAACACATGACTAGAGTCTCTGTTATAGGAAATGCAGGTGGTGGAAAATCCACGATGTGTAAAAAACTGGGAGAGGCCAAGGGTCTTCCCGTTTATGCATTAGACAAAATGCAATGGAACAGAGGGTGGGTGCCAACCCCTTCCCACATTTTTAAACAAAAACATGATGAAATCCTAACTAAAGAAAAGTGGATAATTGATGGTTTTGCTTCGTGGGAAACAATTGAGGATCGCTTCATGAAATCTGACACCATCATTTTTATAGATCATGCACTATGGGTGCATTACTGGTGGGCATCAAAGCGTCAGTTTATGTCCATTTTTCGTCCTCGTCATAATTTCCCGTCTGGCTGCCCTATGCTCCCTATGACTAAGCAGTTATTTAAAATGATATGGTATATTCATAAAGAAATAAGACCTGGATTGATTTCATTAATACAAGAACACAAAAAGCAAGGACGGTCAGTGTTTCACATTAAGTCGCCCAAAGAATTAAATGCGTTTATTAATGAACACGCCCTATAAATCGGGTAAGAGCTGACTACTAATCAACCCTCCCCAGATAAGAACGTGGACGGTCACTGCACTGCCTCATCATTTACCCTGTCTCGTGATTCATAGGTTTCGATATGCTTGACTAACTCACCCCTGAGACTCCTGTTCATTCCCACTTCCCTGTGGCTCACCCTTCGGGCCAGGCAAGCCTGTTCAAAATCGCATCAGCGATTATAGTCTGTTCGCAGGCTCGCAGTTTTGCACTCGGGCGTCCCAGCCGATCCAGGGCTTCACGGCGCTTCGCCCTCTCCACAATTCCTCGCGGTCTTGCAGTTGCCGTCGACTTGTAGTTATACTGTCTATAAAATATAAACGGGTGAATCTCCTACAGAGGACTTTCACCTCATTAGTTCACGCCCATGCTGGGCGTACCAAGTAAATTAACGCTGACCATTTTTTCTTACGGCGTACAAAACAGACCGCAAGTAAAAACGTCAGATTATTAAAGCGCTAGAGGACTATGTATTGTCATTGCTAGATTTTGAAAAAGACGGTGTGGAAATACGTAGAGCATTAATTTCCTCTGATATCATTGAATCTGTCAAAGAAGATATTGACCTTGAGAATGATAAATTAAAAAAATATGGTGTTAGAAATTTAGAGAAAAAGTTTCAGTCCATTTCGAAACTAGTTGAAGATGAAACTATTTTATCTATTGCGCGAAAATTATTGAATAATCAAGTGAGTTTGGTTCGGGCAATATTTTTTGACAAAACTCCCGACAAAAATTGGTTTGTAACATGGCACCAAGATAAGACAGTAACTCTAAATAAGAAAATAGCATTAGATGGCTGGGGTCCTTGGTCAATAAAGGATGAAGTACACCATGTCCAGCCTCCAATATCTGTTCTTAATAGTATGGTAACATTTCGATTACATATCGACCCTTCTGATGAAAAGAACGGATGTTTAAAAGTTATTCCCGGAACACATCATTACGGTATATTAAAACAGAAGGAAATAGATGAATTAGTTAAAAACACTAGTGCTGTACCTTGTATTGTAGAAGCGGCGGATGCAGTTATAATGCGGCCACATACACTTCATTCGTCATGTAAAGCAGATAAACCAAGCCATCGCAGGGTAGTGCATCTAGAGTATAGTAGTTATGAATTGCCTGATGGAGCTAGTTGGGCGTAGTCGCTCTCTAACAGCGCTTTAAAATGGACTGGAGTAAACATCGCTCCTGTCGTCGCAATGTTTACTCCAGACATTTAAGCAAACGTTATAGTCAAAAGAGTTAATTTCATGTTTAAAATAGTCTGTTCTTTTTTATTAATAAATATAGCAGGATGTACAGTTGTAAAATATGAACCTGATATTGACTCCTTACTCTCTAATGAAGGACATGAATTCCTTTCGAAGCGAAATTTATCTCAAAACCTCACAAACGAATACAATTCTGATTTTACCTATTGGTACACATACAAGAACATACATGAACCTGTTGGTGAAATTGAAATCGTTGGAACAAATAAACAAAATCATACTGAAGGTTTTCAATGCTTTGAACCAATGATGTATTTTTTATCTCTTGGCTTAATACCTACACACTGTGTTGGAAAACACGAATTAATTATAAAATTTAACGAAAATGGCGTAGAAAAGACAATAACAAAAAAAATCAAAGAAACTACAATGGGTGGCTGGTTCCCTTTATTTTTATTATTTAGCCCAAACTGGGAATATGATAATAACGCTAATCCATATGAAAGAGCATTTATTGACGTAATAAATGACGAAGCAAAAACCTATAACCTGGTCAAGCTGCACTGACTAAACCTTAATTTCTATGGCAATATTAAGTTACACTACTAAACACTACAGTTTTCAAGCTCACACTGGGTTAGCAGCCCATTATCGGGGCGTTATAATTTAATAGAAATATTATGACTTCTGATTCATACAAATATCTATTAATAGGACTATTCTCAATTGTAGTAATAGGCTCATTTTATCTTGTGTTTAAAAATGGATTAAAATTAGAAAAAAGAGATAAAACTAAGTCTTATTTTAAATCGGAAAAACAAATTAATAATGACTTAAAAGAAGACTTACGGTTGGATGTAATATTTTTTGTCATATTAGGCTTACTTATTCTGTATTCAACAAAATGCTCAACATAAAATATAACTCGTTATAGCCTGACCCGTAATAGTTTTCGCCTCATGTGGCTTACGCTTCGCTCCATATAGCCAGATAAGCTAAAAACTGTTACGGTCAGCTGAACTCATCGTTAGACCTATCAAAAATACAGGCTAGATACAATGAAAGAATACGATGCACTGATTAAACCTGAGCCTGAGAAATGGCTGGAATTAAGTGAAGAAAGCCGAATTGCAATGATTGAAAGCTATGCAAGAAATCATGAAACAACTATTGAGGAAGAAGCTTTGCTGCTTCATTCTAGCATTCACATGGTAGTAGAAAATCAACTAGCTGAAAACATTGAATCGACAAAGGAAACATATAACAGGCTATTAAGACAAGGTTTATATCGCCATGAAACCATTCATGCCATAGGTGCAGTTGTAACAGAAGATATTTATGATATGTTAAAGAACTCGGAAACATTCAATCATGATAAATATAAGAACCGTTTGCGTAAATTAACTGCAAAAAGATGGAAGAAGGGTAAATATTAAATACCTAACGAAGGCGTTCAACCTGACACTTAATGTCACATTAGCTGTACACAGAGAGATTCATGAGAATACTGACAAATATATGCTCCGATGACTTATCGGTTAGTAAAAACTTTTATGTTGAACTTCTTGGTTTTAACGTGATGTATGATAGTGACTGGTATGTTCAACTTTGTTCACCAGAGAGCCCTGAAATTGAATACGGAATTATTCAACGTGATCATGAGCTTGTACCCAGTGAATACCAGAAATTACCAAATGGTATGTATGTTACATTTGTTGTGTCAGATGTTGATGTCATCTATGAAAAAGCCCTTGAAATGCGGATATCTATTATTCAAGAACCACGTAATGAATTTTATGGCCAGCGGCGTTTTCTCGCAAAAGACCCTAATGGTTGCCTAATTGATATCTGTTCACCTTGGGAGCATGAGTAATGTCTATGACAAATCAGTTAACAAAAAGTTTAAACCGGCGCGCAAAAAGCATGCTCAGCTTTGCTTGGCGTTAGAATTCCTAGCGAGCAGTATGGTTACTATAGAGAATTACAATACAAAAATGGCTACCGAATTATGGCAAGTTTATTTTACTTCCATTCGAATGGTTTGTATTAAGGATTATTCAGAAGAACAGATCAAAGCGTGGGCACCTGAACCTTTTGACCTAAATTTTTTTAAAGAAAAAATGGATGAAATTAATCCATTTGTTGCAATATTAAAGAGAAAGATAATTGGCTATGCTGATCTACAAACTGATGGTTTAATTGACCATTTTTTCGTCCATGGAGAATACCAGGGTATAGGTGCAGGAACGGCATTAATGAGAAAAATACTCAAAGAGGGCAGTAGTAAGCCTAAACTATATTCCTATGTGAGCCATACAGCGAAACCGTTCTACATAAACCATGGCTTTGTTCTAGAAAAAGTTCATCAAGAAGAGATTCGTGGTTGTAAAATTGAAAATAATATAATGGTCAGGAAGAATAAATTCTAAGCCGTTCAAGCAGTGTGCGTATAAAGTTTGCACACGCTCGGATCAATTAAACAGCGCGCCTGGCCACTTAACTCGGTGTGAGACTATAGAAAAACCTCAGGCGTAAAATTATTAGCAAAAAAGCGTCTCTTAGAGACGCATAAAACTTTTTTACAATACTAAACATATACAGAATTTAATAAACGAGCCTATTTCTTAGGCAAATTTCTAATCAATTTTCAGGCTGGAGGTTTTTCTACAGCCTGGTTATATGAAGCAAGGATGAAAAATTATGGCAGAAATTATACGCGAAAGAATGACTTCAAAAATGGATAAGGAATTTGTAGTATTTCTAATTGGGATGCGCATAAATAGACCCTGGAAAATACATAAATGGTTACCAGTTTTTCTTGCTATGCCTAAAATGCTAAAAGAATTATACTCCAAACCTGAACTTGGTTTTATAAGCCAGGAATTCTGGTTTGGCAGAACATCTATCATGGTTCAATATTGGGAATCATTTGAACACCTTGAAAGTTATGCCAAAAGCAAAAATTCAAGCCATCTCCCTGCCTGGTCTAAATTTAATAACAAAATTGGAAATAGTGGAGATGTTGGAATCTGGCATGAAACATACCTTTCAAAGCCAGGTAGTTATGAGAGTGTTTATATAAACATGCCCAGGTTTGGTCTAGCTAAAGCAGGCCATCATATCCCTGCAACCGGACACTTTAAGTCTGCTCATGGAAGAATTCAAAACAACATATAACTAGATGATCAAGCGAGTCACCCCCCCTTAGCATCTATGGCTCATTTCATTTACTCTACTAAACACTATAATAAGCAAGCTCACCACTGGTTCATCGCCTCCTATTTGGGTATTATGCTTTTCGAAAATTTAGGAAAATTTATGTTTAATATACTGCGTCAATTCACGGTTTTATTTTTAGTGCTAGTGCTAATTGGCTGTAGTGCACAAGAATTATTTGTAAAAGCAATTAATTATGAAAGAAGTCGTGCAAATTTTTCGGCTAAATCAGTTCAATTGGAACTCGGTAAAATTTCGTATCTAGATAATGGGATAGAAGCGGATACAGCTATTATTTTGCTACATGGTTTTGGAGGGGATAAAGACAACTGGAATCGTTTTAGTGCTGAGCTGGATGAACGTTCACGCATTATTGTTCCTGACCTTCCTGGTCACGGTAAAAGTGTTTCAAATTTAAATTTGGGCTATTCAATTTCACATCAAGCTGAGATGTTGGCAGCTTTCTTAGAAAAATTGGGTGTGAGTAATATTCATATCATCGGTAATTCCATGGGGGGTGCAATCGCACTTCGATACGCTGTTACACATTCACAATCAATAAAATCTTTGACTTTAATCGATTCTTTGGGAATCACTAAAATTAAAAGTGAATTCGATACTGTCGTTCAAAAAACTGGATCTAACCCCATGTTTGATATTTGCACTGAGGAAAAGCTTGAAAGTTTGTTGCGTTATGGGATGCACAAACCACCATATATTCCGGGAATATTTATGGATTATCTAGTTTCACAAAAGTGTTCTAGATCAGAAATAGAAAAAATCATATATAATGAAATGCGCGAGGACTCTGACCTAACAGAAATCTTAAACTTCGTTACTGCACAAACACTTATTATTTGGGGGAAACGAGACAGAGTAATACATGTCGATAACTCATATTTATTAAACTCTGCCATTAAAGGAAGTGACTTAATAATTATTGATGATGCAGGCCATGTTCCTTTATTAGAAACCCCAGAAATAACCGGCCAATTAGTTGATGCCTTTATTAAAAACTTATGATGTGTTGCCATATAAAAACTCAATTAACAAGGGAGCAATTTAAATGGATTTTCTTATAGAGAAAGCAGACAACCTAAATGTACATAGCTCTACAATAACTGAACTATTACATAATGTGTATGTTGGTGAAAATTATGTAAATCCCGATGCGGCTGAAAAACTATTCGATGCTACTTCATTATTGAACAGGGGCATTATAATATGTGCTGTAGAAAAACAGTCATTAACTTTAGCAGGTTGCGTTATAGTTGTCTCTTCTAATTCTCCAGCTTGTAAAATTGCTAAAGAAAAAGAATCTGAAATGCACTTGCTATGCGTAAGTATTAAATATAGAAATAACGGCCTGGGCAAGTTGCTTATAAATTCAGCAATAGATATGGCTATACACAATGGGAATATCAAAATGATACTATGGACGCAGCAAAGCATGAAAACAGCACAGAGGCTTTACTCTAGTTTAGATTTTGTTCATGTTAAAAATATAACAAAAAATAATCGTAAATTTTTAGTTTATGAGAAAAATCTAAATTCCTAACAAGTTTTTCCCTTCAGCAGAAATCTGTATAGGATTTTAGAATGGAAATTTTCATAACTCGAATTAAGGTAAAACAAAATGAAGGGCCAATGCTTATGTAAAGCGGTACAGTTCAATATCGAAGCTGACTCTATTGGTATATACCAATGTCATTGCTCTGAGTGCAGAAAGATCACCGGCAGCGCTTCAAACTCATCATGCATTGTTCCGGCAAGTCAGTTTTACTGGGTTCAGGGTGAGTCCAACATATCATCATATCATCATATATTCATGAGTCAGGTTACAGATCAGATTTTTGCGCAACCTGTGGTTCACCGGCTCCGAATCAGTTTAAGAGCGAAGCATATTTCTGGGTTCCTGCAGGTACACTGGAGAGTCCAGATAATGCAGAAATCAAAGCTCATTTGTGCATTAATTCAAAAGCTTATTGGGAAACAGCACTTATAGAAGGCATCAAATATAAAGAAGTGCCTGACTTTGAGGAATTAATAAGTGTGATTAATTCAAAATAAAGAGAATGAATCCAAGCTTCGCGTTAGGCGATGAGTATAAGAAACAATTTTAACGGGTATAAACATGAGCACTGACTCCAAAGAAATTACGAAGCAACAGACTGCAGTGAAGATGATTACCGCCTATCCTTTTGTTATTTTTATTGTCGCAGTCACACTTAATCTTTTTATATTTGATGTAAATCACTTTGTAATATCCGTGCCATCGATTGATACTATTCGCGCTCTTGTGATTGCTTCAATTTTACTTGTCATTAACCATACCTGGCTAATGACAAGCACAGAGCTTACTCGAGTACGCTTTAAAATGTTCTCGACTCCAGAGGAATGGGCTGCAAGTGGTAGTGATCCTGAAGATGCTCCCAAGGAGGGAATCAAGGAGCTTAAACGGAATCATGATGCACATTTAAACAATACTGAGAATATTATTTACTATACATTATTATGTATGGCCTTTGTTTTTGTTTCTCCACCTGTTTTGACGGCAGAAATATACATAATAGGTTATGCTGTTTCAAGGCTAGGTTATACATACAGCTTTTTATCGGGCCAAGATGGAGCTCGAGGTTTATTTATGACCTTAAGCTTATTGGCTATGTATAGCATCGCTAGTTATTTACTAATTAGTCTTTTTTATTATAACGAATTGTTCGCCTAACAATAAATTAATAGTTGAAAAAGTGCTCGTTTAAATAGCACTATTTGTTGCTCAAAACTAAACATTATTCAATAGAAAGCTGTCGTATGTTTTTAGTCAGTTTATATGCGCGTTATGCGTCATGGGAGGAATAAATGGAACCAGTGATAGTAGACTTTCCACTGCGGGGAGAGTGGGTAGCACCAAATACACCGGGTTATAAAGTACCAAGTCACGGTACAGATCAGTTAGGGCAAACATATGCATACGACCTTATTCAAATCGATTGGCATTATCCTAAAAAGTTCCGTTTTTTTAAAAAGCCATATCTGTCCGCATTATTATTTGGCATTCCGCTGAACCTTTGCCTTGGCTGGTCTAAACCTATTTATGCACCCTTCAATGGTGAGGTTATTGAAGCAGAGGACGGTGTAAGGGAGAGAGATCCAGTTCATTTCTTTCGAGACATTTTTTTTGTGCTTAAAAACGGTTTTTTCTTTAAGCCATCAAATATTAATCGCGATATGAAAACGATTATTGGTAACTATATAATTCTCAAAGGAGATGGTTATTATGCTTTATTTGCACATGCACGATCCGGCTCCGTACGTGTTAAGAGAGGTGACATAGTTAGTGCAGGACAACAGCTTGCCGAGATTGGGCATTCTGGCAACTCTACCGCCCCGCATCTACACTTCCATCTAATGGATAGCCCTACGCTATTGAGCGCTAAAGGCGTACCGTGTTGTTTTAAGGAATATGAATTATTTCAGGAAGGAGTATGGAATAAAGTAACTAATAGTATTCCTGGGAGATTTGACAGGATCAGGGTTATTTAATGCATAACAAGTATGGAGTCGTTCTGTACTTAATCCGTTTAAATACCCCCCTTACAACTATTACTAACGTAGGGGTATGCGACAAAAAGAGAAGGACAGGTAGCAGCCTTTCCATTCATCAATAGCGTATGCCTGTCGAATCATTATGAGAAATTCTTTGTGGACGTATATACCGATAAAAAGTATATTAAATTATTTCCAGCAGCATAAATCATGAACAATTAAATGAGAAAGTTAAAAGAATCTGGATATAGAGCACTCGTCATAGTTTAAGATATTGGGCTGTCAATTATTGCATTATCGACTGTAATTGCAATTAGTTTTGAAGTTGTAGAAATGTTCAAAGCTATGAATGTAACACTCGCAGATTTATTATTACTTTTTATATATCTTGAAGTATTAGCCATTGTTGGAATATATCTTAAAACAGGGAAACTACCCGTTCGTGTTCCACTTTATATCGCTATAGTAGCGATAGCTCGATATATGATTCTTGACATGAAAAACCTGGATACTTTAAGAGTGCTTGGTCTGACGGGTGCTGTGTTAATTCTTACTCTATCTATACTTGCAATTAGGTATGGCCACACTAAGTTCCCATATGATAATACAGAAAGCAACTAACAAGTGTTTGGTGTAACGCCACATCGCACCGCAACCCATGCGTTATGGCTTAGATTAATTTTTCTGTTATATTTCTTAAAAATTTAATGGATTTTTATCAATGAATATTTATATGAAAAATACTATATAGGCTCATTGAAAATTGTATTATACACATTATTAACTATATATTTTACTTATACTTACTGCCCTAAAATATTCTAAATATGGAACTTCAGTGCAGATATAAACTAGGACAAAATTTTACTTATAAATGGCACCAGGCTAAATATATTTACAATGTCTTTTTAAGCTTATGTTCTGGGTTTTTGGTGTCGTTAATGCAATATTTAACTTAAGATGCGCTCTTAACCAGACATTATGTGAATAAATAATATAAAAATTGAGCTAAACTTAAACTTAATATTAACAATAACACTTAGGCAAGACTATGAAACGCTGGGAATATAAATGCATATTTATTTGGGGCGGGGGCGAAAAAACGTCATCAAATCTGAATCAGTACGGAAAAGATGGATGGGAGTTAGTTTGCACGTATTGGTGTTGGCACTATCTTAAAAGGCAGTTGCCGGATTAAAATCCATAAGCATTGTGGACATAGATTCGCATGTCTCATTCGCTATTCATTTTATCTAAACTTTAGAAAGAATCAACCACCCTATTTCGTATCTAATTTTCATTACATGGGTGTCTGCTTATTATTCGCTTTAAACTAAAGCAGTTTGTTTTGTAGAATTCATCGATTTAACATAGGCAACTACTCACATAATAGTCTATATTTATTTTTATAATTTTAAACAGTTACATTTTGGTATTGGGTATAGAGCACTTTTAGTTTACCCATTTGATGTGTAGGCGCTGTCAATTAAACTGGAATGATAGCACTCGCTTCACTCATTGGGACATGCTAAAGCGATGAACCTCTTTTAATTAACGTTATATATAATCAATTTGAGGATACGAGATGAAAGACAATAAAGAAGCAACAGACGCATTTGAAAAAATAATTAGCCATGGCCGTACTACAGCTATAAGAAAGGCGGCAAAGGCTTATTGGTCATCCTGCAATTCAGCTGAAGGCGCTGATGAAAAACTTGGCAAGGACCTTGAGCTGGCCATAAAAAGCATTCCTATTGACTACAGAAGCCCTACTATTAAACCTCTAGAAGATTTAAATGCCTGTAAAGAAAGCAACACCGATATTTCTACTTGCTATTTAACGCTTGCAGTTAGCCTTGTTGATAGAATAACAAAGGTAGTATGATACAAGAACAAATGTGGGGCTAAAATATATTGGCACGAAATATTGGAACGTATCTATTTAATAGATTATAAGTTGTAAAAATAGATAGCTTTGTTTATTTTAGACTTTTATTATTTGCTAATTCGCGCTTATAATTTCGTATTATAAATTGATGCCTAAACCCCAACTTTTCATATAAACTTTGTCCACTAGTAGATGCTTGTAATGTAATGTATTTGCAAGGAGACTCAATGCATTGCGCTATGACAAGTCGCATAAGTTTCTGAGCAATACCTTTTCCTCGAAACGCCCTTGACACGCCTACTTGATGTATACCAATCACTTCACCTGTTTTATAAATCATCGCAGTGGCTACGGATTGATCATCAACCTTTACAATTAACAGGCGCACGTCTGGATCATTAGCAATTTTTCTGATTACGGAAACATCTATCTCATATTCAAAAGACTGAATAGCAACTTTTGTCCAGTCATCTATATCGCGAACAGATTTTACTATTTTTAAATCAATATATGGAAGGTCAATTACTTTATATTCTTTAATATCTAAATACATAGCGGATTGTTTAAATGAAATTTTAAACCCCTCATCAATCAATAATTGCTCAAAACGGTTACTTTGCTCGGCTTCTATGTCCCATATCGGTATTATGCAGTCATTTTCTAAATCAGAAACAAAGTTATCTATTGAAGATATTTCCGGGTTGTTTATTTCCCTGTCAAACCAACAGCGGTGTGGCCAACTTAAAGATTTATTTAAATGATTAGAAGAAGATAACGCGCTATCGGACCGAACTCCCATTACTTTCCAGAGGCTGGTAAGATTGTCGAGATTAACCTTATCAAGTTCATTAAATTCCATTCAATCATTCCCGGTTAATCAATAATATACCAACAATTAAAGCGGCCAGGCCAGCTATTTTAACTGCGTTAATCGGCTTAATGGGCAACCCAAACCAACCAAAGTGAGATGTTAACATTGCGATTAAAATTTGACCGGCTAATGCGTAAGTCATCATAGGGCCTACTCCCATTTTAGGGATTAAGTAGTAGAAAACAGCGACACCAAAGGCACTAAGAAAGCTACCTGTAAACCATAAATAGAGTGGCACTAATTTTATGACTTCAATTTGTGGATATTGTTTAGTTGAAATAAGAACCGCCACTAAAGTAAGCAACCCACTGAGCATAAACGCAATGGCTGTCCCAATCAGCGAGCTTTTTAGCATCACTCCAAGACTGGCATTCATGCTGGCCTGAGTCGCAATAGCCGCACCAGCCATGAGCGCTAACAACCATAAGTAACTCATGATTATCCCTATGATCATTCCGTCATGATCTAAACACACTTTTTCTTGTATGCACTTAGGCCAGACGGATTGTATTTAACAAGTCCTGAAGTCGATATTCATCAACTTTCTCATCTGAAAATTGACCTACCGCATTACGCCAGTTCAATACTTTTATTAAATTCATTTCAACCCACCTCAATAGGATACCAGGTAGTAATTAGAATACTAAGGAAACTGGCTGATTACATTTACATAGGTTGATAAATTAGATTTTTTTTCGAATACGACTCAGTTGCGTTGGCGTTATTCCCAGATGTGATGCAATATGATACTGAGGTATTCTAGCGCAAATCGAAGGATACTCCTGTAAAAAACGACGGTATCTTTTGGAGGCATCTTGCTGAACTAGCTCTATTTCTCTGGCATCTTTAGCAAGCAACCAGTTTTTTTCTAAATAAAAAATATGAAATAGCATTAAATCAGGTGCCTTTACCAACAGACGTCTATAGTCATTAAAATTAATTAACACGATGGAAGACAGTTCTAATGACTCAATTGAGAGTTGTGAGGGAGTGGAAGTTAATAATGCTGTCATTGTGCCTGGAAACTTTCCCTCATCAAAAAATATTTTATTGTACTCATTACCATTTTTGTCTGTTGTAAATGCTCTAAATAAACCCGCATACACAAAAGAAAATGTTTCAGGAATTTCACCCATTTTATAGAGATAGCTGTTTTTCTCCAGACTTCTGAAAGTACATATAGCCTCTAGTACTTTCCAGTTTTCATCTGATATTGGTGAGTAAGAGCTCATGACATTTCTTAACGCTGTAAAAGCCTCGTTTTTTAAAGTGTTATTCACCAACTATTTAACCCTCTTGATTTCTAACATTTGATCGACATCTTTTATAAGCGAAAAGTACCAACGTTTTTTTAAAATTAACTTAATTTATTTCTTAAGATAAATAGATTCTGGAAAGAGATTAATAAGAATATTAGTAGCAATTGTACTCCTGCCACATATCTTTGATCCCTATTCAACTATTCTATCACTGCCCACAGATTTCATGTAAGTACTCTATGACACTCTCATCACCTGTTTATTACTGCGCACCACTCTTGATGGCAAGACAGAATCTTCGCCCCTGTTTGGACTCGCTGGTTTTCTACAGTTTATCTTTGAAATTCTCAGCGACTTCACGGATTAGAAATCGCCTATATTCCCAGGCTACACTCACTATTCATTTTATATATACATAATTACAGAACTCAACTTTTTTAGTTTTAATAACATTCTTAATTTTATAGACGTCTATACCGATAGTAAGTATATTAGATTGACTCACGCCGATCTCCGGTCCTGCTTATGAATCTACACCCTGATACATACTGGCACTGGTTTCTAAACAACTAACTCAAGCAGGATATAGGTCGGCACCCTTAACACAATCATTATGCTAAACTGTACAGGAAGGCTATCATGTATACGAACAAGAAAGCACTTCTATTAGATATGAATAGCACCTTCATGTTTGGAGAAGATAGATTTGGTGATAATGATGACTTCTCTATTTATTACAATAGCATTAACGGAAAGTTACCAAAAAAACTACTAACCACGATTATTAGAGCCGCCTACCAATATCTTGATGACAGATATGCGGATGAAAAATTCAGACATTGTTTTCCATCTTTAGAGGTTGCTCTTGATAAAACTCTGGATATAGCTTTACCAGAGGAAGAATTAAAAAAAATTATTAAAACTTTCGCTCACCATGAACTCGGTCATATACCCAATGAATTTATAACAGTTTTGAAAGAACTTAAAGAGCGCTTCATTCTCTCTGTTGTTATTGATATTTGGTCACCCAAAAAAGCATGGCTTGAAACTTTTAAAAAATCAGGCATTAGTTATTTATTCTCTGCATCCTCGTTCTCTTCAGACCACGCAATGGTTAAACCTTCACCTAAGCCATTTGAGCTTGTCGTAAATCAATTGAATCTTCCAAAGGCAGAATGCCTGGTTATTGGAGACTCTGTGAGAAGGGATCTTGGTGGAGCAATTGCCGCTGGAATTGATTGTATTTTAGTTGGCGGTGTTAGCGCCCCTGGAGCCATAGCTTGTTACCCAAGTCTTCTGGAATTTAGCCGTGAAATACTAAGACATAGCTAAATCTGTTTTGTTGGTTGTTATGATTGTTCGGCTTATGTGCAGTTTATGCTGCTACCCCCTCTTTTAAAAAAGAGAGAGTGTGTATACTTTTATTACTATCAGTTTCAGGGTGTTGAATATTACTGTTACAGGTAAGTTTTAAATCATAAGCGGATAAGTGAAAACTTTCATACTCACCCAACCCTCTCCCAGAATTGTGAGCTGGTGTTATTCCAGCATAACTTATTATGGGCACCCTGTTAATTTTAAGTTGATAACTATTTAATTTTATTTCACAATATTTTTTTAATATGTCACTGGATTGACATCAGTCAAATCACTTTATTTAAAACTGGTTATTGTAAATAAATGGTCTCTCAAAAGCTTTCAATCAGGACAGCGCGACACTATGTGTATGGGGGGGTGTTATGAAAAATGTTAAACGGCTAATCACTATAGTGGTTACATTACTCTGTTTTGTTTTAATTAACTGTAGTGGAGGTTCTAGTTCATCTAATACTGATCAGGTTAAGTCTGATGATCCCGTTGTACTTATATTACGAAGTGTGACAAACGATAGCATCACTACTAACCAGAGTAATTTCCCCATTATTGGAACAACCTCACCTACTGCTACAGTCACGGTTAATGGCATCCCTGCAACAGTCGATGCTGCTGGTAATTTTTCAACGACACTAACATTAACACTCGGTGCAAACACAATTACTGTTTTGGCCGACTTGAACGGCTTACAAACTACGGTACAGTTCACGGCTACATTACAACCAGTACCACCATCACTCGAAGTCACTTCACCCGCTGCTAGTCTATCTACTAATAACAGCACGCTTACGGTGACGGGTAGCAGTAGCACGCCCGGTGTTGAAATATGGGTTAATGATTTGCAACAAACGTTAACGAGTGGAAGTTTTTCTACATCTGTAACGCTTACATCAGGAAGTAATCTTGTTCGTATAGTTGCAATAGATACAGCTGGCAATAAAACCATTGTTGATCGCGAGGTTATATTAGATCAGACCCAGCCACTACTCGCAATATCCAGTCCAGCCGATGGTGCTACAGCTTATGTCGAACCGCTTATTATTACAGGTGAAACTGAACCCGATGCAATGGTTACCGTAAACGGCAATCAGGTTACGTTGACAGCTGATGCTGGTAGTTTGTCCGCTTTTTCTGAAACACTCGCGACATATGAAGCAACTTCTAACGTTGCTGTTGTTGCAACGGATTCAGCAGGTAATAGCACAACAATAAACCTTACGGTAAATCGTTTTGCCGAACCCGCTACTTTATATGTTGCCAACACTCACCCAGCTGCAAACAATGATGTTAATTGTGGCACTTCCACGCAGCCCTGTTTAACCATTACCCATGGCTTAAGTCGTGCACTGATAACAACAGCGCCACAGGTACTTGTTGCAACCGGTATCTATCAGGAGAAGGTTCGTTTAGTGAATGGTGTCGATCTTCTTGGTGGTTTCAATAACTCATTTACTCAACGTAATTTAAATTCTCTGAAAGCAGAAATATGGGGAGATGGCAGCAGCCAAAGCGTAGTCGCTGATGGCATTACTTTACCAGCCTTGCTTGAAGGCTTTGTAATACGAGGCCCAGTGATGACCTCTCCCTCTAGCAACAGCGTCGCTCTGTATATTTTAGATTCACAATCCAGTTTGCGCGTACAAAATAACACTCTGGTTGCTGGCCGTGCCGCAGATGGCTTGAATGGATCGGATGGTTTAGATGGCTTAAATGGCATGAATGGCGAAGCAGGCAATATTGGACTGGATGGGATCACTTGCACAGCAGCTGATTTAAAGTTGGGTGGCGTGGGTGGTTCCAGAATAATAGCAGCATTTAATTTATCAGGTGGCGATGGAGGTGGTCACAATGCCTGCCCGGATGGAAACACACTTGAGGTGAGTGGTGCAGATGGACTGGGTGGACGCTTTGCAGTGGGCACCCTAGATGGCTCAGGTGGTTCAGGTGCAGATGCAGGTGATGATGGCCAACTTTTTTCAACCACCTGCACACTACCGCCTCAACCAGCAGCATTGTTTGCTAGTAGCGGCGCAAACGGAATGTCTGGTGCCAATGGAAGCGCAGCTGCTGGTGCCACTAGCAGCAACATCGTTAACCATATCTGGGTTGGTGAAACCGGCTTGCCTGGATCTGCCGGTGGTCACGGTGGTGGAGGCGGTGGTGGTGGTGCTGGCGGCGGCGCAAAATGTGTCAGCGGTGTTTGTTTTGATATGTTAGGTGGAACGGGTGGTGGCGGTGGATCAGGTGGTGGTAGTGGTTCTGCTGGTACCGGTGGAGGCTTTGGTGGCTCAAGCTTTGGTGTTTTTATATCGTTCAACGCTACCCCAACGACGCTTCCCGTTATTACCGGAAATGAAATTTTTACGGGTATTGGTGGCAATGGCGGCCGCGGTGGTGATGGTGGTATCGGTGGCAATGGAGGAGCTGGTGCACCTGGTGGAATTACAGCTATAGATGCATTCTGTTCTGGAGCCGGTGGTGATGGCGGTGATGGTGGCGATGGCGGCGTAGGTGCCGGTGGCGGAGGTGGTACTGGCGGAATTTCGGCCGGTATTTTTATTAATCAGGCAGGCTATTCAGGGGGATATTCATACGATATAGATAATGTCATCAATACTACTAGTGGACTGTCAGGCGTTGGTGGAAATGGCGGCCAATCCTTAGGTGATAGCGGTGTTGCCGGTTCCACTGGTAGCATTAATGATGTGTTGATCAATCCGTAGGTAATTAACGTGGGCAACTTCCAACCTCACGTGAAGGGCGGGCTTTACATTTGATCAAACAGTAAGCAGGGTCAGACACAAGCCATGGAAAGAACTCATCCAGCTCATTTTGACGAGCACCCTGATTAACTGCAGATGCCGACGACCAGGCTTACCCCTTATTACAAACCAGATCTACATCAACGTGATCTTTATCATAATCATTAATTGCACCTGTTCCCATATCAATAAACAAGCCAATGAGCCCGCCAATTAAAATATTACCCCAAACAAGTCCTTCATAACCAGGTTTAACAGTAGAAATGGATGTTTCAGCATCTGAGTTTTTTATACCGCACTCAATTACCAAAGTTGTACTGTCTTTTGCAACTGTAGCAGTACCTGGTACTTCCTCAATATGCCATTTGCCTTCACTATTAGATAAGGTACATCGAGAGTTTTCACAGTCTGGAGTCGCAACTGTAATATCCTGGCTTGTGCCAGTTAATATACTGGCACAAGCTGATAAGGAAACAATAACACATACGACGAAAATTAATTTAATGGTTTTAATTATCACAGAATCACTTAACCGCTTTTATAAAGTTTTTATCTTTAAATAATTTAGTAAACAGTTTTTGAATGACAACGGGATAATTATTTGTGCCTGCAGGTATTGCTACAGCCCCCACAAATGAAGACTCCCACTCATGATTAGCTGAAATTTCATTTGTATATACAAGCTTGCCATTGCGCTTAACCATAAATTTTACTGTGATTGACGCAGTACCCACACTAAATCCAGAAATATCCAGCTGGTTATCAATAAGTACTCCAGATATCTGTATTTTTGAATTTTGATCCCAAATGCCTGCAAGCTTAAGCTCCTCTTCTAGCGCTTTAGACAAATATAATGAAAAAGATTTATCATAAGGCGACTCAAGTGTACTGCCTCGCATTGATAAATCATTGACTTCTGGCTTGCTATCTTTAAATCTAACGACAGATATTTTTGAGCTAGATATATCCTGTAAATAATTACTATTATCAACTGATGGTTGGTATTTAGGCGCATTAATTGTGCATGCCGAAATAAAAACGCATACAAGAATGGTTAATATATTCTTCATTTTTTCGTTACCTTATTTATTTGAGTTCTTTAGCGTTGAATATTTCATCTCGCATTAATTTAAATGCTTCTTCTGAGGCCCGTTGTGCGGAGAGCGAGAAATTACTCTTAAACTCAGAGAATTCCGCATGCCCTTTACCTGTAACTGTTTTCTTCCAAATAGTCTTGCCATTATTTTCGATCGCTTTACAGCTTAGTTCAACAGTGAAATCTGTTGGTGGCCAGGTGAGCGCTGAAGAGGATGACGAATCTGTTTTAATTTTAGGGTAAAAGACCAGGCTTATGTTTTTATCCTTTATAAGAGGGTCATTTTTTTTGGATTTTAATGAGTAAACCTTTTTAAATTTCTGAGATAGTATGGTCTTAATTGCTGCCTCTGTATCTTTATAAGGGAAATACGTTACATCATCTCCACCACCGCCGGGAGTTTTAACTTCAGTCACCATATCGACTTTAGATATATAATATCCAACTGCCGTATCAGATTTATTAGCATTATCGCCACGTAGAGTTGAAAGCTCAGGGCTGATTTTAATTGAGTGTGAGCAACCAGTAATAACTGCGATCATTAACAAACTGGCAATTAATTTTAATATATACATAAATTTCCTATATCACATATTGTGTAGTCTAAAAAATAATGAGGTTTTTTGTTTTTGCTAAAAGAATCTTAAAAACATTAAGATTTATAGAAATTTAAAAAGAATAAAAGTTACAGGACTGCTGGTTTATAGGGCATATAACCATTTAGGAGGAAATAATTTATTAAAAAAAATTCCTTATGCCGCATACTGCCTTTATCTTAAGCGAACTTAACTGTTATATTTCATGATTATCAGTTTAGCCACAAAAGAACTTACTAGATTACTCAGTTATATTTATAAATATTATTATGTTATTTAGATTGCAAGCCAATGACAATCTACCACTTTATCTTTTTAAAATAAAGAAAAATTTGATAATAGTTGTATATAACCTACCTAGAGGCCGTTAGATTTTAACAGGTCGTTTACAACATAGATCAAGTAAATCACTCTCAAATTAGTTTAAAAATCAGTTAAAAAAATGCTTGATTATTTTTTATTTCATTATTTGGTTCTACGGTTCTTGTACCGTAAAACTCAATTTATTTTATAACACCAGATGATGTAGATGTTGGCAATACAATTTCTGTTTTAATTTCATTACCTTTTAGCCTGTTTGGTTTTGTTTTTATTTGTATCGGAGGATTATCAGGAACTGTAAAATTTTTTAAACATTCTGAATATAGAAACGGAGGTCAATTACTATTAAGCGTATTTGTAATTATTGTTTTTATTTCATTAGCTGTATCCCCTTTACTACTTATGTTTTTTTTGATGTTATAACGCCATTAAATTCACACCCAACTTACGCGTCTATTCAAGACAAATACTTAGATATTCTGAATTTCTGGTTCTTACCTTCGAATTATAAATGAACTAAAAGAGGATTGAAAAATGATAATCAAACAAATTACCCGCAAAATATGTGACTGTCTGGCAATTTTTTTCTTTCAACGCTAATGCGAAAATCATAAGCATACGATTCCCCTAGGAGGCAACCCTGCGCGACCGATTGTGTTTGCTGGTAGTTTTGTGGAGGCAGGCGCTACAACATTATCGGCCAGTGTGATGCCAGCTGTGGCCCCAGTACCTACCGACATATGATTGTTCATTCCCGGCATGATTGCCCTCATTGGCTTTACTAAACGTAAAGTGCGTACTTAGAATCGATCACGTAATAAGTGCGAACAGGCTTATGCCCTCCTTTCACATATATTTATCATTCAAACGGGTAGGCGCCGATGCCTTTAGATTAAAACTTCAGCTATTGAACTGTCAGTACGTTGCCTCCTCTTTGAAAAAGAGGGGACTTGAGTATTGCAATATTAATTTAGGCTTAACATGGCTGATGGTAGTGTGATGGGGGATATGTAATCATTCAGGTAGAGATGTTGTATTTAGAATAAAGCCAGCAATACAGAAGCTTTTTAAATCTCCTTCATTTGCATGATTTATGAGTTTAGTGATTTATAAAACTCACTAAATTATTTGTACTCCCGTTCTTCTAAAGAAGAGAATCACACTATTAATAACTAATCGAAACAACCCGTCACATGAACCCTGTAAAAACAATTCGTTATAGTTTTATAACAATATTCTTAGGATATATGTACCGCTCGTACTGTTAACAAAAAAGCTAGCAGAACACCGAACATAATGTATTAATAAATACAATGACTTAGGAAAATATAACCCGTTGTTAATACGGCTGTCCGATTTTTTGTGCATAAATTAATTTCCCTGCTACACTTTGTAAACACATTCAATGAATGCGTTGGTATAGCTATTTTCTGATCTTTAATTTACCTGATTTATGAATTACACATTAATCATCTTTTTTTTATTCACTGTGTTAAAACCATTTATGGCTATAACCGTATTTTTGTTTGTTTCTCTCTATTACCTTCTCATAACAGCTACTCTATTTCTGCCTGGATCGCTTCCAGTCACTCATCATGATTTTACAAATTTTCGGGAGGGCGAGTTGTGATTAATCCTCTCATAGTTAATCGCTTTATCGTAAACCTTCTATTCTGTTTGATCGTTTTAAATTTGAGTTTATTTAGCCCGCTTCATGCAAATAATTCTAGTGTGGTAAGGATTGGTGTACTTGCCCATCAGGGAAAAGCCAGGGCTATACAGAAGTGGCAACCTACTACGCAGTATTTAGAAAAACATATTAAGGGTTACCAGTTTAAACTTGTAACTCTGTCGCTTGATCAAATGAATGAGGCTGTTAAAGCTGACCAGCTAGATTTTATCCTGACAAATACCGGAAATTATGTCAATTTAGAAGCCGCTTATGGCATTACCCGTATTGCCACCTTGAAAAATATGCGCCAGGGAAACCCATACACTTCATTCGGCGCTGTCATATTGGTACGTGCGGATCGTGATGACATTAAGACCCTGGCTGACCTTAAAGGCAAGACATTTGCAGCAGTTTCTAAAAAAGCCTTCGGTGGCTTCCAGATGGCCTGGCGAGAATTGAAAAATGCTGAGATTAATCCATTTACAGATTTTTCAAAGTTAGAATTTGTTGGTTTTCCCCAGGACGATATTGTTAGAAGAGTACTCGATGGAACGGTTGATGCGGGTACAGTCAGAACGGATACTTTGGAACGAATGACAAAACGAGGTGAGATCAACCCGCAGGACTTCCGTATTTTGAATAACCGAGAAACCCCAGGGTTTCCATTTTTACACAGTACCGACTTATATCCGGAATGGCCCTTTGCCCGAGCCCGTAATACAGCAGATGATTTTGCAACCCGGGTGGTGATTGCCCTACTGAGCCTCAGGCCTGATGATGCAGCATCCGTCGCTGGTTTGAATGCAGGATGGACCGTCCCCCTGAGTTACCAGAGCGTGCATGAAATGTTCAGGGAATTAAAAATTGGCGTTTATGCCGAAAACGCTAAGGTTAGCCTTAAGCAGGTTATCAAACAATACTGGTACTGGTTGATGATGCTCGTGGCTGGTCTGGTTTTCGGTATTTATCATATCATTCGAGTTGATCGCCTGGTTAGTTTACGTACGGCAGAATTATCCAGTGCAAATATGGCGCTTGAGGAAAAAATTGTAGAGCATTTACGCCTTGAACAGGAAGCAAAGACCTATCAAGAACATCTACAGTTGATTATGAATTCGACTGCTGAAGCCCTGTTAGGGATAGATCAGCAGGGTAAGTGTAGTTTTGCTAATCAAAATTGCATACAAATTCTCGGATTTAAACTGGAACAGGAACTGCTAGGTATAGATATCCAAAACCTGATTCATATTAATTTAGCTGATTGTCAGGAACAACAGGCCATGCCATTACTCACTGCCATACAACAGGGCAAAAGTTTGCATTCAGATAAGGAGCTTTTATATTGTTCTGACGGCAGCTCATTTCCCATTGAGTATTGGCTTCATCCTATTGAGAGCGATGGCGTAAACAAGGGCTATGTCTTAACCTTTATCAATATCACTCGCCGTAAGCAGATAGATGAAGAACTCAACCAGCATCGTGAGCAACTGACTGAACTGGTTGAGGCAAGAACGATGGAATTAAATGCGTCTAACAAAGAGCTAACAAATAATATTACGATATTGCGAGACACTCAGGGTCAATTGGTACAGGCTGAGAAAATGGCCTCCCTGGGTGGTCTTGTGGCAGGTTTTTCCCATGAGATTAATACCCCCCTGGGGGTTAGTGTTACCTCTGCCAGTAGTATTCAGGATAATATTAACGACTTGCATAAAAATTTTGAATCCGGAGAGATGAAGCGTTCAGATCTGGAAAAATTTTTAGAACGCAGCACTCAGGGCTGCGATATTTTATTACGAAATTTGCAACGTGCTTCTGAGTTAATTCGAGGCTTTAAACAGGTGGCTGTTGATCAGTCCAGTGATGCGTGGCGTAACATTCAATTACACCAGTACATTGATGAGATTATTTTAAGCCTTAGTCCTAAATGGAAAAAAACGCAGGTAAAGATACTGAATGACTGTGATCCTGACCTGATTATTTACAGCCATCCAGGAGCAATTTACCAGGTGCTCAGCAACCTGATAATCAATGCCCTGATTTATGCTTTTGATGAAGCCCAACCAGGTCAAATTAAGATTAAGGCTAAACAGCACGATGGATTCGTTTATCTGGATCTTGCTGACAATGGAAATGGCATATCTGATGTACACAAAAAAAATATATTCGACCCTTTTTATACAACTCGCCGCGGGTCAGGAGGCAGCGGCCTGGGCCTTCATATTGTTTATAACCTGATTACGGGAACCTTGAAGGGCAATATTGATTTCTCCAGTCAGGTATCTCAGGGGACAACTTTTAATATTGCCTTTCCGTTTATAACGGAAGAGTTTGTTGAACAGACACAAACACAATTAAAGACGAAGACATGATATTTGCGCCTGAGGAAAGTATAAACCTCAATCCAGCTGACCCTGCAAAAAACTGGAAAGTTTTAGTCGTTGATGATGAAGAAGTGTATTAAGTTACAAGTATTTGCATTTGTCACCCTCCCATTAATTATTTTCTCTACTTCTGCCAAGGAGTAACTGCGGTCACTTCTCGCTTAATGATTTTAATATTACACTTTCCATCAACACTCAGTTCATAGCTTATTTTATCGATACGCTCTTCTTGCGAGACTGATACAACAAAGGTATCTGTAGCAACCAGTTTAATTCCTGTAATACCTCCACCTTCAACTTGTGTGTAAGTCTCGGTTATATTATTCAATATAAATCGAATAAGTTCCTGTGATTTTTTTAATGGTGTTTGCTGACAAATCTGTTGTGTAGCCATAGCCTGTTTTCCTGAATTATCTGCATTAGAAACATTTAAAAAAGCAATACCCAATAAACATATTACTAAAAAGCATTTTTGTTTAAGCATTTACAAGCTTTCCTTTTAAATCCAATTGTTTAAGTAAAATTATCTTTTGGGACGAACTATGATTTGTTTTTTAGCTGCCGCTTCTATTAATGTTCTTGAGTAGTGCCGGTTATTTTTTGTAAGCCAGTCGGTTACGTTTGTAACATTTCCTTTGCCTGTTAATTTTGTTATCGCCTCTCTCCATGGATTGGCATGCTTTTCTCTTAACTGCATTCCCTGCCCCATGACTGAATATTTATCCGCATCCTGAACGCCATAGCATGCGCTTATATTTGTGTTACCCGCAGCAGGGCAATGCGTTTTCCCAATATCTACATGTCCCAAACCTAATAAATACCCCACCTCATGAACATGGGCTCTTTGCATTATCGCCTTACCTTTACTATCTGTACCTTTTTGTACGAGATTGGTATCGAGACTATCATATAACTTAGAGTGAGAGCCAAACCACGTTTCGGTTTTATGAAGCCTTACTACTTCAATAGTATGATGGTATGCACCCGCTGATGCATCACCACCAACAAGGTTAAATCTACACCATATATTCGGGCGATATTTAACACCTTTATTCTCGTATTCAAGTGCTGAAAAGTTATTAATTAGCCAAAATTTACCACTCCAGTATTTTTGAGCTGAAGTTAAAAAATGACTTTTCCACCTGGTCCACTCCGCAGGCGTCCACCGCACAATCTTCCTGGCAGGACTCGAAGGATCGCCATAATCATTATACGTACCCGTTGCAGAACCCGGGGATGGATTAACCTGTTTAAACCCCATTTTCAGCGTAATCGTTAAATCTGCATTATTGTACGCATCACAAACACCTGTATCTAAAACGGCATCCCAGACCGAGGTTTTTATACTTTTTTTCATATTTTAATTAATTCCCTATAACTTTATTTAAGCAATACAACAATCTGGCATATCCCACAAATTGAAGAACCGAAAGAAAACAATACTAATACAAGCATTACTCTCTTACCTCTTAAATGCTTTTCTATTATTTTATTCCTTCAATATAAAACACATTTTAATACACATAGACGGCTCCTGAATCCTTAGCTCCCTCTTCAGGCATGCTGTTAATATTGGTGCTCGCGCTGTCTTCATTCTCGGCCCCCACAGCCAGGATATAGCCGTCGGCACTCACACTAACAGAGTTACCAAAGCTATCAAATGCTCCAGTATTATTCGCCTTAATATAGGCTTGCTGCATCCAGCTGCTTCCACTGCGACTAAACACATAGACTGCGCCAGAATCATTAGCCCCCTCATCAGGCGTGGTATTAATGCCGGTGGTTGCGCTATCCTCGTTGATGGCTGCCACTGCCAGGGTGCTGCCATCAGCGCTCACACTAGCTGACCAACCAAAGGCATCACTCGCTCCGGTATTATCAGCCTTAAAATAACCAATACTTGATAACATCAGCGAAGTAATACTCACAGGTGAAGACGTGCTTAATAATAAAGCTCCGTCACTATAAGCCTCCAGTATGTAGGTGGCATTGATCCAGTCAGTTAAGTGCACCGGCAGCTCAACAGTGGTGTTATTCGTGGTGATATTGCTTTGAACAACACTGAAACCCGAACCTCCATCCGGGTTTACGAGTAGGACATAACTACTGGCTCCAGCAAAAACGTCCCAGTCAAACTGTATGGTTTTAATTCCGATAGAAGAGGCTGTCATTTCTACCATATCATCAACCGTAATATTTACAGTTTGCGCCACACTATTACTGCCATCACTAGCGGTAATTTCTAATAAATATATATTATTAGCATCACTATCCTGAGGCGCTTCATAATCAACTGCCGTATTAATACTCAGCTCACCCGAGTTGCTGTTTATACTAAACAGGCTCTGGTCAGCGCCACCACTTAAGCTATATGTAATTTCATCGTTGTCTGAATCAGTTGCAGTCGCAACATAATTAATTTCGGTTGTATTTTCTGCAAGCCGAATAGCTGTTGCACTGGTAAAGATTGGGCTACTGTCATTGTCAGTAATAGTTAATTTGTGTATACCAGTTACGCCATTACGAGCATTAGTTGGAGCACCTAGTGTAATTATTATTTCTTCATCTACCTCAGACAAATTATCATTTTGAATCAAGAAAACAATAGATGCCAGCGTATCTTCAGCTTCAAACGTTATCACGCCATTAACTAAATCATGATCAACTCCACCACCACTGGCTGTTCCACTTACAGTGTAAGGCACAGTAATAACAGATGAGCTTCCATTGACTAAAGACAGGTTAACACTTACGTTATTAACATTTTCAGAAACTGTTTGGGATGCTGTGTTGAAGTTAATGACTGGCAATGCATCATCATCCACAATCGTAATTGTTGCACTTTGATTACCGGATTCCAACGCATTAACTACCGAACTAACATCAATAATAATCTCTTCATCAAGCTCGTCAATTGTGTCCTGCTTGGTATTAATTTCTACAGTTCCGCTGGTAGCCCCAGCACCACCCGGTATTGTAATTGAATTAATCCGTGTGTAATCATCGACACTAGCACTACCTCGATAACTCAAATTAATAATCACATCCTGATTGGATGCGCTGCTCATCGTTGCCTTAAGTATCGCTGTGCCCGCATTTTCATTAATACTGCTCGCACCACTAATACTAAGACTAACACTCAGCGCACCTTCATTATCTAAATTAAGCACACTTACACTATCGGCTACTAGGTTATTATAATTACTGTCGCTAGACACGGCGGCGACAAAATCAATGCTGTAAGTCTGGTTACCATCGAGGACGTTATCGTCTTGTCCGGTTACCGTTACGGTTTGCACAAAATTCCAGTTGTCTATTGTGAAGGTCAAACTGGATTTATCTATGGTGCCTTCATTAGTATTTGAGCTACTGAGTGACAGTACAACATCATCCGTAGGTTGTGTATTTAAACGCGCAGTAAAACTGGCAGTTGCACCACTTTCATTGGTGCTGCGATTAATCGGGCTGATATTAAAACCGGAGCTGTCGTTATCGACATTGGTTACACTTACGTCCGCGGGGTTTTCACCATTGTAATTTGCATCTGTTGAAACCATTGCGGAGATTTCAATGCTGTAATTAACATTGCCATCAATCACATCATCATCAATACCGGTGACGATAAGGGTTTGTGGTTCATCCCAGTTTGCGGTGGTAAACGTGATGTTGTCTTTGTCTACTGTTCCTTCATTGGTATCGGAGCTGTTGATATCAATGGAAACATCAGCCGTTGGTGCACGAGTTAGCACAAAACTAAAGCTGGCAATGTCTCCATCTTCCGATGTATTTCCACTAATGCTGCTCACATTATAACCGGCAAACGGATTTTCACCCGCGGCCAGCTCAATTATATTTGAGCGCCCGTCATTATCATCATCGTAGCTGGTGTCATAATCTGTTTCTTCAATACTTAGGGTATTGCTGCCCGCGCCTACATTCATTTCGCGGGAGACCTGTGCAGGCTTTACTGGTGTGCCGGGATTAGCGGTAACAACATATCACGCGCTTTCAAAGAGGTGTTGCCGCAAATGGCGGCCAGGGCACATCAATTGCCTCGAGCACTAATACGGGAGGCTTCTCCAGTAGTGCCAGTACTGCGAGAGGAGGTGATGGCGGCGCATCTGAAAATTCTATCTCAAATGGTGACTTTTCTGCAGGGGCAGGTGGAGATGCACTGTCTACTTCAGGCTCTACCCTCTTTAATGGAAACTCAACGGCTTCTTCATCATCTTTCAGCACTGCAGAAGGTGGAGATGGTGGCGTAGCAGCAGCTTCATTTGGTGACACTATGAACCTGACGACTGAGGGTGGAAATGGTGGAAACGCCAGAAGCCTGTCGACTTCAATAACTAATGATTCAAACGGTATAAGCTCAGCAGCCTCAAACAGCGCAGCGAGTGGAGGCTCAGGTGGTAACATTGTCAGCGCCGATATCGTTCAAGGGGATGATGGCGGTAATGCCTTTGCCCAGGCAACAACACGCTTAAATAATAGCAGTGTTATCAATTCAGTGAGAGCCACGGCTTCTTCAGTGGGTGGTCACGACGGCACAAATACAGGTGGCGGTTTCGGCGGACGCGGTGGAAGCGCCACTGCCATTGCTGAAGTATTTGGTGCGAGTAATGCAAACTCAACAGCTACGGCCACGCCTGGAAATGCGGGCCAACGAAATACAGCCGGCACTGCCCTCGCCACTTCACGCATAACCAATGGTACTGGCCGAGCAAACGCTTTAATTGGTCTTAATACCGGTTTTATTAGCAACTCTTCAGTCTCTGCAACTGCGATAGGAGCGAGCCCTGTAGCAGGAAGTGGCGTTGAAGCCCGTATTTCGCTTGGCAGCCCTTCTCAGAGCAGTGCAACACAGGCAAGTATCTCTTCACTGGCGAATGAAAACCTTGCCGTGGCTCAATCTCTTGTTGCAGACAGCGGATTGCAGAGCGTTGCAAATGTCGATATTTTACCCGACTCAAATGCTATTGATCAGGCGTTTAGTGGAAATACCGGCGTCGCATCTGACTTTGACCTGACAGGTGGAAGTGATGTACTCGCATTAATGTCAATCGGTGCCATGCAGGATGGATCTATCGATTTTGACAGTTTTTCTAACAGCGTCCGCCTCTCAATGGACATGTCGCAACTGGCTACGCAACAGGATCTAATATTAGGCTTTATGAACCCGGTATTTACGGGTAATGGATTTGATTCTATGTCACTTCAAATATATCAGGAAAGTGATTTAATCATCGACCAGATATTTTCAGATGTTTTCTCAGCAGATAGCTTTTTTAACGACCAGACCTTCAACTCGGGGGGCTGGTCACAGGGTTTAGTGGGCGCACTAGACCTAACAATACTCGTTGACTTTGATATCACATCAACAGGCGATAGTTTTTATTTCGACATGACTTATGGTAATTCAACAACTGGCTCAGGTGTTGTTCCCATACCCGCCGCTGTATGGTTATTTGCAAGTGGGATTCTTGTATTAAGTGGGTTTGCACGAAAAAAACGACTTTAAAATAAATTTGAACTGGTAGTTGCTGCTTCATTGATATCGGTGCTACCATCTCAAATTTATCGAGTTAGGTTGCTCTCCTTAAATATGAACGACATAGTCTACATAAAGCTTAACGAAGCAAATCCCAAAGAATTTGTGCCACTGTTAAATGCAAACAAGATTAGAGAGCATTTAATAGAGCACAAGCTGTTTGATGAAAACACAGTTAAAGACTGGCTCAAGAGCAAAATAAAAATCGATTCATCTCAGGGCTGTAAAGTACGAGCCATCGTAATTGATAAGCAACTTGCTGGTTGGTGTGGAATACAACTTGAGAACAGTAAATATGAAATCGCACTTGTCATTGATGAAAATTTCTGGGGCCTGGGTAAAAAAATATTTTTAGACATAATGCACTGGGCAAAAGAGCTTGGCCATAAAACTGTTTATATACACTTTTTACATACTCGCCCGCAGTATAAATTTTTACACAAAATATCTCTCAATGTATATAAAAGCGAGCTATTAGGAAGCAAATTCACCACTTACGAGCTGGCAGTAGAGTAAAACACTCTAAAGTACATCAGGTCACACAACGCATGAAGCTATGATGTATTAGCTCAAATGTAAACTTACATATTTCAAAACGGATCTAGACACGCTCTGACAATTAAGCCTGGAAGTTAGCGTCTCAAAAATACCACAGAGCGGAAATTAAGCATCCCCCTTAGTAAAAGGGAATGTAGATATGTTTATTATCTATCAGCTTAATCGTAAAAATCGATTAAGTTACTGAGAGGGATTTGAAATCATTAAGTTGTTTTACTCATATGTGAGAAGGGTGCAATCTGAGTTTTTTTAAATCTTCCCTGACTAGATTAGTGATTACTATGAATCTGATATTTATAGTGTTATATTTATCCCCTCTTTTTCTAAGAGGGGAACCAAAAGTCTTCTAACCTAATAATTGAACCTTTATCCTTCAAACAAACTATAAAATTGAGTCTGAAGCTATTTTGTAAATTGTCAGATCAAGTATAAACTACTGCATCTAAACCTACATATAATTTTCTCTTCTGCTCTGTAAGACCGACACACTGATAGTAGCTTTATCTTTTAATGATAAAACCTTCTCAACTAAACATGTACACCAAATCTTAGGGAAGAATAAAGAATTTAATAGATTAGATTTTGCTTATCTAAATAAAGTGGGTTTTAACTTAATATAAAACTAAGAAAAATATTTTTCTATTTCTGCAATAATATTATCCAAATCAAGAGGCTTGGAAATATGGCCATTCATACCGGCCTCCATACAGTTTGCTTTATCCTCTTCCATCACATTAGCCGTCATAGCAATGATAGGCGTGTTTTCATATGATGCAATTTTTCGTATGTTTCTAGTTGCTTCATACCCATCCATTTCTGGCATCTGTATATCCATAAAGATTAAATCATATTCGTTATCATTGGCCATCTCGACAGCTTCTTTCCCATTATTTGCCGTATCAACCATCATCCCTGATTGCGCTAATATTTCTTTTGCAATTAATTGATTTATCATTATATCCTCCACAAGCAAAGCCTTTTTATTTAATAGAATATCGGAGCGATATTGTTTTTCTGAGCCTGAAGATTGCTGAATATTTTCTGCTGAGCCCTTAGGCAATAATATTTCAAATTCAAACTTGCTTCCTTTATCAGGCTCGCTAATCAAAGTTATTTCACCCTGCATCAATTCAACCAGGTGCCTGCATATTGATAACCCCAAACCCGTTCCGCCAAAACGTCTTGAGGTTGAATCATCAGCCTGTGTAAAAGAATGGAAGAGTTTTTTCTGGTGTTCTACAGAAATCCCAATGCCTGTATCCATAATCATGAAATGTATAAAACCACTATTATCCTTCACATCTATAACTAGTTTCACGAAACCTTTGTCTGTGAATTTAATAGCATTACTTATAAGATTTATTAATATTTGAGAAAATCGAACTGGGTCGCCTATTACCGTCTTCGGCACAGCATCGTCTATCTCGACAATAAGCTCGATATTTTTTTCAAGCGCTTTCGCACTAAATATTGTAGTAATGTTTTCAATTACAGCATTAAAACTGAAGCTTTTTTTCTCAAGATCCATTTTCCCAGCCTCAATTTTTGAAAAATCCAGTATATCATTAAGAATATGCAATAGAATATTTGCTGAAGACTTAAGCTTTGAGAGATATTCATATTGCTTGTCATTGAGATCCGTTCTTAAAATCAACTCGGTAAGCCCTATAATTCCATTCATAGGCGTTCTAATTTCATGACTCATATTAGCCAAAAAAGTACCTTTTGCTTTGCTCGCATTTTCCGCAATATTTTTGGCTTTTACAAGATCATTGTTAGCCTCTTCTAGATCTTTGGTACGCTCTGAAACCCTGCGCTCCAGGTTTGTATTTAGTTTTTTTAATGATTCTTCACGTTCTTGTACAATTGATATTAATTTATTGAAAACATTAAACATGTTTACAAATTCTTTTGTTCTTGTTTTGATTGTGATTTTTTCTAATTTCCCGCCTTTTAGCTTTTCAACCGAAGATGTAAAGTTTAATAATGGAGAGCTGAGAAATTTTGATAAAAAAACCGCCAGCACCATAGCAATTAAAGAAGACACTATAAAAATAACTATTAAGGTTTTTATGAGGTCCCACATAGGAGCGCGCAGCACGCTATCTGGAATAGTAAGCTGCAATATATAGCCTGAAGAACTTATAGGCCTAAAGATATGATGGATGTTTTCATTGGCTTCGCGTGTGCTAACAATGGCATTTTCACCAGACAAAATATCAGCCGCCGCTTTGCTTAAAACCGGATCCTTTGCGTCGTGTAGTTTCGTGCGAACAGATTGCTTCTCCTTGTTAGGGCCTAGAATATATTTTCCCTGTAAATCCTTTTTTAAATGAATAATATTTTTTTTATCCCAATGATACCAGTATGTACCATCTTTACTGATTAAAGCTAATCGAGTAAGACCCGAAAATTCTTTTTCAAGATCTAACCGTAATGCATTAATTCTTTGTTGAACATTTTCCCATGGAAGCGAGCCACCTAATAAACCTATAGTTTTTCCAGAGCTATCGTGAATAGATGAAGCGACAACAATTTGCTTAACCTCAGTAGTGTACGAGATCATGGGGTTAGAAATATAGAGTTGATGATTATTTAAAACATTATCACCTACCGTGACTTGCCAATAATCACGTTTGCGAATATTTTTTGGCTTCGATTCAGGCGATTTGTCATTAAATGTTCTAAGCATATTAACATCTGGATTACCACCAGAAGTATTATGGAAGGTGCCATCACTTCGGCCAACAATAAATTTTTCATAATGCTGTTTTTTTTGTGCCAAATTATTCAGTAAATATGGACGCATAGCGTTAAAATCCATGCTCTTAACTAATGGGTTTTTTGCATAAACATCTATTTCTATAAGTCGAGCATTAAAGAAAGATGAAAGTTTCTCTGCAGCGACCTCCAGGCGCTCTTCAGCCGCTTCCAGGGTAAGTTGCTCGGTTATACTGGAGCTGTACCAGATAGTGTAGATATAAGCTATGACCAGGGGTAAGAAGCCGCTTATTACTAGTACAAAGAGGATTTGATTTTTTAGTTTCATTAATCATAAAAGCTAGTGAGGATAGAACATTCTAGTTTAGACGATAATTAAGCATATATATGAAATACTACCTTCTTTTCAAGATAATGCCAGGGGTGCAGTATAAGCAGTCTATACTGTATATTTTAGTTCCAAAAAATAACGAAGCAGCCCATAGAACTATTAAATTAAGTATCTTAAATAGACCTTTTTTTGTTTATTCCAGTCGCCCGATTTATTGTGGTTAACTGGTTCATTCGGTTTAACCGTTTATTTTTTGTCATCTGGGAACAATCGATTAGATTCAAAACATACACATCCATGTGCATGCGCATCTTAACAGCCATATACTTTAATAATTTATATGATCTAGTACCCGGGGTACATACTTAGTCATCAATCTCAACAGTACCGCATGCAATAGGCAGACTTGGTATATAAGTACCGTTTACTGTCATACCATGTAAAACTATAGTACGTTTCGAAATTGGCTGAACCGAAGAAGGATTGATACTAAACTTTGCTTCATAACGAAGTTCACCATTTGCACTGACAAGATCAAACGGTGTTAATGGTAAAACGATTGGTCCGTAGAATGGCAAACCTTCACCAACCGAAATGAGCCCATCAGCATTTACATCTGCGCTAATATCGGGGCAGGTTGCTTGCTTCACAGGATTTGATAATCCATGAATATGTTGAGGATGAGGTTTACCAACTTCAAGACCTTCTGCCTCCAGACTGATTTTTATAATATTACCTCGTTCTATTTCAATCTCAGCCTCACCGTGTACCCCCGAACCGTTTAACGGATATAGGTGAACCTCGTATTCAAGTGAATCCTTTTCCCCAGCCTGTAACGTTGTTGACAAACATCCAAACAGTAACGGAATAGCAAAATATATTGTTGTAATTTTCATGATTTGTTTCCTCTCCATAGTGAGTATTTTTTTGCGTTTTAAACCAGTATGAGATTAAAACCACCATGATTTTAAATATAATGTCTACTGGACTCATCACGTAATGATAAAATTTTTATCACAATAAAATAGGTGCCTAAGACAACAGCCATTAAAAACAAAGACTTAGATAATTTCTGATTTTTTATTAAAGGAATCTGATTTATTCCAAATTTACTCTGGTGTACTCTCGGGTTCTTCCATAATATTTTTTGATGTAGAAGATAAGCTTTTAAAACACTCATCTTTGAGACGGTGTGCGCAACGCTTTTATAATTCTTCTATTAACGAGGGATAATTCTAATATGCACTTATTGCCACAGTATTCGAAATATTGTTAAATTCTAAAAATTAGCGTTCAAACTTAAGTATATGCCCTTTGAATTCCTGCTCGAGATAATCTGTATGACTTGGCTTTTGTTGAGTAGAAGAAAAACCAAAATCTATCATCCGAGAGCTTAGCTTATTTTTTCTTCCGCGCCCTGGGTCAACAATAATAACTTCGCAGGTTGGTTTTGAATGCGCTTCAATGAAATTAGCCAGTAAATCAATATGACTGTCCTCATACAATAAGTCACTGCCAATTATCAGATCAAAAAGCCCGAGCTTGTCACTTTTATCAGCCCAATCTGCTTGTTCAAACGCAATAGCACTGCCTTCATTAAGCAATGCATTTCTTTGTAAAAAATTCTGCGCCTCTGGATGATAGTCGGTTGCAGTTATATCAGCGCATTGTTTGTTTAGGAGCAAACTGGTTAACGCCATACCACAGCCGACTTCCAATATTCGTTTTGAATCAGTGTCGTAATCTAAGGTGAAGTGAGCAAGAACTAAACTCGATGGCCAAATCACCCCAAATATAGGCCAGGATGCTGAGCATATACCGAGTTTTTCAGCAACCCCCGTGGGGTCATGAAATTCTTGCTTATTACGTAAAGTACAGAGGTGAATATCTATTTTTCCAAACTCAACGGTTTGGTAACTTAGGCGTAGATCTGTCATTAAGCTGCCTCAATATTTGGGCGCTAAGCCAACTATCGAGGATAAATGACAAAACGTGAATATCACCTAGGGTATAGCACTTAGATTAAAAGGCAACGTTTTTAACTTATTAATCCATGATGCCTTTAGCTGGACATCCGCACGGCCTGCTCCGGCCCACTATAGAGGCATTAGGCATAAACAGGAAGAGAGGGCACTAACATGCATAAATTTGGTTCATATAGCAATATAATGACATACAACTTAAGCCTCAATAAAAACAAATACTGAATAGATTGGTGTTTCTAGCAATAGTATGGGTACCTGATTTTTTCTCGGATTTTTGCATTTTTTGTTGAACCTGTGTTACGGAATATAAGCCACAACAAAGAACTCAACCGATTTAGATTACGAAGTAAAAAAAGAGTCCGATGCAGGGATACTTTTTTGTATCGTTAATAACATTGAGAAATTAATAGATTACGTTACAATGATAATATAAAGTCATACGGAAATGTCTATAAATACTACAGCTATTTAAAATAATAAATAAAAGCTCAATTAAAATATAACCTATGCGATTTAAACAAAATTATATTTAATACGTGTATTTTTCTAAACCCTCATTATATGCAATAAAAATATATGTTGATATTATTCTGGATTAACAGAACCCTCTGTAGTGTATGTTTTTTATTTTTAGTAACCGCTTGCTCTTATAAGTCATATGATTCAACAAAACCTGATGCATATGCTGAATACTGGTGTGTACCTAAAAATATAAACAGATCACTGCCGAACATATTGGCAGACAATAAAGATACGTTTGAAGCAATCGTTCGTAATGTATGTAATAATTTTAATAATTAGAGAAAATAGTTATGTATTATTGCATTAAAAACACAACACATAAGATTATGTTAGCGTTCTTGTCTAGAAAAGTATGCGCCCCCGCTTGGCTTCATCAACCATGTGTTATATAGGAAAAACATCATGAGCCATCCAGTTAAAATTCAAATTATAGAATGTGAGGAGCAGCTAAAAGAAGCAATGCTCCATTCTGATATTTATGTACTTGATAACTTACTAGCAAACGATCTCATTTTCACTAATCACTTAGGTCATGTAATGACCAAACAGGATGACTTAGAAGCACATAAATCAAAAGCAATTAAAATAAGTGAAATTTCACTCTCTGATCAAAATATTAAAATACAGGGTGGCATAGTAATTGTTACTGTTAAAGCGCATATTGCAGGTTGCTTTAATAATGAAAAATCGGAGAATGATTTTCGCTTTACTCGCGTTTGGCGCAAAGATTCCAGTGGAGCATGGCAAATTGTGGCTGGACATTCTAGCATTGTACTTTGAATATAATTTATAACAGAACAAAATCATCAAAGAAACAATGTGCTGAAGGAGCTTCCCACCCCCCAGTTTATCGACACTTTGCAATCAAAGGGCTGACTTCATTTACTAAGGAAGAGGGCAATGACGAAACATATCACTATCATACAGGGCCACCCTGATCCTCAGACAAAGCATTTTGGTTATGTGCTGGCAGATGCCTATGCAAGAGGAGCTGAAGAGGCAGGACACGAGGTCAGGCGCATATCTGTAGCTAATCTTGATTTACCATTATTACGCAGCAAGGCAGAATGGGAAGCTGAGATATCTTCACCCCCAGTTCTACTGTCTCAGCAAGCAATTGGCTGGGCTGATCACCTGATAATTTTTTACCCTCTGTGGCTTGGCACAATGCCTGCAGTCCTAAAAGCATTTTTCGAACAGGTTTTCCGACCCGGCTTTGCCATTAGTAACGATGCACAGGGTGAGATGGGTAAAAAATTATTGAGCGGAAAGACAGCCCGAATCGTTGTCACTATGGGTATGCCCGCTTTCTTTTATCGCTGGTATTACCGCTCCCACAGTTTGAAAAGTCTTCAACGCAATATCCTCACTTTTACAGGTATCGGCCCTATCAAGACAAGTTTAATCGTAAACGTCTAGCAAAGCACACTCTGGTAACCCAGTTATTTATTTTCTAATACAGTATTCCAGGGCAAAAGATAATCAATATCTTCAGGCTTACCAGGCAGCTGTTCAAATAAATATTTCAAA